>Ga0172362_10005616_pt1 | contig 10854 bp, 16 predicted proteins | sample LakKivs1_kivu2a2_FD_114534 | JGI IMG/M metagenome (GOLD analysis project Ga0172362, IMG submission 114534) | Sediment microbial communities from Lake Kivu, Rwanda - Sediment s1_kivu2a2 | ecosystem: Environmental > Aquatic > Freshwater > Lake > Sediment | place: Rwanda: Western Province, Lake...
AGAGGCTGAAAATTACATAAAAGAAAACCTGGCTATAAAAAATAGACTGATCCCGGCTATTGGCTCTAAATTCAGGTTTCGCACAAATGTCGAATAACATTAATACGCTACAGGATCAATTAGATGATTTGACTGAAGATGTCAAGACCGACGCTGATTTGATTCTTGGACAGATAGACATAGAAAAGCTAATAAAAGACCCGGAAAACTACATTCGGATAATTGCTGAGGAATTTGCGCATCAACATGAATCAGAAATAGGTCGTGGCATTAAGGTTGGGCATAAATTTGCCGGAAATATCTTGAAGGAAATCAAGCGTGAAACTCAAAATAAAGATTGACACGGCGCCGGTAAAAGCCTATCTGAAAAATACCGAATCGCGGATTAAACGTGGTTTGCCGACTTTAGTCAATCGAACGGCGCAGGCGATCAAGAGTGATATTTCAGGCGGGATCCAGCAGGGAGTTGATATTAAGGGGAAGCCATTTACACCGCTTAGCTCATCAACCATTCAAGGAAAGCGTATCAGAAGCTATAAATTTCCACGCAGAGCGCTTTTTGCTACCGGGACAATGCAGAATGTATACTTAGCAGAAAAAGCCACTCTTAGTAAATTTAAAGCACGTTTAATCATGCCAATATCCAGACAGAAGGTTGGAGTGTATCATAATGAAGGAACGGGGCCATATACTATTACCCCAAAATCAGGAAATAAACGTGGCGTATTAGGGCCGCTATATTCTTCAAGAGGTGAGAAGTACTTCACTAAAAAAGTTCATCACCCGGGATTACCAAAGCGTGAATGGTTTGGCATCTCTGAGCGCGTAAAACAAGTAATTTTTAGATTGCAACGCCAGTTCTTTAGTAATATTTTAAGGTCAGAATGAAGATTAATCAGAACAAGATTGAAATCAACATTGGTGAAGGAATTGAAGCCTCAATCCAGCAATTTTTAATTGAGTTGCGCAAAACCGTAATGACTATGACTAATGCGGGAATGAGTGTTGATGAGATTAAGGCAGTACTCGCCAGACAGGCGGAAGGTGGTACCGGAGCTATTGGTGGATTTAAAAAGAATATAAGGGATACGGTAACAGCAGGTATAAATGAAGCAGCGAATGAGGCAATATACTCTGACTATAAAAATGCTGGTGTAAAAAAATATCGCTGGGTTACAGTATCAAAAAATCCTTGTCCAGATTGTATAGAAAGACACGGACAAGTTGAAACATGGGAAGACTGGGAACTGATCGGACTCCCTAAATCAGGCTTTTCAGTCTGTCAGGAAAACTGTAAGTGCCAACTATTGCCGGTTGATTATACTGGCAAGGGATTAGATCAGCCAATCATAAGGCTGGCACAATCTCCCAAAGGGCAGGCTTATTCATATTACAGGGAGACTAATATCACGGATTATGTAACCGATGCTAAGGAAACGTTAATCTCGGAAGAAATTGCCCGAAGGCAAGTGAAGAAACATCCTGATTTTGCCCATGAAATGACCTATGCTGAACGTGTTAATTGGATAAGAAACAATCCAGATGCAATATACTTTTATTTACATAAAGGTAAAAAGCAGGTCGTATTTGTACGTGAAGATTATTATGTCTTCTGTGAGGGCAATAAATTCAAGACAGCATTTATACCAGATGAAGCCAATATAGAAGCATATCGCTATAAACGCCGGTATGAATGGATAAAGATCCCCGAGGAAAAATGGAAGACGATAAAATAGCGCGAATACTTGAAAAATATAGGCTAAAAAGCATTTCAACCACTTCTAAAGAGCTGCAAGAGGAAATGGATGACTGCGAATATTTTGACTTTGTCTTCTGGCGTCAACAACTTGCGGATGCCGAATTAACTCCTGAGCAAAGAATAATCTTAGCCGAATCGGATCAAAGAATTGCCGATAAAATGACAACAAGGACTTTAGAAGACTACATAACTGAGAATAGGTCTCTGCCAATTATTGCCTGGTGGAGCAAATGAAAACCTCAATTAATATCTGTGGCGTCGAATTCGAGATCAAACTGGTCGAACCAAACACCCGCCAGGACAACCGGATGGGGCGATGCGACACAAAATACGGCCTGATTAACATCGACAAGTCTATGCCCGAACCGGTTCAGGAATTGACACTCCTCCATGAAACAATTCATGCGATCAGCGACATGTCGAGTCTCCATCTTAGCGAAAATCAGGTAAGCGTTTTGGCAAACGAAATTAATCGCTTGATGAAATTTCGCACCTTATAATTACCAATTAAAACGTAAATAAGTAGTAAATCAGCTACTGTTCACGACGAGCCGGAAGGTCAATTTACTCCCTGTATTTCGGGAGTGACATTAATTCTGGCATAGATTACTTTTTTAGCGTGAAGCAAGCGTTTAACCAGATTAACAGTTGGTGTCAGGATGGACATTAAGGCATTATTGACGCAGGTGCGTCAGCAGATCGGCGACGAGGCAGTCGCCAAGGTAAGTTCCGTTTTGAAGGAAATCGAAACGGGGGTTGAAGATCTCGTGGATTCATTGAAAGCGGCTAATTCGGAGTCAAAAAACCGTAAAACCAAAATCCGCGAGTTGGAAGATTCAAAGAGTGATCTGGAAGGCCAGATCGAGACTCTGAAGAAAGAGACCAACGCCGATGAACTGAAAACTCTGCGTGAGTTCAAGCAGAAGTCTCTAACCTCTCAGCGTCAAAATCTCGGGAAGGAAATAGAGAAAATTTCCAAGCATCCAAACTTTGCCAAGGCTGAAAAACTCTTAAAACTGCCAACGGCAGACGCCAAAGGTGTTAGGGATTACTCGCAAATGCCGGATACCGATCTGGAATTCAATATTGCCAAACTTCAAGAATTAAATGATCTGGATTATTTTGAACAAAGTGATACCACCAAGTCGGTTCATGGCGATAAGACTTCTGTTACTTCTGAATCTTTCAAGGAAAAAGTCAAAGCCGCGAAATCAATCAAAGAACTCGAAACTATTCAAGAGGAAATGAACAATGGCTAACATAATCACTACTGCTGCCTTGCTTGATGACAGTGTCATTACACTAATGGATCAGGCATTTTTATTGGCAGCAAAAGACAATATCGTCATTGACCAGTTCGTTGATGTAAAGAAAGACATTAATGCAAAGTCAATTGAGATTCCCAAATATCCTAAGCTGGCTAAAAGTACTACCCCATTAACTGACGGAGATGATGTCGAATCGGTTGGAATGTCTGATACGAAAGTAACATTTACTCCTGCAGAATACGGCAATGTGGTTACCGTGACTAAACTTGCTAATCTACAGACCGGCGGAAAAGCCGACCTTGCAACCGCCGCAGTCGTTGCCATGAATATGGTCGAAACCCTAAACCGGCTCGGTTGCATGGCACTGCAGGCCAGCACCAATATTCTACTTGCCAACAGCGCCGCCAGTGAAGAGGCAATAGTCGCAACTGATGTAATCAAAGATGCAGATCTCGAGTACGTCTATAACCGGCTACATCGTCAAAATATCCCGAAGCTTGAAGGCGAGCTATATGCAGCGATCGCACATCCAGATGTCATTGATGATCTGAAAAAGAGTGCCAACACCGCCTGGACAGACGTCAGTAAATACGCCAATGCGCTTGCTGTATTGCGACATGAAATGGGTATTTATAAGGGTTTCCGCTGGATAGCCACAGCCGGGATGGAGCCGAATGAAGACGCCGGCGCTGAGGCGGTTGATACCTATGATACTGCATTCCTGGGTAAAAATGCTCTGGGAAAAGCAATCTCGCTCGAACCGGGACTGACTATCACCGGTCCGTTTGACAAGCTCGGGCGTATGATGAACATCGGCTGGTACGGTGTCCTGAAATACGGTATCGTTGACCAGAATTCGCTCTGGATCATCACTTCGGCAAGTTCTTTCGGTGCTAATACTTAATTGTCGTCATAACAGGGGCTGATCGCATTGGTCAGCCCCACTCTCCTAATTTGAAAGGGTAAGTCATGGCACAAAATTCAAAGCGAACCAAAGAAACCAAGACTCAAGAACCCCCGTTGGTAGAAACAAAACCGGTTGAAAATAAAGATAAAGAGATTCTCGTTGATGCCCTGGTTTTGGAAACTCATACCTGTGAAATTATCGGTAAACGGCTTAATCTGAAAAAGGGTGAAAAAGTCAAATTAACGCCTTTCCAATTTCAGGTGCTTTCAAATTCCAATCTCCTTAAAAAGATTGTTCAGGCTATCTAATGGCAATCCTGGAAAACATCGTTGTTACTGAAGCAGTTTTGTTAGAAGTCCGTCCAGATATTAACGATTATCTGAAATATGAGGAGCAATCTCTTGACGATGTTATTCAAATTGCTAAGCGTGCTGTTTACCGGGAGATAAAAGAACACGAACAGAATCTTTATCCCGGATACACTGATGCTGAAATTGAAAGCCGCTTACAAAAAGTTAAAGACTATGAGAACGAGCAAGCTTTAAAGGATCGTATAGCACTAATTGCCATAGCTGAATTAATGTCCATGAATCAAATTATAGACCAAGCTGATTTTTACTTGATAAAGGCAAGAAAAATACCATTACACTATTGGGTTGATGTAGATAATGATAGCAAAGTCAGTGATTCGGAAAACCGGACTAAACGGTCAATAATATTTGGACGATGATATGACGCTTAATCAATTACAGGAAAAAATCAAGGCGATAATTACAAATGCCAAATTCCGTTATGTACCGGCTGAAAAATGGTTTAATCTTGATCTTGGTATTATTCCTACCGCATTGATTAATAACGGCTATTCAGTGCAGCTAATTGAGAGCTTTGAATCTGAAATTGAAGATGTTGAAACAAACCTGGTAAACTTCAAGGTTGAATTTATGCTCAATCCGAATAATGACTTATACCTGAAAAAGATTGACGACATAGTAGCAGTAATAGAAAAACTGGCAAATGATTCAAGCTTGAATACTACCGATATGAATAATCATGTTAGGTGGCAATCATTTACCCTGACAAATGCCGGGAGTATAATGGTATTAACTTTTAACCAAATCAAATTTGAAATTTAGGAGCAATAAAAATGTTAACTAAAGCAAAAGTTTTTAATGGTCCGTATGACCTTGTTTTACTGGCTGAGGCTGTCGAAAAATACAAAGCTTCGGGTTTGAAGAAGGATTCTATTGCCTTTTCTGTCGAACCGCAGTTTGATGAACTGGAAGATGGCTCGAAAGACCTGTGGGGTTATCTGGCAAAGGCTGAGGCTACTTTTTCAGAACTTGACACGACTGATCTGGGAAGTATCCAGGACGCGACAATCGATGGGGTCGAAATCCAGTTTACCGGTAAGGACAAGAAGATTGTCATTACCAATCCCACCAATATCATTCCATCAGTTGACGGACTTAAGACTAAAATCACGATCGAATATCTGTCAGACAGTCCTGACATTGCAGACGCATTCGCAATCGAAGCGATCACCTGATTTTAGGTAGAAACGGGGTATCAGATGATTCATCGATTAACCGATAATATTGCAAATCCAGTTATTTCGATTCCTATTGGTATAGGCGGGCTATATCAATCATTTATAGACTGGTCAACCCCATTAATCCAGTACCTGATCCTAATTTGCACTTTGATCGTAGTATTGCATTCAGCAATGAAGATACTTTTTGGAAAGAAAAGAAAGGAAAAACATTATGGTTGAATGGTTTCAAACTAACTGGATTTTGATTGTTGTCATGCTGGCTATAATCATTGGTGGTTTTTATGTGCCTGGTTTGCGGGGCATTTGGGTAATAGCACTTAAATCCTTGCTCAATGAAGCTGTACTAAAAAGTTTATTTTTGGCTATTGCTGAAAAGCTGGTCAAAAGCACTAAAAACACACTTGATGATGTCTGGTTTAATGAGGTCAAAAAGAAACTAACTCAATAATGTACATTCCAAAGTATTTCAGAATAGAAGAACTTGTTTCTAAATCCATATTTAAAAAATATGGTAAGCAGGCATTCCAATTTTTTGATGATCGAGCATTAAAAACCCTCGACAGATTGAGAGAAAAATTCGGAAAAGCTCTTGTAAACGATTGGTTTTGGGGTGGGAAAAATGATAGTCGTGGCTTTCGACTCCCAGATGATCCCGATGGTACATATCTTTCGGCTCATAAACGAGGACAGGCTTTCGATGTTGTTTTCCCCGAAAAACCTGCAGACCTTGTGCGTGAATATATCCTAAAGAATCCAGACGAATTTCCCTATATCAATGCGATTGAAGCTAATGTCGGCTGGTTGCATTTCGACACGAGAAATTGTTTGCGAATATTAGTATTTAAGCCCTCTTGAAAGGAATATAACATGTGTCATGGCGGTAAAAAAACGAAACGTAGTGGACGTCGCCGTTAGTTCTTTTTAATTTAAAAATAGGAATCTTAATAATTTTGGCTTGGCTTAGTGGATATAATTTCCGTAAGTCGCATATAATAAACCCGGCAAGCGGCGCTGGCTCTTATTATCAAGTAAGAATTAAAGCATATTACGATAAAGTCGAAATATTCCCGTGGGAAAAGTATGAAAATAATCCCGTCTTAAGTCCCGAGGGTGACGAGGATTATACAACCTGGGCTTATGTTTTAAAGGTTGGTAGTACATTTCACATGTATTATACATATCATGATGCATCTGATTTTCATCAAATTGGACATGCAACAAGTATAAATGGAAAAACCTGGACAAAAGATACTGTTAACAATCCCGTTTTAACAAGTCCTGGGGTTGGTTGTTGGGTTCCATGCGTCTGGATTGAAAATGACGTATGGTATATGATATTCACTGAAAAACAGAGCGGTCCGGGAGTTATAAAAAAGGCTCATTCGTCTGATGGTATTACATGGACAGTTGACACGACAATATTAGAAAAAACAACTGGGCAGTGGGATTATACCGGTATTGAAAATGGCGGGATAATTAAAGTAGGATCAACTTATTTCTTATTCTATAATACACTTTGGGGTACTGAGAGACAAAGTGGCATAGCGACGACCACTGACCAACCTGATTCGTGGACAGCAAATTCATTTATAAAGGATGTAAATAATCCAATTTTTGTAGATGGCCGATTTTGTGGTTTCCCATTTAAAATGGGAAGTTTCTATTATTTTTTAGTTCCACACTATACTATTGGTTCGGATTATTCAGTAATGGAGCTGTATCGTGACATAAATCCAACATTCTATCCCTCAAATCGTGAATTTTTAGGTGATGTTATTCGTTATGGTGACACACTTGATTGGGATGGACTTGACATAGATGTGCCTTGTGTTTTAACAGACAATATTTATCGTGATACTTATAATGCAACTAATAATGAGCTGTGGTGTTATTATTCCGGTTATGTTGGTGGACTGGTTAATCAATGGCGCGAAGGGATGACAATTGAATCTAACATTGAATTAGCACTTGCATTACCCTCTGATACGGCAGAGCATGTTGGATTAGGAAAAAATTGTAAGAACGATTTTAGTGATATAAGATTTACAAAAGCTGATGGCGAAACCAAGATCCCATATTGGATTGAATATAATGAATATAGTAGGGTTGCTTATTTTTGGGTAAAAATACCTGATGACCTTAGTTCGAATCCCCAAACGATTTATATTTATTACGGTAATCCCGGTGCTTCATCGGAAAGTAAAATTACCGATACGTTTATCAAGTCAGCTGACGGTATTTATGGCGATTTAGATGAATTTGTAAGGGGATCCGCAGAGTTTTCACATAGCGATAATAAATATAAGGTTACTGGCAACAATGACAACGCAGATGCGTGGGCTGCCGGCACTTTAATATCTGATTGGAAAAAATACTATATCACACAGAACATTTCAGAAACGAATGCAAGTTATATTGAGTTTGGGCTATTTAATTATTTTGCGGCGTCAGGACTTTTAGGTTCATCAACTAATAATGACTGGCGGGCAGTATGCTATGGTAATGGATTATTTGTAGCGGTTGCGAGTTCTGGTTCTGGTAATCGAGTAATGACATCACCGGATGGTATAAACTGGACAATTAGAACCAGTGCCGCTAATAATGAATGGCGCGGGGTATGTTTTGGCGATGGACTGTTTGTTGCAGTTGCCACTACGGGCTCGGGTAATCGTGTTATGACATCACCGGATGGTATAAACTGGACAATTAGAACCAGTGCTGCCGATCTTGAATGGCGGTCAGTCTGTTATGGCGAGGGGTTATTTGTTGCCGTTGCAAGTTCCGGCACGGGCAATCGGGTAATGACGTCACCTAATGGGATTGATTGGACGATTAGGTCAAGTGCTGCTGATAATAACTGGTATTCGGTTTGTTCTGGATATGATATTGATGAAAACTTTTTATTTATAGCCGTTGCTACATCTGGAACTTATCGAATAATGACCTCACCAGACGGTATAGCTTGGACTTCTCGAACTAATCCAGCAGCTATAATGTATTATGCTATTTGTTATGGTTTTAGTCCTTCTAATGATCCTTTATATGTAGCTGTTGCGGGCTCCGGCTCGGGTAATCGAGTAATGACCTCACCAGACGGCTTGACCTGGACGAGTAGAGATAGTGCGGGTGACTTTAACTGGGTATCGGTATGCTACGGCGATCATTTATTTGTATCGGTAGCAAGCACAGGTGCAGGGAATCGAGTAATGACATCGCCAGATGGTGTAAACTGGACGCTTAGGGCAAGTGGAAACGATTCTAATTCGTGGACTTCAGTATGTTTTGGCGACAATAAATATATCGGGGTTGCCAATTATAATAAAGCCAGGGCAATGCTATCAACCAATGGAACAACCTGGATTTCAACGATATGCGGAAATGTTGATATATCAAGAGGCTTTGTTATACAACGAACCATTAACAAGACTTGTATTATTTATTCTCCCAGTGAGGGAAATTATAAATATTGGAACGGGACTGAATGGCAAGACAGCGTAATATCTTTTACGTCAGAAGATAATTTAACGTTTGAAATTTGGAGTGATGAGGTAAACGTATATGGCAATGTAAAAAAGAATGGATGCAGTCTAACCAATGTTGCCAGCATTCCGCTGGCTTCTATATTGTCATTTAACCGAGGAATCTGTTTTGCTTGGACTGAGAAATATACCGATAAAGGATATGCAGATCAACAAGTTGATAATATTTTTATTCGTAATTATGTTTCGCCCGAGCCCCAACATTCTACTTGGGGGCAATCTGAATCTGAAACCGGAATAGTCTATCCTGCACCACTCCAAAAACTTTACGTGAAATATTATGAAATGATTGGCGATGAACCGGATCCCGAGAACGATACTTATCTGGGGCAAAGTGAGGTTATTACCATTGAGGGGCTAACTCATAGCATTCAAGTGAATTTTTCTAATGGTTCACATACAATTTATACTATTGTTGAGGACTTATTTGGAAACAGGTCACCAATTATTAAAACAATCAGCTTTACTGTTAATGTATGATAATTAAAACCAAGACAGAAATCTATTTTACTATTGATAACGTTGTGATTGACAATAATACGGGAATCGCGACAATAAATTTGATAGCCAAAAATCCCTATTTATTTTCAGCGTCGTTATCGAAAGCTGAATTTCAAATGAATCTTGAATGGTATTCTATGACCCCTTGCGAGGAACAAGATGTTGATCTTATGGATATTAAATTGTCTGGTAAGCCTAAGACTATCCCGATAAAATGGGACGTTGCTAAAGACTTACAGATATTATCCGCCTATTCTAATGTTTATATCTATATTGTCCTTAATGATCGTCCTGACCTTGAAGGTGAATTATCCACACCCTATTATTTTTATATTGATTCTTTAGATTTCAGGGTAAGTGATATAAAATTATTAATTACCCCCTATTCAAATGACCCCTACTTTAAAATAAAGTTTATCAATCGTGCCACTTTACAACCTTCATATATGCACTTCATAATAGAGATTGCTACCGATGAAAACTTTGTAAATATTATTAAAGATTATTACTCATCAAAAGATATTACTGGATGGTCGGTAAATGGCGAACCGATGAGTGAATATGGAGTAAATGGAGAAGATGAAAATGAAATTGATTTTGAAGACTTAGAATTATCAAGTTTAATCGAATCAAATTATTATTTAAGGATAATTCCAATAGTATATCAATTTTATGATACAATTAATCAACCATATGAGGGGCAATTAATTGTGTCAAATCCGGTTACTATTGGTGGAACAATAACAGTTGTAAAGGAAGAATAAAAATGAAAGTAACAGAATGTTTTTATGAAATTCAAGGTCGCAGATTAAGCCAGGGCGAAATGACCCTGGGGCGGACAAAACGGTTGATCGGGCTAACCACTGAATTAGCCGGAGTGGATATGTCTAAAATCAAGGATGCAAAAAGCGCGATAACATGGTTGATTGAGAATGATCTGATTGACCGGGCTCTGGATATTATACTTGTTGGAGATAAGGAAGGCGTGATCTGGGATGACCTTACCAATAGCCAATTGGAGGTGATAGTTAGCGATTTTTTAGCATTCAACAGCGGATGGATCAAGAGACTATCCGCATCCTTGAAAAATATGCTGAATGTTTCGATTCCAACGATAAAGAAAAAGAATTCTGGAAAGAGATAGAAGATGAGCCGGAGCAAGGCGAGGTACTGGATAAAATGGTCTTTATTTTGAGCGAAGGAAATATTGTTAGGGCGAAAACAATCTGGGATTCAATCACATTCAACGAAGGGCTTGAGTGGCTGGGAATCATGTTAAAAAACAGGACTTAATAGATGGCTAATCAAGTTGACATACAGGTAATTGG
>Ga0172362_10005617_pt1 | contig 10853 bp, 11 predicted proteins | sample LakKivs1_kivu2a2_FD_114534 | JGI IMG/M metagenome (GOLD analysis project Ga0172362, IMG submission 114534) | Sediment microbial communities from Lake Kivu, Rwanda - Sediment s1_kivu2a2 | ecosystem: Environmental > Aquatic > Freshwater > Lake > Sediment | place: Rwanda: Western Province, Lake...
CCATACTAATCTTCCAAAATAACCAAAAAATTTATCTTGAGTTAAATTTTTTTCTTCTAATATTTTATGGAATTTTTTCCATTCTTGTTTCGTTGGAATCGGAAAAATATCTTCAGGATATGGGTTTTGTAATTCCTCTATCTCTTTTTTAAGGTCGGAGAGTTTGAGGACTTCTATAATCTTTATTTTATTATCTTGTAAATATTTTTTAAATCCTTCATTTCCCAATGATTGTTTTAATTCATCTTCATTTTCCAATGTTGAATCAGCTATTAGATATTTCTTAATCATATTCCTAACCTCTCATTTCTCTCTTTAAAATAAACATCAAATCCAACATAACAAGGACATCTACATTTACCATCTTTGATTTCTGCTAAACAATCATAACAAATTACTTTCTTAATCTTTATCCCCTCTTCTTACATTATCATCTGTTCGTATGTCTGAACTGAAACATGGATTGTATTTTTCTATGACTTTGCTCATCGAACCATCACCACTTGCACATTCCCATACATTTCCGTCAAACTTTTCAAATTTGAAAAGAGGTTCAGTCGTTTCAGGAGGAGTAGGATAAAAGTCACTCTCTTGCCTATCTCCTCTTATATTTGCCCCAACTATTGAAAAATGCTTATCCTGTAACATCTTCTATCCACTCCAACTGTTCCAGTAACAATCTTCACACAACCCTTCCCATCTTGATTCCCTGTGTTGACATGAACGGCATATTTTTGATGAAACTTTTTCCGAAAAAGGTTCTTTCTTAATCGTCATTTTTTATCAACTTGTTGAGTCTCAAAACTTCAAGAGATTTTTCTGCATCTCTTTCTATATAATAATTCATCCAAAACAACAATCCACCCATGCCATAAAAGAAAGAACCTGCACTTGCGAATGCCATGAATATTAGTTTCGACATCAAATCACCCGAAGTGATATAAATATCGCCATACCTTACTGTCTCGTTCTCACCCAACCCATACCTATCTCTAAGATTCCTGAAATCAAAAGTCTGGTTACAAAAATCAGCATTATTTATGTCATTTGTCCACAGAGCCATATTGTAGGACAAATCAAAATTATGAAACTGTATCCCCCAAGTATAGGCGACAAACACCATCCCCACAAGACCAATAAGAGAGATAGTGAGATAGACCGTAATGCATAGATTGGATACATATTTATTTATTTTGATTCTTCTCTCGTCTTTGTCTATTTTTTTCTTTGTCATACTCATCGTTTGATTTTTAAAGTTTAATACTTTATTTTTTTTCAATAAATATGATATGCTCGGAGTATGAAGTCCCAAATCTTATCCTGTTTAATCTTATCAGTTTCCCATCATCAATCTTCACTATCGGTCTGAAGACATATCTTTTTCTTCTCTTAAAAATTCCCTCTTCAATTATCCTATCTTTTGCACAAACCCAGTATTCCTCTGTGTCTGTTGGTTTGAATATTCTTCCCATTTCAAAACCTATATGTATGTGTATATTTTATAAAAAATAAAAAATTAATTTTCAGAAACCCATTACTATTTTTTAGTTGCATATCACTTAAACCCCCAATTCTAAAAACCAATATTTAAGCATTTTCTAATGTATATATATTAATATATATTATTATAATAAATTATTTAGTATTTCTATCTCTTTCTCTATACTATTATAATTTATTAACCAATAATTTTTGGATGGATGTAATTTAATAATTTCTTTAATTTCTAATACATGAATATAATTTCTTACACCAGAAGAAGATATTATTCCTTTATTCATAATAATGAATTCTAAATCATTTTTGGTTATAGGTTTTAGAATATTTTTGTCTTCTTTGTCTTCCCAACTTTGTTTTAAATCATGCAATATATTTTTTAATGTTAACAAAGAATTTTTTGAGACCATTATTTTTTACCTCAATTCATATATACACATACATATATTTAATCTATAATTTGGAACATATTGGGTTGAGTCTCTATTAATTTCACTTCTGTTTGTTTTTTCATATCTAAAATCCATTTATCTATTTCTTCTAAAGTAAATTCATTAGAACATGCTTTTTCAAAATCTATTCGTGAAACTGTTTTCATAAATTTTTGCAATCCTCTCATTATTTCAAGCATTCTATAATGTTTATCTCTTGTCTGTTTTGAAGTTCTCCCTTCTGCTTTGTCTATGTCTATCTCTCCTGTTTCTGGGTTAAATCCAAATGAGCCGAGATAATGCTCAAAAAGTTTTATCGCCCTCTCGCTGTCAACCCTGATTGTTTCGTTTGACAATCTAAGTTTGGCGTATGCTTCGGTCATCCTTATCAGGGCATCAAACTGTCTCTGGGTTATCTGGAGTATTCCACTCTTGTCGGCAGTCTTCTTTCTCAATTTGAGATAATAATCTTTCAGTATCTCATAACTCTCCTTGCTGAGTGTCGGCATAAATTTTTTACAGAAGGTGATGTATTTGAAGAGAAACTCGGAAGTCATCGGTGTTTTCACTTTTTCACTTTCAAAAACCCTCTCGCATATCCTCTTGTCCCTTTCCTCGTCTGCGACATCCTTGAACGCAAATTTCAAATCGAACCTTGAGAGCAATACCTCGTCAAAAGTCACCTGCTCTTTCAAGTCTGTGTAGGTGTCAAACCTACTCAACTTTGGATTGGCAATTCCGATGACAGTTGTTTGGGAATCTAATCTTGCATGAATTCCACCTTTTGAGAATGGAAGCATCTGCATTTCCATAACAACATTCAGTGATTTGATGTCATCTGGATTCGCCTTGTCCAACTCATCCAAGATTGCTATGGATTTATGTGCGAGTGGAAGAACACCAGAAGTTATCATCCAACTTTCTGTCTCAGGGTCTTTTATCAATGCGACACCGAGACCAGCATGTGAATTATGACAAAGTATCCCACCAAATCCACCTATAAAATTTTCATTTCCTTCTACTGATATATCATAAACATAATTGTTTTTCTGAAAAATATTTTCAATTTTTCTTATTTTTACAAAACCCAAATCAGAGGATGATATTTTATTTAAAAACTGTAAATCACTTTCATTCACATTAAAATTATTATCTTCAATTCTTTTTTTAAGTGCTGATAATTTTGTTCTTCCTTTACAATTTCCAAGTCCAAGAGTTTTTTCTAAACTATATTGTATTAATTCTGTTGGAATATTATCTATTTTTTTTAATGTTTTGGGAATACCATTTTTAAGAATTTCATAAATCATTCTTTGATATAATGAATAATGATTTTTTTGTGGATTTATTGTTCTGTTTCTTATTTTTGTTTTAAATGGTTTTCGGATGTATGAACCAATTATTTTTTGAGACATAAGACCCAAATATTGTAAATCCGAGATTAATTTTTTACTTGCTGAAACTCCCCAATCCCCTTGAATATATGCTTTTAAAAAAGCAAATCTTTCGTTTTCTGGTCTATTAAAAACTATTTCTGGGATTTCTTTTTTTGATGCATATTTTTTGACATTCAAAACATATTTTAGTAGATAAAGAATTATTTTGTTGTTTATTGCGATTTCTGGATATATTTTTCTATTAAAATACTCTCTACACTCTAAATTAAAAAGTTCTTTTGTTATTTTTATAACATCTTCTCTTAATTTATTGTCTTTGTTTCCAAAACAAAAAACTGTCGAATATTGTTGACGTTCTGCTTCTACATAATATCCCTCTGCTACATAATATCCTAAAAACTTCATCAATCTCTCATCAATAGGAATGAATGTTGGTATATGTTTTGTGCTTAGTGTCGCTTTCCTAATAATATCTTCTGATAATCCCTCTACTTCGATAAGGGGTATGCATTCTCTTTCAATATGGTAATAATTTTTATGTTTAGTTTTCCCTAATTTTAAAATTTCATTTTTCGGAATGTTGTGTAAATAAATTTCTTTTATTAAATCTTTTGGTAATTTTAATAATTCCTTAACAAGATTTATCTCTTTTGGATAATGTAAATCTGGTAAAGGAATTCTTTTTGGAATAACAACAAAATCACCTTCTTTTAATTCATTTCCTTTTTTTGTGTGAATTCCTTCTTTGTCTGCAACATAAATGCTATGGTCTTTTGTTATTGTGACATTCCTTCCTGTTTCTAAAGAAATTCTTAATAAAGGTCTGTTGTCCTTGTGTTTTAAAACGTTTTTTATATTTTTCCATTCACATTTAAAATTCAGAGGATTTATTGATAAAACTTGAGTATTATTTTTTTCGTTATAGTTTTCAACAAATTCCCCTATTTTTTTTGTTTTAATCTGCCCACCTTCATAAATCATAATTGGTTCATCATAATCTAAACTCATCTCACTGCAAACTGCATACTGGCTTTTCTTGAGATAGTTGTAGATGAACATGGATAAAGTTGATTTCCCACTATTGTGCGAAACTACTCCATTGGCTACAAAACTATGTGTTTTTGGAACTTCAATGTCATAAACATCTTCTATTCTACATTCACTAATTGATTTTATTTTTTCCCATTCTGATTTTTTTTGTGTTTTTTTATTTTTGATTTCATTATACACTTCTTTTATTTTTCTCTTTTTCCTTCTGCATATAAAACCTATTTCTGAATAGAATTTTTTAATATCTTCTACTTTTCTTATCCATAATTTATATGTTATATTTCCTTCCAATTTAGTAATCTTATTTTTGGTTTTCCATTTTTCTATATTACTAAAAATATCAAATCTTAATAATAAAAGTTGTATTCCCCTTAATAAATCAATACTTTTAGACCTTAAACTTAATCCATATTTTTTCACTTTTTGTTTTTTATCAAAATATTCAAAAATACAACCATCTGAATCAAAAACTGAAGAAAGATATGAAGAAACCACACTATTTCTCGATTGAAAAACTAATTCAGGAACTTCTTTTTTATTAATCAAAAAACCAATCCATCTGGAAATATCTTTTGAATAAATTGAAATTATTTTATACTTATAGTTATTTATCCATTTTCCACTTTTCTCTTTAATTTTTATATGGTTGAAATTAAATGTGTTTTTTATCAAATCTTCTATAATTTTTATTTTATCAAATTCATTTTCTTGAATATAAAAATCTAAATTATATTTTCTAAAATGACCATCCAATAAAAAACCAAGAAGTTTTGCCAAATCCTCATTAAAATATTTTGGGATTATAAAATCTTCCCTTCTTGTTTTACAGTGGTCTATTCCATCACTTGAAATGTCAAAGTTCCAATTTAATTTAACTAAATCTTTTTTCTTACAATTTATCTTAGTAAGAGTTTTTAGTTCATCACCAATTTTTAATTCATCTATTCTCTTCCAACCATTTTTAGTCATCAATGGGTGATTATATGTTCCTTTAATAGATTTCCCACTGTTAGTTATTACTTCATATATTTTCTGATTTTCAAATTTATGAAATCTTATTGTTTTATCAATTTTATTTTTATCTGCTAATATATTGAAATTAATAGATTGAAGATGTGTTCTACCCATAGATGAAATTTTTCTCATAGTTCCATCTGATAAGGTAATATAATGGTTTTTTGTAAGACAAGATGGGTCTCCTATCATTAGGATGTGAAGAGAACCTCTCTTCAGTTTTTTGTCCTTCTTGTTGTATTTGTGAACACCACCGACACATGAGAGAATCAACGCTTCCTTCACTTTCTCATAGCCATAGATTGATGGGCAGAACGACTGAGCCATAGAATCTACAAGGTTTTCCTTTGTTGACCATTCATTTATCTGCTGTATGTCCTCGTTTGTTATCTTCAGTTCCTCGTTTTCCAACTGCCAATGCAAGACGTTCAGGATTGGAACTTTCACAAGAAAATTAGGAAGGTTGAGACCCTCAACAACACCGATAAGAATTATTTCACTTCCAGCGAGAAGTCTTCTCTCGTCTGGCTCTGATGAGTCAATCAGGTCTTCAGGAATTATACATTTCAAGGTATAAGGCATTCCTGCACTTGTTTTTTCTGATATGACAAGAAGTTGAACTCTTTCAGTTTTTTCACTACTTTCTTTGAATCTTCTGTTTGCATGGCAGTAAGGACAAAATATATCTGTGTTTATTCTATATTTTTTTTGGATTATTGAAAAGTTTTCAGTAAAGGAAAAGGCACATTTTTCACATTCAAATTTTTTCTGTTTTATGTATGTGTATGGTATTCCAACATTTTGAATGATACCACGAACCATTATTAATTTACCCCAAACTTGCTCTTTAGTTGTATCAACAATTGACAATTCCAAAGGGATATTTTTAAAACCTAACTTTAATTTTTTATTGGGAAATTGTTTTGGGTCTGTTTCTTCTTTCGGAATTGGATGATTCCATTTTTTTAATGAATACCTGTATTCTTTTGTTGGGTCTTCTATATTAACTTCATCCTCAAAATTTAATTCTTCTTCTAATTCTTTTATATTCTCTTCCATATTTACACTCGTCAAAACAAAAGATAGTTTAGTATGGTTGTTTTCGTCAAAATTATCAATTGCTTGATAATCAATTATTATCCTTTCCTTGTTATTCGACAAAGCAGAATAAATATCATTTTCAATATCCCACTTCTTCGCATCCTCGTGGTTTGAGTAGTAATAATCATAGAGAAATCTGTTCCATAATAATTTTTGTTGTTCACTCAATCCCATTTAAACACTTCCGAAAATTCCAGTTTGATTTTTTTGAGTGGCTCTCCATTTATGTTGGTTTTTACATCGAGTTGTCTTGCCATCTCTGTCGCTTTGTTATACATCTCTATCTCCTCTTCCAGTTTTCTTTTTTTCATTCGCAGAGCCATGATTTTTTTTGAGAGATAGTCTTGTATTAGAAGAGTCGCTTCACGATAGTCAAAACCAGTTTCTCTTTTGAAAATTTTTTCAACACCATTAAATGATAACTGAAAATTTTTAATTAATTCTTTGTCCTCTTTGTATAGATGAACTGGTTCTATGATAATCTTCATACAATACACCTATAAATAAAACTTCTCCCATCTTCTGGGTCTGTTTCTTTCAATATAACTTTCAATTCAACAAGTTTGTTTATTTTTTTAAGAATTGTTATATGGTTTTTACACAACCCGACCTCTTTAACTTTATTTACAAATTGTTTCTGTGTAGAGGCAGAACCACTCATTTCATTCTTGAGTATAAAATAAACATCAGAGAGGGTTTTTCTAACTGTTGGGTCTGGAATTTTTTGATTTAATGTATCGGCAACATGAGTTTTTTGCAAAACATTTTCAGCGAATTCATAATCTATTATTTTAATGTTTTTAAAAAACGCCGATGAAAATAATTTATCACATTTTGTTATAATCAAACGAGGATTACCAAAACTCACCTTATGAATTATTTTTATTGCATCTTCTGTGAATGGATACAAACCATTTGGTTCTGGAGAAACAGTGTTCAATCTTTCGGTAATTAAATTTTTTGTTTCTTCGAGTGTAAAACTTCTCAAATTAATATCTGTATTAAATTTTTTTAATATTTCTGAGTATGCAAAAGATTTTTCAAAATGTGCTATGTTCAAGGCGATTATGATTGAAATATTTGGAATACCTATAAGATATTCTAATGTGTTAAGAAAATCATCGAGATTTTTTTTGTTTAATGAATCTGGCATATCTATAAGAAAAAAATATCTCCTTTCTTTTAAAATTTTTTTAATTTCTTTTTGAAATTCCGACATACTGATAGTATTAGAAATTTGATTTGGAATACTTTCATTGAGTCTTTCAACAAGATGAATAAGGAGATGAAATGGGGATTTAAAGGTGTCTTCAATTCCTCTTATATAATCATCAATTAAATCTGGTGAATGTCGTTCACGAATTATTTTTCCAAGAAAAAGAAGGTGTGATGTTTTGCCTGTTCCATTATCACCCCTGATTATCTGATGCCAAGAGAAAGGTGTTATAGATTCAATTGTTTGTAAAAGATGACTTTTTAAGAAGGATGTTATTTCAGTCTCGATGAATGGTTCAAGGTCTAAATAGTCGGTGCAAATTATTCTCAAAAAGGGGTTTCCATTAAATTTATTAAAAAAAGATTGTGTCATTTTAATTATATTTGATTTATTGTTTATATAGATTTAGTTATTTGACTATAATTAATTTTAACTTCCAAACAAGGTGTCGCTAACTACCGACAGTTTTTAAAGTGTTTTTTTGAAAAATAAAACCATTAAGATAATTCCGAAAAAACGATAAACCATATAATTATATATAATACTATATAATTATAGGGTATATCGATTTGGGAGAAATTCCTTTTATCCAAACTTTTTAATTATTTACTAAAACATATAAATTAATTTAAATAAAAAAAAATCTTGATAGAAAAATATTTTATTATTTTGTGGTAATTATTCTATTTGGTATAAGTATTTAGTTATAGTAGTAAATAATCGAGATATATAATTATATAGTTTTTAAATGTTTAACGATATGTAATTACTATAGTGTAATGCTATACGAAGGGAAATAGAAAAAAACATTATCATTAATTAATGATAACAAAAAAAACTGACGGTTTCTACCGACACATTTTAATTGTATATGAATATTTATCATATTGTCTTATTTTTTCTAAATTTTTCCAAAAAATTTAAATATTTCAAATGCTAAAATAATGACATGGTTCATGGTTTCAAAATTTCTACCTCGTTGTCCATGCCGACAATCGGTGACATCAGCGAGATTGAGAAGACTGTTTACATAGACAGGCGAATGCCAAAAAAATTCAAAGAAGGCATCGCAGTCCATGAAATAGAGGAAAGGAAGTGGCTCAAGAGGGGACACACATACAAGTTCTCGCACAACAAAGCCCAGCAGAAAGAACTTCAATTCTACAAGAAGAAATTTAATTCCTTGCCAAGAGCAAGAGACTTCCTGAAGGATGAGGAGAATCATGTGACCAAAGTTTTCATCAAACAACTAAGAAGAGACTTGAAAAAATTAAAATAATCATTTTTTCATTAGTTTTTTGTTTTTTATAACCTTGAAATTTTCTTCACCCATCATCTGTCTTATCAACACACTCGATTCCCACTCCTCTATCCCTTTAAATTTTGCAAAATTTTTGATTGTTTCTTCATGAACTCTTGTCTTGCTTTCACTTTTTCCCTGATATTTTTCAAGGTAGCAGTTGAGACAGATTACCTTATCCATGACATCGAAGTTCCAGTTGTCTGAAAAATAGCAACTCTTCCCACAATCCTCACAAGTCATCCCCCTATCTTCTGGTCTGAATTTTTCTGGGCTTCCAACAACAACTTTTACTTCCTTTTTCATGTTAATCACCACACACTATCGGCACAGTCAATCTCGTATAATCTCCATTCTTACAGTGGCAGACTATACAACCCCCCTTACCATGCATGAAGTTGTTTCCACCATCATAAGTCATATTATGGTCTATGCATAAGAAGGCACAGGGTTTTTCATACTCTCTCGGCAACCTCAAGGAAAAATTCCAGAATGTATCTATCAAGAGGAAAATTCCCAATATAATTACAATCAACATCATAGGTGTTATTTTTTTCATAAAATAATATTTGGGAAGTTAGGTTTTTAAAGTTGAAAAAAGTGAAATTTTTATTTTTTTACCTCATTTTTTTGAGTTTGATTCCTCTCCAACCAATACTCAGGGTATATTTTTCTCCTACCTCTGCGAGTGTCATATTTTTCGGCAGTCCGAGAAACAAACATATTGTGAGCAGTGTTATTGAAAGAATATCAAAGAAACTCGCAAACATGTATGCAGTGAGGAAAGTAAATGGTCTTATCATAAGGAAAGTGAAAGGAAGACCAACCCAAACTCCAGCAGTCGCAACATCAATCTGGTCTTGGACTGTAGCCTTATTTCTATCAATCCAAGTGAAAGCACCTATCGGAAGGAATCCAAAAATTTTCCATGCTGTCACTCTAAGAAAAATCCCCCTTCTCTTCGCCATCCAAACATGACCGAGTTCATGGATAGTAAAAGCGACTAAACAAAGAATAAAATCATTAAAAAACAAATTTACCCAGTTCATTTTTTAACCTCAATCTCAATTTTTTTGTTAACTTCGTCAAAAATCAACTTGATTTGTTTGGGATTTCCCAACTTTTCATACCATTTTATAGGAATAAAAACAAGTGGATAACGTCTTCTATCAAGAATAATTTTTTTGATTTTTTCTTCTTTTTGACCCTGAATGAACAACTCTTTCATAAAATTTTCAAATGCATCTTCATTTTCACTTTCCACTTTAAAATTATGAATAATCTTACCTTTATCATCCATCCAACCAACAATAATTGGTTGGGAAATATCTTCAGGAATTTCAATCACGAGATTTTCAAAATCAACTCTTCTTACCATCATATTTTAACTTTTAACTTTTAACGCATTTATCTTTTAGTTTTTTTAAACATTATTTTTTTTGTTCTCTTGTCGTAGTAAAAATGAATTTCTTTTGGAAATTTCATATCTTCAAGCCATTCAATTGGTGGAGAAATGAGTGCATAAAGTCCAGATTTCTTTCTCAAATATGTTACTTTTCTTTCATAATCTTTTGTTTTTACTCCTTCTCTCTTTTTATTGACCATAAAAAATATTAAACTTTAAAAGTTAAATATTAAATTTCTTAGAATAATGCCCATATTTCTAAGAATAATGGTCATATTTCTTAGAATAATGGTTTGGGAGAACACTAAAAAGTGAACTCTTTTGCCCATTTCCTGCCCTTCCTTAAAAACTGAACTCTTTTGCCCAAAAGAAGCCCAACCACTATTTGCGAGTGAAACAGTGACAGTCAGAGAACCCCGAAAACAGGTCGGAAACAGCCAAA
>Ga0172362_10005619_pt1 | contig 10852 bp, 11 predicted proteins | sample LakKivs1_kivu2a2_FD_114534 | JGI IMG/M metagenome (GOLD analysis project Ga0172362, IMG submission 114534) | Sediment microbial communities from Lake Kivu, Rwanda - Sediment s1_kivu2a2 | ecosystem: Environmental > Aquatic > Freshwater > Lake > Sediment | place: Rwanda: Western Province, Lake...
ATGACGCGACCACAGGTGACCATTCCCGAGATCGTCTCCGACCCGTTCACCACCCTCGGCCGTGCCCGGGGGCAGGGCTGGCTCGCCGACGCGGAGGAGGGCACCGTCGTCGCGCTCACGCACGAGCGCGTGCGCGAGCTGCTCGGCGACGAGCGCCTGCGGGCGAACTTCCCCGAGTTCCTGCGCCGCCTCGGCATCACGTTGGGGACGTTCTACGACTGGATGGCGATCTCGCCGCTGAACCGCGACGGCGCGGAGCACGTGCGCTGGCGCACGCTGATGTCGAAGACCTTCACGCCGCGCAGCGTGGAGCGCCTGCGCCCGTTCCTGAAGGTCGCGGCGCACGAGCTGATCGACGCGTTCGCGGCGCGCGGCAGCTGCGACTTCGTCGCGGAGTTCGCCGACGCCTACCCGTCGCTCGGGCTCTCGGAGCTGATCGGCGTTCCGCACGGGGACCGCGACCGCTTCCGTGCCTGGGCGAACACGATCGGTCTCGGCTTCAGCCCGCTGCTGCTCGTCGGGCGCATCGGCGAGGTCGACGCGGCGCTGACCGAGCTGCTCGAGTACACCACCGAGCTCGCGGCGCGCCGGCTCGCGGAGCCGAGGGACGACCTCGTCACGCGCATCGCGCAGGCCGGACGCGACGCCGGCTGGACGCCGCTCGAGGTGAGCGGTGCGATCGCGGGCTTCGTCTTCGCCGGCCACGAGACCACGAAGAACCAGCTCGGCTGGACCGTCGCGGTGCTGTCCGAGCAGCCGGCGGTGTGGGACGCGGTGGCGTCGGGTGCGCTCGCAGCGGCCGACGTGGTGGAGGAGGTGCTGCGACACCGCTCGACGGCGACGTCGGTCGGTCGGCAGGCTTCGACCACCATCGAGCTCGGCGGCGAGACCATCGCCCGGGGCACCACGGTGATCTGCTCGCTGTGGAGCGCCAACCACGATCCCGCGGCATTCCCCGATCCCGACGTGCTCGACACGGGACGCCGGCGCGGCGAGCCGCACTTCGCGTTCGGGCACGGCGCGCACTTCTGCATCGGCGCGGCGCTCGCCCGCGCGGAGCTGCAGGAGGGGCTCACCGCGCTGGCTTCGCGGCTGACCGTGCCGGAGGTCGGGCCCGACGCGGCGTGGACGCCGCCGCTCGGCATCACCGGGCCGACGCGGCTGCCGATCGCCTTCGCGATGCGTTGAGCGGCGCGCGTCGTGGGGGACGGCATCGTGGGCGGCGAGCCGCCGGCGGAGCTGCGCACCGATCGGCTGCGGCTGCGACGCTGGCGGTCCGGCGACCGCGCGCCGTTCGCCGCGCTGAACGCCGACCCGCGCGTCACCGAGTTCCTTCCGGGGCCGCTGTCGCGCGCGGCGAGCGACGCACTGGCGGAGCGCATCGAGGCGCACTTCGCAAGGCATGGCTTCGGCCCGTGGGCCGTCGAGGTGCCCGGCGAGATCCCGTTCGCGGGCTTCGTCGGGCTCGCCGTTCCCGGCTTCGCGGCGTCCTTCACGCCGTGCGTCGAGGTTCTGTGGCGGCTCGCACCCGCGTGCTGGGGACGCGGCTACGCGACCGAAGGCGCGCGCGCGGCGCTCGACTTCGGCTTCATGCACGCGGGGCTCGCCGAGATCGTGTCGTTCACCGTGCCGGCGAACGTGCGCTCGCGCGCCGTCATGGAGCGCCTCGGCATGACCCAAGACCCGGCGGGCGACTTCGACCATCCGGAGGTGCCGGAAGGCCATCCGCTCCGGCGGCACGTCCTGTACCGCGCGCGACGCACCGGGCCATGGGCGGGCTAGGCTCCCAGCGCGCCACCGGCGCTCAGAGCTGCGAGTCGAGCGTCGTCGCCGCGCGGTAGAGGATCGCGCCCGTGATCACCTCGACCGCGATGAACATGGCGGCGAAGTCCGCGCCCTGCAGCAGCCAGGCGAGCGTGCGCGTGACGGCCGCGCCGCCGATCAGCGCGGCGGGGAAGAGCAGGGCGCTCGCGTGTCCCGGACGGGTGCCGAACAGGATGCCGAGGCCGGCGACCAGGAAGAACGCGGCGAAGTCGCCGAGTTGCGTGCTGCGCGCGACGCCGTCGAGCAGCGGCATGCCGAGCGACTCGACCGCGCGCTGCGGCGCAGCCAGGAAGCCGATGCCCTGCACGGTGAAGAAGACGCCGAGGAGGACGACGATCAGGCGGAGGCGGTTCATGCGCGGCATTTCCTCAGAGGTCGAGGCCGAAGGCGCGCCCGAGGTCGGCCCGGAGCGTGCGCTTCGGCGAGCGGTAGATCCCGCGATCCTTCTCCGCCAACGGGCGGACGATGTCGAGCGCGGCGCCTACGGGCCTGTCCGCGGGCGCCTTCGCGTCGGCCCCGGCGGCGGCGATCGCGTCCGGCGGCGGCTTCGCCGGCTGCGCGACGTCGAGGCCGCTGCTGAAGAACTTGCCGCGCGCAGTGAGGACCAGCGCCGACGGTCCGTCGCTTGCGGCGTCCACCGCGTCGAGGACCTCGTGCAGGCGGGCGACGAGCGCCGGGTGGAGGAGGTTCGCGTCGTCGCCCAGCGTGACGACGTGGACGTTGCCTTCGCGCCCGTGCTCGATCATGGTCACCTCCGCGCCGGCTTGAACCTTCCGGCACGACGTGTGTCAATACCGGTGCGGCGGCGACGGTGGTGCGTGCGCTGCGGGAGGTGTCGCGATGAAGGTCGGTCTGATTCCGGTGAACATCGGCGTGAAGAGCGTCGACAAGATGGTCGGGCTCGCGGTGCACGCGGAGAAGGTCGGCTTCGAGTCGGTGTGGACCTTCGAGCACGTGATGGTGCCCGTGGACTACGCGTCGAAGTACCCCTACAGCGCCGACGGCAAGATGGGCGCCACGCCCGAGACCAACTTCGTCGACCCGCTGATCGCGCTCACCGCGGTCGCGGCGAGCACGAAGCGCGTGCGCCTCGGCACCGGCGTCAACATCCTGCCGCAGACCAACCCGCTGTACCTCGCGAAGCAGGCGGCGAGCCTCGACTTCGTCTCCAACGGGCGCCTCATGCTCGGGCTCGGCGTCGGCTGGCTGCAGGAGGAGTTCGCGGCGCTGGGCGTGCCGTTCGAGCGCCGCGGTGCGCGCGCCGACGACTACCTCGCGGCGATGCGCAAGGTCTGGTCGGGCGAGGTCGTCGAGCACGAGAGCGAGTTCCTGTCGTGGCACGGCTTCAAGAGCTTCCCGGTGCCGGTGCAGAACCCGCTGCCGATCGTGATCGGCGGCTCGAAGGGCAGGGCGCTCGAGCGCGTCGCGCGCTTCGGCGACGGCTGGTACGCGCCGACCGCGACCATCGACCAGCTCGCAGCCCTGCGGCCGGCGCTCGACGCCGCCTGCGCGAAGGTCGGACGCGACCGGAAGACCATCGAGATCAGCGCGATGTGGATCCCGGCGATGGAAGGCCCCGAGGTGGTGGCGCGCTATGCGGAGCTCGGCGTGTCGCGCCTGCTGGTGCCGCTGCCCGCGCTGGCGATGGGTGGCGACCCGATCGAGGGCATGACGAAGTTCGGCGACGAGACGCTGGCGAAGCTGGACTGACGCCCTCACCGGCTTCGCCGACCACGAGGGATGAACCCGCAGGGCGTGTTCATCCGAAGTCCGACGGACGGGCGGCCGAACATGTACCGCGTGCCCTTGACACCGGCTGTTCGTGAATCGAAGCTGATTCACATGAAGACGGCGACGGTACGCGAGCTGCGGACGAGCTTTCCGCGCGTGGAGCGCTGGATCGCCGACGGCGAGACGGTGCAGATCACCAAGCGGCGCAGGCTGGTCGCGACGCTCGTGCCCCCCGTGCGGGACGGCGAGGCGGCGGTGTCGATGCCGGACTTCGCCGCACGCGTCCGCGCGACGTTCGGCGGCCGCAGGCTCACGGCGCGGCAGTCGGCCGAGCTGCGCGACGCCCTGCGCGGCGAGCGCTGATGGTCTACGCAGACACGGGATTCCTGCTCTCGCTCTACCTGCCCGAGACGACGACGGCAGCGGCTTCGACTGCGGTGCGCCGCCTGCGAGCGCCGCTGCCGCTCACCTCCCTCACCCGGCTGGAGCTGCGCAACGGGCTGCGCCTCGCGGTGTTCCGCGGCGTCCTCCGTGAGGAGCGGCGCGCGCAGTGCTGGGTGCAGGTCGAGGAGGACGTGGCGTCGGGCGTGTATGCGCCGGTCGAGGTGCGGCGTCCCGACCTCTACGGGAAGGCGACCCTCCTGGTGGACGCGCACGGTGCGCGGCTCGGCACCCGAACGCTCGACGTCCTGCACGTCGCCGCCGCGGCCGTCCTCGGCGCGACCACGTTCCTGTCGTTCGACCGCCGGCAGCGCGCTCTCGCGCAGGCCGCGCGAATGAAGGTGGCGCCGTGACCCGCGGTCACGCGCCGCGCAGCACCTGACCCGCCTGCGCGCCGGTCAGCGCGCCGCGCTCGACGGTCACCGCGCCGTTCACCAGCACGGCCTCGATGCCTTCCGCCTCGGTGACGAGGCGCGGGCCGCCGCCCGGCAGGTCGTGGACCAGCTGCGTCGCGCGCGGCGCGATGCGCGTCGGGTCGAACAGCACGACGTCGGCGAAGTTGCCGTCCGCGAGCACGCCGCGGCGCGCGATGCCGAACAGCTCCGCGGGAACCTGCGTCAGCTTCCGCACCGCGTTCTCGAGCGGCATGAGCCCGCGCTCGCGCACCCAGGTCCCGAGGAAGTAGGTCGCGTACGCGTGGTCGGCGAGCAGCGTCAGGTGCGCGCCCGCGTCCGACAGGCCGACCAGCTGCCCGTCGTCGAGCAGCGACGGGCCGCGGAACTCGTCGGTCGCGAGGCAGTAGCTGAACTCGGTGCGCAGGTCGTCCTCGAGGGCGACGTCGAAGAAGGCGTCGAACGGATCCGCGCCGCGCTCGGCCGCAAGCTCCGCGACCGTGCGTCCGATGCGGCCCTGCAGCTCGGGCTTCCCTACCAGCAGGACCTTCACACCGTCCCAGTCGCCCTTGAACATGCGGAAGCCTTCGTACGGGCCGGTCACGTCCTGACGGAACGCCGCGCGGAACGCGGGGTCGCGGAACACCGCCGGCAGCTCCGCCGGTGTTGTGCCCATCACGCGGCGCCAGGACGGCAGCTGGTCGAAGATCCCCATGCCGACGAGCTTGAAGTCGGTGAGCGCCGGACGGCAGCTGGTCTGCGGCACGAGGCGCAGCCCTTCGCCGCGCGCCGCCTCGATCGCAGCCATGCCGTCGGGGCGGATCGCACCGAGGAACGTGACCGGACGTGCGCTCGCGCGCGCGGCGGCGATGCTGACGCTCACGTCGACCAGGTGCTTGGTCGTGATCTCGACCACGCCGCGCCCGAGATCGGCGAGCGCGCTCGCGAGCACGAGCACCTCGTCGTCGCTCGCGCTGCGGCTCGGGACGGGCTTGCCGTCGCCGCCGAAGTGCGTCGGCGCCTGCGACGTCGAGAAGCCGAGCGCGCCGGCGCGCATCGCTTCGGCGACGACGGCACGCATGCGCGCGATCTCGTCCGGTGATGCCTCGCGCTCGGTTGCGGCGTCGTCGAGCACGAAGTAGCGCACCGCCGAGTGGCCGACGAGCGCGCCGACGTTCAGCGCGGGGCGCATGCGGCCGAGTGCGTCGAGGTACTCGGGGAACGTCGTCCAGTCCCAGGTGATGCCCTGCTCGAGCGCCGCGAGGCTCATGCCCTCGACGCGCTCGAGCATGCGCATGATGCGCTCGCGTCGCGACGGCGCGCACGGTGCCAGCGTGAAGCCGCAGTTGCCCATGACGACGCTGGTGATGCCGTTCCAGCACGACGGCGTGAGCGCGCGGTCCCAGCAGACCTGCGCGTCGTAATGCGTGTGCGGATCGATGAAGCCCGGGCTCACCGCGAGGCCGGTCGCGTCGATCTCGCGCCGGCCGCTGGACGCCTTGCCGCCGACCTGGGTCAGGGTGTCGCCGTCGATCGCGACGTCGCCGCTCCGGCCGGGAGCTCCGGTGCCGTCGACGATCGTTCCGCCGCGGATGACGAGATCGTGCACCATGCGTCCGACTTAGGACGGCACGCAGGGGTCGGGCAAGGCCGGCGCGGCACCGGTTCGGCTCGCTGGGTAAAGCCGGCTCCCGACCTGTCGTCGAGAGGCGTGGAACGGCGGGTGCGGAGCCTCCGCGGGTACGGAGCCTCAAGGAAGGTTGACGGGTTGCCGAACGCGCCCGCGAGGTCGCCGGCCGCGAAGGGCCGGGCGGTCGCCGTGCGTCTCGTCCCGGGATCTGCGCGAGTCGAGGCCGTGGCCGACGCCTCGCGGGCGACGTCCCGGCCAGATTCCGTTGACAGCGGCCTCGTGCGCTACGTACTTTACGGGCGCGTTGGCAGAGCGGAGCCAGGCTCGCTACGTCCGACGCTGCCGTCATGACCAATCGCGGCTTTGTGTAGGCTCCCCGCCTCGAACCGCGATGCAGCTCCATGTCGCGGAAAGGGTTTCGGCCCAGCCGGCGCCCGAGTCGCGTCGGCTCGCCCGACAGTGCCGAGCCATGATGGGCATGGTCGAGGCCCTCGTGATCGCGGCCATTCTCGCGCTGACCGCGAGGCGGAGTCTCTTCCTCGTCGCGGCACTCCGTCGTCCGCGTCCCCAGCCGCCGCCGAGCGACCTTCCCACCGTCGCGGTGCTGGTGCCCGCGCGCAACGAAGCATCGGTCGCTCCCCGGATGCTCGAAGCGTTGGCGAGCCTGGACTATCCCCCCGCGCGGATATCGTTCGTCCTGATCGCGGACGGCTGTACCGATGCAACCGCGACGCTCTTCAGGGCCTGGGCGGCGGAACGCACCGATACCGAGGTGGTGGAGCAACCGACCCCGGTCGGGAAGGCGGCCGCCCTCAACGCCGGGTCGCGCGTGGCGCGGGCGGAGATCATCGCGGTCATCGATGCCGACCTGCGGCCGCGCCCGGACTACCTGCGGGAGCTGGTTCGCCCCTTTGCCGACGCCGCGGTCGGCGGTGCCGCGTCGTACCTGGCACCGGCGAATCCAGACCAGAACATCGTCACTCGTTACGCCGCCGTGACCACCTGGGTGCACCAGTTCGTGACATCGGCGGGGACGGACCGGCTTGGGCTCAACGCGCCGACGTTCGGCGCCGCCGCGTATCGCCGTACTGCGCTGGAGGCGATCGGGGGCTTCCCTGCGGTCCCCGTCGGCGACGACGTGGCAACCAGCAGCAGAATGTCGCGGCGCGGCTGGCGCATTCGCTTCGTACCCGGGGCGGTGGCGCACAACGTGCTGGTGGCAAAGCTGCGCCAGTACTGGCGGCAACACGTGCGGTGGTCGCGCAGCACGCTGCACACCTGGCCGCAGCGCGACCGGACGCTACCGGCGGAGTCGCTCGCCCAGCGGTTCGAGGCCGCCGTGGCATCCTTCGGCTATGGCGATCGCCTCGTGTTCGCACCGGCCGCTGGCGGCGCAGTCGCCGGCGTGATTCCCCTTTGGGCGCCATTGCTCTACGTGACGGTGCCCGGGCTCGGGATCCTGGCGGCGTTGTACAAGGCCGGCGTCCTGCGCGGGGCGCATCGCTACCTTGCGGCAACGGTCTGCTTCTTCGCCGTCGACGTGGCGGCCTCGGTGGCCGGCTCCGCCACCCAGTTCGCTCGGCGACCCTACCAGTGGCACCACCCCCGCCCGGATCCGCCGGCATGAACGCGGAACTCGCCTGCGTGGTGGTGAGCTACCGGGACGAGCCGTTCCTGGCGGACGCGGTAAGGTCGGTCCTTGCGCAGGAAGTCCCGGTGGACGTGGTGGTGGTCAATTCGGGCGGCGGCGATCCAGACGGGCGCCTTCGCGCGGCAGCCCTCGACGTGCCGGTGCACAGCGTGGTGCAGCGGCTCTATCCCGGTGCGGCACGTAACCTCGGGATCGGGCTCACGCGCGCGCCGTTCGTGGCCTTTCTCGCGGCGGACTGCCTGGCGGCACCGGGCTGGGCCGCCGCCCGCCTGCGGGAGCATCATGCAGGAGCTGCCGCCGTCGCCAGCGCGATGACGAACGCCTGCGTCGAATCCACGCCGGGCTGGGCAGCGCTGCTGCTGTTCCATAGTCGCCGGCTCACCGTGACGCCCCCGGGCCAACGGCTCTTCTACAGCCTCTCCTACGCCCGGCGACTGTTCGACCACCTCGGCGCGTTCCGTGAGGACCTGCGGGGCGGGGAGGACACCGAGTTCAACGCCCGCATTCCGGCGACGGAACGCACCGTGTTCGCCCCCGATGCCATCACCGCACATCGCTATCCCACCACGGCCGGTGCGGTAATCCGTGACGCCTTCCGGCGTGGTCGGCTGCAGGCCGCGAATCAGGGGGCCATCGAGGGACGCGGTCCGCACAGGGTTCGTGTGGCAATCGGCGCCTTGTGGAACGCAGGCCGCTCGTTCCTCCTTGCGGCGCGGAGCGCTCGCGCGGAACGTCCTCGACTGGTGCGCGCGTTGCCACTGGTCGTTGCCGGGAGCATCGCGTATGCCGCCGGTGCCGTCACGACATCCGGCCCGATCGTACGGGACTGACCATGCTGCAGAGCGAACTTCGACACCTCGCGCACGTTCACGCCGGCACACACATCGACCTGCTGGCGGACCCGGCACTCGGCGACGAGGACGCCGCCCAGGTCTTCGAGTGCCTGCTGGGGCGCAAGCCACGTCGGCACCAGCTGGACGGCGATCGCTCGATCGTCTTTCCGGCACGGGGGGCAACGGCGTATGGGGGAATCAAGGTCAAGGGCGCCGGTTATCGCGGAGGACCGATCCGCATCGGCCGCCGCCACGACAAGCCCTACGCATTGCCGCGTTATGACGCCGAAGGCGCCGCAACCCTCGATGCTGCCAAGGACCACGGACGGGCGTTTGCCGGCGCCATGTCCTATCAGCAGGCGCGGCACGAGTTCGCCGTGTCGCGGTACCTGCTGCAGGGTGGCATGCGGATCTTCCCCGCGATCGGCTATGGAGCGCTCCGCCGCGATGGGCAGACGAGCTGGTTCACCGTGCTCGATTGGCCCATCGATGGTGTGCGCGACTGGTTCGAGTTCATGAGGGACCGGGCGGCGGTGGCGCGGATCGCGACGGCGTTCGGCGCCACGCAGCGGGATCTGGCCCATCGCGATGTGTTCATGGTGCTCAGCGGACTGGTGGCCTTCGGCGACGCCCTGCTCCGGAAGGACTTCCACACGGCTCACATCGCGTCTCCCGACGATTCCTTCCTGACCCGGCTGTCGCATTATCTGTTCGATGCCAACTTCATCCTGGCCCTGTTCGTCCACGACGAGAGGTTGCCCGACATCGCGGACCACCGGACGCTCGCCAGGGCCGCCTATGTCCGCGCCCTGACCGGGCACGACCACAGTCCCGCCCGCATCGACGGATTCAAGGGCCTCCTGGTCGAACTCAAGTACGCCGACTGGATGATGGAACAGCGGATGGATCGTCTCGCCGCCGACCCGATCGGGCGCACGCTTCTCGAGGAGTTCATGGCCGGGAGCGGCGAGCGCGCGCTGTTCGGGGAGCTGCGCGCGCTCCCGGATGTCCCGCCGCCCGTCCCGCCGCCCGTCCTCGCGTCGCGGCCGCGTCGCTTCCCCTGCCTTCCCTGGAATCGCTAGCCTGACGAGGCTCAGTCGAGGTAGCCGCGTCCCCGCGGTAGGGAACGAAGCGTCAATCCGGCGGGGTCTGTCAGGTACTCGTACCCGATGCGCTGCCAGCGGCGATCGGGATCGGCCTCCTCATACCGGCGACGGCGCGCCTCCCGATCCTCGGCCCGGAGCATGGCGAGGTGGTAGATCGTGAGGTCGGTCGTCGGAAACCGCCCGCCGCGTTGTGCCTGCAGCGGGGCCTTGAGGCCGTGCAGCGGCCGGTCGTCGAACAGGTGGTCCTCGCGGAGGCGGAAGAGGCGCGCCATCATCTTGCGTCCCCAGATGCCATCCACCCGGTACTGGCGCGGGTCGTCCCACAGCTCCCGCAGCCGGACCGCGTAGGCGGTGTACCCGAGCAGCCGTCCTCGCGCGATCACGCGCTCCGCCCGGGTGCGGAATTCGTCCTCGAGTCGCTCGTCGGCATCGAGACACACCACCCAGTCGGCTGCATGGCGCAGAGCGGCCCGGATCAGGGCGCGATGATTTCCCACCTCATCCCACGCGGGTCGATCGGCGGGATTCCGGAGCAGCTCGAGAACTGCGTCGTGGCTCGCCAGGAGCGCCGCCGATTCGTCGGAGGAGCCGTCATCCAGCGCGACGATCCCGTCCACGTGCGGGGCCACGTTGCGGAGGAAACCGGGCAGGTAGCGCATGCCATTGCGGACCGCGAGCAGCGCAACGAGCCTCGTGCGCCGGGTGCCTGTCCACGGTGGTCCCCAGGATGGGATCATCATGCGTCAGCGCCGGCCTCGCGCAGCGAGAGTGCCGCCGACAGAACCCTCGTAGCCGACATCGATGACGACGACGGCGCGCAGATCGTGCTCGCGCGGCGCGCTGCTCTGCGCCGGCTCCTCACGCCATGGATCCGAATCCCGGCTGCTGTCGCCCATCGCCATCCTCTCGTTCCCCAGGCCGGATGCGACGAGAACGGTCAGGACCTGGGCCGATAGAGGTTCCGGAACACGTGGTCCGCGACCTGACGGCCCTGCGCGATGCCGCCGGTCTTGTCGAAGGACCAGTGGATGCCCAGGTAGATGCGGCTCTGGCCGTTCTCCTCCTCGGCCTCCGACAGGCTCGAGAAGCTGCGCGGGCGGAGCTCGCGGACGTTGCCGTCGGTGTCGACGGTCGTGCCGTTCAGCTCGTCGGACGTGAACGTGAACGCGACGTCGTCGGTGCCGAAGATGTTGCGCAGGGTCTGGAACAGCGCACCGCCGAAGGTCGCGTGCCCCGAGGGGTAC
>Ga0172362_10005622_pt1 | contig 10850 bp, 10 predicted proteins | sample LakKivs1_kivu2a2_FD_114534 | JGI IMG/M metagenome (GOLD analysis project Ga0172362, IMG submission 114534) | Sediment microbial communities from Lake Kivu, Rwanda - Sediment s1_kivu2a2 | ecosystem: Environmental > Aquatic > Freshwater > Lake > Sediment | place: Rwanda: Western Province, Lake...
CTGTCGTCCGGCCGTTCACACGATAATCAATTACTTTTCAAGAATCTTCAGTGCCGCCTCGTACCCGTTAATCTCTATGACAGGCATTCCTTCCGATTCTGTTCCCTTTACAGCATCATACTTTACATTCGATCCTTCAATGATCTTCACAATAGGTTTCAGTGATGATTCATTGATATCAAGATCTGCATATTTGATATCTGCCTTGAAACGGTAGCTCATACTTCCCGGGAGTGTGATTGATGCCTTGATATATTTACCGCTCAGGAATAATCCACTGAACTCCTTCCCGGTATCAGAAATGGTAAAGTTATCATTATAACTATCCCTGTCCTGAATCGATTCTGCAAGGTAACCGATCCTGAATGATGTGTACTTTGACTCACCGATAATCAGTGAAGCAAGCCTTCCGGACGTCAGCTTATCATTATATGATGTTGATATTGTGCACCGGACAAATGCTGAAAACTGGAACTCACCATACTTTGAATTTATTTTCACATCCCTTGCATCTCCCATAATCACAGTTCCGTTATAAAGATCTATGATAACATTACCTGAGGATTCTGTTTTAAGATCAGAATACTTGGCAGTGAATGTTACATCGGCAGTTTTAGGAATTTCATATTTATCATTGTATGAATTTGCTGAAAACCTCTCGCAGGAGAGCATGTTAATCCTGGAATATTTTGATTCAATTATCAGATCACCTGTGTTGCCTGTGCTTAACTTGCTATTGTACAGGTTGGCCCTGAGATCCTTCATATCCCTGAATTCAATCGTACTGTATTTATCTGTTATCTCTGCAGGGGAAGATACAGTTCCCCCGTATAAATTATTATTATAGAGATCAAGGAATAGCGGTCCGGTAAAATCCTCCATATTGACCTGGGAATATTTTGAGTTCAGCTCAAATCTGCATCCGGCCGGGATCCAGAGCTCACCTTTTATCCCGAACGAGTTGAGAACAATACTTTTACCTCCGGCAAGTTTCATGGTTGTCCTGTTCATAACTGTGTTACGGCTCTCCCAGAACCTGCTCCTGAAAGATACAAATGATGGTGAATTGCTGAACACAAAGTCCTGAAGATACTTTTCAAGAGTGACTGCATCTTCATCCGACCTGGTCTCAGCCTCTATTGTTAGCCGTAATTCAGCCTCACTCTTATCCGTGGTATGTATTACAAGATTGCAGTCATAGTTCTCCATCTTCACGGTTCCATCTTTATTAATATTGTATTTCCAGGTGAAGGTTTTCTGAATATCTTTTCCGGCTGCGTACGAGGTTGTAAGTATTACTGACAGAAGTAAAGCGGTAATTGTCCTAAAGTTTGATCTCTTCATTGTTTTCATGGATTTTTGTTTTGTTCGTTTCGATTATTATCAGTTCCAGAAGACGAATCTTCATCTCATAGGTATCAAATATTGTATTGATCACTTTCTCATTGGGACCCAGCACCCTGAGATCAGCCATCGATTGAGCGTAAATGGTATCCAGCCTGGCCAGCTCGCTGAAGAGCTCCCTTATAATCTCATTGTCAGAGCTCCTGAACATGCTTACCTCCCCGGCCTTGAGACTTACAATTTTCCTGTACTGTTCCTCCCGCTGCCCGAGCCGGTTATCTATTGCAGACAGTGAGATGGTGCGCCTTGCAGAAAAAGAATTTATTAAATCCTTTGTGATATAGCCAAGGCAAAATATAATTACTGCCGCAGCAGCGATATTCCTGATATGGATCCACCTGATCCTTACCGCATTTGCCGGACTCTCCATTGACTTCTCAGAAAGCCTCCTCTCTATCCTGTCCCAGACAGAATTGTCATCGGGTGATTCAACATCAAGGTTGTCTCTCTCCCTTTTCAGATATTCTTCCAGCTTAGGTGACATAAATTTTTTGTTTCAGATCCCTGTTGAGCAATTCCAAAGCTCTTTTGTATTGAGTTTTACTTGTTGACTCCGAGATTCCAAGCATCCCTGCTATCTCCCGGTGCTTGTATCCCTCGAGTGCATGGAGAACAAGAATGGTCCTGCTTCCTGCCGGCAGGTTCCTGATCGCATTATGAACTATTGAAGGATCGATTGTAAAATCAGGCTCATCTTCTCTATCAAAATTACCTGGCAGGTTTTCATCAATTTTATCGAAAATCACCCTGTTCTTTCTTACCTGGTCGATACAGCGGTTTATGACAATTCTCTTAAGCCAGCCGGAGAAGGATACAGTATTTATCAGTCCGGGAAGTTTTTCGAATGCGCTGATGAATGACTCCTGGAGAATATCCTCGGCATCCATCCTGTTATTCGTAAACCTGATCACTATATTGTACATGGCTTTCGAGTATTGTTTATAAAGCATGAACTGGGCTTTTGCTTCGCCTCTCCTGCATCTTTCTATAAGATCGCTGTCGATATGAAGGTTACCGTTGTTCATTATTTCACTTTAAAGACGTGGCTGTTAGAAAAAAGTTGGAATCAGGATTATGTTTTCCTGGATTTTTACAGGTGTAATTTAAGACTTTCTCCCTAAAAACAGTCTTATAGTCTTGCTCCGTCAACCGCCTTCCTTTGCACCGTTCTCCGTTCATCAGCCTTTAATGCTTTTCATCTGTCATTTTCAACCGGCCGGTAACAATTATTTTGAAAGGAACAGAGGTAAGACAAATTTTGTATTGAAAAACAAACTCCATGATAAAATTTATCATTATATTTTTTTTGTTGCTCTTACGGACCACCAGCCTGGTATGCCAGACGACAATAAAAGGACGCGTACTTAACAACAAGCACCAGCCAGTTGAAGGGGCAAATATTTATTTTAAAGGAACCATCGAGGGTACAAATTCTGATGTACAGGGTAATTATTCACTTGCCTCCGGACTTGAAGGCAAAAAGATAATGGTTGTAAGCTGTATCGGTTATAAAACGCTGGAACAGCCTGTTAAACTTCTTAATGACACAATTGAGCTTATAATTAATCTCTCTGAAAATGATATCGAACTGAAAGAGATCGTTGTCTATGCAGGAACCTTTGAGGCCGGTGATAAAAAGAAATCTGTGGTACTTAACAAGATCGATATGGCTACCAATCCTGTAGGTTTCGGAGATGCATTAAGCGTTTTAAGAACATTACCTGGTACCAGTAGCGCAGGTGATGAGGGGGGTCTCTTTGTCCGCGGCGGCGAACAAAATGAAACAAAAACAATTATTGATGGGCTTATGGTTGAGAGTGCTTATACCGCAAAAATGCCAAATGTGCCTGTCCGAGGCAGATTCTCCCCGATGTTATTCCGTGGCACGATCTTCAGCACAGGCGGATATTCAGCCGAATATGGACAGGCATTATCGTCGGTTCTACTGCTGAATTCAATAGATTATGCCGAAAAAGATGAAGCCGGTATTTCGCTTTTTATGTCAGGTACCAACTTCAGCGGAACCAGAAAATGGGAGAAATCATCACTTTACGGTTCAACACAATATGCCAATATGGCTCCGGTTTATAATATTCTCAGGACGAACATCAGGTGGGATCATGAACCGGAGAGTTTTATCCAGACCATGGCTTATCGATGTAAAGCCGGAGAAAGAGGTCTGGTAAAGATTCTTGCCAATTATACTATCGACAACAGCAGCATATATTATTACGACCTCAATACTCGGAGAAATGACCTGATAGCTCTGAAAAACAATGACCTTTTCATCGTGTCATCATACAGGGGTACATTCGGAAAAGACTGGATATTGAACTCCGGTGCTTCATATAATTATGATATCGAAAAAATCAGAAGGGATGAGTATAATATTGAAACCATAAAACAATCATATGAATTTAAATTAACCCTTTCAAAACCTCTCAGCCGAAAGATAAATATCAGGTTAGGCGGGGACCTGTTAAATAAAGATTATCTCAGAAACTTCACACCATTATCGGGCAGCTCATACAGATGGACTTTCAGCAGCCCGATAATTGCAGCCTTTATTGAATCAGAGATCAGGTTGCTTAAAAGGATCTCAGCACGGATCGGCGTAAGAACCGAATCTGCACTGCTGCCGGACGAATTGTATATTTCACCACGATTTTCATTAGCTTATAAATCCTCGGTGAACAGCCAGATTTCCCTGGGATATGGCAGTTTCTCCGAACAGCCTTTAAGTGAATATCTGGGTTATAATAAAAGACTGAAAAATGAACAGGCTGATCATTTCATGATATACTACCAGCTGACGAAAGAAAGCAGAATATTCAGAATTGAAGCTTACTATAAAAATTATGACAGGCTTGTTAAATACGATTCATTGTACGCAATTGCGCCAGAGGCTTACAATAATGACGGATCCGGATACTCAAAAGGAATTGACCTGTTCTACCGGGATTCAAAATCAATAAAAAACGGAGATTTCTGGATATCTTATTCCCTGATCGACAGCAGGAGGAATTATAAGAATTACAGTTTTTCACATCCTCCTTTTTTCCTTGCAATGCATAACCTGTCGCTGGTTTATAAGTATTATATACCTAAACCCGATTCGTATATAAGCGGAGGGTATGAATTTTCAAGCGGACGGCCGTATATCAATCCAAATATCAGCAATACTGAGATACAAAGGACAAAGTCATACAATAATCTGAGCCTGAGCATCTTTCATTTTACGAAGCTCTTCGGGAAGTTTACAATGTTCTATGTTCAGGTGAGCAATGTTCTGGGCAGGGAGAATATTTTCGGATACAGGTATGCAGATCATCCGGACGAATCGGGAGTATATGAATCTGAACCTGTCCTTCCGGTGTCCAGGAGGTTCTTCCTGGCCGGTGTGTTCATCTCATTTACAGGGAAACCTGATATGTGAATAATGGTGCAAAAGAATAAAGCATAAATAGTTAATAACTGTATAAATAAAACCCATATAAATGAAAAAATTATTTCTGATATCATTTACAATTTGGATATCCCTGGATATTCTCAGCAATGATACCCTGTATTACTCAACACTGAAAAACAGCATCGACCTGGCTCAAAAGGAATATAAGCTGGAGAATTACCGCCAGCTGGCAAATTGCTGCGAGCGGATCATAATGATAAGTAATGATGACTGGATACCATATTATTATTGCGCTTATGCCTGTATCAATATGGGCTTCATAGAAACTGATGAAAGCATTGTTGAGATGTTTTGCGACAGGGCCCAGGAGCTTCTCGATACAGCTTTTAAAACAGAACCCGGCGAATCGGAGATATACGTGCTTCAGAGCATGTTATATTTTGCACGTATGGCAATCAGCCCGATGATAAACGGACCTCTGTATCTCCCAAAAGCTTCTGCCGCTCTTGATGATGCTGAGAAACTTGACCCCGGTAATCCGAGGATTTATTATTTAAAAGGTAAATCAACAATGAATACCCCAAAATTTTTCGGAGGCGGAAAGGAAGCTGCAATTCCGCTGTTTGAAAAAGCGCTTGACATTTACAGGAACTTTAAACCGAAAAGCATTGTTCATCCATCATGGGGAGAAGAAGATGCATTTAGATTGTACAATGAATGTAAAGCTGACCCATCTGGAATTGAGACAAGCAAAAAGTCTGACAAACTAAAATAATAGACCGGTCTATTATTTCATAATATGTGTATCAGGAATGTATAATAAAGGAATGAGATTCCTCGCTAACGCTCGGAACGAACGAAGTGAGGAATCTTTCAAAACCGTTACAGATGATAATTTATTCATCTTTCCCGACACTCATTATTCATAAAAAGGTGATAACCGAAATCCTTTATTGCCTAAATTTGAAAGTATTAAAAAATAAATGCAAATCATTGTATTAAGAGGTGCATTTCGGATATGAAACTGAAATATGCTATCTGATATATACATAAAATCCGATTTCAGGCTGTTCAGGTTTTCGCGATGGCACCTGATAATCCCGGTAATTATAGGATTTATTATCCTTCTTCTGGCGTACCCAAAGGGATTTTTATCTGTCAGCACTATTCTGTTTGTTTTGATCTATTCCCTGGCTATCGGGATACCATCCATGAAGAGCTTCGAATTCATAGAATGGAAGCTCGAAAAACATATTTCCTGGCTGAAAAGGCCAGCCAGGAGGTTTATTTTAACGGTTTTTCTGGATATAACAAATGGCATTATTATTCTCACCATAGTTAATTACCTGACCTTTATTGTTATACAACGACAGCAAATTGACATCTTGTACAGTAAAACATATGAAGGACTGAAATACCTTGTTGGTTCCGTCGTATTAAGCGTTATCCTGGTCAATCTTTCTCATTTCTTTAATAGCTGGAGGCAGGCGGCCGTAAATGAAGAAAAATTAAGAAGAGAGAAACTACAGGTAGAATATGAAGCTCTCAGGAACCAGGTCAATCCACATTTCCTTTTCAATAACCTTACAGCTTTATCTTCCCTGGTTTACAAGGACCGGGAAAAGGCTGTAACGTTTATCCGGGAATTTTCGAATGTCTTCAGGTACGTGCTCGAAAGCCGCGAAAAAGAGGTGGTCGATCTGGCAACAGAGAAAAAGTTTATCGAATCTGTTTCTTACCTGTATCGGATAAGATACGAGAACTCATTGCAAATAAATTTAAGATTAACTGATGCTACCGATAAATACATTATCCCGATGGCTCTCCAGATGCTTCTTGAAAATGCAATAAAGCACAATGCGATCTCAGAAGGCAGTCCGTTAAAAGTGGATATCCTGGAGGAGAATAATTATGTTGTGGTAAAGAACAACCTGCAACCAAAAAAGACAATTATAGTGTCAAGCAGGATCGGACTTGAAAATATTAAATCAAGATATAAATACCTGTCCGACAAGGAGGTTATCGTTAAGGCATCAGATGAAACCTTCGAGGTCAGGATTCCCGTATTAAGTATGAAAAATGTTTAGAGCGCTGATTATTGAAGATGAGAAACCTGCGGCAGAACATCTTCAAAGGTTAATAAGCCAGGCAGGAACTGAAATTGAAGTCAGTATTGTTATCCCCTCGGTTGACGAGGCAGTGGCCTGGCTTAATAAGAATATGGTGCCGGATCTTATCTTTCTCGACGTTCAGCTGTCAGACGGATTAAGCTTTGAGATTTTTGACCATGTCGATATAACGTGCCCGGTTATTTTCACTACTGCTTACGAGGAGTACGCGATAAAAGCCTTTAAGTTTAACGGCATCGATTATCTGCTTAAACCAGTAAGTATTAATGATCTCAGACATGCTGTAAACCGTTTCATTTCAGCAGGCAATATTTTCAGTGATCTGAATATCCGGGATTTCAGATACAGGGTCGACCATGTAATGAAATTACTTACAAATAAATATAAATCCCGTTTTGTCGTGAATGTCGGTCTGCATCTCAGGACAATTGAAACCGTAAATATCAATTTATTTTACAGTCTTGAAAAATCTACATTCATTCTTGAAAGTACGGGAAAAGCATACGATATCAATTACTCTCTTGATCAGGTTGAGAAGCTTGTCGATCCTGAGAAGTTCTTCAGGATAAGCCGGAAGCAGATCGTAAATATCAAAGCTGTAACAGACATTATCTCGTGTAGCAGCAGCAGGTTAAAATTAAAAATCAGCAATTCGAGGGATGACGATATCCTTGTGAGCAGAAGCAGGATTACTGAATTCAGGCGCTGGCTGGAAAGGTAATATGCCGTTGGACTATTGCGCCCCCAAGGCTATTCTCGGGGCAGGCTGTTGCGCCTTTTGGCCTTTATGACTATCTTGCATACCAGATAAAACTCAAATGACCGGCAAATACAAGATTGTGACCCTCTGCGGCAGCACCCGTTTCAAAGATGAATTCCTGGCTGAACAGAAAAGACTCACCCTGGAGGGTAATTTAGTTATAAGTGTAGGATTATTTGGTCATTCAGGAGATGAGGAGGTGTGGACCGAAGGCACAAAGGAGATGCTCGACGAAATTCACCTTAGGAAGATTGACCTGGCTGATGAGATATTTGTGATCAACAAGGGAGGATATATCGGGGAATCAACGAGGAAGGAAATTGAGTATGCAGTCAGAAACGGCAAGGGAATAAACTACCTGGAACCTGTTGACTGAAAGATTCACGCACTCCCCCACTTCCGCCCTTCGATAGATCGTGCAATCATGCTTTGTCAGCTGAAGCCTTGGCGAAGGCTGGCGATCATGCGATCGTGCAGTCTGATGGTCTTATATTCTTATAGTCGCGGACTTCTTGCTTCTTGTTTCTTGTTTCTTGTCTCCCATTCTCATATTTTTCTTTTACACCGGCCGCTTCGCAATTGCACTATTGAGCCGCATTGCACCTTTATACTTCATACTCGCAGGCTTGCATCCTTTTCCATGAATGTTGTCGTATTTTTGTATTAAAATTCTCCACGAATTTGAGATAAAGTAAATCGAATATGCTAATGAATTCAGAAAACAGACGTTCAATAATTACCAGGGCAGTAATAATTTATTTTTTGGCATTGATATTTACAGGGGTAATGATTTTTATCCCTGCAGCCAGCCTTTTATAGGGATAAATCTCATTATTTAATATTTAAACATCCTTGATTTTTTCGCGTGCATAAGGTAAATTTGCAGGTGTTAAATGTCTGACCCTGTAAAGATCAGATCTTTTCCCGGGTGACTAGAGATCATTTATGAATCATGGACCGGCTCAGGTATATATGGATATTCTTATTATTCTATTCTGCTTCGTGCGAGAGGGATGATACCATTAATAACTTTCCCGCTGATGTAAGCTTTGATGTCTCAGACCGACTGCTGGAAGGACGCGGTATAACATGCATTGACTTTGACGATGACGGTGATCCTTATATCGGATCAGGAACATATCTATACCACATGGATGGCAGCAACCTGAAGGATTATAACCTGGGATATTCAGTACTCGATCTGGCAGTTGCTCCGGATCAGAGTGTCTGGATAGGCACCAGCGGAGGCGGGCTCTGCCATTTTAATGAGGGCCAGACAGAATGGTATACAACTGAAAATGCAGGATTGCCGAGAAATATAGTGATGAAGGTCGAGGCGATACCCGACGGGAGGATTTGGTTTACCAGCTGCGCCCATATGCTTGGAGGACTCGGAGTTTATGATGGTAAGAAGTTCACCTTCCTGACACCCGATAATTCACCGCTGAACCAGAACCTGATAACAGATATCGAAACTGACAGCAACGGGGCAGTTTATATCTCCACGGCAGGTACGGTGGGGATGACGAATATTTACCGTATCAAAGATAATTCATGGAAATGCCTGGGGACCGAGGAGGGAACATTCTACTGGACTTTCAATTTCTCTGTCAGTCAGGGAGGTGTGATCTTCCTGGTGGAAGATTTTTCACTCTCTTCCACCCTCCGTGCAAACCGGCTCTTCAAATATTCTGACAATGATTGGGGAGAGGTCACGCTGATGGATACTCAGAAACTGCCTTATTTCTGTATTACAGGAACCGACAAGAGAGACTATTGCTGGCTGACATCCTCATCTGAGGATGAACTGGCACTGAATGTTTATACAGGTAAAAAATGGATATCATCGCCCGGGGGTATAATAACCGGAGGTATGGTGACCGTTATCGAGAGTGATAATGATAATAACATCTGGATTGGCACCTACAATGACGGAATTTTTATTCTGAAACAATAATATCTGCAATATGAAATATACATGTTTGATCGTGTTAATTTTTATCACAGCGGCTCTTCCCGTAAACAGTCAGCTTGCTGTGGGATATAATACTGACGGGAATACCCTGCTGGTGTCGTATAATCCTTTCAGCAGGTACTGGTGCGAATTCAGGGTAAACACCTCACAATATAACCAGGCTTCATGGTCTTACAGCGACCGGGGAATAACGCAGGCATATTTTATGATAAAGGTCTTTAATATGTCAAATGCATGCATGTATGCTGGTGCCGGTCCCGGGGTGAACCTTTTATCCGATGAGGAAAAATGGATCAGCATAAATCTCCCTGCCGGCATATCTGTAAACCCATTTTCAAAGCTGTCGAATCTTTACTTTACCGGGGAATATAATCCGATGATAGTAATATCTGAAGGTATTCCGGTCATTCATACAGTCTCCCTGGGCTTGAGATTCCTGCTAATAAAAGCAGAATAAGTTGAAACGGCTATGATCAGTAATTGCCGCACTGATTGAGGGTGTTTACAGCGCTCTTTCAGCAGAAGCCGGCAGAGCAGTTGTCTGGGAAAGTGTAAGATCTATGTTCATTTATGAGGCGGTAGTAGTCCTGAGGACAACTGACTCATATAGTTGATCTGTGGTTACTGTGGAAAACGGATGGTTTCGGAAAATAGCATCTGCAGTAAATGAAGTAATCCCTGCAGGTCAGGAGCTTCCGGATGAACCGGAATGGAAGTTCTGAAGAAGTCGTGCAAATCATGCGATCATGCAATCGTGCAGTCTGATGGTCTTATAGTCTTATTGTCGTGAACTTCTTGTCTCTTGTTTCTTGTTTCTCCTCTTCTCCCATTCCGATATTCTCATCTTCACGCCCTCTCGCCCTCTCGCCCTCTGACTTATCGTGCAATCATGCAATCGTTCAATCATGCGATCGTTCAGTCGTTTCATCTTCCGGTCGCCGGTAGCCGGTCGCCGGTAGCCGGTCACACCGCCATACTCCTTCTTATCGGAGGATGAGGATCGTAGTTTTCCACTACAAAATCATCAATAGTCAGCTTATCAAATGGTTTATTCGCAATATGAAGCCGGGGCATAGGTCTGGGCTCCCTTGACATCTGTTCTAGAATTGCAGTGACATGATCATATTTTTCTTCGTTCCCGTCGCCCGGAGCATTTTTATTGATCCACTCAAC
>Ga0172362_10005623_pt1 | contig 10849 bp, 16 predicted proteins | sample LakKivs1_kivu2a2_FD_114534 | JGI IMG/M metagenome (GOLD analysis project Ga0172362, IMG submission 114534) | Sediment microbial communities from Lake Kivu, Rwanda - Sediment s1_kivu2a2 | ecosystem: Environmental > Aquatic > Freshwater > Lake > Sediment | place: Rwanda: Western Province, Lake...
ATCATCTATACAGACAAAGATACTTACTTGAGCAAAGACCCAAAATTTAAGCCAATTGAAGAAAAACAAGATACAAATTTATTTGAGGGACTAGTATGACTTTAGGTATTTTCGGAGATAGTTATGCTGATTGTATTAATGATATAGATGAGTACAGCTGGCCTAGTTTATTATATAAAGAAGCAAATTTGGGCGGGCGGATCTCAAAAGACGATAGCGATTGTTATGGTAAGTCCGGCACTTCTACATACTGGTCTTATAGGAATTTTCTAGCCTCACGACACCTTTATGATCATATCATCTTTTTACATACATTTCATAATAGATGGCCCTTGTTACCTAAAGAATTAGAGGGATATAGCTGGAATGTACATAGCCATGATGTTCCCGGATTTCCCGATGAATTAAAAAAGATGAATAGATTTTATTATGACATTTTTGATGATGATTTATTAAGGTTTATAAACTATGGTGTATTTCGTAGTGTAAATGAGATTTGTAAAAAAGAAGATAGATATCTTATAAATGTCATATGTTTTTGGAAAGACATGGATACGTCAATCACTAATTATCCTGTATTTTATAATATCAATGAACTTTCTTGGAACGAGAAAATAGTGATAGACGGCGAAGATTTAACTATGAGACAATATGTCAATGAGAGGCAAAATTTCGATAAAAGGCAATGTCATTTAGGTCATAAGAATAATAAAATATTTAAAGATATCATGCTAGATTGTTTAAAAAATCAAAAAATGAATTTAAATGTTGATCTTTTTAACAGCAACCATGGTTGGGCAGGATATGATGATAGCTTATACGAAATATTTGAGGTAAAAAAATGAAAAAGGTATTAATAACGGGTAATTCAGGATATATCGGTAGTCACTTATGTAAATTGTTAGAAGGTAAGTATGAGATTCATGGGTTAGATTTACATGATCCAATCGTGCCCATCAATAAGTTTTATAAAGTAGATATCAACAGATTATTTACCATTCCTGATCAAACCGATCCATATGATGCAGTGATTCACTTAGCCGCATTAGTCAATGTTGGTGAGAGCGAAAAGATGCCAATCATGTATTATATCACTAACTTGAATGGTACTATGAATGTATTAAATAAGGTTCCAACCAAGAACTTTATTTTTGCTAGCACAGGCGCAGCAGCATTATGTGAAAGCGCATATGGCATCAGCAAACGAGCAGCAGAAGATTGTGTAGTTGAGTTTTGTACTAAGCATAGACCTCAAGACTACACTATGTTTAGATTCTATAATGTTATTGGATCTAGTTATGGCATCAAGCCAACCAACCCAGATGGACTTATGTTTAACTTGATGCAGGCTCCAGAACGAGGATCATTTACTATTTTTGGTAATGACTATAAAACTATTGATGGAACTTGTATGCGTGATTATGTGCATGTCATGGAAATCTGTAACGCATTAGAACAAGCTATAGAAAATCCTGCTAACAATCTAGAAAATTTAGGTCATGGATTTGGCAAGAGTGTTAAGGAAATGGTTGAGAGTTTCAAAAAAGTAAATAACGTTGATTTTGCTGTAGAATATGGTCCTAAACGAAAGGGTGATGCAGCAGTAAGCGTATTACGTAATCCTAGCAAATATATGAAAACATTGTTTGAGTTCGAAGATTTACTTAAGGTTTGATTTCATCATATATCAATTGGGCTAACTGTATGTGGCCTGCAAAACTAGGATGAAAATCAGACGCACTAACTCTCTGGTATTCCCATTCATTGTTAAAATTTAAGAAATTAAAATCTTGTGTCTTGAGTAATTTATAACTAGTTACATCTGGATAAATTTCATAAGTCCAAAAATAAAACTTGATCTTAAATTGATTAAATTGAAAACTTAATGCAGAACAATCTCTTATAAGAGAGTACATACCTTCTATAAGAGTATAATTTTTAAATCTTATTTGTGAATCATTATATGCTTCTTTGTCATCAGGACCGTTTAATAAACAATCATTTTTGACTAAAGCCCATTTATCAGGGTCGTTTGAAAAATCGTCTATTTTATCTGTGACATAAAATTCATACCTTAAAGGATCAGTCAGTTGGATCACTGCAATCGCTTCTTCTTTTTTATCATATGTGTTATGCAGCCAGTCAAGAGTAGTTCTAAAGATACGTTGATTACTACCCCCTCCTTCAGCTAAATTTACGACCTTATCAATTTTTAATTTTTGTGCTAGAAAATATGGCCACACAGATTTTAATCTTTTTTCATTATCTTCGGGTAGGTCTAGACCCAATCCTCCACCATATGTCCAACTGCAACCATTTGTAAATAAAATCATAATAGGAAACTAATAACTTGACTTTGTTTTTTAGTTCAGTTAATATTTATAACTATGTCATTCAACAGTAATATTCAACGTATCGGTTTCGCTTGCAAATTAGCCGAAATCAATAAAAAGGGCGAGATATCCAGTGTAGAAGGCTACAATACTGGTGGTACTACCCACGCATGGGCAAAGCGTCAAAAGAGTCAATCAACTGTCGAGGACAAACTTATTGAGATCGCTAAACGCAACATCACTAATACACATAATCTAGTCAAGTATGTCAGCAAACTTGACCCACAATTGCGTATGTTGCGTATCACAAGTGACATGCTATCGTTCTATACTATGGACGAATTCAAATACTTCTGGCGACGACAGGATGTGCAGGATAGTTTGGAACGATGGTTTGCCCCTATCGGTGAGACTGCCCGTGCCAATGATGTTCGTCTTTCATTTCACCCAGATCAGTTTGTCGTATTGGCTAGTGATCGTCCTGAGGTAGTAAATAAGAGTATAGAGGAGTTTGAATATCATGTGGATATGGCCCGTTGGATGGGGTACGGCAAACGATTTCAGGACATTAAGATCAATGTTCATATCTCAGGTAAAAAAGGTCCAGCCGGTATCATCGACACCCTCGGTCACCTTACACCCGAAGCGCGAAATGCTATCACCATCGAGAACGACGAAATCAGCTGGGGAATCGAATCCAGCCTCGAATTGGCTGGACATCTGGGTCTAGTACTAGACATTCATCATCATTGGGTAAAGACAGGTGAATATATCGAACCAAATGATGATCGTATCAAGCGTTTTATTGATAGTTGGCGTGGCGTCCGCCCTGTTATTCATTTTAGTACATCGCGCGAAGATGGTGTCATTGACCGCAATACATCCCAACGACACGATCTTAATATACTATTAGAAAGTGGGTACAACAAGCAAAAGTTACGTGCCCATAGTGACTACTTTTACAACGAGGCTATGAATCGTTGGGCACATAGTCATTGGAGTTGGGCTGATATCATGTGCGAGAGCAAAGCTAAAAATCTTGCCAGCTTTAAACTTTTTGATACATATAAGACATATGTTTGATAAACTCAAAAGTCTTTTAGGAGTGAAAACAGAAGGGCCAAGGCCTGAGCCACCGAGCGAGGCTCCTCCTAAACCTAAAAAGAAATTGTCACCTAAGGAAGAAGCGACGGCTAAGGGCGAACCATATGTTGCTATTCTCAAGGTTGATCTTGATCCAAACAATATCAATAATGGTAGTTTTGAACTTGATTGGAATGATAAATTTTTAGTTAATTTAGTCAAACAGGGCTATAAAGTAAAACCAGAAGACACAGACAATGAGATTGTAGATCGCTGGTTTCAAACTGTATGTCGCAATATAGCATTAGAAGTTTATGAGCAAGAGATGGCCGATCCGGAAAAACGCCGAGATGATGTCCGGGTGATTAAGCAAAAAGATATAGGAAACGGCAGAACTGAAGTAAGTTAAAATGAATGATAAAACTCTCTTAGTTTTTCCCGACGGAACTTCATGCCCCTTTTTTAGCCAATTTGAATTTATATTGAGGGATTTAGATTTTAAAAACTACGTCACTATCAATATAGTTTTTTGGCATACTAATAATTTCAATGAGGATACAAAAAAGCAAGTCATTGATAATTTATTAAACTTGAGAATGATGCATCCCGAAATCAAAACTTTTGTATTTCAAAATACTCACGAAACCATTCAGTTTCAAACTTATAGCGTAGTAAGTGATGTAGTAAAAACTTTGGTAGAAAAACACAATTTTAAAATTTCTGACTTTATGCTAGTCAGTGCAGGATCACCAGTAAAATATAATATAGAAAGTTTTAAAAGAGCAGCGAAAGAAAATAACTGGACGCAGATTAAAATAATGTTCAGCAATGTCTATGAAAAAATGTTTTTTATACACAATGATTTAGATAATGAATTTTACAAAAATCTAAACAGTGAAATTAAAGATAAAGAAAAAGTTTTCCTTTTTTTAAATGGAAGTTCTAGATATCATAGAAATGTTCTGGTCAGTGAATTTTTCCAATCTGGGTTAGATAAAAAATCTTATATGTCTGCTCATAATTTTAATAGTATGGATAGTCAGTATATGAGTTCAATTCCCGGACCATTTCAAAATCATTTTAATTTTTTATTAAATAATCCAGGACTATTACCTATTAAATTAGCCGATGTAGAAGTTATAAACGATATATCTTGGAGAATATGGTCTAACGAAATAGAGCATTATGAAAATAGCTATGTAGATTTAATCACTGAAACAAAATTTATACGCGCTGATGTAAGTAAAACGATTCCCTGGATTTCGCATGATACTTGTATGTTAGATAGTTATTTCGTGACTGAAAAAACCATGAAGGCATTTGCTGGAAAAATGCCGTTTATCATAGCGTCTATTCCTTTATTTTTAAATGCACTACGAGAATTGGGTTATAAAACCTTTCACCCATATATCGATGAAACATATGACACTATCGAAGACCACGATTTACGACTTGCTGCAATAATTAAAGAAATTTATAGATTGGCGTCCTTTTCAAAGGAACAATGGAGAGACTGGTCGGAAAAGGTACATCCAATTGCTATGCACAATTATAACCATTTTAAGAATTATAAACCTAAAATTCTTATTTACGATCCCGACCCAATTTAGTTTGACTTTCGCAATCACTTAGTATAATATACGTATATTATCACTATAAATAGGTGTGCTTGTGAAATACGCTCTTATCGATACAGCAAATACGTTCTTTCGTGCCCGACATATTGCCAGTCGCAATAGTGATACTTGGGAAAAGATCGGCATGGCATTACACTTGACACTAGCAAGTGTAAATCAAGTTGTACGCAAATATGGTATTGATCATGTCGTATTCTGTCTTGAGGGCAGATCATGGCGCAAGGATGTGTATCCACAATACAAGGCACATCGTAAAGTCGCAGAGCAAAGCCTCACTGAAGCCGAGGCAGAAGAAAATAAGATGTTCTGGGAAACATATGATATGTTCACCACATTCTTACGTGAAAAAACTAATACATCAGTATTGCGCCATGAACGTGCCGAAGCGGATGACTTGATCGCAAGGTTCATACACCTGCATCCCAACGATGAACATTATATCATCAGCAGCGATACTGATTATGTTCAGTTGATTGCTAGTAATGTCAAACAGTATAATGGTATTAGCAATCAATTAATCACGCTTGATGGTTATTTTGATGACAAGGGTAGACCTGTCAAAGACAAGAAGACTAAAGAACATAAATTGCTCGGTGACCCACAGTTTCACTTGTTTGAGAAGATCATGCGTGGTGATAGTGGAGACAACGTGTTTAGTGCATATCCTGGTGTGCGCACCAAAGGCTCTAAGAATAAAGTTGGTCTCATCGAAGCATATAGCGATAGAACTAAGCAAGGCTTTAACTGGAACAACATGATGTTGCAACGTTGGGTCGATCCTGATGGTGTTGAATATCGTGTCAAAGATTTATATGAGCATAACAAGTTATTGATTGACTTGACTGCACAGCCTGACGAAATAAAGGATATAGTTGATGTTAGTATCGCTACAGGTGTGCGTAGAAATGTGACACCACAAGTAGGTGTGCATTTTATGAAGTTCTGCGGTAAGTACGAACTCAACAAGGTTAGTGAGCAGGCTGATAGTTACGCTAAGTGGTTGAACAATCCATATAAAGGTGAGTTATGCCAATTGTCGTGAGTGAGGAAGAAGTAAAGGCTCTGTTGCCCGGTGACGAATATTTTAAGTTTGGCGCGAATTTTATTCAGTGGCCCAGAGCCGCTATACAAATTAATGAAGAATGCCCGGAAAACTATAAACGTATAGTACAAACTTGTCAGATGAAAGGTTGGATATCTCCTATAGCATATGTTCCTACTAAAGAGCTAATGTGGGGAGTACTTAAAAAATAACGAGGTGATTATGACAGAACTTATAGCAAAACCTATAGTCAAAGATCAGTATTGGGTCGTGACTGACGGTGAAAAGAAAGTTGGTAATGTGCAGGCTAATAATGCAGGATATGAAGTATTAATTAATGGTAACGTGTTGCAGTTTAATAACACTTTAGACATCAAGAAAAAAACTAAAATTAGATTCCAACCATTAAAATCTAATAAGACAAAAGCAGAGATGCCATATCCAGAATATCCTACTGCATCTAAAATCTATAACAGCATGTTCGATATTAAAAAGAAACTACACTTATTCACTAAAACCAAAAAAAGTAAGAGTTATCATGCAGCAGGATGGTTTGTTTTGAATCAAAATGGTAACAATGAGGTAGTCTTTTGCCCTAAATACATCTTTATCCAGCGTTATGACTACCAAGGCCCCTTCAAAACAGAATCCGAGGCAAATAGTCGTATAAATAATATAGATGGTTCATCTTAAGAGATTTATAGAAAAGGTTACATACGCTGAAAGTCGTAAAACTAAGGATGTGCTGCTTCCCATAGATGAAGCAAGGGGCCTCAAAGATGACATAGTAAAATTGCTTGCAGATTTTTATGTTCTACAAAAAGAAGATAAAAATGAAGAAGTAATTTCAGTGACTGTTAAAGGTGGGAGTTTCAAATGAGCAGGACGCAACCTAAAGTAATACTTGAGCATGTTGATAAAACAACATATAAATGCGATCAGATTGTAGAGGCTAGCGGAATATGGGCTGTGTTCTATGAAGGGCAACCGATAAATTTAAAAAGCCAGCACTATCTAGCTAATGAAGCCGCACCCAAATACAAGAAAACAAGTTTTAGTAACCCCGGACATGCAAGAAATCTCTGTAGGAAATTAAATAATCTTTTTAAGACAGATAAATTTTCCGTTCATTTTATGAATTCAGGGCGTCAAGTTTATCCTGATGAGTAAAAAGGTTAAGATCACAGAAGTCGTAAAAGAAGCATTACCTAATTATAGTGCTTATAAAAATCTAGATATACAGTTTTTACTTTTTCGCTGGTTTCAAACAGGCAGACAGGGGGATAACTTACGTCTGACTGAAGAAGGAAAAAATGCCTTTGCCGAAGCAGAGATAAGTTTTTATGATTTTCCGTTTGATATCAAGTCCCTAAGTAAAAAAAATGTTAATGCTAAAGAATATACCTTACTTTTGGGCAAAAAGATAAAATGCCCATTTTATATAGGATTAAAGACAGCGCAGGCTAAAAGCGCATATATAAGAATATATGATAGTAAAATAGCTATGCTGATATCTTTATATGGATCTTTAAATGAGTTTATAGAAAATATAGGTGTATGATATGTCCGAGGAAAAGAAAAATATTATAGCCGATATCCTTGCAAGGAAAAAGGCACAGCAACAGAGTCATAAGGGAAATTTTAATCCTAAAGATGGTACAAAAGGTAAGGTCAACAGCAAGGGTTTCGGCGGTCCTGCAGTTACCCGAAAAACAGGCAGAGGGTCTTGACCTTTACCTAACGATACTTTATAATAGTCTTATCTATTGTAACATTGGATATTGACTATGCGTAAGGTTGCGTATCTTATATCTGCTCTAGTACTTACTGGGTGCGGAGGGGGCGGTGATGATAGTCCTAGCCCTAATCCTACAGTTGTCGTTAGTGATCCAACTATCACATTTACTGCATCTAGAACAAAAGCACTGATCAACGAACCGATCACATTGAGTTGGACCTCGGCCAATGCCAATAGCTGCACCCTAAATGATAGTAACGTATCCATCAAAGGATCACAGAATTTTACCTATCTAAGTGCAGGTGATAGGCAATTTAAACTTTCTTGTTCAGGATCAAATAAATCTGTCTCTGAGACCATCACGATTAGTGTAAATCCTGCTAACACCAATAGTCTTGACACCGATGTTAATAATGTTGTCTATTATGATAGTTATCTAGCATCTACCAAAGATTCAACTGACCTTGAACAGGATAAATGTAATCTTGATCCTAAGCGGGTAACATATCCTAAAGCATATCTAGGTAATAGGCATCTACCACTATACAGTGGCGATAAATTAAAACCTAATATTCAACGGTTAATTTATATCAAAGACGCAATGGGCTCAAATAATCCCGCAGAGATCCCAGGCTGCACCGGTGATCTCAAAAAAGAATTGCTTGAGACATTACAGCGTATTAAAAGTCTTGGTGCAGATTGGGTGGCTTTACCACAGTGGCAATGGGTGGGACAACGTAGTGATGGCACGTGGTATATTCAAAGCACTGAACAATCCAGCAACGGTGCAGCAAGATTGAATGATGAAGAATTCAGTTTTGCTGTTCGTGAAGCAAAAAAGCTGGGTTTGAAGGTTTTTACTTGGAATCAAATTCAAGGATTGATGCCTGATAACCACACCGGTGCTGCCCTTCAACCCGACAATACCTTCGAAAATCAGAAAAAGTTTTTCATTGCTTTTAGGGAATATTTTAAAAAGCGTGTTGAATTTTTTGAAAGCCTAAAAGTAGATGCTATCGAACTAAGTTGTGTGGGCTGCATAAGAGCGGCAGTTGATCACAAAGGTGAAAATGATCGAATTCAACATATGCGCGAACAATATAGTTTGATGGTTAATGACATTAAATCCTATTCTGGTCTTGTATTCTTTATGGATGAATCTTGGTTAAAAGAAACTCCTGTTGTTTATAACCGGATCGACGTAATCTTTACAGGATTTCATATCCCTCCTATGACCCAACAACAGGAAGATAATTTGACAGTAGAACAAATGAAATCTATTATGTTAAATTCAGTCAAAAAACTCAGCGAAAATTATGCTAGTAGCGGAAAGTATATCTTTATTTCTACTGGCGCATCCTCAAGAAGAGGAACATATGTAGGTGACAATACTACACACATTGATGAGATTTGTCCTGCTGACAAAACTAATTGTGAAGTCGATAAGTGGAAGACAGATTTTGCGCTACAAGCCATCTATCACGAAGCAGCATTTCAGGCTCTTAACCAGGCCAATCTTGGTCCTAAGGTCTTTGCAGGAGTAAGCGATATGCTTATCACCGATAACCTAACTCCTTACATGATTTATCCGAACGTCATGTCGAGCATACGTAATAAACCAGCAGAGGGCCTAGTACGGCAGTGGTTCCGAAGGTAACGTAAGTTATTGATTTATATAGGTTTATTTTTCACAAAAAAAGGCTTGACTTTGGATCAGTTTGGGCGCATAATATATCTATAGTTGATTAACGGAGATTGATATGTATAGCGAACACGATATGGACATGGCTCTTACTGAGTACATGGACGCGATTAATGCTGATTACAATCAGTGGAACAAGAATCTTGAGTTTCCTTCTGATCGACTCAACGTGACTATCAAGACCGGTAGCAAGTTCTACAAGGTTGTTGTTGGTACTGGCGTTCATAGTTTTGTGTGTCGCAAGGCCCACGATCAGTGGAAGGTTGGTGACGTACTCAAGGCTGCAAGTTGGGCACAACCTGCTAAGAATTTTGTGCGAGGCAACATACTCACACAAACTTATTTAAACCCTGTTCGTTGGGCAGGTATCTAATAATGGCTCGCGCCAAGAAAGTCACTCGCATTTGGCCCACACTTGATGTAGTTGCTGCGGCATGTGCTGCTCATCGTATCAATGGTACATATATCAAGGTGCCACTACAGTTGGGTGATGCTAATCCTCGTCAGACCAATCGTGAGTTGGTCTATCAGTTTCTTGAAGATGAAAGTTTTGTGACCGATGCTGATAGATTGTTGGCTGAGGAGATCAAGGAATATTTCAAGGGCTATACCTTCAAGTTGTTGAGTGGTACCTACTTGAGTGAGTTTGATCGCAACACCATGAAGATCCTCGAGGAAGAATTTACTCCCGAGGGCTATAATGTTGCTTTGTTGTGTAGCATACCCAATAATTACTTGAAGGCAAAGAAGCGTGATGAGGCTGATCGTCGCACACGTTTCGCACAAGGTGGTTACGTGGGTAAGATTGGCGAAAGGGTCAATCTACAGGTCGAGGTAATTAAGTGCGTGTTCAGTAAGAAGTGGGGCATCTTTTATGTTACTGCTATGACTACAAGTGACCAGGCTCTATTCTTTAGTCACAAGATCGAAATAGCAGTTGGTACAGTATTGAACATTGATGGGACTGTAAAGCGTCAGGACAATAATCAGACGCAATTGAATCGTGTGAGGGTAAAATAATATGGGTCTTGATATGTATGCATATGTCGCTAGCAAAGCAGGCGGTAACTGGGATGATCATCAAGACATCAGTTATTGGCGTAAGCATCCTAACTTACATGGTTGGATGGAGAAACTCTTTTATGAAAAGGGTGGAGTATGCTCTACATTCAACGGTGTTGAAGTTGAACTGACTTGGGACGATATTGACAGGCTTGAAAAAGATATCAAATCAGGTGTCGTGGCTGAACTAGGAACACGTGGATTCTTTTTCGGTGGGCCCAGTGATCATCATTATTATGAGTATGACCTAGA
>Ga0172362_10005624_pt1 | contig 10849 bp, 11 predicted proteins | sample LakKivs1_kivu2a2_FD_114534 | JGI IMG/M metagenome (GOLD analysis project Ga0172362, IMG submission 114534) | Sediment microbial communities from Lake Kivu, Rwanda - Sediment s1_kivu2a2 | ecosystem: Environmental > Aquatic > Freshwater > Lake > Sediment | place: Rwanda: Western Province, Lake...
ACTCCTCCCCATTTTTTATGAACTTCAATTTGCGAGGAGACAATATTGGCTAAAACCGAAAACCGGGGTTTTGATTCGCCCGAAGCTTTTATTATAGAAACGGCCGTATCGTCGCAGGATGTTTCAACAGCAAGGATTGTTAAATTTTCAGATTTTTCCATTTTTCTATTGTTTCAGAAATCTTGCCTTTTTTCAATTTTTAAGATAATATTACAATACAATTCAAAGTAATCAAGGCCTCATCGTCTAACGGTTAGGACACGGCCCCTTCAAGGCCGTGATACGGGTTCGACTCCCGTTGAGGCCGCTTTATTTTCGGCTGACGCTCTTGACATAAAGCAAATTATATGCTATGATGGAACCAGTAAATTGACAATCAAAGATCTGACAAAAGAAAGGAGAAAACAGGAAAAACGTTCGGAATCGCGTTTCTAGGGTACGAAGAAAACAGCAGTAAAAGGACGAGACAGGAGAACGGAAATGAAGAAGTGGTCTTGGGCGATTGTTGCGGTTCTGGTGATTGCCGCGATCGTGACCTTCAAGATTGTGCAGGTTCAGAAGAACAAGCTGGGACGGGGCATTGCCGCCCCTTCCGCGCCGGCAGCTCCGAAAGCTTCGGCAGAACGGCAGCCAGTAGCGAGCGAGGAAAAGGCGCCCGCGCAAGACGTTGCTCCTTCCGAACCGGAATGGCAGGCAGCAGACGAAGTGAGGCCGGACATCCTGCAAGACACTCTTCCCGCTAAAAAGAGCGTCTATGTGACTGGTCTCTTCAGGAACGAAGTGAAGTGGCAGGTGATCAAGACACTGCGAGACAACGGCTTTGGCATCGCTCCGAAAAGGAGCAGCAAGCCCGACCTGATTCTGGAGCTCAAGCTCGAGAGGATCGGCGCCAGCTACGTGTGCACAGCTTTCCTTTACGGCCAGAAGGGTGATATCGTCGCCCAGGGCCGCGGAGAAAGCTCGTACGCCACAAGTAAATGTTCCGCCGAGAACTTGAGAGCCCGCTCCGACGCGTCGGTTGACGCAGCCAAGCTGGCCATGGAAGACCTGATGTCAGATCAAGAAGAAGCGGCCGAGTAGCCGTTTCCAAAAGGTGTTGCTTCAAGCAACGCCTTTTAATTTTCTTAAAAATGTTGTATAGTATGTAATTAAATATGCAACGAAAAACGGCTGTAACGCCTTCGGATTATTATCTTTATATTGGCGGAGCAAAGGATTTGAAGAGTCCGCAGGAAAGAGTTATCTATAGAATTTTTGAAATTTTACCAGCGGCCCTAAGCTGGGGCGTTTTGTTTCTGGCTGTTTTGCTCTCTTGGCTGCTGCCGTTCTGGTTTGCCATTTTTATTCTTTGTTTTTCTCTGTTTTGGCTTTTGCGGACAGTATATTTCGCTTTTCATCTTTGGGCAGGCTACAAAAAAATGACAATCAACGAAAAGGTGGACTGGATAAAAAGAGACAAAAATTTGGCTGTAAAGAACGCCTTTTTGCCTTCAGTCAAAAATTGGCGAGATATTTATCATTTGATTGTCGTGCCTATGTATAAGGAGCCTCTTGAGGTTGTCAGAGATAATTTTTTGGCTTTGGAAAATTCCGATTATCCGAAAGACAGGATGATTGTTGCGCTGGCCTGCGAAGAGAAAAACAGAGATTTCGCGGGGAGAGTGGCAAGAAAAATTGAAAGGGAATTCGGCAAAAAATTTTTCCGGATTTTAGTGACTTGGCATCCAGCCGATTTGCCCGGCGAAATAGCTGGCAAGGGTTCCAACGAAACCTGGGCGGTCAAAAAAGTCAAAGAACTGATTATTGACCCCTTGAAAATTCCTTACGAAAATATAACCTTTTCTTCTTTTGACGCCGACACCTGCGTTTTTCCGAAATATTTCAGCTGTCTCACTTATTATTATTTAACCGCCCAAAATCCCACAAGGACCAGTTTTCAGCCCGTCCCTTTGTTTATAAACAATATCTGGCAGGCACCGGTGATTTCGCGAATCTTTTCTTTTTCTTCAACTTTCTGGCATACCATAAATCAGGAAAGGCCGGAAAAGCTTATCACTTTTTCTTCCCACTCAATGAGTTTTAAGGCCCTGGCTGATGTCGGATTCAAACAAACCAATGTCGTTTCCGACGATTCCAGAATTTTTTGGCAGTGCTTTTTTAAATATGACGGGGATTACCGCGTGATGCCGATTTACTATCCGGTTTCTATGGATGCCAATGTTTCCAAAAGTTTTTCCAAGACAATGGTTAATGTTTATAAACAGCAAAGAAGGTGGGCTTACGGAGTCGCGGATATTCCATATTTTCTTTTCGGAGCTATTAAAAATAAAAAAATCCCTTTAAAAAAAGAACTTTCTCTTGGTTTTGAACTTATTGAAGGTCATTTTTCCTGGGCGTCCGTAAGTATCCTTATTTTTGTTATGGGCTGGCTTCCTTTAATTTTTGGAGGCATAGAGTTTTCCCAAACCATAATTTCCTACAGTTTTCCGAAAATAATTGGCCGGCTGATGACTTTGTCTATGGCCGGTTTGATTATGTCAATTTATTTGAGTTTTCTTTTGTTGCCCCCAAAACCCCTCCAATACGGCCGCTCCAAATATCTTGTTTTCGCTTTTAGCTGGCTATTGTTTCCGTTTATGATGATGATTTTCACTTCCTTCCCCGCTTTTGACGCCCAGACCAGATTGATGTTTGGAAAATATATGGGTTTTTGGCCGACTGAAAAGGTGCGTAAGCAACTTTAAAGGCGGTCAAAAACACAGAGGGGGTCGGGGAGATTGGGTATCTCCCCGTGTCGGAAAACAGCCCCGCTTTCAGCGGGGCGCAAGAAACCGAGGGTTTCTTGGGAGGATCCCGCTAACAGCGGGAGACGACGTTTTTGCGCCGACTGAAAAAGTTCGAAAGAACCTTTAAATTTACTCCATATGTATCCTTGTTCTAAACCTGGAAATTTTTTCCCGCAGGAGCGGGAATTTTTTTAATTCTGGATCCTGCATTAAAATTTCTTTTGCCGCTTCTCTGGTTTTTTCAACTAGTTTTATATCTTTCAAAGCGCCCATCATTAAATCCGGAATTCCCCATTGCCGAGTGCCGGTAAAATCGCCGGGCCCTCGGATTTCCAAATCTTTTTCCGCCAAAGCAAAACCGTCGTTGCAGTTAACTAATGCCTTTAATCGCTGGCGGGTTTTCAAAGAAGGGGACTCTGTAAATAAAAAACAATACGACTGATAATCTCCCCTGCCTACTCGGCCTCGGAATTGGTGAAGCTGGGCCAGGCCAAATCTGTCGGCTCCTTCAATCATCATTACTGAAGCATTCGGCACATCAACTCCAACTTCAACCACCGAAGTAGAAACCAGAATATCACTTTTCTTGTTCTTAAAATCTCGCATTATTTGTTCTTTTTCTTTTGGCGTCATTTTTCCGTGGAGCATTGCCAATTTTAAATCCGGGAAAATTTCTTTTGAGAGTTTTTCGTATTCTTCTTTTACTGCCTTTGCTTCCGCCCAGCCCATAATATCTTTTTTTGCGCCATCTTTATTTCCCGCTTCAATCCTTGGACAGATTACAAAAATTTGGCGGCCTTCCTTGACCTGATTTTTAATAAATTCATAAGCCTGCCGCCGTTCTTCCGGGTTTATTATTTGAGTGATAATTTTTTTTCTTCCTTTGGGGAGCTGGTCAATTAAAGAAAGGTCCAAATCGCCGTAAATAGTTAGGGCAAGCGTTCGGGGAATGGGAGTGGCAGTCATTGAAAGCAAATGAGGAATTATTGGCTGGCCGCTGCGGTCTGTTGCTGATTTGCAAAGCCGGGCTCTTTGGTTAACGCCGAATCTGTGCTGCTCGTCAACAATTACCAAGCCCAGTTTTCCGAATTTAACTTTGTCCTGAATCAAAGCGTGGGTGCCGATTAAAATATCAATATCGCCCCTAAGCGCTTTTTCTAAAAGTTTTTTCCGGGAAATTTCAATTACTTCATTTTTTAATTTTTTTGAACGGAATTGATCTTGCTTTCCGGTTAAAAGCCCGATGTTGAAATTGAAATTGGAAAAAAGGCGGGATATTTCCTGAAAATGCTGTTTTGATAAAATTTCCGTGGGCGCCATAAAAGCTGTTTGAAATCCGGCTTTGGCAATGCCCAAAGTTGCCATCGCCGCCACAACTGTCTTGCCCGAGCCCACATCGCCTTCCAAAAGCCGGTTCATCGGCTGGGGTTTTTCCAAATCTTTCAAAATTCGCCAGCCGGATTTTTTTTGGGCGTCAGTGAGCTGGAAAGAAAGGCCGTTAACGAATTTTTTTACAGCTGGCAAATTTATCGGCACGGGAATCGCTTTTTCCCTTGATATTCTTAATCTTTCCCTTAAAACAAAAAGCTGAATTAAAAATAATTCTTCAAAAGCAAATCTTTTCTTAGCTATTTCCGCCTCTTCCAATGATTCGGGAAAATGAATTTGCCAAAGCGCTTTTTCAATCGGAGGAAAATTATTTTCTTTTATAATCTTCAGCGGCAAGGTTTCCGGTATTCTGCTTCTTAAGCTGGAAAGAAGGTTTGCCAAAATAGCCCGAATCCATCTTGAAGACAAACCGGCCGTTTCCGGATAAACCGCAACCAAGCGGCCGGTGTGAATCTGTCCAAGATTTCCGGTTTTTTCGTAAACCGGATTGGATATATAGATTCCGTTTTTTCCCGAAACCACTTTGCCCGAGAAGAAAGCGTTGTCTTCCGGCTTTAAAGTTTTAATCAAATAGGGCTGATTGAACCAGATAATTTTAATGGCGCCAGTTCCATCTTCAACCATCGCCTCGGTCAAAACTAACCTTCTCTTCCAGGTTTTTATATTTTTAATGCTTAAAATTTTTCCTTGAACGGTGCAAATTTCGTTTATTTTTATTTCCGAAAGCGGCGCTAAATTGGAAAAATCCTCATAGCGGTGAGGCAAATGGAAAAGCAGGTCATGGACAGTTTTAACGCCCAATCTTTTTAATTTTCTCTGCAGAATCGGGCCTATTCCGCTTATTTGCTCAATAGGAGAGAAAAGCGATAGCATATATTTTAGCTTATCTCATAAATTAGCAGAATTAAAGCGTTTTTCGAAAAAAAGAAAAGGCACCTTTTATAAAGTGCCTTTTTATTTTTTATAAGTTAGTCGCGGAGAAATTTGTCGGTCGCTCGCGCCACCCATTCGTAATTTGCTTTTATTCGGGCCAGTTCTTTGGGACCAGGATTCTGCGCGTCGCGGAAAACCTGTTTGTCTCTCATCTGGGCTTTTTCGCCGTACGGCCAAATTCGCCAGGAATCGTTGTCTATCACATCCGCGACGACGATATTTCCACTGGCATCGTCTTTTAGGAAAAATTCCCAGACGAGCGGATTCAGGGTTTCCCCTTCCGAAACATTTGGATTGCGCCGGAGATATGAGCCGGTTGCGATTTTTCTTGCAACTATTTCAATTGGGAACATTTTCACTCTGTTAGCCAAAAAAGCCTGCGGGCCTTTCCTTCCGATATAGTGGGTTGGCACGCTTTCCCTTCTCAGTAGCCTAAAACAATTGCAGGTTGTTGTTGTGGCAAGAATGCCTCTTTTTCCGGAATTGTAGCGCGCTTTGCCCCGTCGCCGGCAGTGAGATCGTCTTTGCTTTCAATTAAGACCCTGTTGGTGCCGCGGATTATGCGGACGATTTTTGTTTTTCCTTCGGCAAGAGTGATTAAACGAGCGTCTTCGCTTTTCGGTTTTCTGCCCATATTCTTTCTCCTCTATTGTTAAGGAACAGGAAACAAATCGTGTTTTTATATTATTGGGAACTGCGGTTTTGTCAAATAAAAAAGTGCGCCCAGCAGGAGTCGAACCTGCACTCTTCTCCTCCGCAGGGAGACGCTTTATCCATTAAGCTACGGGCGCAGTTTATTGAATTTTATTTTGTAAAGCCTTGTTTATACCCAAAATTTCTTTTCTTATTTTGCTATCGCCATAGCGGATAAAACAAATGCCCATAAAATTTTTCCTAAATCTTTTAGTTTTACTTCTTTTTTTAATGTAGATTTTACCGAATTGATAAAGAGGAACATTTAGCAAGTTTGACCAGAACTTTTTAACTGTGTTGATGCTGTGGTAATAATGGATGTGAATTCTGATATGAAATTTTCTTTCGTTTATATTATAACATTTCCTCAGTAGCCCTATAAAGAATTTTATCAACTCCGGGTCAGTATTAACGAACTGCAAACCACAGACTCCTTCATATTTTGATCCCTCCGCCCAATATAACATTGAAAGCATTGATTTGTAAAACCCAATATTATTCAAAGGGTATGTGGACAGTTCACTTTTGACCTTATCTGATATTGCCCTATCTTCTTCTCGCCGTATTTCTTTCCACTTTTTTCTTATCTTTATGGCAGCAAATTTGCGGATTCTCTTTAGATGATTTAACATTGTCTCGCGATTTGCGGGCTTCTTTAATGTTTTTCCGAACCACGTGCTTGTCGTGCTTTTCGGTACGCCAAATAATTTTTCTATTTCGCTATAACTTTTTCCGCTTAATATGGCCCGTTTTACTTCCTCTTTTTCTTTTTTAGGATAAATTATTCCTCGCATATAGCTTCGTATTGGTTTATTAATTTAATTATATAATATTCTGTACGAATATACAAACACAATAGGTTGACTTTGGCGGCCTTAACTAGTAAAATAAATAAATTTGGAGAGGTGGCTGAGCGGTTTAAAGCGGCACCGTGCTAAGGTGTTAAGGATGAAAGTCCTTCGTGAGTTCAAATCTCACCCTCTCCGCTATAAAAAATTTGGAAGGCGTCTGCCTTCACAATTTTTTGGCAGAGGGTGCGCTGCAGAATTCACTCCCCGAATTGCGACGAGCCCGCCCGAGGCGGGCGAGGAGGCAATGCCTTCGGGCAACTCGTTCAAATCTCACCCTCTCCGCCAATTTAGACACGACGAGTTTTCCGCCTCGCCCCGCCCTCGCCTTCCGAAAAAATTTTAATAATTCTCTTGCTATTGACTCACATTGTTGCATATTTAGAATTTTATAGTACAATAGATAAAGGTCGCGAGAATATTAAATTTAATCTAATTTTTAACATGTTTAAGTATCAAAATCGTGGAATATCCACACCTTTAATAATATTGGCCATTGTTTTAGTTGTATTAATAGTTGGCGGCGGAATATTGATTTATCAATATTATTACAGCCAGCCGAGCCAATCGCCAGAACAAACAGAATTGCCAGCGGTAGAAAAAAATCAGGAAACACCCGCTGCACAGAAAGACGAAACCGCAAATTGGAAACTTTTTACAGACGATAAGGTTGGCTATTCTTTAAAATATCCGCCAGAATTGAAAGCGAAACAAACAAGTGTAAATACATTAAAGGAAAATATTACAAGAATAATTGTGCCAATGGTATCTGCTGCCGGTTTACCGCCAAATATATGGAATTTTAAATCGGATTTCTTGGTTTTTGATATTACAAGGCAAAAGATAAGTGATATTACCGATGAGTATCCGCCATCTCCGCCTGGTTATACAAAAGAGGTAGTTTTACAGGATGAAGAAAGTTTGAAAAACGGACAATTTGGTTTTTCGCCCGGATTTTCTTTAAAACAATCGCAAAAAGTTGTAAAAATTGACAACTCATTAAACGGCAAAGAATTTACGACTCTGGGCATGTTCGAGGTTTGCGATGTTCTGCCAACAAGAACTCTTATATTCTTCAAAAATGGCTACAAAGTTAGCGTTGTTTTGCAGGCATGGGCGGTGAATAAAATTACATCCGAATTACCACAATATTTCAAAACCGACCAAGAAAATTGTGGCAATACTTTGATTTGGAAAAACCAAAATCAATTTTATAACGATTTAGCTAGCGGAGTAATTGATCCTGAAACTAAAGCAGGGATTTGGTATACTACTTTTGATAAAATTATTTCGACGATTGATTTGTTCTAACATTTTATCGGTTAACGAGAAAAAAATGTTTTGAAATACTAAAAAATCGCCGAAAAAAGCGGTTTTTTAGTAAAATAATTCTATTATTAAAATTTTTTCGGAAGGCGAGGGCGGGGCGAGGCGGAAAACTCGTCGTGTCTAAATTGGCGGTCTGTTTTAGTCAAAGTTAGAACTTTTTTCCAAGAAAATCCTGCCTGTCCGCCGTAGCTTTGGCGAAGGAGGGACTTTGAATTTTAGTTGCCCGCCGCCTTTGGCGGCGGGCAGAAACAAAACCGAAAAAAATCTGCTCGGGCGGGGCGGGAAGAAAAAGGGGTGTGGGGAAAATGAATTCCCGCCCCGCCCTCACCACCGCGGAAATTTTTTAGTTCTTATTTCCTATGGTATTTTATTGATTTTTGCGGTATACTTTAACAATGGAAAATTCAAATAGGATAATATAATGTGGCAAGCTCAAGGTAATAAATTAAAAGACGAGATTGGGTCTGATGATCATGGTGATAGATGGCTTTCGAGACATTGGTTTAAAAATACCTTTGAAATAATTGGTTGGTTTTGGGTGATCGGTGGTCCAATAAATATGGTAATAGCTGAACCCGAAAATAAGGTTGATTTTGGAATTTGGGCCATTATTTCAATAATGTTTTTAATAACCCGTTGGATATTAAACAAAACAAGATTTTGGGAAAGAAACATTGGGCATTGGATTTCTGTAATTATTAGTATCTGTATTATTTTGTGGATTTTATTTATGCTTGTATCGGGTGCAATCGTATTATCAAGAATTATTTTATCCAGTTAGTCTATAAGTAATTTTTAAAATAATTTTGAACTTTAGGATAAAGATGATAAATAATATATTTGCTATTGACAGGATTTTTGACTATAATAACTTAATATGTCTTTCAATAAGAAAAAATACCAAAACGCTATTCTGTATTTGTGTCAAAAACTAGGCAATGAGGTGCGTGGCAAAAAAAAGTTGGCGAAATTACTATATTTTGTGGATTTTGATTTGTATGAAAAAAGACAGAAGCCCCTGACAGGAGATGTATATAAAGCTTTCCCAATGGGTCCGTTCCCGTCGAAATTGGAAGAAATTACAGACGAGATGGCGAAAGAAAAAATGCTTTCTATCAATAATGTTGAAGAACATAACGGATATAATGCTACAGAAATTTATCATTGCCTAAAGAAGCCAGAAATATCTGTTTTTGAAGATGAAGAAAAAAAAATGCTTGATCGTGTTGCAATAAAGTATGGTCATCTTAATGGCAAACAATTAGAGGATCTGTCTCATAACGAAGCTCCATATATCGGGACTGAATTACGAAAAGAGATACCATATGAATTAGCTCTCTATCGCGGTACAGATTTTAGCGATTTATGATTGAATTTTTGTACCACGATGGAATTCAAAAAGAAATCGCCGCTCAAGAGAGGCGATTTCGTCGTATTCAGGATGGTTTCAAGGCGTTTGAACGTTTGTGTGAAGTGCAATTTCATCCGACAAACCCCAGACAAGTGATTGCTCCGGCGAAACTTCATCGTATAACGCAGAATGATATTTGGACTATGTGGAAAGTCGAGCTTGTTATTCCGGATTCCGGATTACGCCCGAATCAATATCCAAGAATGTGGTTTGCCGTCAAAGGTGCAGTTATCGCTTTTCTTAGTATTTCTACTCACACCGATAATTATAAAGATTCAGAAATGGATAGGTCTGCACTTACGAGAGTTACAGATTTATTTTAAAACGAAAAAAATTTCCACGGCGGCGAGGGCGCAAAAAATTTCCTTTTGCCCCACACCCCAAAGGAATTTTTTGCGCCCGAGCATTTTTTGGTTTTGTTTCTGTCCCGCCCCGCTTTGCGGGGCGGGACAACTAAAAATCAAAGTTCCTCCTTCGCCAAAGCTACGGCGGACAGGCAGGATTTTCTTGGAAAAAAGTTCTAACTTTGACTAAAACATACCGCCAAGATTTACAAAAAGCGGCCTTTGCCGCTTTTTGACATTTAAACACAATTGTGTTATATTGTTATTATGAAAAAAAGCGTTATTTATCTTTTCGCCATTTTTATTGTCGCAGTCGCTGCCGCGGAGTTTTTGCTTATCAAAATTATTGATATGAAAATGGACGTTTCGGCAGAGCCGGTTGAGTTGAGCTTTCCGAAAAAAAATTCTAACGCGGTAGAGGAAGTAAAAAAGGTAGTTTTGTCCGTTCCTTATATTTCCGAGGCGCCGAGGGGAATCTGGTCAGAACCCTGGGTGAACGGCTGCGAGGAAGCGAGCATTGCGATGGTGGAAAAATATTATTTGGGCAGAGAATCGGTAAGCATAGAAGAAGCGGAAAGTTTTATGCAGATTTTGTTTGACGCCCAGGACCTTTTGTACGGCTCAAACAGAAACGCCGATTCCGTAAGGGTTGCCAGACTAATCAGCGATTATGCTTCGTTTAACGGCGTTATAAAAGATAATCCGACCCTGGAAGAAATTAAAAATGAGCTTTGGCAAAATCATCCGGTAATTGCTTTTCATTATGGATTTGCTTTGCAAAATAAAAATATCCTGTTTCTGGCGACCGGTTCGTCTTATCACAATACCGTAATCATTGGTTATGACGACGCAACTAGAGAATTTATTGTGAACGATTCCGGCGATGAAATAGACGGGCAAAATCACCGCTATAGCTACGATTTATTTATGAATTCTCTGCGCGATTACGATTTTTCCGACAATAAAGCAGACGGTCCGGCCAGAGTTATTTTTACCAGCCCGAAAAATTAATTTTTCTTGTAAGGACAATACATCCGCCGTATAATTCAGTTGATGGTGGGGTGGCTGAGTGGTTGAAAGCGGCGGTCTTGAAAACCGTTATGGTTAAATGCCATC
>Ga0172362_10005626_pt1 | contig 10846 bp, 8 predicted proteins | sample LakKivs1_kivu2a2_FD_114534 | JGI IMG/M metagenome (GOLD analysis project Ga0172362, IMG submission 114534) | Sediment microbial communities from Lake Kivu, Rwanda - Sediment s1_kivu2a2 | ecosystem: Environmental > Aquatic > Freshwater > Lake > Sediment | place: Rwanda: Western Province, Lake...
ATCGCCAGGCCCATGCTGTTGCATTCGGGCACGGTGAAGCACAGGTGCGTGCGGGCGTTGCGGCGGTGGAGGGCCCAGGCGACGTTGGCGGCCGCCTCGATCAGCGCCTCGCTGCCGCAGGTGATGCCCGAGACCACCAGCGGGCGCAGGGCCCCGGTCAGCTCGGCGGCGACGCGTCCGGCCAGGTCGCGCGCCCCCTGCGGCAGCCCTTCGGCGTCGGGAGCGGCGCCGTCGATGGCGTGGGCGACGGCGAAGCCCAGCCGCGCCAGGTCGGCCGGGGCGGCGCGGAACGTCTCGGCGGCAAGGTCGTCCAGCTTGGTCGCGTCGGGCGAGGCGACGAAGAACGGCCCCTTCTTCTGCTGGATCGCCTCGCGGAGGATGGCGTCGTCCCAGGCGGGGACCTTCTGCCGCGCCTCGGCCTCGCGCATGGGCTTTTCCAGCACGGCCTGGCGCAGGGCCAGGCCCAGCAGCGGGGCGGTGTTGATCACGTCCTCGCCCAGCACCAGCACCGCGTCGGACTGGTCGGCGTCCAGCAGCGACGCCCCGGGCGCCGCCCCCGTCCGCAGCACCCGCAGGATCAGCCGCGCCAGGCGATAGTGCACGTCGCTCATCCCGTGCACCATGCGCGCGTCGCCCACCAGCCGGTGCAGGGCGTAGTTGCTCTCCAGCGAGGCGCGGGGCGAGCCGATGCCGATGGCCCTGCCGCCGGCGAGCAGCTCGGCGGCGCGGCCGACCGCCTCGTCCCTGCCGGCCGGGACAAGCCCGCCCTCGCGCCGCACCAGCGGCGTGCGGATGCGCCGGTCGCTGTTGACGAACTCGTAGCCGAACCTGCCGCGGTCGCAGAGGAAGTAGCGGTTGATTTCGTCGTGGAAGCGGCTGCGGACGCGGCGCAGCGTGCCGTAGCGCTCGCCGGGGGTGGTGTTGCATCCCAGCCCGCAGTGCACGCAGATCGACGGGGCGGTCTGGAGGTCCCACTTGCGCGTGTAGTGGGCCTTGAGCGTCTTGTCGGTGAACACGCCGGTGGGGCAGACCTCCACGAGGTTGCCGGCGAACTCGCTTTCCAGCGCCCCGTCGGCGTGCCGCCCGAAGTACACCCCGTCGTGCCAGCCGAACACGCCGAAGTCGCGCCCCCCCGCGAAGTCGCGGTAGAACCGCACGCACCGGTAGCACTGGATGCACCGGTTCATCTCGTGGTTGACGAACGGCCCCAGGTCCTGGTTGCGGTGCGTCCGCTTGCGGAAGCGGCTGCGCCGGTACACGTGCCCCGTCATCACCGTCATGTCCTGCAGGTGGCACTCGCCGCCCTCGTCGCAGACGGGGCAGTCGTGCGGGTGGTTGAGCATCAGCCACTCCAGCACCTTCGCGCGGAACTCGACGGCCTCCGGGTCGTCGATGGAAATCCGCATCCCGTCGGACGGTTGGGTCATGCACGCCATGATCAGCCGGCCCTTCGTGTCGTCGGCGTCCTTGAACTGCTTGACGGCGCAGAGTCGGCAGGCGCCGACGGAATGCATGGCCGGGTGCCAGCAGAAGTACGGCACGTGGAAGCCCAGGGTCAGGCAGACCTCCAGCAGGTTGGCGCCGCCCTCGGGCAGCTCGAACGGCCGGTTGTCGATGACGATCGTGGCCACGCCGTTTCATCTCCACGGGCAGCGCTTCTCGGCGACGTGGCGCCGGAAGTCGTCGCGGAAGTACCGCAGCGCGCTGCGCAGCGGCATCATCGCCCCCGGCGCCAGCGTGCAGAACGTGTGGTGCATCTTGATCGTCCGCACGTGGTCGTCGAGCACGTCCAGGTCGCCTTCGCGCCCGTCGCCGCGCTCCATCGCTTCCAGGATGCTCCTCACCCAAGGCAGCCCCTCGCGGCACGGCGTGCACCACCCGCACGACTCGCGCGCGAAGAACCGCTCCAGGCTGACCAGGACGCCCACCGGGCAGGTGCGGTCGTCCAGTACCACCATAGTCCCCGTGCCCAGCCGGCTGCCGGCCCGGCCCATCGAGCCGAAGTCCATGGGCACGTCGAAGTGCTCGGCCGTGATGAAGTCCGACGACGCCCCGCCGGGCAGCAGGGCGCGGAAGGCCAGCCCGTCGCGCATGCCTCCCGCGCAGTCGTGGAAGACCTCTCCGACGGTCGCCCCCAGCGGCAGCTCCCACAGCCCCGGGCGCTTCACGCGCCCGCTGGCGCCGTAGATCTTCGTGCCGCCCTCCTTGCCGCCGCGGCTGAGCTTGAGGAACCGGTCGGCCCCGCCGCGAAGGATGTGCGGCACGCAGCAGAGCGTCTCGACGTTGTTGACCACGGTGGGCTTTCCCCACAGCCCGCAGGTGGTGGCGAAGGGCGGCTTGCTGCGCGGCACGGCGCGCTTACCCTCCAGCGCGTCCAGCAGCCCGTCGGCCTCGCCGCACATGTACCGCCCGGCGCTGGTGTGCAGGTACAGCTCCAGGCTGTACGAGGAGCCCAGGATGTTCCTGCCCAGGTAGCCCTTCTCGTACGCCTCGGCGATGGCGCGGGCGAGGCGCTTCGCGGCCGTCTTGTACGCCCACCGCAGGAACACGTACGCCGCGTCGGCCCCGACGGCGTAGGAGGCGATGATCATCCCCTCCAGAAGCTGGTGGGGGTCGGCTTCCATCAGCCAGCGGTCCTTCATCGTGCCGGGCTCCATCTCGTCGGCGTTGGCGATGACGTACTTGGGATGCGGCGCGTCGTCGCCCATGGGCACGTGTGCCCACTTCTCGCCGGCGTCGAAGCCCGCCCCGCCGCGCCCCAGCAGCTTCGCGGCACGCACCTGCTCCTGCACCTCCCGCGGCGACAGCTTCAGCGCGCGGCGCAGGCCCTGGTAGCCGTCGGCCCGCTCGTAGGCCGGCAGCTCCACCGCCTCGCCGTCGCCGCGCATCCGACCTGTCAGGGGCTTTTCCATGCGTCTCTCACCGGTAGCGGTCCAGGACCTCGTCGATCTTCTCCGTCGTCAGCTCGACGTGCAGGTCGTCGTCGACCATCATCACCGGCGCCTTGTCGCAGGCGCCCAGGCACGCCACCGGCAGCAGGGTGAACCGCCCGTCGCCGCTGGTCTCGCCAAGCCCCACGCCCAGCCGCCGGCACAGGTGCTCCCGCAGCGTCTCGCAATCGGTGATCCAGCAGCTCACGCTGTCGCACAGCAGGATGACGTGCCGCCCCACCGGACGGCGAAAGACCAGGCAGTAGTACGTGGCCACCTCGTCGACCTCCTCGGGCGTCAGGCCGAGAAAGTCGGCGATGTCGCGGACGGCCTCGTCGCTGACCCACCCGCGGCGGGCCTGGACGATCTTGAGCGCCTCGGGCACCGCCCCGCGCTTCAGCGCGTAGCGGGCCAGCTCGCCGCGGATTGCGTCCTGTTCCTGCTCGCTCAGCATCGCCTGTCCTCAGCGGTCCACGTCGGCCAGCACGAAGTCCACGCTGCCGAGGATGGCCGGCACGTCGGGCACCATGCGCCCGCGGCACATCAGCGGCACCATCTGGATGTGCGGAAACGACGGCGTGCGGATTCGCGTGCGGTAGGAGCACACGTCGCCGTCGCTGACGAGGTAGTAGCTGTTTCGCCCCTTGGCGCCCTCCACCGTCGCGCAGGCCTCCCCCGGCGGGACCACAGGCCCCCACGTCGTGCCGAGGAAATGATCGATCAGCGTCTCGATGTCCCGCATCGTGTGCTCCTTCAGCGGCGGCGTGGCCAGCGGATGGCGCGACTTGTAGTCCCCCGCCGGCATCGCCTCGGCGCACTGGCGGATGATCCGCAGGCTCTGCCGCATCTCCTCCACGTGCACCGCCGCCCGGTCGTAGCAGTCGCCGCGGCGGCCCACCGGCACGTCGAAGTCGAACTGCTCGTAGCCGCCGTAGGGGCGGTCCTTGCGCAGGTCGGCCGCCAGGCCCGCCGCGCGCAGCATCGGGCCGGTGGCGCCCCAGGCGATCGCCTCGGCCGTCGTGAACTGCCCGATGCCCTTCGTGCGCATCTTGAAGATGCGGTTGCCCATCACCATGCGGTCGTACTCGCGGAGGCGGGCGGGCATGTAGCGCACGAAGTCCTCGACCATGCCGCGCCAGCCTTCGGGCAGGTCCTGGGCCACCCCGCCGATGCGGAACCAGTTGGGGTGCATCCGCGCGCCGGTGATCGCCTCGACGATGTCCAGCGCGTGCTCGCGGTCGAGGAACATGTAGAACACCGGCGACATCATCCCCACGTCCTGCGCGAACGTGCCGTAGAACACCAGGTGGCTGATGATGCGGAACAGCTCGGCCAGCATGATCCGGATCACCTTAGCGCGGTCCGGCACGTCGATGCCCGCCAGCTTCTCCACCGCCAGCAGGTAGGGGAAGTTGTTCAGCACGCCCGACAGGTAGTCCACGCGGTCGGTGTAGGGGATGTACGTGTGCCAGCTCTGCCGCTCGCCCATCTTCTCGGCCCCGCGGTGGTGGAAGCCGATGTCGCAGACGGCGTCGACCACCTCCTGCCCGTCGAGCTGGAGCACCACGCGCAGCACCCCGTGCGTGCTGGGATGGTTCGGCCCGACGTTCAGGAACATGTAGTCCATGTCGCCGTCGTCGCGGCTCATGCCCCAGTCGGCCGGCCGGAATCGCAGCGTCTCCTCCAGCTCGGCGGCCCGGGCGTCGTCGATCCGGAACGGCCCCATCTCCGTCGCGCGGGCCGGATGCTCCTTGCGCAGCGGATGCCCCCGCCACCACGGGGGCATGAGGATCCGCCGCAGCGGCCCGCCGCGCCCGGTCACGTCGATGCCGAACATGTCGAACAGCTCGCGCTCGTACCAGTCGGCGTTCGGCCAGATGTCGCGGACGGTCGGCACGGCCGGGCGGTCGCCGGCGAGGGCGGCCTTGACGCGCAGCTCGGCGCTGCTCGCCGGCGACAGCAGGTGGTAGACGGCGGTGAACTCGCCGGCGGGCTGGCCGTCGCGCCGCCGGCGCTCGCGCTCGTCGATGCCCGTCAGGTCGTAGAGCATGGCGTAGCCGCCGTCGTCGCCTTTGAGCAGCCTCAGGGCCTCGGCGCAGCGGGCGGGCGGCACCCACACCGTGGGTATGCCGTCGGCCGTCGCCTGCGGCGTCACCTCGTCGGTCCCCAGCCGCTGGCGGAGCCGCTGGGCGATGTCCTGGGCAGCTTCCATGTGGTTCGCGGCGGTCAGACCGTCTCGGGCGGGGCGAGCTGTTTCTGCCGCATCCTTTCCTGCCGCTTGCGGTCGCGCATGACGGGCGGCTCGGGGCGGGTGATCCCCTGCGGCCCGACGGCCCAGCTCAGCGGGCGCCGCTCGCCGCCCACCGCCTCGCTGAGCAGCAGCAGCCCGTTCATGAACGCCTCCGGGTTGGGCGGGCAGCCCTGCACGTACACGTCCACCGGCAGAAAGCTGTCCACCCCCTGCACCACGCTGTAGATGTCGTACATGCCCCCCGAGTTGGCGCACGAGCCCATCGAGATCACCCACTTCGGCTCCATCATCTGCTGGTGGAGGCGGATGATGGCCGGGACCATCTTGTGGAACACCGTCCCGGCGATGACCATCAGGTCGGCCTCGCGCGGGCTGCCGCGGATCACCTCCGCCCCGTACCGCGCGATGTCGTAGCGGCTGGTCAGGCTGGTCGCCATCTCCACGTAGCAGCACGACAGGCCGAAGTTGAACGGCCAGAGCGAATGCGACCGCCCCCACGCCACCACCTTCTGGAGGCGCGCCAGCAACACCCCCATCGTGCCGCGGCGCTGGGCGCCGCGCCCGTCGGTGTCGGCGGAAATGTCCGCGTCACGGGCGCCCATCGGTGCCTCCCTCCGCCCCGCGCCCGCCCGGCCGGGCCACGCGCGACGAGGGGCCCCAGTCCAGCGCCCCCAGCCGCCACAGGTACACCAGCGCCGCCAGCAGCAGCCCCGAAACGCTCACCATCTCCAGGTAGCCGCTCCAGCCCACCTGCCGCATCGCGATCGCCCACGAGACGAACAGCACCGTCTCCAGGTCGAAAATCACGAAGAACATCGCCACGAGGTAGAAGTTGGGCGCCAGCCGCAGCCGCGCCGAACCCGTCGGCGGCATGCCCGACTCGAACGGCTCGCCCGTCGCCCGGTCGCGGTGGCGCTGCCCCAGCAGGTGCGACAGCAGCAGCATCGCCGCGACGGCCGCCACCACCGCGAAGAAATACAGCACGAGCGCCCACAGCGGCGCGCCTTGTACGGCCAGGGGAATCGCGTGCTCCTTTCGACCGGCCTGCCGCCCGCCGCCAACCGTCCGGCGGGCGGAGCATTATAGCGCCGCCGCCGCGCACGCTTCGGACGCCCGGCGCACTTGCCGCACGCTCCGCGCGGCGATACATTCGCGCCCATGGTCATCACGATCGACGGACCGGCGGGCAGCGGCAAGAGCACGGCCGCCCGCGGCCTGGCCGAGGCGCTCGGCATCGCCTTCCTCGACACCGGCGCGACCTACCGCGCCGTGACGCTGAAGGCCCTGCGCGCCGGCGTGGACCTGGACGACGAGGCCGCCCTGGCCGCAACCGCCCGCGCGGCCGACATCCGCCTGGAGCGCGACGACGCCGGGCGACTGCGCGTCGTCCTCGACGGCAGCGACGTGACGGCCGACATCCGCTCGGAGGAAGTTTCCGCCGCGGCCAGCCGCATCGCCGCCGCGCCCGCCGTCCGGGGGGTGCTGGTGGACCTCCAGCGGCGCATCGGGCGGCAGCTCGGCAGTTTCGTGGCCGAGGGACGCGACCAGGGCAGCGTGGTGTTCCCCGACGCCGACGTGAAGTTCTTCCTCGTCGCCCGCGACGAGGAGCGCGCCCGGCGGCGCGAGGCCGACTTGCGCGCCGCGGGCCGCCCGGCCCGGTTCGGCGACGTGCTCGATTCGCTCCGCCGGCGCGACCGGCGCGACAGCACCCGAGCGGCCGCGCCGCTGGTCAAGCCCCCCGGCGCCGTCGAGATCGACACCACCGGCAACACCATCGAGCAGACGCGGCAGCAGCTCCTGCGGCACGTGGAGTCGGCCCGGTGAGCGCGCTGACGAGCTGCCCCAACCCCCTTCTGCGCGGGTGGCGGTTCGCCTCGGGGGCGCCGGGGCCCAACCCGTATTACCGTTTCATGCGGCGATTCTTCCAGGTGACCATGTGTGCGCTGTGGAAGGTCCGCGTGTTCGAGCGGCGGCGCGAGCCCGCCGGCGGCGGGGCCCTGTACGTCTGCAACCACCAGAGCTTCCTCGACCCGATGCTGATGAGCTTCGCCCTGCGCAGGCCGATGAACTACATGGCCCGCGACAGCCTCTTCCGCGCGCCGGGCCTCCGCCAGATCATCCGCTCGCTGAACGCCTTCCCCGTCCGCCGCGGCGCAGCCGACACCGGCGCCATCAAGGAGGCCATGCGGCGGCTGAAACGCGGCGGGCAGGTGGTGGTCTTCCCCGAGGGCACCCGCACGCGCGACGGGACCGTCGGGCCGTTCCTGCCCGGCGTGGCGATCCTCGCCCAGCGTGCGGCCGAGTGGACCGTGCCCGTCCTGATCGACGGGGCGTTCGAGGCCTGGCCGCGGCAGCAGCTCCTGCCGAGCACGGGCAGCGTGGTGGTGCGCTACGCCGAGCCGATCAGCCAGGCCGACGCCCGGCGGCGGAACCCGGTTGAGTTCGTCGCCGCGGTTCGCGAGGTGATCGTGGCGATGCAGGCGGACACGCGGCGGCGGCTGGGCAAGCCCGCGTTTGGCGGGTGACCTGACGCCCCGGATGTGCGCCCGGCGAAACCGGAAAGTCTGGCCTGGTTCAAGTCACGGTGACACATCCCGCCAGTTACTTGGTTCGTAGTGTGTCCCGCAAGGGATCCCTGTCGGGATCCGTAAGCGCATTCCGAGAAACGCCTTACGGCGTCACTACAAACAAAGGCCGGCGCCGGCGCACAGGAATCGGCGATTTGCGGGGCGATCTCCGGCCGGGGGTGTTCCGGGTCGTCCGAGGCGTCGTTCGCGGCTCCTGCGCCGGAAAAACGGTAGTAAGCTATGGGATTTCGAGCGCCGGCCAGCCCGCTGCCAGCCCGCGAAGCGGCCGTCGGAGGCGCTCGACGGCGGCTTCACTCGGCCGCTTCGCGGGCTCCACACTACAACCCGTGCTTGACCACGGGCTTGCGCCCGTGGCTACCATCAGTCGGCCGCTTCGCGGGCTGGGATCCGCCCACGCCGACGCCCGTCGCGCCCAACGGGCTGGCGGGTGCCGGGGATGTGGGTGAAGGTGATGGCGCAAGCCCCCGGTAGACAATGAATTAGCTATGAAGGCCCGGCGGGGCGATAGGAAGTATGGGGCGTGCCGAGTGTTACCCTTCGCTGAGCCACGCCGAAGGTTTGCGCAGTTTGCGCAGTTTACCAAACTTGACGCCGGGACGTTTCGATGCCGAGGCGCCCACGAAACGGCGTACAAATGCCCTTCGGCCGATTTGGACGTACCCCGGTACGTCCGAGGTGCCGTTCGCGGCTCTGGCGCCCGTTTCGATGCCGCCTGGGCATCGAAACGGACCACGGCTGCGCCGAGGCTCACCGCCCCCCCCCCGCCGCCGCCGAGGGCGGCGGGCGCACGACTCGGCGGGGTGACGGCTCGAGGGCCTGTCTACTCGTTAACTGGTTGACCCGTTAACTCGTTGACTGGCCGGAGGTTGAGCTGCGGGCGCAGGGGAAGCCCCATCGCGGTTCCGGGCATGGTTCAACCAAGGGTAACGCTTCGGCTCACTGCGGACTTCCTGTCGCCTCTCCGAGGCTCTGCCTCTAATTCGTTGCGTACCGGGGGCTTGCGCCCCAGGCCAAACCCTTACCGCCCCTTCCGGGCGAAGAGAGGAGTTGGCACCCGCCGGCTATCCACTGTGAACCATGCGCGGTTCCGGACGCCGACGGGGCGCACAACCCCGGCCCAATCAACGAGTTAACCAGTTAACGAGTCAACGAGTTAACGAGCCGGCCCTCGGCTGGCCGGCTCACTCGTCCTTCACCGGCAGCACCCAGATGTTGCGGTACTGCACGGGATTGCCGTGGTCCTGGAAGTAGAACCCGCCGCCCTTGGCCGGCCTGGACAGCTCGGCGTTGTCGTGGATCTTGATGCCGTTGTGCAGCACGGTGACGCGGGCCTTGCCGGTGGGCTTGCCGTCCTTCTTCTCGATGCGGAACTGCACGTCGTAGGTCTGCCACTGTCCCGGCGGCAGCGAGGCCAGCGAGAACTTGTCGAACGCGTCGGGATCCTTGTACTTGTACAGCCCGCCGCATCCGCCGCCCTTGTAGGTGTCCATGCCGAAGCTGTCGAGCACCTGGATCTCGTCGCCGGTGGGCAGGTACACGCCGCTGTTGCCGCGCCCCTGCCCGCGGGCCGTCGGCATGAACGGGTTCTTGAACTCCACGTGCAGGTCGAAGCTGCCGTGGAACTTCTGCTTGGTCGTCAGCCCGCCCTTCGGCACGACGACGCCGCCGTCGTCGGTCAGCTTCACCTCCGCGGCCTTGCCGTCCTTGCCCGCCTTCAGCGCAAAGGCGCTCATGTCCTTGCCGTCCGACAGGAGCACGATAGCCCCCGCGGGCGGCTTGGCGCCCAGCGTCGGCGGCGTCTTGACCACCTTCTTCAACTCCAGCACGCCGCCCTTGCCGCACGCGCCCTTCAGCGCGCCGTCGGCGTAGGAGGCCGACCACTCCACCTCGCCCGCCTTGCCCGCGAACGTCACCGCGTCACCGGCCGTCTTGCCGTCCATCTCGGCCAGGGCGGTCGTGCCCTTGTCCGTCACTTCCCGGACGTAGACCTTGTAGGCCGCCTTTCCGAGCGCGACCACGCGGGCCTCCAGCTTCTTCTCGCCGGAGGGGCCTTTGCACGTGCCCTCGTACAGCCCCTGGACGACGAACTCATCCGGCGCGGCCGCCCCGGCCGCCGCCGCCAACGCCGCAAACAACCCGCCAATCAGCATCGCTCGCAACATGGTTCGCCCTTTCCTGCCTGTCGGCTCCGTTCCGACGGAAGCCCGCTTCGTGCTTGAACGCTGCCGCGGCCGCGCCGGGCCGCGGCTTCGAAGGATGCGCGGGACAGACCGCCCCCCGCGATGGTCAGCTCGCCTCGCCGCCGCGGCGCCTCAGCGCGAAGATCTGTCCCGGCTGCTGGGCGACCAGGCCCTTGATGACGAGCATGGTCAGGCAGGCCGCGGCGCGGGCAACGGGCATCTCCGCCCGCCTCGCCAGCTCGTCGATGCCCAGCGACTCGGCCGCCAGCGCGTCGGTCAACCGGCGCTCCATGTCGTTCAGTCCCGCCGCGGCGAGCTGCTGGAGGGGCGTAGGCTCGGCCGGCTTCAGGGTCGCGCCCACCTGCCCGAGCTGGTCGAGGATGTCCTCGAGGTTCTGCACGAGTGCGGCCGAATGCTCGCGGATGAGGTCGTTGGTGCCCTGGCTGGTGATCGAATCGATGCGTCCGGGCACGGCGAAGACCTCGCGCCCCTGCTCGATGGCCTCGCGGGCGGTGATGAGCGAGCCGCTGTGGCGGGCGGCCTCGACGATCAGCACGCCCAGCGACATGCCGCTGATGACGCGGTTGCGCGAGTGGAAGTTGCCCGCCCGCACGTCGGTGCGCATGGGAAGCTCGGAGATGACGGCCCCTCGCCCGTCGGCGGCCAGCTCCTCCAGCAGCCGGCGGTTCTCCGGCGGGTACGTCTGGCACAGGCCGCAGCCCATGACGGCGACGGTGCGTCCGCCGGCGGCCAGGGCGCCGCGATGGGCGGCCGCGTCGATCCCCCGCGCCCCGCCGCTGACCACGGTGAAGCCCGCGCGGGCCAGAAGCTCGGCGAACCGCTGCGCCTGCTCCAGGCCGTAGTGCGAGCAGCGCCGCGCGCCGACGACGCCGAGGG
>Ga0172362_10005627_pt1 | contig 10846 bp, 10 predicted proteins | sample LakKivs1_kivu2a2_FD_114534 | JGI IMG/M metagenome (GOLD analysis project Ga0172362, IMG submission 114534) | Sediment microbial communities from Lake Kivu, Rwanda - Sediment s1_kivu2a2 | ecosystem: Environmental > Aquatic > Freshwater > Lake > Sediment | place: Rwanda: Western Province, Lake...
ATGAGCAAACCTATTAGAATTTCCAACGATAAAGGTATCAAAAGTATATTTTACTTTAGGAGACATAATTTCATTGTTAAATTGAGTATCTGAGGTATCAGGAATAGGAATCTCCCCTTTTATCCTTTCCGGCGAAAGGGGTTTGGAGATTGGAGAACCAGAGAGGGTAAATTTAATATTCATCTCGCCGGTTACTTTTAAGGAAGTGATTAAGATTTCTTTAATAAAATCTATATAGTGTTTTTCCAGCCAATCTTTACAAAAGGTATTAGGAACTCCAATTACTAAATCCGTACCCTCAAACTTAACAATTCTGGTTTGATCAAACCAACTATTATAAGCCTGGGCGGGTAACTTATCCTTGGCAACTTGAAGAAATTTTTCCCAAAGGCTGTTCATTTCTATGGGATCCATATATTTTTACTCCTCTTTTTTAATAATCTATAAAGAACTTATATTATTTTTATAGATTGTTTTGAGAAAAAAAATTAAATACACCTAAATGGAAACGCAAGAGATTTAAGTCTTTTAAAAATTATCCACAAAATTAACAGCAAACTGTGGAAAAGTCCAGAAGCCCTTTTCGCTTAGCTAATCGGAATTTTAACGAAAAATACTTATTAATAGTTTATTTATAGAATTTCTAATTGTTTAAAATAAAGGCTCCTAAAAAGTTATTAACAGTTTATTCACATCTGTGGAAAACTTCTGGTAAAAAGTTGTTGTTAATAATCATATCAAAAAAAAGATGGTTAAGCAAAAAAAATTTTTCTTGAAAATTTATTTATAATCTGATTTATAATCTGAACCGAGTTTTAATTTTTAGGCTGTCTCACTTATAAAATAGGAAATTATCTAAAAACTTGACATTTTAATGGATTTAAAGATATAATTTTTATACTTTATAAGCTTCCTACTTATCATAAAAAGGAGAAAGAGCAGAGCAATGAAACGAACATATCAACCCAATACTAGAAAGAAATTGAAAGACCATGGATTTAGAAAGAGAATGAGTACCAGGGGTGGTCGGTTAGTGTTAAAAAGGAGAAGACAAAAAGGGAGAAAACGTCTAACTCCTTCATTGGTAGAATAAAAATATCTTATTATTATAAAAAATTGAAGACCAGAAAATTAACCAAGAACACTGAATTTAAATCTCTTTTCTTAGAAGGTAGAAGATCGGAAGGGAAGAGCCTTAATTTTATATATTTGGAAAATGGATATGAATTTAACCGGTTAGCAGTAATAGTAAAAAAAGAGATAGGTTTTGCCGTTCAAAGAAACAAAATAAAGAGAAGGATTAAAGAGGCTTTTCGAAGACTAAGCGATAAGATAAAACCAGGTTATGATATAATAATAATGGCCAGGAAAGGGATTCTTTATTTAAATTATTGGGAGATTTCTGAAGAAATTTCCAGGTTTCTCAGCAAAGAAAGGCTAATGAGTTTATCATAAAGCGGTTTACCCAGCTAAATATATAGGTTTGAGTTTCTTATGAATAAAATAATCATCTTTTTAGTAACTTTATATCAGAGATATATATCCCCTATAAAACCTTCTACCTGCCGATTTTACCCTTCTTGCTCTGAATATACTATTCAGGCTTTTGAAGAATACAATTTTTTAAAGGCATTAATGTTCTCGGCAACAAGAATATTGCGCTGTCACCCCTTTAATCCAGGAGGGTACGATCCCCTCCCTGCCCCCACCAAGAAAAAGCATATATGTTTAAAGGGGATTAATTAAGGGTAGAAAAAATACTAAATAATGTTTTAGATTATAAAAACATATATCATAATACAAATTTAACATAAAAATAAATAAAAGGAGAAGACCTTGGGAGATTTATGGAGTTTTTTAGGCAAGATCTTTGCCAGTATCATAACCTTTTTTTATGGATTTACTCACAATTATGGTGTAGCCATTATCCTAATGACTATACTTATTAGAGTAATCCTTTATCCTTTAATGCAAAAACAAATGGTTTCAATGAGGGAAATGCAGAAGATACAACCCTTAATGAAAGAATTGCAGGAAAAGTACAAAAATGATAAAGAAAGGCTAAATAGAGAATTAATGGATATATATAGAGAATATAAAATAAATCCAATGAGCGGCTGTCTTCCTTTGTTAATTCAGATGCCCATCTTAATTTTACTCTTTCAGGTTCTAAGAACATTTAATTATAGCGGAGATCCAGGTTTTTTATGGCTTAAAGACCTTTCTTTGCCAGATCAATTAGTGAAATTACCAGGAAGCGGAATTTTTGGAATCCAGTATCTGGGTATAATGCCTTTTTTAATTGGAATTACCATGTTTATTCAGCAAAAAATGACCTCTCCCGCTGGTCCTAAAAGTAAAGAAGGAGGAACTGCTGAACAGACTCAAAATTTAATGAATATCATGATGCCTTTACTTATTGCTTTTATGTCCTTTACCCTCCCCTCCGGACTTACCTTGTACTGGCTTACTTCTACGATGTTAGGGATAGGACAACAATACCTTATCAATAAAAAGATTCCCACGATAGCAGAAGAAAGACCTTGCCAGAAGAAAGAGCCCAGGGTTACTGAAATGGTTAAAGAACCAACTCGGCCAGAGGAGACCTCCTGGATACCAGGATATGAGAATTCTCTCGCCCGGCATAGCGATAAAAATGTAAAAAATATTAGAAAATCCAAAAAAGAAAAAAAGAGATAAATAAAAAATAAAAAATATTAAATTATAAGGAAAAGATTATTTTGGAAGACCGACTGGAAGAAAGAGAAATTTCTAAATTAGATTTTGTGGAACATGCCAGATTTTTAATTCAAGAATTACTCAAATTTATTGTTGAAGAAGTAACCATAGAAGAGAGAACAGAAGTAAGTGACCAAAAAGATAAACTTATCTTTAACCTGAAGACCTCCAATCCAGGGATATTGATTGGTCGGCATGGACATACTCTCGATGCCTTGGAGTATCTTATTAATATTATTATTAATAAGGGTGTAGAGGCGATGGAGAGAAAGCAAATAATCATCGATGTGGAAAATTATAGAGGGAAAAGAAGGGAGATAATCAAGAAATATGCCCTGGAAAAGGCTGATATTGTCAAAAAGACCGGTAGAAAGGTTCCCCTTGGTTTTATGAATTCGGTAGAGAGAAAGCTGGTTCACCTTGCCCTCCAGGACGATCCCCTGGTGATTACCTATAGCGAAGGGACCGAGCCATATAGAAAGGTGGTTATCGCTCCCCGGGAACAAAAAAATAATCATATTAAAATTGAATAAAAAATTAAATATTTTCTTTTTATTTTATTAGGCATACTAATATATATGATAAGCATAAGAAGTGATCATATTATCCATTTAGGAGATGATCATCTTTTTATGCTTTTTTAATAAATAGCATCATCCAGCAATATTAAATCTGTGAAAATGATATTACAATATAGATTAAGCAGATTAAGCAGAATCAAATATATTAAACTATATCAAAAATGTCTTAATAATTACTAATTCAGGAGAAAATTTATGAATTTCTTGGAACAGGATACTATTGCTGCTATTTCTACTCCTCTGGGAGAAAGTGGTATAGGTATAATAAGAATGAGCGGGAGCAAGGCTCTGGAGATAGCCCAAAAAGTCTTTAGAAATAGAAAATTTAAAGAAAGGAAGATAATTGATTTTAATACCCATACAGCTCATTATGGGTGGATAGTTGATCCAGATACCAGAGAAGTTATCGATGAGACTATCTTAATCCTGATGAAAAAGCCACGGAGCTATACCAGGGAAGATATGGTCGAATTTAATTGTCACGGAGGGATTTTAGTTTTAAGAAAGGTTCTGGAATTATTGCTTAAATGTGGTGCCCGCGTGGCTGGTCCGGGAGAATTTACTAAAAGGGCTTTTTTGAATGGGAGAATTGATTTAAGTCAGGCAGAAGCGATAATTGACCTTATTCAAGCGAAGACCGAGAGGAGCCTGCAATCCTCTCTGGATCAGTTGGAGGGAAGATTAAAGGAAAAGATTCAACAGCTAAGAGGAAAATTAGTTGAAATTTTAGCAGAAATAGAAGCAAACCTTGATTTTCCTGAGCAAGATATTAGAGAAGTAAATACAGTTGAATTACAAGGGCGAATTAAAGATGTTTTGGAAGAGATTCGGGTTCTTTTAAAGACCTTTGATTATGGTAAGATAATTCGAGAAGGGATAAATGCAGTAATAATAGGTAAAACCAACGTAGGAAAATCAAGTCTTTTTAATACTTTATTGAGAGAAAACCGGGCTATAGTGACCACCTTACCCGGTACTACTCGAGATGCCCTGGAAGAGTTAATTAATTTACAGGGAGTAGCCTTTCGGATAATAGATACCGCGGGACTAAAAAGACCAGAAAATCAGATAGAAGAAATAAGCTTAAGCAAGATGAAAAATATTCTGGAAAAAGCTGATTTAATTTTAGCTATGTTTGATGTTAATTCTCTACTTTCTCCGGAAGATGAAGAAATAATTCGTGAAATAAACAAGGCTGTGGATAGAAATATAAAAGTACTTATTATCGAAAATAAAATAGATCTGGAAGAGAGAATAGAAAAAAAGAGACTCTTTTCTAGTCTAAAATTAAAAGAAAGCATAAGGATTTCTGTTAAAGACAATATCGGGATAGATAAATTAGAAAGCGCAATGGTAGAAACAATATTTAAAGGAATATTAATTCCCCAAAATGGAATGACTATTAACAATATTAGACAGAAAGAGGCCTTAAAAAAAACAGAAAAATCCCTGGAAATTGTCTTTACTGGCATCAAAAAAAACGTACCCCTCGATCTTCTTTGGATTGATTTAAGAGAGGCTTTAGATTTTTTGGGAGAGATCACCGGTGACTTTATAAGTGAGGAGATTGTGGAGAACATATTTTCCCGATTTTGTATTGGGAAATAGAATCTAATTTTCTGTTCCACGTGGAACATGGAGAGAATAAAGTAGATAAGAAGACTAAATTCTTTTTGTGGATATAATGTGGAAAAATAATTGGTCAGAATAGAAAAACCATTACTCTGTGTCAAGTATTTTTCTACCTATTTAAAGATGCTTTTTAGAATAGATGGCAAAAGTTAAGCAAAAATAAAGAATTTTTACTAAGGCTAAATAAGATTTATTTTTTTTAACTTTAATTAGGTTTTTAGGATGGAGCTATAGGAACAGGAAGAGTTGGTCTTAATGAAAGAATAGAACTCAGGGAAAATTGTGCATAAACTGTGAATAAGTGCGCTTTTTCCTTTAATTATAAGGAGAGTAATTTTGTTAAAAGAAGAAAGAAGTATCTTTATTCGAGGAATTCAAGAACTTGGAATAGAATTAACCGAAGAACAACTAGCAAATTTTTCAAAATATTTAGAATTAATTTCCCTCTGGAACCAGAAACTAAATTTAACCGCCCAAAAAACAAGAATAGATATTATTATAAGACATTTTATTGATTCATTAACCTGTATCGAGGCTATGGAAGTAAAATCCAACCTATATAGTAATCTCCTTGACGTAGGGACTGGCGCTGGTTTTCCTGGCATCCCCCTTAAGATAATTTTTCCCTCCCTAGAATTGTTTCTCTTGGAAGTCAGGAAGAAGAAAACAACCTTTTTGGCTGAATTAATAACTCAATTAAATTTATTAAATACTTACCTTCTAGTCGGCAGGGCAGAAGTTTATGGGAAAAAGATAGAATATCGGGAAAGGTATGATGTGGTAGTATCCAGAGCGGTAGCACCCTTAAATATCTTAGCAGAATATTGTTTACCCTTCGTCAGGTTGGGAGGTATATTCATTGCCCAAAAGGGTAAATCATATACTCAGGAGTTAGAAAATAGCCTTCCAGCTATCCAACTTTTAGGAGGGGAATTGGTTAATATTGAAAAAATTAACCTGCCTATTTTAAATCAAGAAAGATTTCTTTTAAAGATTAATAAGATTAAAAACACCCCAGTCAAGTATCCTCGCAGAGAAGGAATCCCCCAAAAAAGACCTTTGTAATTTTAGTCTTTTTCTGGTAATATATTTTAAAATGGCAAGGATAAGGATAATAAGAAGATAGTTCGGAAAACATATAGAATAAAGGAGGGAATATTTTTATAGCCAATTTCTATTATCTGTTTTTTGTCTGGTTGCTTTATTAAAGGAGAAAGAAGCAACCCACCAATGTTCCACGTGGAACATATTATGAACAAATGTTCATAATGAATAATAGCTATTTCAGGAGTTGTTTTATGGCAAAAGTCTTGGCCATTACCAATCAAAAGGGCGGAGTAGGAAAAACTACCACCGCCATAAATTTAAGTGCCTGTTTAGCCCTTTATAAAAAGAGAGTATTATTATTAGATATAGATCCCCAAGGCAACACCAGTAGCGGGATAGGCCTGAATAGAACAAAAATCCAAAGGTGCATTTACGATGTTTTAATTAATCAGGCCCCCATTAAAGAAATTATTATGAATTCTCAGATAAAAAACTTAGATGTCTTGCCCTCTACCATCCAATTAGCTGGGGCAGAAATAGAATTAGTAAATTATATCTCTCGAGAGAACAGATTAAAACATGCTCTAAAAACGATTAAAGATAATTATCAATACATTATCATTGATTGCCCACCTTCCCTGGGACTATTAACTCTGAACTCTCTTACCGCTGCTGACACTATAATTATTCCTATTCAATGTGAATATTATGCCTTAGAGGGAATTGGACAATTGCTTAACACCATTAACCTGGTCAAAGAAAATCTCAACTTTTCCTTAGAAATAGAAGGTATCTTGTTTACTATGTACGATAGTCGTACCAATCTTTCTCGAGATGTGGTCAATGAGGTAAGAAAATATATTAAAGGGAGAATTTTTAATTCGATAATTCCCCGAAATGTTAGAGTTAGTGAAGCTCCAAGTTATGGTAAACCAGTGGTGATTTATGATAAGAACTCTAAAGGTGCTATAGCTTATAGAAAATTAGCCAAAGAGGTGATGTCGAATGGTTAAAAGAGGACTGGGTAAGGGGCTGGAAGCGTTAATCCCTAGGACAGAGAGTGCCAAGAAGGAAGTGGTTAGCGAAATAGAGATAGATGCATTATTCCCCAACCTTTTTCAACCCCGCAAAGATTTTAATAGTGAAAAGATGGAAGAATTAAAGGAATCAATTAAGAAACACGGCATTATTCAACCTATTGTAGTAAGGGAGACCGCTACTGGCTATGAATTAGTAGCAGGAGAAAGGAGATTAAGGGCAGCAAAAGAGTTAGGTTTAAAAAAGATTCCGGCTATTATCCGGAGCGTCAGTAACGAAAAAAGTCTGGAAATTTCTCTAGTAGAGAATATCCAAAGAGAAGATCTCAATCCTATTGAGCAGGCCTTAGCCTTGCAAAGACTGGCAGAAGAATTTAAGCTTACCCAACAGGAATTGGCTGAGGTAACTGGAAAGAGTCGACCTTTAGTGAGTAATACTATTAGATTATTAAAATTAGAACCAGCAATTCAAAAGTACATTGAGGAAGGTAAAATCTCCTTTGGCCATGCGAAGTTACTGTTAGGGGTAGAAGAAGAAAAGCAAAGATTAATTAGCGAAAGAATAATTAAAGAGGATTTATCTGTAAGGGCTACCGAAAATTTGATTAAGCTGATAAATAAACAAAAAAGTAAGCCATTTCAGGTAAAAAGGGTAAATCTGGAACATTTTCCTGATGCAGAAGAAAAGTTAAGAGAAATTTTTCAAACTAAGGTAGATATATTCTTCGATGGCCAAAAGGGGAAAATCGAAATCGAATTTTATAATCACCAGGATCTCAAAAGGATTACCAATTTACTGATCAAATCCTATCTCCCGGAAGACCACAAAGAAGTAGGTGAAGAGAAAAATGAGTAAAGAGGGTTTTGGTAATTTTATTTTCATATTGTTTTTACTTTTAGGATTTTTAATAGCTGGCTTTCTTTTTTGTCTTTCATTAAGATTATTTTCCTTAGAAACACTTTTTTTACAGATCAATTATCTTTTATACTCCAGTCTTTTAAATCAACTTATTCTGGGCCTATTGTCTATTCTTTTGATTATTTGGTTAATCTGGCTAGCTGGAAAGAAAATGCAATATAACAGAGAGGATTTTGCGATTTTACAGAAGACCCCATTGGGAGAGGTTAAGATTTCGCTTGCCTCCATAAAGCCGTTGATTGTTAAGGTGCTAAAGGAGTTTAAAGAGGTTAAAGAAGCAAAACCAGAGCTATATTTGCAAAAAAATGGTGAATTAAAGGTGGTTCTAAACCTGGGGGTAGAACAGGAGGCCAGGATTGCTGAACTTTCTGAAAGAATCCAGCAAAGATTAAAAGATTATCTTCTGGAGGCAGGAGGGATTAAAGCCCGGGAGGTGGCTATAAATATTAATAAGATATTTTGTCAAGAAATAGAGCAGATAGAAGATAAGCAAAAATAGGAATTTTCTATTTAGTTTTATAATGAACTATAGAGATAGAGAATAAAGCAAGGAGGTTGAAGAAAGTGCCTGATAAAAATATCACTCAAGAAGATAATATTAAGGACTTAGGTAATATCACAGTGTCCAAAGAGGTAGTAGCCATAATTGCCGCCTTAGAAACTATAAAGGTGAAAGGGGTAGTGGGGATTAGCAGTGGCTATAAAGCAGGGTCAGTCGAGGTATTGCCCCGGAAGGAATTGGCAAAAGGAATAGAAGTATGGATGAAACCAGAAGAGGTTAATATTACCATTCCTATTGTTACCAGTTATGAGGTTGGAGTTTATAAAGTTGCCCAGGAAGTTCAAGAAAAGACTGCCCAGGCGGTAAAAACTATGACGGGCTTGAAGACGACAAAAGTGAATATCAATATTCAAGGGGTAAAATTTAAAGAGGAAAAGAAGAAGGAAGAAAAGGTAGAAAAGGAAGAAGAAAAGAAAAACAAAAAAGAGATAAAAAAAGTAGTGGAAGAAAACAAGAAAGCATAAAGAATAGTGAGTAGTATATCAGGTAAATGGAAGTGGCAGAAGTTATAAAATTAGTAGTAGTAATTGCGGTGATTATTATTTCCATTGTAATAAAATGGAGATTAGAATATGCTATATTTTGTTCCTCTCTGTTACTAGGGGTATTTTATGGTGTAAATTCAAACTTAATATTGAAAACATTCTTTCTTACTCTGATAGATGAAAGCACCTTGCGGCTGGTGGGGATAGTTATACTGGTTTATCTCTTTAGCGGAATTTTAAATAAAATTGAAAGTTTAGCTAATTTGGTAAGTTCTTTGAGGGGTTTATTTAAGGATTATCGTTTTATCATGGCTATTGTACCAGCTTTATTAGGATTGATTCCTATGCCGGCAGGAGCGATATTCTCAGCTCCTATGGTCAAAGAAGTAGGCGAAGAATCTGGACTAACTTCGGAAGAAAATACTTTCATAAATTATTGGTTTAGACATATTTGGGAACCGATCTTACCACTAATTCCTTCGCTATTATTGTTTATTACCTTATTAAAGGTAGATATTCGAGATATTGTTCGAATTCAATTTCCCTTATTTATTACCGCGGTAATAACCGGCTTAATCTGGGAATATAAAAACCTTAGACCGATAAATAGAGTGGTTACCAAGGAAAGTATTTTATTTAATTTAAAGAAATTGTGGTTGTGTATCTGGCCAATTATTTTTATTCTAGTCCTGGTAATGGTAGTGAAAATTGATATATTAGTTTCTTTAGTTGTGGTAATTTTTATTCTCTGGTTAGTAAATATAAAAAGATTGAATTGTATTAGTATAAAGAAAATTATAAGAAAAAGCTTTGATCTGGAGGTTTTGGCTTTAGTTACTGGGGTAATGTTTTTTCAAAAAATGTTGATTACTTCCCGGGCGATAGAAGTAATTCCCGGAGTGTTCACCAGGTTATCCATTTCCATACCCATACTTATATTTAGTGTGCCTTTGGTAATAGGAGTAATAACTGGACTTAGTTCAGCTACCTTTGGGATAACCATACCCTTACTTTTACCAATAATGATGATAAAAGGAGAAGTAAATCTTTATTACGCTATGCTGTTTTTTACTGGACAATTTATTGGCTTAATGCTTTCTCCCCTACATCTATGTTTGATAGTTACCAGAGATTACTTTAAAGCAGATTTAGGCCAGGTATATAAAATGATGGCTTTTCCTCTGGTTAGCATTGCCCTGGTAGCCTTTATCCAGGTGATAATCCATGTCTAAATCATAACTATCGGCAAGGAGAATACTTTAAGCTAATGGTAGGTTAAGAGAAAGAGGTAAGAAAATGAGAAAATCACTAAAAGAGACAGAAATAGAAAGAGAGATTCTGGAAAGACTGAAAGGTAAGCCTGCTCTTGCTGCTTCCTTGATTTTTAACGATGAAGAAGTCCAGGCGATGCAAAATTATGCCAATATAGTCTCTATAAAGAGGTTAGGATATAATGACCATGGTCCGGTACATATGAGAAAGACTGCCTGGAATGCTCTCCTGATGTTTGAAATATTACAGCAAGCAGGAATAAAATTTAGTATAGAAGAAGAAAATATGGGTAGAGCAGAAGATAGCAAGGTAGCAGTGTTGATAGCTTCTTTATTACATGATATTGGTATGTCAGTGGGGAGAGAAAATCATGAAACATTGGGAGTGGTTTTTGCTAATCCTATTATGGAAAGGATTCTAGCCCAGGTTTATCCTGAGGATATGGGAAGGAAGACCATTGTTCACGCCCTGGCTATAGAAGCTATTGCTGGCCATATGGGTAGTAAAGATATTCATTCTCTAGAGGCAGGTCTGGTCTCTATAGGAGATGGCTGTGATATGGAAAAAGGCAG
>Ga0172362_10005628_pt1 | contig 10845 bp, 9 predicted proteins | sample LakKivs1_kivu2a2_FD_114534 | JGI IMG/M metagenome (GOLD analysis project Ga0172362, IMG submission 114534) | Sediment microbial communities from Lake Kivu, Rwanda - Sediment s1_kivu2a2 | ecosystem: Environmental > Aquatic > Freshwater > Lake > Sediment | place: Rwanda: Western Province, Lake...
CTTCACTTTGACCAACTCTCCGATCTTCTGCCGCTTGAAGAAATCCTCCCAAATATCTCCTTCAAGCTGCTTGATGCCCAATGATAATTTTTGTTTGGCGACATCGATGTTCAGAATTATGGCTTCTGCCTCCTGGCCGGCTTTCAGTTTCTGAGACGGATGTTTGATTTTTTCCCAGCTGATATCAGAAATATGAATTAGCCCTTCTACCCCTTTCTCAACTTCCATGAAGGCCCCGAAATCCGTTATGCTGGTTATGGTTCCTTTGACTCTCGAACCCGGACTGTATTTCTGCCTGAGAAGCTCCAGAGGATGAGGCGTCACCTGTTTGAGACCCAACGAGATTCTTTTTGCCGAAGAATTGATATCCAGGACTGAAACCACAACGTCTTCTCCTGGGCTGAGAACTTTCCTGGGATGGATGAGCTTTCTTGACCAGGTCAGGTCTGAAATGTGGACCAAGCCTTCCACGCCTTTTTCGAGCTCGACAAAAGCTCCAAAATCTGTAAGGCTGACCACCCTCCCGTTATATTTTTGCCCGATTTTATATTTCTCTTCAATTTTTTCCCATGGATCAGGGGTAAATTGCTTATAGCCAAGAGAGACTTTTTCCTCTTTTTCATTAAAGTCGAGGACAACAACTTCAACTTCATCTCCAACTTTAAAAAGCTCTGAGGGATGACCGAGCTTCCCCCAGGACATATCTGAAATATGAAGGAGGCCTTCCACTCCTCCGATATCTATAAAAGCCCCGAAGTTTGTCAAAGACTTGACTTCGCCTTTTATTTTTTGCCCCCGGCTGATCTGGCCGAACAATCGTCTTTTTCTTTTTTCTTTTTCATCCTGGAGGAAAAGTTTTCGAGAGAGAACTGCATTCTCGGTCTTCCTGTCGAATTTTATAACCTTAAATTTATACTTGTTTCCTAGAAGCTTCTCCGGCTCCTTGACGACCCTGATATCCGCATGGGAATCAGGAAGGAAAGTATCGATTCCGACATTGACCGTGTATCCATTCTTTGTTTTTTCGGTGATTTTTCCTGTGACCCATGTCTTCTGGTTAAAAGCTTTTTCCAGATTATTCAGAGCAGTCAGAGTGACTGCTTTTTTATGGGAAAGAATGAGATAGCCCTCTTTTCGGTCGCTTCGCTCCAGGACGGCTTCGACCTCATCCCCTTGACGAATTTCTTTGAGCTCCGCTCCTTTATCGAAATCCTCGATGGGAATGATGCCTTCCGACTTGAAGCCGATGTCGAGAAGAACATGAGCGGACGTGATCTTAATCACTTTACCCCTGACGATTTTCCCCGGGACTAACTCTTTAGCGTTGAACTGGTATTTCTCCAGCAAGCTTTTGTAGTCTTCAAAAGTGTCTTTCTCATCTTTCTGGGTGTTTTTTCTTACCTCTGACATTGGACAATATTCTCCCTTTGAGATTGGCTTCTGAAGCTCGACTTGATTTTTGCTACAGCTTCTTGGATAGCTTCAGGAGGAGTTGAGGCCCCTCCTGAAAGACCAATTTTTTTTGCTCCTTCGAGCATTCGAGGAGTGATTTGTTCTGCGCTTTCGATGAAATAGGTTTTGGGCAGGATCCTCTTTGAAATCTGATAAAGCTTGTTGGTGTTAGAGCTCGACCTTCCTCCAACGATGAACAAAGTGTCGACCTGAGATGCGAGTTGCGAGGTCAACTTCTGCCGAGTCTGAGTGGAATGGCAGATCGTGTTGTAGACTCTTAATTGGTCTGTTTTTTCGATTAAAGCGGCAACAATTCTCTGGAAGAGATAGATATCCTGGGTGGATTGAGCCAGTATCGCTCTTTTCTTCCGTTGGGGGAGGCTTCGTGCTTGTTCCTCATTTTCAACGATGATTCCTTTTCCTCGGCTGTATCCGATAAGCCCTTCAATCTCAGGGTGCTCTTTGTTTCCGACAATGATGATTTCTGCTTTTTCCTTGGCTAGGCACTCGACCAATCCTTGGATTTTTTTGACAATAGGACAGGTGGCATCGACAACTCCTATCTTTTTTTTGGCAAGCCGATTGTAGACGGCGGGAGAAACGCCGTGGCTGCGGATGATGACCGTTCCTTGGTTGAGCTTTTCAAACTTGCTGATGGGATAAATTCCCTTTTTTTCCAAGCTGGCGATCACCTGGGGATTGTGGATCAGCGCTCCCAGAGTGAATACAGCGCCTTTTGTCTTTTCCCTTGTTTTCTTAGCAATATTCAAAGCTCTTTTGACTCCGTAACAAAGGCCAGAGTTTTTGGCGACTATGATTTCCATCTCTTTCGGGATTGGATGATATTGATAAAATATCCTATCTTAGTTGAAATTGTTTGTCAATCTTAAGTCCAGATAAAATCTTAACTTAGCTCCATTTCTTATTCTTCCAGGTCCGCCTGCTCCTCAAGGATTTTCTTAATTTCTTCCGGCGAGGGGAGGTCATCGAGGCTGTTGAGGCCAAAATAGGTTAAGAATTTATCTGTTGTCCGGTAGAGGAGGGGACTTCCCGGACTCTTTTTCCTTCCAACGATTTTGATCAGCTTTTTTTGGAGGAGAGTTTTCAGAGTGTGTGTCGAATCCACGCCTCTTAAAACCGAAATTTCAGATAGAGTCGTGGGCTGGTGATAGGCGATGGCCGATAGGGTCTCAAGTGAGGCAGAGGTAAGTTTATTCTTTCTTTCCATCTTGAGCAGGCGCCTGACCCATAAATCGCACTCTGGCTTTGTGGAGAGAAGATAGCCCCCCGCCCGCTGGATGATTTGGATTCCACGATCGTTTGAGGCATAGCTTTCCTTGAGTTCCTTGAAAGCACCTTCGACCTCTTCAAAAGGAAACTCTTGAAGAACTTCTTTCATCTTCTCCAGAGAGAGAGGCTCTTGGGAGATGAATATCAAGGATTCGATGATTTCTCTAAGTTTGGTGTCCATCAGTTGACCTTATGAGCCTTTTTTCTGAACCAGACTTTAATCGATTGAAAGTGGCTTTCCTGGGTGGCGATAACGATTTTCAACTTGATCAGCTCCAGGAGGCTGAAGAAGGCGACAAAAGCTTCTTCAAAGGATTCCTGCCGATTGAAGTAGTCCAGAAAATCGAGAAAAGAATTCTTTTTTAATTCTTGGATGATTTCTCTCATTTTCTGTTCGAGAGAGATTTCCTTTCCTTTTATAGTCTTCGTTTCCTCTTTCTCTCTTTGCCTCATCAGCCTGAAAAAGGACTCTGCCAAGTCAAAGAGGGAGACTTCGATGAAATCCAGGGCATCGGTCTCGAGCAGCGGAGGAAGGAAGGTCCTTCTCCATTTCTGAAGCTCTTCGTCCTCCTTCTCTTTCAGAAGCAGGCTGGCTGTTTTGATTTTTTGATAATCCACAAGGCGCTCGACAAGAAGTTGTCGCAGGTCTTTTTCTTCTTCTTCTTCAAGAACTCTCTCCCGGGGAAGAAGCATCTGGGACTTGATGTGGATGAGAAGCGCGGCGATGAGCAGGAATTCGGCTTCCCGGTCAAGATTTATCCTTTTCTTATGATTGAGATATTCCAGGTATTCCCTGGTGATGATGGCGATGGGGATATCGTGGATATCGATTTTTCTTTTTTTGATCAGGAAAAGAAGGAGGTCAAGCGGGCCTTGAAAAGCTTCCAGCTTGACCTGGTAGGTTTCCAAAGTCTCCATGGTTTTGAAATGGTCTCTCAAAAGCCGAGATGAGCCCTGACTTCTTCCATCGTCCTTTGAGCGGCCCGTCGTGCCCGCCCGTTTCCCTCTTCAAGGATATCCCAGACAAGCTGGCGGTTTTTATTGAAGCTTTTCCTCTTTTCCCTGTAGGGAGAGAGGATTTCCTCCAGCCTCTCGATGACGACATTCTTGCATTCCAGACAGCCGATGCCGGCTGTTCGGCAACCTTGAGCCAACTCCTCTCTTTTCTCTTGATTGACAAAGGCTTTGTGCAGAGTGAAGGCAGGACAGTCATTTGGTTCTCCCGGGTCTGTCCTTCGCTTGCGCCGGATGTCGGTCTTCATTGTTTCGATTTTTTGTCGGACAATCTGCGGAGGGTCTTTGAGGAAGATAGCATTCCCGTAGGATTTGCTCATCTTGCGGCCGTCTGTTCCTGCCACCCTCGGAACTTCGCTGAGCAAAGTCTGGGGCTCTGGAAAGACCTTTCCGCAAAGCCGGTTGAAGCGCCTTGCCACCTCTCTTGTAAACTCGAGGTGATAAGCCTGGTCTTCTCCGACAGGAACGACGTCGGCCTTGTAGATCAGGATATCAGCCGCTTGAAGCATGGGATATCCGAGGAAACCATAGGTATTGAGCTCTTTATCCGGATTCTCTCGCTGCATCTCCTTGAAGGTCGGGACCCTTTCCAGCCAGGGAAGAGGAGTGAACATCGACAGAAGCAGATGGAGTTCGGCATGCTCCTTGACCTCGGATTGAACAAAGAGAACGGATTTATTCGGCTCTAAACCAATGCTCATCCAGTCGGCGGCGACTTCGAAAATGTATTCTTTGATGACCTTCGAATTCTGGTATTCGGAACTCAGGGCGTGCCAGGTGACGATCGTATAAAAACAATGATATTGGCTTTGCATCTTGATCCAGTCGCGAAGAGGGCCGGCCAAATGACCAAGATGGAGAGGGCCTGTTGGCCTCATCCCGCTCAAGACAGTCTTTTTCTTTTTATCACTCATTTTAGATCAAGGCTATAGTGGCTATTAAATTGTAAATGGGTGTGAAAATGAGGTCAAGAACTCTGAGAAAGAGCAGGGCGAGTATGATCAAAAAGCCATAAGGGCGAATTTTATCGTATTTTTCTGCAGCTTCATCCGAGAGAAAGCCCATCAGCACTCCACTCCCATCCAAGGGAGGAACAGGAATGAGATTGAAGACGGCCAACAGAGTGTTGATCAAAGCTCCATAGAAAAGGATTAAAGCCAATCCCTGGATAGCGAAAAAGTTGCCAAAATTGGAGCTCAAGGATTTTAGGAAGATAATTGCGATTAGAAAAAGAGCACCGGCAATGAGGTTAGAGAGCGGTCCGGCTGCTGAGATGAGGAGGTTATCGCGGCGCGGGTTTCGCAGATTGAGAGGATTGACCGGAACGGGTTTTGCCCAGCCAAAGAAGGGGATGCCGGTGAGCATCATGATAAAGGGGAGAAGAACGGTTCCGATGAGGTCGATATGATGAAGCGGGTTAAGAGAGATTCTTCCCAAGTCATAAGCCGTGGGGTCTCCCATTTTGAGTGCGGCCCAGCCATGGGCGGATTCGTGAATGGTGATGGCGAAGAGCAAGACAAAGTAGCCGATGATTCTGTTAAGAATTTCCATTTTAGGCCAGAGCTATTTATAACATATCAATTCCATGCCGTAAAGAGTTACAAAAAATAGAGAAATAAAAAAGCGGAACAGGCTTGACGCCTAAAGCATCCAAACCTGTTCCGCCTTTTCTTTAAGAATATTTCAGCTTTTTAAAATTTTATCAACTTCCTCTTTATCAACATCCAGGATATAGGGAATACCGCTGACCTGTGCCGCATCTTGAGTCAAGGCAGCGATGTCAGTGCGGCTGATGTAGCTCAGGTTGAACTTTCTGTTTCCAGCCATGAGCTGGCGCAAGCCCTGGCTGAGCCTCGAGAAATAACTGTAAAGGCCCATGGCCCCCGTGGGAATTTCGTTGAATCTCTCTTTGTACTTTCTCTTTAATTCTGGAGCGGTGACAAAGATTTCTTCAGCCGTGCTGCCGAAGCGTTCGACATAGACTGGAATCTGCCCTTCCTTGATTCTCTTGCCGATAGTTTTTCCGACCATGGTCGCTGCCATCGGACCCCTGGCCATTCCCACGGCTTTAAAATAAGGAGCGCCCAAAGCCAATGCTTTGTAAATCTGGTCTTCAAAAGTGATGCCGCCAGCCACAGCCACATCCGGAATGTATTCTCCTTTTTGGTTGAGTTTGTGCAGGTATTGATAGAGAAGCGACCAGATTTCAACGCTCGGAATTCCCCATTCGTTCATCATCCGCCAGGGGCTCATTCCTGTTCCGCCGCCGGCACCGTCGACTGTTAAAAGGTCAATCTTGGCTTTTGAGGAGAACTTAACCGCCCTGGCCAAATCCGCAGGTCTGTAAGCTCCGGTCTTGAGGAAGACATATTTTGCGCCTGCCTTTCTCAATTCCTCGACTCTTTTCATGAAGCCTTCCTCCTCGACCATCCCCAACCTGGAGTGTCTTTCGAACTCCTTGAAGCTTCCCTTCTCAAAGGCCTGGATGACACTGGGGTCATTAGGGTCGGGCAGAACAATATAACCTCTTTTCTTTAATTCCTGGGCTTTTTTAAGGCTCTTGATCTTGACCTCTCCACCGATGTCCTTGGCTCCCTGTCCCCATTTCAGCTCAACAGCTTCAACTCCCAATTTCTGGATGACATACTCATGAACCCCAAGCCTTGTATCTTCGACATTGGCTTGAATAACAACTGTGCCATAACGGTCTTCTTGGAATTCCTTGAAAAACCTAATCCTGGATTCCATATCCGGAGAGCGGACGATCTTTCCGTTCTTGATTTCAGATTCGTCATCCATCCCGCAGACATTCTCGCCGATGGTGAGAATCGTTCCAGCTATGGCCGCTCCTTTGGCCAGCCCCTCCCAATTCTGCTTGGCCACGTTTGTTGAACCCATACCACCGAGGATGAAGGGAACTTTTAGCTTAATGCCTTTGTCGTGTCCGACCGCTGTCTCGATGCTGACTTTGGGAAATGTCGCCTTGTCGCTGTCGGCCTCGACGCCGTAAGCTCCGACAGCCGTGCCCATGATGCTGAAATGAGAGAGGTCAACTGGATACTCCTTCTCCGAGGCGGCGGTAATAATGCCAAAAGGCTGAGGGTAAAGGACTTCAGGGCCGCGATAGGCTGATTTTCCTATCTCGCACATTCCGATACAGCCGTCGACACAGGTGACGCACATTCCGCTGAAAGGGCTGATCGAGCCTTCGGTTCTGTTCTTGGTCAGAGTGGCAGCGCTTCTGTTGAGTTTTGTATAAGCCATGATGATTACCTCCTTGTCGTCAAATTTATTTTATAAGCAGCGAAGAGTAAGTTATTCATAAATTCTCTCATTTCTATTTGCTCGCTCTTGTCTGCTCCTTGTCAGCTCGTTTTTCGCTCTTTTCTCGAACGCAAGTTCCGCAGCGGCCAGCATCGTACATCCAGCACTGAAGCTCATCGTAATGTTCGAGGCAGGTTGGCTCCATGGTCAAGCAGGCATTGCAGACTGCGGTCTCTGCCTGAGGTCCCTGGCACCTCAACTGGCAGGCTGGGCAGATGTAGATGCAGCCCCCGCAGAGCCGGCATTCCTCGGAGCGAATGTCAAAGGGTGTGGAGATTTTCCTTTTATAGCCACGGTTCTGAAAGCCGATCGCCCGGCCGTCCATCTGCTCGGCGCACATCCGGACGCAAAGGCCGCAGAGGATGCATTCTTCGTTTCGAATCTTGAAGCGGACTTTTGTCACTCCGAATTTAGAAGCTAAATCCTGGATGACTTTAGAATAGGGGGCGATGGAAAGCATGAGCTCGATCATCATTCGCCGCGCCTCGATGACTCTTTTGGTGTCTGTCCGAACAACAAGCCCTTCCTCTGCCGGGTAGGTGCAGGAGCTGACCAGCTTAGCCTTTGGCCCTTCTCCGATTTCGACCAGGCAAAGCCGGCAGCCTCCATATGGGCTTAACCCTTCGTGGTAGCAGAGAGTCGGTATTTCCAGTCCGTAGAATTTAGCTGTTTCAAGTATGGTCCAGCCCTTCTCAGCCTTCACATCTAAGCCATTTATTCTTAGGTTAATCATGGATTCCTCACGTTATTTTGATTGCATCAAAATTACAAGCTTCAAAACAGGCCCCGCATTTGATGCATTTGGTTTGGTCGATGACGTGAACTTTTTTCAGCTCCCCAGAGATGGCTTCCTGAGGACAAACCTTCAAGCAGGCCAGACAACCGGTGCATTTCTCCTCGATTACAGAATACTGGATCAACTTTAAACACACTCCTGCCGGACACTTTTTATCCTTTATATGGGCTTCAAATTCGTCCCTAAAATATCTGATGGTGGAGAACACAGGATTGGCGGCAGTCTGTCCCAGCCCGCACATGGAGGCGTCCCTTGTTGCCTGGGCTAATTCTTCGAGCAATTCGAGGTCTCCTTCTTTTCCCTTTCCCTCAGAGATATCCTTGACAATCTCCCACATCCTTTGAGTTCCTTCTCGGCAGGAGAGACATTTGCCGCAGGATTCATCGCGCAGAAAATTCAAAAAGTATTTGGCAACATCAACCATGCAGGTCTTATCGTCCATGACAATCATTCCACCCGAGCCCATGATCGAGCCGGCTTGAGTCAAACTTTCATAATCGATAGGCAGGTCAAGCTTCTCTTTGGGAATGCATCCTCCGGATGGGCCACCTGTCTGAACAGCCTTGAACTCTCTTCCTGCCGGGATTCCTCCACCGATGTCAAAGATGATTTCCCTCAGAGTCATCCCCATCGGAACTTCCACTAAACCCGTATTGTTGATTTTTCCAACAAGAGAAAATATTTTAGTCCCTTTACTTCCATCGGTGCCAATTTGAGAGAACCATCCGGCGCCCTTGTTGATGATGACAGGAACGTTGGACCACGTCTCAACGTTATTGATAATTGTTGGCTTGCTCCAGAGTCCTCTTTGAGCAGGGTAAGGGGGTCGTTGTTTAGGAATTCCAATTTTCCCTTCAATACAAGCCAATAAAGCCGATTCTTCCCCAGAGACGAAAGCTCCGGCTCCCTTAGAGATTGAAATATCAAAACTGAATTCTGTTCCGAGGATATTTTTTCCAAGGAGGCTATAATCTCTGGCCTGCTTGAGGGCAAGGGACGCATTTTCTACGGCAAGAGGATATTCATCACGAACATAGATAAATCCCTCTTTGGCGCCCACGGCATAGGCTCCGATCAGCATCCCCTCGATGACACTATGAGGATTTCCTTCCAGCAAGCTTCTATCCATGTAGGCGCCAGGGTCACCTTCATCGCAGTTGCAAACGAGATATTTAATCTTTGCTGATGACTTTGAAGTTATTTCCCATTTTAATCCTGTATGGAATCCTGCCCCTCCTCTTCCCCTTAAGCCCGATTTTTTTATTTCTTCAATAATTTTCCGAGGAGTTATCTCTTTTACAACTCTTGCCAGGGCCGAATAGCCATTCAAGGCCATGTAATCTTTGATTTCAGTCGGGTCGATGAATCCGTTGTTCTCAAAAATAATTCTTTTTTGCTTTTTATAGAAAGGGACTTCTTTTTCATAAACAATTTTTTCGCCGGTTTTTGGATCAACATAGAGAAGCCTCTCAATGATTTTTTTGCCTTTAATTGTTTCTGATATGACTTCTTTGACATCCTTGAGCTGGATCTTTTGGTAGAATATTCCATCGGGTTGGATGACAACAATCGGGCCTCTTTCACAGAAACCATGACAGCCTGTGGTTCTGACATCGACCGTATCTTGAAGATTCTGTTTTTTGATTTCGTCTTCAAAAGCTTGGGCTATTTTTACACAGCCGTAGGCATGACAGCCTGTTCCGCTGCAGATAGTGATGGTCGGTTTCTGTTTTTTACGGGATTTTAAGATCTCCCCTCTTATCTCTTCCAGCTTGTTAACGTTCATTCCGTTCATTATTCAGCCCCGCTCCTTTTTTCTGGTCTAAATTTTTTAATAAGTTTATCGACTTTTCTTATTTTCATTTGACCGTAATAATCGCCATCAATAACCACAATGGGGCCAAGAGCACAGGCTCCCAAGCAGTTGACAGTTTCTAATGTAAATAAGTTGTCTTTGGTTGTTTCTTCAACATCGACGTTGAGTTTTCTTTTGAATTCTTCCAAAATAGGGGGAGCACCTCTGACATGGCAGGCTGTTCCCATGCAAACAGTGACCACATGCTTCCCCCTGGGCTTAAGGCTGAAAGCATTATAGAAACTCGCCACGCTGAGGACATCAATCAAGGGGATATTCAAGGTATCCGAGACCAGAAGCAAGGCCTCCTGAGGGAGGTAATTGAATTGAACCTGGATATCTTGAAGGATCGGTATCAATGATTTTTTTTCTCTGGGATGTTTTTTTATTATAGTTTCAAATTGAAGAGCGCCGTTGGCCATGGATTCTCTCCGCCTCTTAATCAGCTTTTTATTTCTTTCGTTGATTTTTAAGTTGGAGGGGGGAAAATGTTGTTTCGGGTATAATTTTTATAATTCCGCCCATTAACTTAAAAATATAATAATTATTAAGGGATTTTTATAACAGATACTCATTAGCCTTGTCAAGGACTTGGGGGACAAAAGATGCTTAATAAGACAAAAGAATTCTTGACAGCGAGCAGGAATCTGCCATAATTACTTTCAAGTTAATGAGGAGAAGAAGAATGACAAAAAAGGTTCATCGAGCTGTAGGCCATCATTATATCGTCGAAGCGTCAGGATGTGACCCTGAGATCATCGGCAGCGTGGACAAGGTTCAGCAGATTTTGGTCAAAGCAGCCGAGATTGCCGGAGCCCAGGTCTGGTCCATTTCTGTCAACAGGTTCCCGCCCAGTGGAGTCAGTGGGGTCATTGTCATTTCCGAATCGCACATGTCTACCCATACCTGGCCGGAGTACAAATACGGCGCTCTTGACTTCTACACCTGCGGCAGCTCTGTTGAACCAGAAAAAGCCGTGCTTTATGCTGTTGAGGCTTTTGGCGCCACCACTTCTCACGTTACGGAAATTACGCGAGGAATCGAGGAAGGAGACAAGATTTTCTATCATAGCTTTATCACCTGGGAAGAGGATTTTGTCACCGAGAAAGGCAAA
>Ga0172362_10005629_pt1 | contig 10845 bp, 11 predicted proteins | sample LakKivs1_kivu2a2_FD_114534 | JGI IMG/M metagenome (GOLD analysis project Ga0172362, IMG submission 114534) | Sediment microbial communities from Lake Kivu, Rwanda - Sediment s1_kivu2a2 | ecosystem: Environmental > Aquatic > Freshwater > Lake > Sediment | place: Rwanda: Western Province, Lake...
CCGAGGCGCGTGGCTATGCCACCGCCCTGCGCGATTTCACGCACGGCCGGGGCACCTTCACGCTCGAGTTCCGCCGTTACGACCTGGTGCCGGATGGGATTGCCGAGCAGATTGTCCAGCAGCGCCAGGTGGAAGGGAAGATACCACGGCGATAGGTGGGGGGTATTATGGCGGCGGCTGCGCTGCGCCCCGGCGGCTACGTCTACGTGGACAACGACCACTACCGAGGCGTCCAGGCGTGCAATCTTTTGGGCGAGAAAGCGCTGAACTACAGGAGGGATGCCAGATGAACCCACGAGACTCAAAAGCGTTTGCGATTGGCTCTGGCAAAGCCATCCTCCGCGACCGCCTTCCATCCGACGTGGATGGTTTCATCCGCTGGCAGACTCACGGGGAGTGGCGGTTGTACGACGCGCCGTGGGAGAGCATGTGTACGGCGCTGACTGAGGAAGAACAGGGGCAGATTCGCGCCAAGTTCCTGGCGGAATGTGCGCAGGATCAGCCGTGGCCGCGCCGCCGGGCGACGATTGCGACACCCGGGAACGAACCGCTTGGTTGGGTCAATCGCTACGCCGACGAACGCTTCGCTGATGCGTGGCTCGTCGGCATTAGCATCGGCGAGGATACGTACCTGAACCGAGGGATCGGTACAGAGGCTTTTGGACTGTGGATAGATTACCTGTTTTCAAACTCGGACGTTCATCGGATCGGCCTGGATACCTGGTCTCTTAACCCACGGATGGTGCGCGTCGCCGAGAAGTTGGGGTTCGTTTACGAAGGCACGGAGAGGGAGTTGATCGAGTGGCAGGGGAAATGGCTGGACCGGATCCATTTTGGAATGCTGCGCAGGGAGTGGGAAGAGAAGCGGCAGCGGTGAACATGAAAGTCTCGTCAGAAAGTTACGTCAAACTGCTGAAAGATTACATCGGTCCACACTGGCCGCGAGCCATACTGCTAACCTGCTTGCTGCTCGGCGTCATCGGCCTGCAGATCGGCAACCCGCAGATCCTGCGCCGCTTCATTGATGCAGTAGCAGCGGGCAGCGGCCTGCAGAGCCTGACGGGTATCGCGCTGCTGTTTCTGGCCGTCGCCTTGGGGGCACATCTGCTGACCGTGGCGACCGTCTACACTAGCGAGGACATAGCCTGGCGCGCCACCAACGGTCTGCGCGCTGATCTTACCCTGCACTGTCTGCGGCTGGACATGGCGTTTCACAACGCGCACACGCCCGGCGAGTTGGTCGAGCGTATTGACGGCGACGTGGGGGAGCTATCGCGCTTCTTCTCCCGGTTCGTGGTCGTGATCGTGATCAACGTCCTCCTGTTCGCCGGGGTGCTGCTGGTGCTGTTTCTCACCGATTGGCGCATCGGGCTGGTAGACACCGGCCTCGCGGTCGCCATGGTGGTCATCATGTACGGCTTTCGCAAGCCTCTCACACTGCGTTGGGAGAGAGCCCGCCAGGCCAGCGCCGCACAGACCGGCTTCCTGGAGGAGTCGCTGGCGAGCACCGAGGACATCCGCTCCAGGGGCGCCGGCGCCTACATGATGCGGCGCTTCCAACACGTGTCACGGGAGAGCTTTCACAGGGCCACCCAGGCCTGGTTGTTCTTCTTTTTTTCGGCGGCGGTCGTATGGTCGGTGGCAGAGATAGGCCCTGATCTGGGCCTGGCTGTGGGGATCCGCCTATTCCAACTGAACACCATTACCCTGGGAACCATCTATTCCATCATGTACTACACGGGAATGATCGCGGAATCCGTTGACCAGATCGCGAGTGAAGTGCAAAACTTACAGCGAGCCAATGCCAGCATCGCGCGAATCAAAGACCTCTTTCGTGCTCGAAGCAGTATCCGGGAAGGTCGCGGCGTCCGGCTTCCTCCGGGCGCCCTGCCTGTCGAGTTCCGGTCGGTCTCGTTCGAGTACGTGGACGGAGAGAGTGTTCTAAAAGACATATCATTTCGTTTGGAAGCGGGGAGAGTCTTAGGGCTGCTGGGTCGCACGGGGAGCGGCAAGTCCACGCTGGCGCGATTGTTGTTTCGCCTGTACGACCCGACAGCCGGCACGATCCGGTTGGACGATGTGGACATCCGGGAGATGCGTCTTGCAGAGTTGCGGCAACAGGTTGGGATGGTTACCCAAGAAGTCCAGTTGTTCCAGGCCAGCCTGCGCGACAACCTGACCCTGTTCAACCGGGACATCAGTGATGATCGGGTCCTGCAGGCGTTGCAGGAACTGGAGCTGTGGGAGTGGTACCAGGCGCTTCCCGCCGGGCTGGAGACCCGCCTGGGCTCTGGCGGCGCCGGGCTGTCGGCCGGCGAAGCGCAACTGCTGGCCTTTGCGCGCGTCTTGCTCAAGGCCCCTGGCCTGATCGTCCTGGACGAGGCCTCGTCGCGCCTGGATCCCCTCACCGAGCAGCGGCTCGAGCGCGCAGTTGAGCGGTTGCTGCGCAACCGCACCGGCGTCATCATCGCCCACCGTCTGGCGACAGTCCAGCGGGCGGACGAGGTCATGATCCTGGAGGATGGCTCCATCTGCGAGCGCGGCCCCCGCGCAGAACTGGCACACGATCCGAATTCCCACTACTCTCAACTGCTGCAAGTCGGACTTGAGGAGATGTTGGCGTGAGAACCCGGCGGCTCTTGTGGCGGCTCATCGCCTACAAACCCTGGCTTTTCCTGCTCGGCCTGGGCCTGACTATCCTGCAATACGTGCCCGAACTGCTCCCGGGCCTGCTGCTGCGCGAGGTGTTCAACATCCTGACCGGGAACGAACCCGTCGGCGCAGGTATCTGGACGCTCGTCGCGTTGCTCGTCGCGTTACGGCCAGCCAACCTCGTGTTCTACTGGCTGCGCCAGTTTTTCGGTTTGGACTTTGTCATTCGGGTCGAGGCGCTCATAAAGCGCAATCTATACGAGCAGGTCCTGTTGCGCCCCGGGGCCCGGCCATTGCCGGACTCGCCGGGCGAGGCGCTCAGCCGATTCGGCGACGACGTGGAGCACATCTGGGGACTGTACTACTCGCTCGCAGATACGATCAGTGCAGGAATCACGGCGGCTGTGGCCCTCGCCTTGATGGCGCGCGTGAATCTCTTCATCACCGTAGCCGTCTGCCTCCCATTCATCGGCGTTACAGCACTGGCACAGAGCGCGACCCGGCGGATCGGCAAATACCGCCGGCTGCAACGCGAGGCGGCCGGACAGGCCATCGGCGCTCTGGCAGAGACGTTGGGCGCCGTGCAAGCGGTCAAGGCTGCCAACGCCGAAGCTTGGGTCACCCGGCACTTTCGTGCGTTGAGTGAGGCCCGTCGCAAGGCCGCTCTGAAGGACCGCCTGTTCAACGAGATACTAAGCGTGGTGTCTGGGGGAATGAATGACCTGGTTTTTGGCATCATCCTGATCCTGGCAGGACAGTCCATCCGAGCCGGGACGTTTACCGTGGGCGACCTGGCGCTGTTCGAAGCGAGCGTGTTCTGGCCGGCTGCCTTCACCGGCTGCCTGGGTGAATTCCTGGCCCGCTACAAGCAGGCTCAAATCTCCTTGGAGCGGCTGCTCGAGTTGATGCCGGACACTCCGCCTGAAGCGCTGGTGGCGCATCACCCGGTTTACGTCAAATCGAAGGAGGAACTCCCGCCCGTCCCCTACATTCCCAAGCAGGAGCAGCACCGCCTGGAAGCGCTCGAGGTGCAGGGGCTGACCTACCACCACCCGGATACCGGGAAGGGGGTGGAGGGGGTTGACTTCAACCTGAGACGGGGATCGTTCACCGTCGTCACCGGGCGCATTGGCTCGGGCAAGACGACGCTCTTGCGGCTGCTGCTGGGCCTGCTGCCCAAGGAGGCAGGCGATATCCTGTGGAACAGCCAAGTGGTGTACGACCCGGCTTCCTTCTTCGTGCCGCCGCGCTGTGCCTACGTCCCACAGGTGCCACGGCTCTTGAGCGACACAGTCAGGCACAACATCTTGCTGGGATTGCCGGAGGAGCGTGTGGACCTCCCCGCCGCCATCCGGTCGGCGGTCCTGGAGCAGGACATCGAGGAGCTGGAAAATGGCCTGGACACGACGGTCGGCCCCAGGGGTGTGAAACTCTCCGGCGGGCAGTTACAGCGCACGGCTGCGGCGCGCGCCTTCGTGGCCGATCCGGAGCTGCTGGTGTTCGACGATCTCTCCAGCGCGCTCGACGTTGAGACCGAGCAGGTGTTGTGGGAGCGGCTCTTTGCGCGTGGCGGCGTGACCTGCCTGGCCGTCTCGCACCGGCGGACTGCCCTGCGCCGGGCGGACCACGTCATCGTGCTGAAGGATGGGCGCGTCGAAGCGCAGGGCCGGTTGGACGAGTTATTGGAAACGTGCGAGGAGATGCAGCGGCTGTGGCGCGGGGAAATCTGAACCAGTGTGGGGCAGCCTTTCCAGGCTGCCAACAGGCTCGAAAGGAGTCACAATGAGCCGGTTTACCAGCAGGCCCTACGCGGGCAAAGCAGACTTGCAAGCGATGATTGACCTATTGATTGCGGCCAGACCTATCGAACGAATCACAGACTATCCCAGCGTTGCCGATTTGCATCACTTGTTTGGCCAGTCGGAGACGGTCGCGAATACACGGTTAACGACGGTTTTCTTTGAAAAGCCGGTGCCGGAGCTCTAATTGTTCGGTATAAGAAGAGTTCACGGCCCTGGGACTCCAGGAGAGGGCGCTGGCAGGCTTTAGCGGAGTCGTGCAATATCAGCCCGAGTTTCAAGAGACCGGTTGCTGAAACCAGAAGGTGAAAGCGAACCAAGCACGAGGAGTTACAGATGATCTACGAACTGGACAAGGCGGATTACGAGAAGGCCCGCCCGCTATTCCTGGCGCTGGAGTACCACCTGGCGAGCGCCGCCGTGCTCGACGGCAACAACCCCGGCAAGGTGTTCGTGGACGACCCTGCCAACCCGCAGACGGCATTCATGCTTTCGCCGGAGGGGTGCTATCTGGCAGGCGACCCGGACAACGACGTCTTCAACCAGGCACTGAATCGTGCGCTACTCGGCGGCGAGGTTTTTAGCCGGCAAGTGAGAGCACTGGTTTTCGTCTGTCACCCCGAAAGATGGCAGGAGCGGCTGGCGAGCGTGCTTGCCCCCTGGCAAGCGGTGACGATACCCAGGCGACACTACGTCTGCCGCCAAGTCAGGTACGATTGGCGGGCCAACGTGCCAGAAGGGTTCGCCGTGCGGCACATTGACGAGATGCTCCTGAACTGCCCCGGCCTGATGATCCCGGACCACGTGACAGGCTGGGCGGAAAACAACTGGGGCTCGCTGGCGAATTTCCTGCAGAACGGCTTTGGCTTCGCCACCGTGCACGGCGACGAGATGGTCGCCTGGTCGCTGGCCGATTGCCGCAGCGGGGACGCTTGCGAGATCGGCATTCACACTGCGGATGCCTTCCGCCGGCGCGGGCTGGCGGCGATCACGGCCGCGGCGACGGCAGACTTTGCCCTGTCGCACGGCTTCGCGACGGTCGGCTGGCAGTGCAGCCTGGACAACCTGGGCTCGATCGGCACAGCAGAAAAGGTCGGGTTCGAGAAGGAGCGGGACTATACGATGCACTATGCCATTCTAGAAAAGGCGTGATGACCGTCTGTGGGTTGCCGTGGTGAGATTCTGCCAGAACCCGAGGAGAGGGGTTCGATGAATAGGGTCATGTTCAGAAGCATGCTCGCTATTTGCAAAAAGTACTGGGCGGCCCTGACGGCTTTCCTGGTTGGGGGCATCCTGCAGCTCTGGGTGGGCTTGAGCGCTGTGGCCTACTTCCAGCGGGTTCTGGATGGCATCGCGTCGGCCGGCGAGTTTTCGGACCTGTCCGGCGTGCTGCTGTGGTTTGCCGGCCTGACAATCGCCAACCACGTGCTCATCTACCTGGGAGGGTACCCGCAGAGCATTCTCAACAGCGGCGCTTATCTGTGGGCCAAGCTGAGGGCGATGAAAAAGGTCGCCGGAATGAATTTTCTGTCGTATCAGGACCTGGGCACGGGACAGCTCGTTCAGATCATCGAGAACGGCGCGACGGCCACCAAGAACATCCTCAACGGGTTCTATCTGAACACGTTGCGGGCGTTTATTCCGCAATTTGTGATCGCGCTTGCCTTTGTGCGCTACTACGACCGGACGCTGTTTGCCATCATGCTTGGGGCCTACGTGGTCTTGTTTCTGCTGTCGAATCGCCTGATGATCATTCTGCGGCGCGAGGTAGATCGGATGCTGGCAAAGCAGGAGAGCCTCTCCAAGTTCTCTGTCCGCGGCTTCATGGAGCTCGTCGTCTTTCGCGTCAACGGCAGGTTCAAGAATGAATTGGCGCGCGTGCGAGGGATCTCGGACGAAATCGTGCGTTCGCGGGCCAAGATATACCTGGTCCAGGAGCTGTTCTTCACCGGGTTTGCCGTTCTGGTGTTCCTGTTGGAGACGGTGGTGGGAGAGCGTGGGGTGAAGCTTTCGGGTGGCGAACGGCAGCGCCTGGCCTTTGCGCGAGTGCTCGTTCAGGATCCCAGAATAGTCGTCATGGACGAACCGACTGCGGCACTCGATAGCGTCGCGGAGAGCTTTGTCACGGAGCACTTGGCTGACTTTTTCCGCGATAGGACGGTGATCGTGATCGCCCATCGCCTGCAGACAGTCAAGGGCGCCGACAGGATCGTGGTGCTCGAGGATGGCGAGATCACCCAAGAAGGCGGATTCGACTCCTTGATAGCGACGAACGGCAGGTTCCGTCAGTTGTGGGAGGAGCAGACCGCAGGGCGATTGAGAGAAGATGAAAAATGACAGGATAAGTTACTTTCCGTTTCTCTGGGAAGGCCGGGGGAGAAATGCAAACAGGGTACGCGCCGACGGGTATGCGCGGCTGCCGGACAACCTCAAACGGGCCTCCTTGGTCGAGGAGGGAGAGGTAGTCCGCATGCAAGCCACAGAAGATTTAACCTACCTGCTAACTCACTGGCAACTGGAGCCCATTCGTTCCATAACCGCTCAGGCCCCCGGTGAATACTCTGCCAGCAACGCCAAGTTCATCGAGACGCGGTCGGGAAAGTGCTATGTGCTCAAGCACAGAACTGTCCGCCACGACTTGCAGCACGAGGCAGCCTTGCTGGCGGCCCTGGAGGCGCATGGCGTGCCGGTGGCGGTCCCCCGGCTGACTCGCGGCGGAGAATCGTATGTCCAGGTGGGCGAGGCATATTTTGAGCTGTTGCCGCACCTGCCAGGAATGGTGATCACAGACCACTATGCCCCCGGCGCCGCTGAGCGGGCCAGGCGATTCGGCGCGGCGATTGCCCAACTCCATACCGCGTTGCAAGCCTGCCAGCAGCTCATTGCCACGCGCGAAATGGATCTGCTCTGCGACGTCACCACAGCCGGCCAGATCACACGGCAGGTCTGGCCAGACGACCAACCACCTGTCGAACCGATCCTGTCGGAGTTAAACCGTGGCCTGGTCGCCCACTACCCGGAGCTGCCACAGCAGTTGATCCACCGCGACGCCCACCCAGGCAACATGCTGTTTCTCGATGACCGCCTCTCCGGCTGGCTGGATTTCGAAATTATGCTGCGCGGACCGCGCCTCTTTGACCTGTGCTACTGCGCCACCAGCCTGCTGATTTCCGGGTTGGACGACCCGACCAGGCGGCAGAGCTGGCTGGCGCTGCTGATCGCGCTGGTGGCAGGATACGAAACCACCACCTGCTTGAGCACGGCCGAGCGGGCCGCTCTCTGGCACATGTTGCTGTCAATTGAAGTGATTTTCATCGCCTTCTTCAAAAACATCGAACATGCAGCAGGACTGGCTCAGAACATCCGCGCCTTGATCTGGATTTACGAGAACCAGGCCGCGATTCAGAGAGTTTCAGCTGATCTGTGCGGGTTGCCGTGGTGAAGTGGAGAGGCCGATGACAGGAGCAGATGATTTGGAAAAAGAAGGGGTGTATTCGAAACGGCTGGGCGCAATCTCGCCGGACCAGTTCCAGGCAGCCCTGGAGCGGTTGGGGCTGGGCGACTTTGTGCGTGCGGAGCCTATCTCCTCTGGGTTGTTTGGCCAGAACGTTTTCGTCACCAGCACCGAGGGCAAGTTCGTGCTGCGCGGCGCGCCGCATTATCCGTGGCAGTTTCCCACAGAGCAGTTCTTTGTGGAACAGATGCATCAACGGACTCAAGTGCCAGTGCCTTATCCCTATATTCTCGAACGCTCTGAGGATATTTTCGGCTGGAGTTTCGCCGTCATGCCCAGGCTGGAGGGTGTGGCATTGATGGACGAGGCGGTGGCAACAGGGTTGACGGCCGAGGATAGGCCGGCGATCTCACGGGCGATGGCCCAAGCGTTGGTAGAGATGCAATCGCTGACGTGGGATCGCGCCGGCAAGTATGATCTCGAGACGGGTAGCGTCCAGGCCTTCGAGGGAGGATATCGGGCGTGGGTGGTGGAGCGCATCAGGACAAAGATGTCCGAGTCTGTGCGCTATAACGACCACACCACTGATTCTGACGTGCGGTGGGCAGAGTCCGTAATCGCTGAGGCCATACCTGTGTTTGACTCTCCCTACCGACCTTGCGTGGTGCACGCGGACTATGGAGAGCACAATGTGGTCGTGATGCACAAAGATGGGTGGCAGGTGGGCGGTGTGTTCGACTGGATGACGGCGCACTTTGGGGATGGCGCGGCGGATCTCTCGCTATCGGTGACAATGTACCTGGGACGGGAACCCGCGTTGGCCGACACGTTCGTGCAGGCGTATCTGGAACACAAGCCTGCGAGGTCTGGTTTTGTCGAGTTGCAGCAACTCTATATGCTCAACCTGAAACTCAGCTTTTGGGAGTACTGGCAGCGGGAGAAAGGGAGACTGCCGCAGGATGAGACTGGGACGCTGGCGTTCGAGCAGTGGGCCGGGCCTTCGGTCACGTATTGGGAAAAGTACCGGTGAAGGAGAAAGCCTATGGCAGACGGACGGAGCGAGGTTCAGTGGTCACCGCGGGTGCCCAAGTGGAAAATCCGGCGGTTGTACGAATCGGATGCCCAAGGCATACTTGATGAAGAGCTGTTGGACGACGTAGGGATCACCTTGCTGCTGCGTTGTAAGGACATCCTCGCCATCCACGAGGCGAAACGTGGCAGGATCGAGTGCCCACGTTGTGCCAGGCGTGGAGAGCGCACGCTCATCGAGCGCAGTGCCCGGCAAGGCGACGTGCGGGACGAAGTGATCACGTGCTCGGAGTGTGGCTGGCAGATCACGTGGGGAGAGTATGCCCTGAGTTTCAAGCGCAAGCAGCTCAATGCTGGTGGCGCGGTCGAGGCATTCCAGAGGTACGTCAGGGACTATAGGGCGGCACGGACGCCGCAGGAGAAGCTGCTCGCCGTGGACCGGCTGATCCACGAGTTTCACTATTCCCTCCGTGACCAGCCCGACCGTCCATGCCGGCCTGTGGGGGTCAACCTGATTGAAGGAAAACTGCCCGATGTGGCTCAGTTTCTCGATGAGTTGGCCTATGGTGAGGCGACCACAGAGGATTTGAGAGAGCGGCTGGTGGACTGGCGGAGAGAAATGCGAAGAACGTTCTGGCCTGACTTGGTTGATCCAGATCAGGATGCTGAGGTGTAATACCGGGGATTCGATCTGGTTGTGCTGAGCGGCAACTGCTTGTACGAATTGGCGACGCCGCAGGAGCAGGAAGGATGTATCGTCTCTGCCGCTGCCTCCCTGAACCAGGGCGGATGTACGGTGATCGGACGGGGAGCCCTTACACAGCAACGTCAAAGCGAGCGATTTTCTGGGCCAGAAAGCGTTGAGCACGGAGCGAGAAAAAGTTGTTACTGCCTGACATTCAAACTGAGGAAGACTACAGAATCATATACCGCGATGCGGACGTCTGGTTGCCTGCCATGCGCGTGATATGCCAGCGACACGGGCTCGACGCGACGCAACTCGAGTTTGCCCCACCCGGCACGCACGTCGTCTTCCGGGTCCGGCCTGACCGGTATATCAAGTTGTTCGCGCCGCCCTGGTGCAAAGACTTTGTCCCTGAGCGGCTTGTCCTGCGCAGGCTCCCTGAGCAATTCGATTTTCCTATTCCTCGCCTGGTGGCTGAAGGGACGGTCGAGGATTGGCCTTACCTCATTGTGACGGCGGTCGAGGGCACACCCCTCCGTGAGGTTTGGAGACTGATGGATCTGCCGGCCAGGGAGCGCATCGCCGTCTCCTGTGGCGAACTGATGGCTGCGTTGCACTCCGTACCGACGGCGGGGTTTGAGGCGATTGCCGTAGATTGGCCCGCCTTCGTCGAGTGCCAGACTCAGGATTGTATTGCATTACTGGCCCGGTCTGGCCTGGATCGGCAGTGGATTCATTCTGTCCTCGAATTCCTGGATGGCTTGCCACCACTGTTTGAGCCGGGGTTCCGGCCGGTACTGTTAAGCGCCGACATCACCGACGAGCACATCCTCGTCGGCCAGCCGGGTGGCCGCTGGGAAATGACGGGATTTGTGGACTTTGGCGATGCGATGCTCGGGCACCCGTATTACGAGTTCGCTGCCCCGGGTATCTGTATTACCCGCGGCTCGCCGAGGTTGCAGCGGGCCATGCTGCTGGCGTACGGGTACTCGGAGGATCAACTCGATGGGACGCTGGCCAGGCAACTGATGGCCTACATCTTGTTGCATCGCTGCGTCACTGTCCCGGATATCCTGGCGCTGTTTGGTTCCCGGCGACCGGCGAGTTTTGAAGAGCTTCAAAAGGCGCTCTGGTCGTTCTCAACAAACATGTAGGCGTTGGGGCGTATGGTTTCGTGTGGTGGTATCGTAGTGGCGACTTTAGTCGCTCCTTCCGTCTGGACAACG
>Ga0172362_10005630_pt1 | contig 10845 bp, 11 predicted proteins | sample LakKivs1_kivu2a2_FD_114534 | JGI IMG/M metagenome (GOLD analysis project Ga0172362, IMG submission 114534) | Sediment microbial communities from Lake Kivu, Rwanda - Sediment s1_kivu2a2 | ecosystem: Environmental > Aquatic > Freshwater > Lake > Sediment | place: Rwanda: Western Province, Lake...
TGGGTATAATGGTTTTGGGTCCGTTAAAATTTATATTCTCCAAAGCCACCCTAGAAACACCAATTAAACCATTAAATTTTGGCAAAATATAATCATTAAAGATGCCCAAAAAATCTGGAAACAATTTTAAAAATCGAGAACCATCAAGATTGGCGTGCATTGTTAAAATATTAAGGGTCTTTGAATTATCCAATATCTGCCAAGGCAAAAATATGCCGAAATTTTGGAAATGCAATAAGTCAAATCCTTCTTTCTTTAATCTTCTATAAATAGAAATTTCGTTTAATGCCAAACTTATGTTGGTTTTTGAGGCGTTTGCTGGAATATAAAGAGAGCCTCCAAAAAGTATTGTTTCTCTATCTTTTTTTTGGGGAATTTCTTCCCGAGGAAATATAAACCTAACACAATGTCCTCTTTTTTTAAATTCCAATGCCAAGTTCTTGATATGTTTCTGAACCCCGCCGGGATAAGAAAAAGTATGTGGTGAAACAAATCCTATTTTCATAACATTGCAGATTACAAAAACTACTACGAATTACGAATCTACTGCAAATATTCGAAATTAAATTATGGGCTATTATCAATTTGTTCCCTAAGATATTTTGCCGCTTCTTTTGGTTCAATGGTTGAAATTTCAATTCCGGTAGAAAATTCAAAACCAGCGTAAATTTGGATTCGGGGGAAAATATCAAAATGCCAATGATAAAACTTATAACCTTGTCCATCGCAAGGCGAAGTATTTAAGAAGAAATTATAGGGAGGATTATTAAGCCCCTTACAAATAGAGTAAATTGTTTTTTGGAAAATTTCAGCAAAAAGCATTTTTTCTTTTTCATCCAAACGCTCAAAATATGGACCGTGTTTTTTAGGATATATCTTTACTTCAAAGGAAATTTTTGAAGCAAATGGGCAAAGGGAAACAAACCCTTCGTTTTCAATTAAAATTCTTTCTTTTTCTTTTAATTCAAATTCTATTAAATCGCAATGGGGACATCTTTGGTTTTTTTGGAAATATCTCCGGCTTTGATTCAAAGATTTTTCCATTTCAGGATCTAAAACTGGAATAGCAATAAGTTGTGAATGAGGATGATAAATAGAAGCGCCGGCTTCAACTCCATGGTTATGGAAAATAGAAATATAATTTAAAAGAGGTTTTAACCTCAATTCTGAATACCTTTTTTGATAAACATCTATAATTTCTTTTATTTCTTGAGTATTCATTTGGGGGAAAAACTTGTTGTGATTACGAAAGATAATAATTTCATGAAAACCAAGTCCCTGCATTACCATAGTTGGACCCACCCTTTTTTTATTTAGCCCCCCATTTTGAGCAAACGCGGGATAAAGATTGGGAACCACAACAACATTTTTAGTTTCCAAAATCGGTTTGGGTGTTCTTATTCCAGGTTGGCAAAAAAAACAATCTTTCGATGATTGTTTCTGAACTGGCGTCTTTTTAGCAAAATCTTGAGGTCTTTTTGCCCTTTGAGGAGCAATCACAACCCAATCGCCAGTTGTAATATCATAACGAAGTTCTGATAAAATCTTTGCCATATATCTTTATATATTACTATATATCTTTAAAATAAAAAAATAAAAATATAAAAAAATAAAAATATAAAAAAATATTTTGGATAAGAGAAAACAATTCCAAACCCTAAGAAATATTTTTAAATTCCAAGCTCTTTTGCCACCTTCGGATTAAGAGCGGTGGTAATAAGATTTTTTATTTCCTTGGGGTCAACCCATTTAATCTCTGATACTTCATGTTTCTCTTTTGGTTTCGCAATTGGTTTCTCTGAGTTTAAAACACAGAGATGATAAATGATTATTACAGGGATTTGAGGGTGAAGAGCAACATCTATTTGTTTTATAGATCTAATGTCATATCCGGTCTCTACTAAAACCTCCCTTGCAACAGCTTCCTCTCTCGTTTCGTTTGAAAATTGTTTACCTCCGGGAAATGCCCATCTCAAAACAGAACCATTTTCGCCCCTCTCTGTTTTTTTTCTTTTTATCATTAAAACTTTCCCTTTATTATTAACCACTATCCCTAAATTAATAAGATTTTTTGATTCTATAACTTTTTGGGGCATAGTTTGAAATTTATATATATTTTTTATCAATCCAAGATTCTTTGTTTTTGTTTTTTAAAACATTAGAGGTATTTATATTTAGAGTGAAAATAAATTCACTGCAAATGGTAAAAATAACTAAGTAGAACAAAACTTTAATTATATTGTCTTTGGCATTAAAATATAAAAATAATCACCACTACCAACGGGCTTTAAAATTGCCGGGCTTTGAGAATTATTTATACCAAAAATAAGCTCGCTGCTTTTAATCATAGATATTCCATCAAGGAGATAGCGCCAATTAAATATAAGTTCCAGCCCCCTCCCCTCTATCTTACCCTCAATAATGCTTTCTCCCTCCCCTATTTCACTAGAACCAGCACTGATATTAATTTTTCCAGAAGATGATTGAAAATTCAATTTAATATCTTGAATTCTACTAGAAAATAAACTTACCACCCTAACTGCTTTTTCTATCTCTTCTTTTTTAATAGTCGCTTGGCAAGAAAATTCTTGGGGAACGATTTCTTCCCAATTTGGATATTCTCCTTCTATTAATTTAGTTATTAAACCAACTTCAAAATCCTGGATGTTTTTGGGAAGAAATTGAAATAAAACTTGGTTAGAATCGTAAATAACCTCAACACTACCTTCAAATAAAGAAAAAATTGAAACAACTTCGCGAGCGGCCCTTTGTGGTATAATAAAAGAATTTTTTTTCGCGGTCTCCTCTAATTCTACAGCATTGCACCCCAAACGAATACTATCAGTCGCCACAAGATTGAGTTTTTTATCTTTAAAATCAAAAAACACCCCGGAAAGCTCTATTCTTGTATCTTGGATTGATGGAATAGCAATAATTTGAGACAAACCATCTATTATGTTTTGTAAAATAACGCTAAATTTTTCTCCATTTTTAATTTCAGGCAAAATAGGAAACTCTTCTGGGTCCTCTCCCTTAATTTTTGTTGTATAATTTTTAGATTTTAAGACTAAAATATTATTCTTTTCTTCTAATTCAATATTCTCTTTTTTATCTAAAACCAAAAGAAAATCATTAAGAATTCTTGCTGGAATCGTTACCTTACCTTCTTTTTCTAGTTTTAGGGGTAATTTTACTTGGATGCCTATTTCTAAATTAGTAGATTTTAAAATAAGATTATTATTTTTTGCCTCGATTAAGATATTATTTAAAATAGGAAGGGTTAAATTACTCCCACATATTTTATTTGTTATAGAAACTGCTTTTTGGATTTTTTCAACAGGTATTTTAAACTTCATAATAATTATATTTATAAATTAAACCTTTATTATTTTAATTATTATACGTGTGGATTATTAATTTTTTTAAACTTTATTGGTGGGGACCTTAGTGAATTATTATGTTTTTTTAAAATTTTTTTATAAAAAAACTGTTGATAACCTGAAGTAAAAACTATAAATAAACTATAAGTAATTTGTTGATAAATTATTATACTTTATTATAAACATTTTGCAATATTGTATCTATGTCTCTTTTAAGATTTATATCTTTTTTAAGATTGTTTTCGATTTTTTTAAAAGCGTAAATAATGGTGGTGTGATCTTTATAGTTTGCGTTTGAGGCAATGGTGGGATATGAAAGATTTAACTCTCTTCTTAAAATATAAACATATATTTGTCTTGGATAGACAATTTCTTTTTTCCTTGAGTTTTTTAAAATATCTTTCGTGGGGATATTAAAATAATGGGAAACCTCCCTTAAAATATCACTGGGAGATATATTTTTTGATGGGGTGTTTAGAATTTCTTTTAGATTATTAATTATTTCTTTTGTATTTTTTTGATACTCTTTTAATAGTATTGCCCTATTTAGAGCGCCTTCAATTTCTCTTATGTTGTTTGTGATATTTTGGGCTATAAACTCTAAGATTTCTTCTTCTAAAATAACCCCCTGTATTTCAATTTTTTGAGTAAGAATCGCCATTCTGGTTTCAAAATCAGGTAGGCCTATATCAACCACCATTCCTCCTTCAAAACGAGAGCGCAAGCGGTCGCCCATATTATTAATTAATTTCGGCGGTCTGTCAGAAGAAAGGACGATTTGGGCGCCTTCTTGATAAAGCTCATTAAAAATCCTAAAGAAAATCTCTTGGGTTTTTTCTTTACCCGATAAAAACTCAATATCATCGATAATTAAAACATCATAATTTAATAATTCTTTTATATATTTTTCAATAAGTTGACTTCGGATGGAGCTGATGATTTTACTGGTTAAATTCGGGGCAAGGATATATTTAATTTTTACATCTTTTTTCTTTTTTTGGAGTATTTCATTTCCAATAGCTTGAATAATATGGGTTTTACCTAGGCCCACACCGGCATAGACAAAATAGGGATTATATATTCTTCCAGGGTTTTTTGTTATATTTTTTGCAGCCACATAAGCTAATTCGTTAAAGGCCCCCACTACAAAGTTTGAGAAAGTATATTTTGGAAGAAGGTTGGTATTTTTATTGATGGGGAAAACAATTTTGGATTGAAGTGATGAGTTTTGATTTTGAATTAGGGGTTCAAGGGAGAGATTTTTGTCATTTGGTTGAATGTTGTATTGTATTTGTTCTACTTGAGGAGAGAAGGTTTTAATAGTAGTAAGTAGGGTTTTTTTTAATTTTTTATCCAACCACTCTTTTACAAAGTTGTTGGGACAATTAATTATGATTCCTTCATTTTTTAAAGAGGCAACAGAGGTATTATTTAGCCAAGTAATAAAATTTGCTCGACTAAGTTTTAGTTCCAATTCTGATAAAACTAATTGCCAGAGTTGGTCTTTGGACATAAAGTTTAAAAAATTAAGAATTTATAAAATCTAATCAAGATTATAATATACTTTTCCACATCTCGAAAGTCAATACTTTTTTGTGGAAAACTTGTGGAATTTCTAAACCACAATCTTTTAAATAAAGATACTGACGAGGTTTTAAGTTTATTAAATAATCCTGGGACCGGTTCAAATATCCTCATGGGTTTTCAAATAAGTTAGTGTATTATTGCTTTTTCAATCTTTTTATATTAAGATATAAAATCGCAGCTTTGCGAAGCGGGACGAGGACATTAGTGAACGTCTTTATAAACCCCCATTGACCCTGAGAAATTGGGAGTTACCAATGCGAAACAGTGTAATCAAAATCCAAAAGGAATAAAATTATGTCTGTAACCTATCATAAAAAGAAAAAAAAGAGAAAAACAACTCATGGTTTTAGAAAAAGGATGACTACAAAACCAGGGAGACGGGTTTTAAAAAGGCGAAGAAAGAAACAGAGGACAAGGCTGGCTCCCTAACTTTTTATGTTAAAAAAAAAGTATCGCCTTCCAAGACGAGACGGAGGAGTTGTATTTAAACAGGGGCGAACCTTTGGGAATGCTTTTTTCCTTACTAAGGTTAAAAATAATCATTTATTCTACTCTCGCCTTGCTTTTGTCGTGCCCTCAAAAATAGAAAAAAAACCCACAAAAAGAAATAGGCTCCGCCGGAGGGTTTATGAGGTTTTAAGGCACCAATATAAGTTAATAAGAGAGGGTCTCGATATCCTAATTATAGTTCAAAATCCTAAAATTTTTAAAAAAACATATCCGGAAATTAAAAAAGAGTTAAAAAACACACTTCAAAAAGCTAAATTATTGAGATCTCGTAGTTTCCATTAACTTGACTTTTGTTTTTGGATGGGGTATTCTAAATATAATATAAATTAGAATCCCCCCTCAGGGGATTTTTTAAAAATAAGAAGGTTGTTATATTATTTATAATTTAAGATGGATTTTATTCAAAAAATAAAAAATTATTTTCAAGAAGTTTGGGTTGAGATTAAAAAGACCAACTGGCCATCAATGAAAGAAAACCAGCGAAATGTTTTAATTGTCGTCGGTGTTTCTGTGGCAATAGCTCTTTTTCTTGGCGGTTTGGATTTACTTTTTAGTTGGATTATAGAAAAGATAGTCTAATTAATAGTGTTAATGGGGGCCCTTCTGTGAGATGGCACCTACGCTCATCTTGTGGGACCAGCGTATCCCAAATTGAAAAAATAAATTTAAACTATGCCGAAACAACAAATAGTAAAGTCAAAAAAATGGTATGCTATTCATACCTATTCTGGTTATGAAGAGGCGGTAGCCCATAATTTAAAACAGAGGGTTAAGGCCTTGGGAATGGAGGATAAAATTTTTGATGTTATAGTGCCGAAAGAGAAAAAAATTAAAGTAAAAAATAGTAAAAAAGAGGTGGTGGAAGAGAAGATTTATCCTGGTTATATCCTTGTTAATATGATTGTGACCGATGATTCTTGGTATGTGGTAAGAAATACTCCTCGTGTCACTGGATTTATTGGTGCTGGGACAACCCCCGTCCCCATCTCTGATGAAGAAATTATTAGGATTCAAGAAAGAATGGGGGCCAAAGAACCAGAATATAAAATTGAATTTAAAATTGGCGACATGGTAGAAATTACAGATGGACCATTTAAAGATATGACTGGCAATGTAAATAGAGTTGATCAAGAAAGGGGTAAGGTTGAGGTATTGGTAGATCTTTTTGGCAGAGAAACGCCGGTTGAGGTTGATTCTGTGCAGGTAAAAAAAGTTTGATATTTAGCGCTATTTGAAATTAAAACATATATATGTCTAAAAAGGTTAAAACTATTTTAAAACTCCAAATTGAAGGCGGCAAGGCCAATCCAGCTCCACCCATTGGACCGATACTGGGTCAACACGGGATTAATATTGGAAAATTTTGTCAAGACTTTAATGAAGCAACCAAAGATAAGATTGGTCAGTTAACATCTGTGGAAGTGGTAGTTTTTGAAGATAATAGCCTTTCCTTTAAACTCAAAAGCCCCCCAACCTCCTTTTTACTTAAAAAGGCGGCGGGGATTGAAAAGGGTTCTGCAGAGCCAAACAAAAAGAAGGTTGGAACCATAAGCCGAGAGCAAATTATAGAAATTGCCCAGAAAAAAATGGAGGACTTAAATACTGATGATATAGAGCGGGCTATAAAAATTGTTGAGGGCACTGCAAGAAATATGGGCATTGATATAAAATAAATGTATCAAAATCCTTATCCAGGTAAATTTATAATAATCGAGGGTTTAGACGGTTCGGGGCAGTCAACAGAAACCTCGCTTTTATATGATTTCCTTAAAGATCGAGGCATAGATGTTTTGGCCACCAAAGAACCAACAAATGAAAGTCCAATTGCTTCAGAAATCGCCAAATACCTAAAGGAAGAGGGGGTTATTGAGCCAGAGGATCTTCAAAGATTATTTGCCCAAGATAGGAGATGGCATCTTGATAATATTATAATTTCCGCCCTTGAAGAAGGGAAATTTGTAATTTCCGATCGCTATTTTTTTTCTTCTTTAGCTTATGGGGCCCTATCAGTAAATTTGAATTTGCTTCTTGAGATAAATCAAGATTTTATTTTGCCTGATTTGACGATTTTCTTAGATGTTGAGCCAAAAGTTTGTATAGAAAGACTACAAGGAGAAGGCGGGGGTAGGGCATTGTTTGAAAACTTGCATAAACTTGAAGATGTTTATAAAAATTATAAGCAGATTTTACCCACCTTCCCCAATGTTGTATTTATAAATGGCGCAAATACCATTGAAGAGGTTTTTGAAGATATAAAAAAAATTGTTTTGGAGAGGTTTCCCGAAGTCCAATAGATGTGAACTAAAAATTTCAATCTAGTAAAAAACACCTTATTTAACCCTTAACAAAGGCGATTTTATAATTCTATAATTTTTTATGGCGAGAGATAAAAATAGTTATACAGCTAAGGACATTTTTGTTTTAGAGGGTCTCGAACCAGTAAGAAGAAGGCCTGCAATGTATATTGGATCAACGGGTTTAAGGGGGCTTCATCATCTAATTTGGGAAGCGGTAGATAATAGCATTGATGAAGCAATGGTAGGATATGCTACAAAGATCAATGTAATTTTAGAGAAAGATAACAAGGTGATGGTTCAAGATAATGGAAGGGGAATTCCAATAGATAAACATCCCCAAACAAAAAAATCTGCTTTGGAAACCGTTATGACTACATTGCATGCAGGGGCGAAATTCGACAAAAAAATTTATAAGGTTTCCGGAGGATTACATGGTGTAGGGATTTCTGTTGTTTGCGCCCTATCAAAATCAATGAAGGTTGTTGTTTGTCGGGATGGCATTGAATATTCTCAAGAATATTCAAGGGGAAAAGCCACAACATCGGTTCGCAAGACGGGGCCCTGTCAACAAAATGGGACCATGGTGATATTTGAACCTGATTCCGACATTTTCCCTAAAATTAATTTTTCCAATCAAACCATTCTTACTCACTTAAGAGAACAAGCCTATTTAACCCCCAGGGTTAAAATTCATTTCGAAGACAGGAGAAAGGATCTGCCATTTGTTTATAATTTTTATTTTGAAGAAGGTATTCGGACCTTTTTGTTTTCTCTCTGTGAAAATGAAAAACTCATTCAGGAAACACCATTTTATCTTTCGGGAGACGAAGAGAATATTTTTATTGAGATAGTTTTTGTTTACAATGATAATACAGAAAATGAAGAACTATCTTTTGTTAATAATATTAGGACCATTGAAGGTGGTACCCATTTGACCGCTTTTCATTCAGCCCTTACGCGTTCTCTTTTAAACTATGCGAAAAAAAATGGAATTATCAAAAAGGGCGAGGAATTTGGCGGCGAAGATACAAAAGAAGGTTTAATAGCTATTGTGTCTGTTAAGGTGCCAGATCCGCAGTTTGAGGGCCAAACCAAAACGCGGCTTGGTAATACAGAGGTGAGAGGCGTTGTAGAGAGGATTTTTTCTGATAAATTAAATGATTTTTTAGAGAAAAATCCACGGGACGCAAGAGCTATAATCGAAAAATGTATGTTGGCTTCTCGAGCTAGAAACGCTGCCAAAAAAGCAAGGGAATCTGTTTTGAGAAAGGGTATTTTGGAGGGGTTGGCGTTGCCTGGGAAATTAGCAGACTGTTCGACAAGAGATCCTGGTGAATCAGAATTATTTATAGTAGAGGGTGAATCAGCGGGAGGTAGTTCTAAATCAGCGCGCGATAGGAGATTTCAGGCCATTTTTCCCCTTAGGGGTAAAATCTTAAATATCGAAAGGGCTCATTTAGATAAGGTTTTGGCGTCTCGAGAGGTAAGGTCTTTAATTATTGCTTTAGGCACCGCTATTGCGGACGATTTTAATATTGAAAAATTGAGATATCATAAAATAATTATAATGTGTGATGCTGATAGTGATGGAAATCACATCAAAACCCTCCTTTTAACTCTGTTTTATCGTTATTTCAGAGAGATTATAGAAAGAAGACACCTGTATGTTGCCAATCCCCCACTTTATCGTATTCAGTGTGGGAAAAAGATTTTATACGCTTATAATGAAGATGAACGAGAAGATATTTTGAAATCTTTAGGGGGAGGGAGCATTTCGGTCCAACGTTATAAGGGACTTGGAGAAATGAATCCTGAGCAACTCTGGGAAACCACAATGGATCCTCAAAATAGATTGGTTAAAAAGATAACAATTGAGGACGCCCAAGAATCCGATAAGCTTTTTGATGTTTTAATGGGTAAAGACGTGCTTCCAAGAAAAAAATTCATTCAAACCTATGCAAAGGAGGTTAAAAATTTAGACATCTAAATATGACTCAAGAGATTGAAAACTCCCCCATCAGAAAAATGAAAAATTTTTTCTTGGGGCTTTATCACTGGTTTTGGGCACTTTATTCTTCTTTAGTTTATGGAATGCCCTCAAAAAATCTAACCCTCATTGGTGTTACCGGAACCTCCGGTAAGTCCACCACTGTTGAGCTTGTATACCAAGTTTTAAAAGAAGCGGGATATAAAGTTGCCTTTTTTTCTTCTATTTGGGAAGTTATTAACCAAGGAAGAAGAAAAAATCTTTATCAGATGACAATGCCAGGAAGAGGAATTTTGCAAAAATTTATTAAAAAAGCGAAAAGAGCAGGTTGTCAATATGTGGTAATAGAGGTGACTTCTGAGGGAATTTTGCAACATCGCCATTGTTTTTTAGATTTTAATGTAGCTGTCTTTTTAAATCTTCATAAAGAACATATAGAACGTCACGGTTCTTTTGAAAATTACAGAAGAGCTAAATCAAAATTATTTGACAAAACAAAAGAAATTCATATTTTAAATTATGATGATGAAAACATAAATTATTTTCTTTCCTTTCCAGCGAAGAAGAAATATCTTTTTGGACTTGGAGAGGAAAAAATTCAAGAAAAAACCAAGAAAGAAAATATAGAATTTATAAAAGCAGAAAAAGCGAGTGTAAAGGAAGATGGTTCCTCTTTTTTGATTCGGGATATTTTATTTAATATTCGACTACCCGGTAAATTCAATATTTATAATGCCCTTGCGGCTATTTCAGTAGCTATTTCTCAAAATATTGATCTTAAGATATGCAAATCAGCGCTTGAAAAAATTGATAAAATACCTGGTAGAATGGAGATTGTAATAAGGAAACCATTTAAAGTTATTGTTGATTTGGCGCATACCCCCCACGCCTTAGAGGAGATTTATAGATTAATAATCCAAGACAAAAAACAAGGAAAAAGCATAATTGGTGTTTTTGGATCAGCGGGAGGAGGGAGAGATAAGTGGAAAAGACCGGAAATGGCTAAGGTGGTTGCAAAATATGCGGATTTTATTATCCTTTGTAACGAGGATCCTTATGACGAGGACCCAAATGAAATTCTAAA
>Ga0172362_10005631_pt1 | contig 10844 bp, 4 predicted proteins | sample LakKivs1_kivu2a2_FD_114534 | JGI IMG/M metagenome (GOLD analysis project Ga0172362, IMG submission 114534) | Sediment microbial communities from Lake Kivu, Rwanda - Sediment s1_kivu2a2 | ecosystem: Environmental > Aquatic > Freshwater > Lake > Sediment | place: Rwanda: Western Province, Lake...
AGACGCCGGAGCTGCCTGTGGGGCCTGCCGATCATGCTGCTCGGCCTGCTCCAGGTGCCCGCCGGGACCTTCTACTTCCGCAACAACTGGTTCAGCCACCTGGGGCTGATCGTCCTGCTGTTCGGGACGGTGCTGTACCTGGCCGGTCCGGCCGTCATCCGCGTCGTCTGGCTGCCCATCGTGTTCCTGGTCTTCGCGATGCCGCTGCCGGACTACGTCTACTCGCGGATCGCCCTTCCGCTGCAGAACCTGGCCGCGGCCGCCTCGCGCGTGGTCCTGGGGCTGTTCATGACCATCAACTCGAAGGAAAGCTCGCTGGTGCTGATCAGCCGCACGGGCGTGGAGCGCCCGCTCCAGGTGGCCGAGGCGTGCGCGGGCATCCGCCTCCTGGTGGCGTTCCTGGCCCTGGGGGTGGCGATGGCGTACCTGGACGAGCGCCCGCTGTGGCAGCGGGCGGTGCTGGTGGTGATGGGCGGGCCGATCGCCATCGTCTGCAACGTGCTGCGCGTGACGATCACGTGCGCGATGAACTGGCTGGACCGCCCGCAGCTCGGCGAGGGGTTCATGCACGACTTCACCGGCATGTTGATGCTCGCCCCGGCGCTGCTGATGCTCGGCGCGCTGAGCTGGCTGCTGCGGCGCCTGTTCGTCGAGGAAGACGCCGACGACGATCGCCCGGGCGACGGGCGAACCTGCGAGGCCCGACCATGACGCCGCCGCGAAGCGACAACGCCGGCAGGGGCGCGGGCGCCCTGGCCTGGTGCGCCGCCAACCGGCATTTCCTGGTCGCCGCGGCGCTGCTGGGGGCCACCGCGGCCGCGTGGAGCGCGCTGACGCGCCGGATGGGCGTGTGGGTCATCAAGGAGCCGGTGGGCTGGCCGGCGGGCGTGGAGGTGGACGGGCAGTTCCGCATGACCTCGCTGCCGCGGCAGATGGGCACGCTGGAGATGGTGCAGGACGTGGAGATTCGCGACGACATGATGGAGCAGCTCAAGATCGGGCACCACAGCGACAAGTCCAACCGTCCGCGGCGGTGCAGCGGCTGGCTGGTGGCGCGGGTCTACCGCGACCGCGCCGTGCCGGCCGGGGCGCCGTTCGCCCTGTGGCGCCTGGAGGCCTACTACTACACCGGCGGGGCCGACGTGGTGCCGCACGTGCCGGAGGTGTGCCTGGCCGCCGGCGGGGCCGACATCGTGGCCGAAACGTCGATGGCGGCGGGCGGGCTTGCCGTCGTGCCGCCCGGACACGAGGCCTGGAAGGCCCCCATCAACTTCCACGTGGTGCGCTACACGACCGCCCGCGGGCAGGGGGTGCATTCGAGCTACTACGTCTTCAGCCTCAACGGCGTGCCGGAAAGCCGCCGCCTGGTCGTCCGCTGGAAGCTGGCGAATCCCTTTGTCCGGCACGCGTACTTTGTCAAAATACAGTTCGAGCCGCTGGACGCGGCCGGCGAGGTGCAACGGGCCGACGAGGCCGCCGCCAGGTTCGCCCGGACCGTCCTGCCCGAACTGCTCAAGGCGCTGCCGACGGCCTCTGAGGTGGCCAGGCTCGACCGGGAGGGACCGTAGACGGCGGCGACTGGCCCGCCGGCCGGAAGGAAAGGGCTTCATGGCGAGACGCGTACGACTGAACAAGCGGGTGGCGGTGTTGTTGCTGCTCATCGGCGGACTGCTGGTGGCGCTGGTGGTGGCCGCGGGCTTCCAGGGCATGTTCCGCCGCGTGGGCGACTGGCTGTTCCCCAAGGACCCGGCGGTGCTGGCCGCCCGCGCGGAGGAGGCCGTCAAGGCCGAGGACTACGACCTGGCCTTCAGGAGCTACGGGCGGGCGATCCAGGCCGCCCAGCGCCTCGGCACCCGCAACGTCCACGAGCACTACTACCACTGCGCGCAGGTGTCGCGCCAGTGGGCCCAGCGCGGGACCGGCCTCACCCAGACGGAGCGCGGCGAGAAGGTCGGACAGGCCATCCGCCTGCTCAACCAGGCCCTGCTGCTGAAGGGCGATTACCTCGACGCCCAGAAGCTGCTGTGCGAGATCTACTATGAGGCGGCCGTCCACCACGCGGAGAACTGGCCGACGTTCCTCCGCGAGGTCGACAAGCTGCTCAAGCTCGAGCCCAACGACGCGGAGGCCTGCTTCCGCCGCGCCGAGGGGAAGGCATCGCTGTCCCAGGGCATGGAAGGCGACATGGCGCGCGAGGCGATCGTCGACTTCCGCAAGGCCGTCCAGCTCCAGAAGGACCAGCCGCGCTACTGGATGCGGCTCATCGGCTTCCTGGCCGCCCTGCGCGACCGGAAGGAGGAGGTGGAGAAGACCTTCCAGGAAGCCCTCCAGGCCGACCCCAACTCCCCGCAGACCCTGATCGCCTACGCCGCCCACCTGGAGGCGAAGGGCGACGTGGGCGGCGCCGAGAAGATGCTGCTGGAGGCCGTCAAGAGGGACCCGATGGTCGGCAGCCTCGCCCTGGCCCAGCACTACGCCCAGCGGGGCAGGCGCGCCGACGCGCTGGAGGTGCTGGCCAAGGCCCGCCGGCTGGACAGGCTGGACGCGCGGACATACCTGACCGAGGCGGCCCTCCACATCCAGCAGGAGGAGTTGCCCAAGGCCGCCGACCTGCTGCGCGAAGGGCTCAAGGCCGTCGGCGCTTCCCTGGAGACCCAGCCGGCCGGAAGGCAGCGCCAGGCCATGGTCGACGGGCGGTTCCGCCTGAGCTACATGCTGGGCGACGTGCTGCTGGACGAGTTGGACAAGGGCGCCGCCCAGCGGGACAAGCTGCTGGCCGAGGCCCGCTCCTGCCGCGACGCGCTGGCTGGCACGCTGCCCGGCACGGCGTTCGAGACGAAGCTGAACGGGCGGCTGCTGCTGGCCGAAGGCAAGCCGCGCGAGGCCATGGAGCAGCTTGAGAAGGCCTACAGCGCCTTCCCGGGCGTGGAGGCCAAGACCGCCAACGTCCTGATCAACCTCTACCTGCACCTGGGGCTGCCCGGCAAGGCCGAGGAGATCCTCGACCGCGTGCTCCGCATGCCGGGGCAGTTGCGCAACGTCCCGGCCGTGCTGGCCAAGGCCAGGCTCCTGATGCGATACCGCTCCTACGACCAGGCGGAGGGGTACGTCGCGCAGGTGCTGCGGGTGGACCCCAACAACGTCGAGGGCAGGAACCTGCGGCTGGCCCTGGCCGCCGCGCGGGGCGAGACGATGCGGCTGCCGCCCGACCTGCCGCTGACCCCGCAGGCCGTCGCGATGCTCCTGGACCACGTGACCGCCCTGTGGACCGACGGGCGGCGCCAGGAGGCCCTGGCCGCCGGTGACCAGCTCCTCCAGCGGGCCGCAGACGACCTGAACGTCGTCATCCGGATGGCCAACCTCTACCGCCTTGCCGACCGCGCCAAGCGGGGCGAGCAGCTCCTTGCCGACGCCATCAGCAAGCATCCCGACAACCAGGGCCTCAAGCGGATGCTGGCCATCCTGCGCGAGCCCGACCCGGCCAGGCAGAAGGAGCTGCTGCTGGCGACCGCCGACGACCTGCCCGCCCTCCAGCGGGCGCTGCAGAAGTCGGACCTGTGCGGGATGCTGGGCGACGAGCAGGGGCGCTACCGCTGGCTGGAGGCCGCCGGGGCGGTCGATCCCAACGCCCAGGTCGTCGTGGACCGCCTCTTCCGCTACGCCCTGGCGCGGACCGACTGGCGGCTGGCCGAGGACTGCGTCGCGCGGGCCGGGAAGACCAACCTCGACGGCGTGGAGGGCAGGATGTACGCGGCGCAGTTGGCGATGGCGCGGGACGACGCCAACGCGGCGATGGCCAGCGCCCAGGAGGTGCTCAAGGTCCGCCCGACGGACAAGGCGGCCCGGATGGTGCTGGCCCGCTGCCACCTGAAGAAGGGCGCCTACAACGAGGCCTACGACCTGCTCAAGCTCGTCGAGCGCGACGACCCCGGCTACGCGCCGACGCTGGCGGGGCTGGTGGCGGTGACCGCCGCACTGGCCAAGCCCGCCGAGCACAAGGAGTACGTCCTGCGGGCCTGGCGCCTCATGCCCAACGACCCCTACATCCGCGAGCAGCACATGCGCGTGCTCCAGGAGACCAGCAGCCCCCAGGAGCTCATCGCCGAGCGCGAGCGGACGGCCCGCCAGTCGCCCGGCGACGTTACCAACCTCCTCCAACTCGCCCTGCTGTACGAGCAGGTGGGCAAGCTGGACAAGGCCGAGGCGATCCTGGCCGGCCTGCACAAGGCCGCTCCCGCCTCGCTGCACGCCGCGCAGGTGCTGGCGGCCTTCTACGCCCGCCACGGGCGCGTGGAAGACCTGGACAAGGTGATGAAGCCGCTGCTGGAGGCGGAAGCCAGCCGCCCCGATGTGCTGGTCGTCTACGGCGAGCTGCTGGGGATGCTCGACCCGGCGCGCGCCGAGGAGATGCTGAAGCAGGCCATCGCCATCGACCCGAAGCGCCCGCGCCCGCACCTGGCGATGGCGCGGCTGAAGGCGGCCCGGGGCGACTGGGCCGACGCCGCCGAGGCGATGGAGACGTTCATCCGCCTCCGGGGACAGGACGCCGGGGCGATCAAGGACCTGGTGCGATACCTGATCGAGGCCCGCCAGTACGCCGCCGCCTCTCAGAGGCTCGAGAAGCTGCTGGCCGACAACCCCGGCGACGCGATGGCGATGACGCTGAAGGGCGCCATCGCCGTCCGCCAGGGCAAGATCGACGAGGGCCTGGAGCTGTTCACCCGCGCCGCCCAGGCCGACAACACCTACGCCGAGCCGCTGGTCTTCCGCGCGCGGGTCTTCCTGGCCAAGGGGCAGTTCGACAAGGCGCGGGCCGACCTGGAGGCCGCCAAGCGCCTCAGCGGCAGCCCCGAGATCGCCATGGAGCTGGCGCGGGTCTACCGCCTCATGCGCGACCTCGACCAGGCCGAGCTGATCTACCGCGAGATCCGCGGGGAGCGGAAGGAATACGCCCCGGCCATCGACCAGCTCATCGGCATCTACCTCCAGCGCCAGAAATGGAAGGAGCTGGAGGACCTGATCGCCGAGGCTCGAAAGCTGTTCCCGCGCAACAGCGCCTACTGCCTGGCCGAGGCGGCCATGTGGCAGGCCCGCCAGAACGTCGAGCGGCGGCTGGAGGCGCTGGCCGAGGCCGTCCGCCTCGCCCCCGAGGCCCCGGCGCCCGTGACGACGTACCTGCTGGCACTGGCCGACGCCGGGCGCTACGACGCCGTCCTGACCATCTCGGACAAGTACGTCTCGCACCGGCAGGTGGGGCCGTGGGTGAAGGCCGTCCGCGCCGAGGCGCTGGCCAAGACGGGCCAGCCGCAGCGCGCCGACGCGCTGTTCCTGGAGTCGCTGGGGTCGCTGCCGGGCGGGCAGTTGCCGACGTGGGCGCAGCAGATGACCCGCGCCTACGGCGCGGCGGCGGCCATCGCCCGCGCGGAAAAGTGGGCCGCCGATCGCGCCGGCGACTGGCGGACGCAGTTCAGCCTGGCCCTGCTGTACGAGGCCGACAAGAAGTTCGCCCAGGCCGTCGGCGCGCTGACGAAGGCCGCCGAGGAGTGCGGCAGCGCCGACGCGAAGTTCGGCGTCTCCCGCCAGCTCGGCGCGGTGTACTACCAGAGCGGCGAGTTCCGCAAGGCCGAGCAGGCCTACCTCGCCGCCGAGAAGATCCACTCCGGCGACCTCCAGGTCGTCAACAACCTGGCCTACCTGTACGCCAACGACCTGGACGAGCCGAAGAAGGCCCTGCCCTACGCCGCGGACGCCGCGCGCCTGCGCCCCGACAGCGCCCGGGTCCTGGACACCTACGGCTGGACGCTGGCGAAGCTGGGGCAGTTCGCCGAGGCCGAGCAGCACCTGTCCCGCGCGGTCCAGTTGGACCAGTCCCTCACGGTAGGCTACTATCACCTGGGGTGGGTTTACGAGCAGACCCGGCGCCTCGAGGAGGCGCTGAAGGCGTATCGCCAGGGTTTCGAGATCGTGCGCACCGGCGCCGGCGACCCGATGCACAAGCCCCTCAGCGAGGCGGTCGAACGGGTACGCCGCAAACTGAACACAGGGAGCAGCCCATGACCGTCGTCCCCACACGCGAGCAGCCACCCCAGGTCGTCCGGACCGCCGCCCCCGGCGGCGCGGCCCGCCGGCCGTTCTTCGCCGGCCCCGGCGGCCCCCACGCCGCCGCCGGCCCCGTCGCCGGACTGACCGGACGCGACGCCCTCCGCATCATCCGTAAGCGGAAGTGGATGATCCTCCTGTCGCTGACCATCTGCGTCGGCCTGGCATCCGGTGCCACGGTGCTGTGGCTGATGTACGCCCCGCTGTACACCTCCGCGGCCCTCATGGAGGTCCGCCCCCAACTGGGCACCCCCCTGGGCCCCGGCAGCGAGCCCCAGCAGGCCGTCATCGACACCTTCGCCCGGACCTACGTCAACCTCATCCAGAGCGAGAGCGTCCTCGGCCGGGCCGTCGAGAACGAACGGGTCAAGAGCACCGCCTGGTTCCGCAAGGAGCCGGCCACGGCCATGCGCCGGCTCCAGGACGACATCTCCGTCGCGCCCATCCCCACGACGAAGCTGATCCGCATCTCCATGACGGGCTTCGACGCCCGGGAGCTGCCGGAGATCATCAACGCCGTGGCGCAGGCGGGGCAGGCGGACGCCCTGGAGGCCGCCAGCCGCGGCACGCAGGAGCAGATCGCCCAGCTCCTCAGCGGGCGTGCCAACCTCATCGAGCAGCGCGACCGCAACCGCAAGGAGAAGGCCCAGCTCCTCCACGACGCCGACGTGCCCGACATGCGCGACCGCAGCAACGTGCTGACGCAGAGGCTCCAGGCCCTCGACCGCGAGATCCGCATCATGGAGGGGCAGTTGACCGAGGCCGACGGCGACCTCAAGCTCATCCAGGAGCAGGTCAAGAACGGCACCATCGGCTCCCTGCCGGACGTCCTCCGCGCCCTCGACGCCGACCCGGTCCTCCGGTCCGCCCAGGCCGCCCTGCTCAACAGCGAGACGGAACGCGGCAACCTCCTGCGGAAGTTCGGGCCCCGCCACCGCAGCGTGCTGAACTTCGAGGCGCGCATGGCCGCCCTCAAGCAGCAGGTCGACAAGCGCACCGGCGAGCTGCTGGACATCCAGGTCCGCGCCATGGTCACCAACGCCGAGGCCAAGAAGGCCATCATCCTCACCCACCTGGCCAAGCTGCGCGAGGACCAGCGGCTGGTGGACCGCAGCCTGCGCGACCTGGCGGCGACGCTGAGCCGCTACGACAACCTCACCCGCGCCGAGAACGACATGTCGGAGAGCATCGCCCGCATCGACTCGCGCGTGGTGGAGCTGGGCATCGCGCTGAAGGGCGACGCCCCGCTGGTCCTGCGGCGCAGCGCCTTCACCCCCGACCAGCCCAGCCACCCCAAGTGGTCCATCATGGTCCCCCTCGGCGTGGTGCTCGGGCTGGTGGTGGGCTTCGGCCTGGCGTTCCTGCTGGAGTTCGTCGACACATCCGTCAAGGGCCCCGGCGACGTCGCCCGGCGCATCGACCTGCCCCTGCTGGGCATGGTGCCCTACGGCGACGACCTGGAGGAGGAGATCGACGACCTGCGCCTCGCCTTCGCCTCCCACCCCAACAGCCTGCTCAGCGAGGCCTTCCGCCAGGTGCGCACCTGCCTGCTGTTCAGCGCCCCGGCCGGCCAGCGCCGCACGCTGCTGGTCACCAGCCCCCTGCCGGAGGACGGGCGCACGACGGTGACGATGAACCTGGCCGCCTCCGTCGCCCGCGGCGGGCGCAAGGTGCTCGTCGTGGACGCCAACTTCCGCCAGCCCGCCCTGAAGCGCCTCTTCCCCCAGTGCCCCGACGGCGGGCTGAGCAGCGCGCTGGTCGGGCAGGCCGCCTGGCGCGACCAGGTGCTGGAGGTCGAGCCCAACCTGCACGTGCTGGGCTCCGGGCCGCTGCCGCCCAACCCCGCCGAGCTGCTCGGCTCCGACCAGATGAGCAACCTCATCGCCGACATGCTCGGCGATTACGACCAGGTGCTCTTCGACGGCGCGCCCTGCCTGCTCGTCACCGACGCGCCCGCCCTCAGCACGCTCGTCGACGGCGTCCTGCTCGTCGTCCGCGCGGGGGCCAACACCTTCGGCATCGTCCATCGCGCACGCGAGATGCTCAATCGCATCGGCGCCCAGATCGTCGGCGTCGTCCTCAACGGCGTCCGCACCGTCGCCGGCGGCTACCTCCGCAAAAACTACGACGCCTTCTACGAATACCAGGAACGCTCCCGCCTGCCGCAGAAGTAACCCGCCGCGGGCGATGACGCGCGACAAGCGCCACGCGACAGGCAACGCGCGGAGCAAGCTCCGCCGCTAACGTGCGCGCGGCGCGCAAGACCCATCGCGCGACACGCGACAGGCAACGCGCGGAGCAAGCTCCGCCGCTAACGTGCGCGCGGCGCGCAAGACCCATCGCGCGACACGCGACACTCGCCACCCGCCACCCGCCACCCGCCGCGCGGGCGCATTTTCCGGGGCGAATGCCCTTGAGTTATACGATGCATTAGGTTAGCCTACGCCGCTTCGCACCCGCGGGGTGCTTTGTGTGGCGTGTGTTTCCCGGCACCGGAGAGCGAATATGGCGGAATACAAGGACTTGGACCGCAAGGTCATCAAGCTGGCGCGGCAGATCGTCAAGATGTGCACCGAGGCCGGCAGCGGGCACCCCTCCAGCGCGCTGTCGCTGGTGCACATCGTGACGGCCCTGATGTACCGCGTGATGCGCTACGAGCCGCAGGACCCGTGGAACCGCGCGTCGGACCGGCTGGTGCTCAGCGAGGGGCACGCCGTGCCGGTCGTCTACGCCGCCTACTGCGACCTGGGCGGCGTGGTCGGCACGCCGGACCGCCCCAGCGTGCTGCGCTTCGACGACGCCCTGACGCTGCGGGCGGCCGACAGCGTCCTCGACGGGCATCCCAACCCGGCCATCGGGTTTCCGTTCTTCGACGCGGCCACCGGCTCGCTGGGCCAGGGGCTGTCGGTGGCGGCGGGGCTGGCGGGGGCGGCCCGCCTGGACGGGCTGGACCGGAAGATATACTGCCTCTGCGGCGACGGCGAGTCGCGCGAGGGGCAGATATGGGAGGCCCTGAACTTCATCGTCGATCACAAGCTGACCGCCGTGCGGGCCGTGTTCAACTGCAACGGCCTGGCCCAGAGCGACTACGTCTCGCCCCGCGAGAGCTACCCCAACCTGGCGGCCAAACTGGAGGCCTTCGGCTGGGAGGTCCGCGTCATCGACGGGCACAACTGGGACGAGGTCTTCGCCGCGCTGACGGCGGAGGTGGGCGACAGGCCGCTGGCCGTCGTGGCGCGCACCGTGAAGGGCTGGGGCGTCAAGGAGCTTCAGGGCCTCGGCTGGCACGGCAAGCCGCTCGGCGAGGAGCAGGTTCCGCAGGCGATGGCCGACCTGGACGCCCTGGCGGGCGAGCTGGGCGTGGCCGACGTGCCCGACACGCCGGCGGTGGAGCTGGTTACCCCGGCGCGTCTGGAGCCGCCGCGGTTCGCCGCGCCGCTTTCGGCGGGGGCGACGGAGGACGGGCTGCGCGGCGTGGGGCTGGAGGCGCCCCTGGAGGCCCGCAAGCTGTCGACGCGGAAGGCCTACGGGGCGGCCCTGGCCGCGCTCGGCGCCGACCACCGCGTCGTCGCCCTCGACGGCGACGTGAAGAACTCCACCTACGCCGAGTACTTCGCCGACCGCTACGCCGAGCGCTACTTCGAGGGGCGCATCGCCGAGCAGAACATGATCTCGGCGGCCGTGGGACTCGCCGCCGGCGGGAAGGTCCCCTTCGTCTCCAGCTTCGCCAAGTTCCTCGTGCGCGGCTACGACCAGCTCGAGATGGCCGTCATCTCCAACGCCAACATCAAGCTGTGCGGCTCGCACGCGGGCGTGTCGCTCGCCGCCGACGGGCCCAGCCAGATGGGCCTGCCCGACGTGGCGTTCCTGCGGGCGCTGGCGTACAGCCGGCGGGTGGACGGCCAGCCGGGCGCGAAGGTCTTTTTGCCCTCCGACGCGGTGTCGGCCTACCGGCTGACGGAGCAGATGGCCAACGTCAATGGCCTGTGCTACATGCGGACGCACCGCCCGGACGTGGAGTTCATCTACGAGCTGACCGACGCCTTCCCGCCCGGCAAGTTCAAGCACCTCGAGGACGGCGAGGACGTGGTGATCGTCGCCAGCGGCTACATGGTGCACGTGGCGCGCCGCGCCTGCCGGATCCTGGAGGAGAAGGGCGGCCTGCGCGCCAGCCTCATCGACGCCTACTGCATCCCGCTGGACTGCGAGGAGATACTGCGCATCGGCGACGACTGCCGCGGGCAGGTCCTGGTGGTGGAGGACAACTACCTCGGCGGCGTGGCCGACGAGGTCTGCGCCGCCGCCGCAGGCAGCGACCTGGGCGTCATGGTCACGCCCATGTACGTCAACTCCATCCCCAAGAGCGCCAAGACGCCGCAGGAAACGCTCAAGCTCGTCGGCCTGACCGCCGAGGACATCGCCAACGCCGCCCAGCGCCTCTTCGACCAGAGCGCGTGAGCCAGCTACCAGCTTCCAGCTACCAGCTACCAGCTACCAGCTCCGGGCCAGGGCGGACAGTCGTGCCCTCTCGCCCGCCGCGCTGGCGGGGGCTTGACGGAAACGGCAACGTGCCGTAGTTTGGTGGTTCGTTGTGGCCGTGCAGCCGGTCACGGAGGATCGAGGCACCCACTCCAGGAGAAACGCAATGCGTTCGTCGCGCGGGTTCGGTCAGGTGGCGCGTGCGTCGGGCAAGAGAGGGTCGGCTGCGCCGGCGGTCGAGGCGATGGAGCCCCGGTTGCTGCTGA
>Ga0172362_10005632_pt1 | contig 10843 bp, 10 predicted proteins | sample LakKivs1_kivu2a2_FD_114534 | JGI IMG/M metagenome (GOLD analysis project Ga0172362, IMG submission 114534) | Sediment microbial communities from Lake Kivu, Rwanda - Sediment s1_kivu2a2 | ecosystem: Environmental > Aquatic > Freshwater > Lake > Sediment | place: Rwanda: Western Province, Lake...
ATTGTATCAATTTTAATAATATTTGTCAACCTTACTATCCATGAAGTGCACATTCTGACGGTTTGTTCCGAGCTACCTTTCCCGATACTCTAGTTAGCATCCGTAGGCTCACGCTTAAAGTGGTCAGCCATGACTTGTCTTGGCTGCAAGGTTAATGCAAAAAACAAAAAAGCACAGATTTTGACTCTGTGCCCTTCAAATTTCCATGGTAGCCCAAGTTGTTCAATACATAGAACCTTCAGGACAGAGTTTGTGTTCGTCTGATTAAGTTCAAGTCCAGTAACGGGAACGGTACTGGACGGTAGACAGAGCCTTTTAATTCGCTTTCAGTATACCAAACTAGATTATTGTTTGAATCTCCATTCACCTCCGTACGTAATAGTGGGTAGTCTGCGTTGTGTAATTGACAACTGTGATATAGAATGGTGTAGTAACAATTTTTCCCAATGCATATCTGGGAAATTTCATGGAAGATTACATAGTCAACATAGAGAATGAAATCCTTGACCAATATGTTAATGATAAGAGTCCCCGCCCTTGGATTATTGCTTTTAGCGGAGGGAAAGACTCTACAATGGTTTTGCAACTAGTTTGGAATTCTTTGAAAAAGCTTCCCCCCAATCTAAGGAATAGACATATATTTGTAATTTGTAACAACACTCTTGTCGAGAACCCTAAAATCCTTCGATTTGTTAAGGATCAACTCGAATTAATCAAGGCTGCTGCTGTTGAACAATCAATGCCGATAACTGTCACTCATACAACTCCGGGTTTGCAGGACACGTTTTGGGTTAACCTCATTGGCAAAGGCTATCCAGCACCAAATAGTATCTTCAGGTGGTGTACCGATAGGCTAAAGATTAGGCCAACAACGAGGTACATTGAGGAAAAGGTTTCGCTATATGGGGAAGTCATAATCTTACTGGGCACGAGAAAAGAAGAAAGCAGCACAAGAGCGAGGTCTATGAAGAGATATGAGGTTAAGGGAAGGAGGCTGAGTAAGCACACTCTCCCAAACGCTTATGTATACGCGCCAATCAAGAACTTATCAACTAGCCAGGTCTGGGACTATTTGATAGAGCACAAATCCCCCTGGGATTCCAGGATTGAAGATCTGTTGGAGATTTACACACAATCTGGTGATTATGAATCGAGTGATCTCCCCTTTATCTACAATAAAAACACGCCTCCTAGTGGTAACAGCAGATTTGGTTGTTGGGTATGTACCGTCGTTCGGGAGGACAAGTGTATGCAGGGTTTAATACGTAGCGGAGAGAAATGGATGATGCCTCTCAAAGAACTTCGTGATTTTCTAGTGAAGACCATAAACAGAGATGACCCTGACTATGAACCTGAGAGATATCGAATGCCCGTTAGGAGAAACTTTCGGGAGGGTCTTGGTCCCTATTGGCCAAGATGGAGGAAGTATATTCTGGAAAGATTACTAGAAGCTGAAGTGACAATACGAAAAGCAAAGCCTGAGTTGAGTCTGATTACAAGGCAAGAGTTAGTTGCCATCCAGCTTTTTTGGCATAGAGACCATATTTACGAATATGATGTCTCTCAGATTCTTAAAGAAGCGTACGGGCAGGATATAGAATTCGAGGATATCGGTGAAAATGTCCGTATGGAAAAGCTTTTACTTAAGGAGGCGTGCAAATCTTATGAGTCAGACTATGGCCTAATTAACAATCTGCTCATGACACAAAAGAATAGAATTCTCCTAATTAGTAAGAGAGGGTTACAAAAGGACATAGAAAATATATTGGACGAATATTTGTATCAGAAGTTCACCGATGTATATAGAAAAGGTAGAGATTAAGAATTTTAGAATCTATTGCGGGACCAGTCATATTATGTTTCCGGCCGTTCCTGGTAAGAATGTCTACATTATCAGTGGAGATAATGGACATGGAAAGACCACGTTTTTGACATCTCTAGTCTGGTGCCTCTACGGTAAACAAATGCAAGAGGTAGACAAGTTTTATAAAGACAGTATATTGGCGAGTCGAGGGTACAAAGGATATCTAGTCTCCTGCATGAATAAGCAAGCATTGTCTAGAGGAGAAACAGAATTCTCTGTTGGCATAGACTTGAAAGATATAGCGCTACCGGGGGTTCAATGTAAGTCACTGCAGATTACGAGAAGGTGCAACATCAATAAAGAGAACGATATTCTTGAAGTAAACATAGATGGCACTGATAACGAACTGGTTGATGAGGTTGGGCAACAGCTGTTCATTCAAGACTTCATACTACCAAAGGAGATTGCAAAATTCTTCTTTTTTGATGCAGAGAGAATAGTCACAATAGCAGAAATGCAATCCATTGAAGACAAGAAGCTTCTAAGCCAAGCTTATTCGGAAGTTTTGGGAATTAAGAAGTATGAAGACTTAAGGCGCAATCTAAATGACCTTAGAATTCGGTTCAGGAAAGACTCTGCGAACGATGTAGAAAGAGTTCAATTCAAAGATTTGGGTGAAGAAATTGTGCGGCTTAAAAAGTCCATTAAGCATAAAGAATCGCGTAGGGGCAAGCTTTTAAGTGAGAAGACTGCATTGAAAGCCAAATCAGAAGAAGTGCAGGAGAAGCTTCTGCGGGAGGGGAACCACATTACATTGTCTGAAATTAGGGAACTACAAAACGAAAAGGCGAGACTATCTGAAGAAGGCAAAGCTTTGATGAGTGAGTTCAAAGATCTGTTGGAATTGGCACCTTTCGCGATAGCCGGCGCCATTTTGTCTGACATACAAAAGCAGTTAGATGCTGAGAAAAAACAACGCCAGTCGTCCACTGACAGAAGCCTGTTGGAAGATAAGATTGAGACGGTAATTCGAAGCCTGAAGAATGACACGAGTGATCGATCCCTAGATATCGATATTGAGGTTAAGGATTATTATCTCGCTAGGTTACATAGTCTTCTCAGGAAACATCTTATTGAAGAAGAACAAGATTCTGCTGAGAGGACTGTTGGAGTTCTGCATGATTTCACAAATGAGCAAAGAAACAACTTTGATGCTATGCTCTCTAATCTCAGAACTACTTATAGAGATAGATTGCGATCAGTAAGCAGGTTAATAAGAATCAATCGACAGGACTACTCGACCGTGTCTAGAAAGTTAGCAAGCATAGACATGATAGAAACAGACGCATTGATTAAGAAGTATAGAACAGAAAAGGCCAAGTTGGACGTACGCATTCAGAATACTGACGAGGAAATCCAAGCATTAAGTCAAAGCTTGGGTTCTCTAGAAAATGATAGAGACTCAAAAGAGAAACTGTATGAGGAACTAGCCAAGAAAATCAGAGTGAATGAGGAATTCCAGGATAAAGACCGGTTAGCCAACCGTCTAATAAACGAACTCGACACTTTCATAAGAATGAGCAAAATGGAGAAGAAGGACTCTCTGGAAAGAAAGGTACTCTCAAGCATAAATGCTTTGATGCACAAAAAGGGCTTCATTCACAAGGTAGTCGTTGAAGTTGATAGCAATATGATGGACATCCATCTCATTGACGGTAGAGGCCAAGAGATAGCAAAGGATGATCTATCAAAGGGGGAGCAACAATTATATGCAACCGCAATATTGAAGGCCTTGGTTGAAGAGTCAGGAATTGACTTTCCAGTCGTAATAGATAGCCCCTTGCAAAAATTTGACGACAAACACTCGAGAAGTGTGATTACCGATTTCTATCCTCAAATATCGAAGCAGGTAATTTTACTACCGCTACTCAATAAGGAGTTAGTTAAGGAAGAGTATGAGCTATTAGCGGAACACGTTAATTCTACTTTTGTTATCGACAACTTAAGTGATGAAGCCTCGCAATTCAGAGAAGTCGACCCCGGTAGGTTATTTACTGAAAGTAGTGAATTTGTGGGCGCTACTAGCAATGATTAAGTCAATCAAAACTTCAGAAAGGAATAGGAAAGTGGTTAAGGAACTGACGACCAAGTTAGGTCTCGGTCCGGAGAATCTCATTGCTCGAATAGCTTTTGCGTATTCGGTTGCACAAGGGAGAAAGCTTGACCTTAGTAATATCCAAGATTCGAAAGGCAAGGAATATAGTGCTAAGGTTCTCTTTGGAGATTATTCAGAAATCTATGTTGCCATAGTGTGCCAACACTATGGTCTATATAAGACGGACCACGACCTTGAAAGGTATATTAAAATGCACGTCGATGATGGTTTGAACCTTATTTCACAAGCTATAAAAGAAAATCCCAACTTATCGCTGTTTGACTTCATTCTTGAGCAGATTGACAGCGGGTTACAATCTTTAGAAATTTCCACTGGTATTTAGTGAACTTGCCTTCTGTCGAAGGTGCTCTCTATTCACTTCATATTGTCTCGCTATATATTCACTTATGCCCATTTTGAGCTATAACTGACATAACAACCAGCCCCGTTCTCCGCCTCGCTTAAACCTGAGAAGGCAATATCGTCCTTTGAGACGGTTACCGTTCAGGCGGAATACCAGCTTGTTAGGCGTCCATTCCTCAACTTCATACGTTCCTTTATCCCAGATTCTTACAGTTCCTGCCCCATATTGTCCCTCTTCAATAATACCCTCATAGTTGGCATACTCCAGTGGGTGGTCTTCTACTTCTATAGCAAGGTGCTTGGTGCCTTTCTTCAGAGGAACACCCTTTGGTACAGCCCAACTCTTAAGCACGCCATCTTTTTCAAGCCGAAAATCATAGTGAAGGGTGTGCGCATTATGCTCCTGTACTACGAAGATATTTTGCTTTTTATTCGTGTTGGCTTGCGCTTCGGACATAGTGATCCTACTGTAATAGAATTGATGAAGAAACGAACCTTCGAATTAATATAGCCTCTTGATGGCAGTAGTAAGTCTTTATTTAAATGCCCCAAGCTCTACTATACACCGGTTTAGCTGGTTCTGCTTTGATTCCCAACTTACTAGTTATAGCGATAGCTAGTTCAGGCGCATGCTCTCCATGGATATTATCTGTTAATACGTACTTTGCCCCAGTCTCTCGTATATATTGTAACGTCTCATTGAAGTCTGCGTGATCCGATATTGCAATCTGACAGGATGAATCAGAGACTTCTAGAATTGGATAGTCCCCATGAGCCCAAGAAGCAGTTAGCGTTATCGTGGTGATATCTCCTCGACCAAATAGCATCTGATCCCCTAAATAATGTAACTCAATATAAGAACCTTCTCTTCTCAATTTCCGGGCGTCTGGTGACTCAAGTTCCATTAGAGGGCAGAAGCAGTATCCATACCTCTCGTACACTTTTGCCTCGTCGATTTTTTTCTTACTAGCAATAACTGGACACTGAACCAATCCTTCTAGTAATTCAAGCGCGCGATGAAGCGTTCCTCTATGTGCCTTTACGATGATTGGCCCACTCTTTATTTTTTTTACAACCATTTCCCTGAAAAAATCATTTGCGTCCTCCTGTGAATAACGTCGCACTGAATTTGGACTCCCATAAGTGCTATCTACTACGAGGCTTTCAACCTTTATAACGTCATCTAATGGCCAACTGAAATCACCTGAATAGCCGAGCCTATACCCTTCTTTTGTGGTGACTGCTACTTGGACGGCACCTAACATATGACTACTTGATTTTAGTTCAATTTCAATGTCGCTATCTCGATAAGTTCCATCAATGGGCAGTGCAATAATGTTAGTCCTATATGGCATGTCACTGTGTCTCAGTTCTAACAATGATCTAGTTGCGTGGCTCATGATTATTGTTTGGAAACCCTTACTCGTATCAAAATGACTCATGTGGTCATCATGAATGTGCGTTTGGACACGATATGCATAACCGTGCACGAAACCATCACAGGTCACGTCGCGGCCTAGCCTTATTGCTCCATTACACGATATGCCAATATTCGAACTGTTCACCTTATTCTATGCTTGACTCCAGATAACGATTGATGCTGGCTGAAAAGTCGCCGGGCAAATTGCATAAGGCCTTGTCTAAGTCTTCGTTCCCGATCAGAGTAAATCGCGTCGTTCCAAGTGATCCGTCCCACGAAGGTAAATCCGGCATATTCAATGTTACTACATTGTCAAAGAGTATATCCCTTTCCTTCTGTGACATTTCACTTAATCGTTTCTGTAGCTCTGGCGACTTGATAGCACCAATGAATAGGTACCGCTTTATTACTCGGGGGCGCATTTGCAAAACTTCATCCACACACTGTTCGATAGGCCTGCCAAACTTGCTCCTAGTTTGAATTGTCTGTATGATCTCGCTCTTGGACAATTGGTGCTTGAGTGTGGCATTTCCCAAAAACTCTTGGTCCCCTAGCGTGCTTAGACGGGCAATTTCAGATGCCACCGAAAATGATATATGAGATCTGTCTCCCCAGCGAACATGGTGCTGTATTTCTGGAGCAAGATTCAGTAGTCGAAGAAAGCGGGCAACCATTGTTGGGCCCAGTGTGATTTCTTCAGAAATTTCCTTGATTGTTGAGCCTGCGCTAATCGCCTTCTCCAACGATACGGCAACCTCTATCGGGGACAAGGTCCTCTCCCGTTTGTGGATGCCAACAGACAGTATAAGATCGCGCTGTTCTTCTGCAGATAGGCCCTTCATTCTTCATACTCGCCCAAGAAGCCCTTTTCTTGAAGAGCTTCTGCGATTAGTGATTGAGCAGCATCCTCCCGCTTGATTCCTTCCTCCAGTGCATATTTCGTTAGAGCCCTGTGGTGTTCTTGGTCCAGCCGAACCCTGATCTGTACATACGTTTTAGCCTTCTTTACAGCTTCGGCGACCTCGTCAACTTCTGCAACGGTTGTGACTCCAGTTGCTTCGACTTCCTTAACCACTCTATCCCGCTGGGCTGGGATCATACCCCGCATCTTGTTTGCTAAGGCAATTGCCACATCTTTGTCGACCTCGCCTGTCGCCTCCAGGGCCCTTTGAATCCTTACCGCTATTTTCTGGTCTATGCCACCACCTCCTACGCCTTTGTCTACCATTTCCTTAAGCTCCGGAATCAATGAAGCGTATTTAACATACTGTCTCACTTTTTTGGCAGGTAAGCCAGTCTTATCTGCGATAGTATTGACATTCGCATAAATCTTGAATAAGTGGTTACAGATGTCTATGTAGTCAACCGGATCCGGGTCAGTTTTTACGAGGTTCTCGGTGAACGATATTACCTGTGCCTCGGTCTCCGGTATGTGACGGTCCAGGATCGTTGCCAATATGTCTTCTTGTTTTAGCTCTTTACATGCCAGAAAGCGCCTTTGCCCGGTCAGGATTTCAAACTTGCCGGGTCGGTCAGCAGACTCACATACAACAATAGGCTGCAGTTGGCCTACTACCCTTATGCTGTCCGCCAATTCATTAATATCTTTCGCCACATGGTGTTTGCGCACCTGCCCCTTTCCTAATATGAGATCTTCAAGAGGTACTCTTCTCGTCTCTAGAATTTTGTAGTCGTATGCCATATCTAACCCTCCTAACTAACGAGTTTATATTTCTCCTGTGATGACATCACAGCTTAATATTATCATAAAGAATATGACAAGCATCAGTCTACCCCTAAGTCTACTATCTTCATCAAATCATTCACATCGAAACTGGGTATCACAGCAGTCTCGGCTCTATTCACATACTGCTCAAAGAGAGCTTTCTTCTCATCAAGAATATTGACAATTCTCTCCTCGATCGAGTCAACTACGGTGAATCGAAATACGTGCAATATGGTCTCCCTGCCAAATCTGTGTGCTCGGTTTATTGCTTGCTCTTCCACAGCTGGATTCCACCAGCGGTCAAACAACACGATGGAGCTTGCCTCCTGCAGGTTTAACCCTATACCGCCAGCTTTGAGTGACATGAGCAGAACCCGGGGGCCTTCTTCTTTCTGAAACCTAGTAATCATCATATTTCTAGTATCTTCCGATAATCCACCATGATATATTTCATGTCTAATCTTCGGCGGCAGATTCTTGGAGATCTGTTTCAGCGTCTCTACATATTGAGAGAACACTATTACCTTATCTTCTCTTCCTGACAAATTGTCGACGATGAGTTTTAAGGCTTCTATCTTTGAAGATTCACCACTTTCAGCATCGTAGTTACAAATCTGTTTTAGCTTGGTTATCAGTGCGAAGATGGCCGTACTTGATACTCGCTTTGTCCCTCTTCTAATGAGTTCATGGCGCTCATTCCAGACATTCATGTATGCCTTCTCTTGCTGTGGCGACAGTTCAATTGGAATATCCTGCAATATAACCGGAGGCATCTCCCTCAGCACATCTTTCTTGCGCCTTCTCAGAAAGTAGGGCTTCATGAGTCCATGTATTTGTGCCCTGTTCATTGCCTGATTCAGAAGATCTAACTTAACGAATCTGAATATGGCCAGTAAATCACTCACACTGTTCTCGATCGGTGTTCCAGTCATCGCCCAAGATCTATCACGTTGCAGAATCCGCACAGCCAAAGAGGTATCGGAATGAAGGTTTTTTATTTTTTGAGCCTCATCCAGAACCACAACATCGAAACGAACCGCGTTGCTGAGGGAAAGCGCATCTTCTCTGATCTGTTCGTAAGAAGCAATCAATACATTGATTGGCAGGCTATAGTTCGCGAACCGTTCCTGCGTATCACCCTGAAGCCTGCGAACTGATAATTTGTGTGCCCACTTATCGATTTCCTTTTCCCAATTAATCCGTAATGCCGCGGGAACCACTATAAGTGCTCTTCCACCCTTACTCTTGGGGAGTAGCAAAGACAACGCTACCGCTACTTGAACAGTTTTTCCAAGCCCCATTTCATCTGCTAAAAGACACGTACTCTCTTTTAAAAGGAAATGCACCCCTTTCCATTGATACGATCGCAGCAAATTAGAAATTTCCGAGTTTTTCACGCTTTCCATCGACATAAGCCGTATCTGTTATGGTCTTGATAATAAGTTTAGTCTTTCATCTACTATTATATAATATATTATGAAATATCCATTAACAGATAGTGCTTTGATTAGGTGACGACAATGGAACAAGAAGATGTTGGTGGCAATCACAAAGAGAGTGAAGAGGAGCCTCTGCTGGACATAGACATAGATGATGAGAGTGACCAGCAAAACAATGAGGGACCTCAAGGGATGGGCCATTTACAGGATTTAACTAACGACGATCTAGAAATTGACTCGTACAAAATTGATTCAATACCGCATACAACGGCAGTTGAAGAAAGTGCATTATGGAGAAAGTACATCAAATGGAGACATATACAGAGGATTCCGGGTTCGGAAATTGTCCTCAAAGATATACCTAAAGCGAGTTCCATTGTAATCTATGGCTGTAATCTCAAGTGTGTAATCTCACGAATCATTAAGGAAATAAGTAGTTCTCACGACCTAATTGTATTATTAAGACGTCACTCAAGGCTGGACGAACTTGGTGACACAATAATAGAAGATGATGAAGACCATGCCAATGTTGCGATAGAGCTTTTTCGCCTTATTCAACATTCCAAGGAGAAACATGGCAACAAAAGGAAACAGAATAATAGCGAGTCTTGCTGTTTAGAAGATTTATTCGGTTTTATTTTTGGGGAAACCTTAAATAATATTGCGTTTGGTAAGGGTAATCCCAACCTAGTAGACAAGATTACTAAAGAAATTAATGATGACCCAGCTGATATTAAGGACAAATTGTATAGATTAGCAATCAACAGAGACCTCTTACCAAGAAGTTTAATTAATTTATTTGACCCCCAAACTCCACTCAATAAACTGCCTAACTTGATTAAATCTATCCCCCCCGATATTTTTTCCGTGTTTGTATTAAATGACTACCGATCATTTATTTCGAATATCAGATCAGAGGGTGAAAAAGCGTTTAGCAGAATCATAGAGTCCCATCTATGGTTAGTAGTGGATATTGCCAAGAAACATATTAACAAAGCTTTAGACTTGCCACTTGATGACCTCATACAAGAGGGCAGTCTTGGCTTAATGGAAGCAGCGGAAAAATTCCAACCCACTCTTAGTGCTAGGTTCATGCAATACGCTTACTGGTGGATTTACCAAAAGATTAACCTAGCGATAGCCAATCAAGCTCGCACTATTCGCATCCCAGTTCATATGGTTGAGACGATTAATAAGCTATTGCGAACAACTTGGAGGCTAGCTCAGGAATATGGGCATGAACCAACCAATGAGGAGATTGCCAGCGCTCTGAACCTAACTCCTGAGAGGGTAGAGGAAATTATGGATTTGTATCATCACGAACCTATATTGCTAAAGACGTCTATTGTTGAAGATCAAACTAGCCCGGCACCAACTGAGGTAGCTTCCCAGCAGCTACTCAAGGAACAAATAAATAATGTGCTCGATGACCTAAGCGAGCGAGAGAAGAAGGTGATAGAGCTCAGGTTTGGACTCGAAGACGGACATTCCCGAACGTTGGAAGAGGTGGGCAAATTGTTTGGTGTGACTCGAGAGCGGATTCGCCAGATTGAAGCTACAGCATTGCGCAAGCTGCGCCATTCCAGCCGAAGCCGGAAGTTGAAGGAATATTTGGAATAAACATTACCGGAAGCTATCAACATAGATTCCAAGGCGTTTATGGCCTTCTTTTTAAATTTAATGCAACAATCGCTCATTTTGTTCAGTAGTGCGAGTTACCATATCCAGTTTCATAGTCATTATCGTGGGTGCTATAATCTCGATGAAAATAGCGTTTTGTTCAGCGCTGTGCCAACTTTGCCGGTGTCTACACTTTTCCAGAAATTCATCTACGGCTTGTTGGCGATGAATACGACAATTGCGATCTAAGTCCGTAGAGAATTCCAGGGACACCAGACCAATTAGGCCCTCCACAAATCAGGTATTATGTTCCCCG
>Ga0172362_10005633_pt1 | contig 10842 bp, 7 predicted proteins | sample LakKivs1_kivu2a2_FD_114534 | JGI IMG/M metagenome (GOLD analysis project Ga0172362, IMG submission 114534) | Sediment microbial communities from Lake Kivu, Rwanda - Sediment s1_kivu2a2 | ecosystem: Environmental > Aquatic > Freshwater > Lake > Sediment | place: Rwanda: Western Province, Lake...
GCGGGCATCATAAAAGATATAATGTCCATGTCCCACTCCTGTTATCGGAGAAGTCGGAATAAATGGTATTTCCGGACTGTATCGCAGGCACAGGCTGTTCAGCCAGCGCAGCGCCAGGGACTGGTCGGTCATGCCTGACCAGCTGTTATACAGCTCATTGCCACCACACCAGAGAACCAGGCTGGGGTGCTCTTTCAGGCGCCTGATAACAAAGGTTGCCTCCTGCCTGAGAATATCCAGGAAGGCAGGATCATCGGGATAATCGTTACACGCCAGGGGAAAGTCCTGCCATATCATCATGCCATGTTCATCGCACCATTCAAAAAAATAATCCTTGTTGATGATAGCGCCACCCCAGACCCGTAAAAGGGTAAAATTCATATCCCTGGCAAGGCCAAGTAACCGGGCGTACCGTTCATCGTTTATACTGCCGGGGAATATTTCCGGGTTAACCCAGTTTGTTCCTTTGGTAAAAATCCTGATATTGTTTATCTCAAGGGTCATCGGTGCGTTACTTCGTGGCTTGGGCCACCGGTCAGGTGCTTCCCATGCTCCCTTGTTCATTACCAGCCTGACCTTCCTGAACCCCCATTTCCAGTCCCGGCTATCCATGATCAATCCATCTTCTCCTGTCAGATTGAGGTGAAACTCATACAGGTTCTGTGCACCCAGTTCATAAGGCCACCAGAGCTTAATGTTTTCAAGAACAGTTGAAAAGTTAAAGCCATCATTAATGGCAGGACATTGTTTATCCAGTATCTGCTTTCCTTCATACTCTGCCATTATACGAACATATTTGAAGTGTTCTGTAACCTGGCCATTAATTGTGACGGTAACATTTTTAAGTTCTGAATCAAGCCGGTAACTGTAATCAACATGGTTGAACCGGGTGGCGCATCTTTTTTCCAGCCAGGTCTCGTCCCAGATGCCGGATGGAATAAGGCGGGGATGCCAGTCCCAGCCATAGCTCACAGCAGGCTTAAGGCTCCTGCCGGCCTGTTTTTTGTCTGAGGGAGCCGGCCTGGCTTTGGGTACAGGGAACAGGATCACCCTGAGGGTATTATCTTTTTCCAGCAGACCTGTAAGATCCAGGCTGACCGGCGTGAACATACCCTCCTGTTCATGGATCTTCTGATCATTAAGAAGTATTTCAAACCGGTAATCAATGCCCTTGCTGATGAAGAAAAGCCTCTGGTCTGAAGACAAGGATGGTTTGCTGAATTGTGTACGGTATGTCCAGTAGACATCTTCCATCCACAGGAACTGCCTGTACCTGTCAGAGAATTGCCAGTCGGGTTGCTCCAGGGTGGATATCATATCGAGCTGGACCGCACCGGGCACGGTTGCCGGGTACCACCTCAGGGGCTCTTCGGAGAGGATGTTGTGGTAACCGATCTCCCAGGTGAGCAGCTTTTTTGTCGGCAGATACATTAAGTTATAAAGGATATTTTCAGGTTAATCTGATGTCAGGTTGGCAGGTATATTTGCCTGACCTGTCAGCAGCACTAAAACCTGACCTTTTACAAATTTTACAGTGCCCCATAAAGCATCACCGGAAACAGCCGGGGATTTGTCCGGCAGCTCATTCTCCGGAATAGTTAAACCTGTTTCTGGCTGTATCCATGATGCTCTTATAGTCTGTAAATGCAGCTGTGCCCCCCGGTGCAGTAGTGGAGATGGCCCCCATAAGATTGCCAAAAACCAGGCATTGCAGTGGGGATGCTCCCCTGAGGAATTGATGGATGAATCCTGCATTAAAGCTGTCCCCGGCTCCTATGGCATCTACAACAGAATCATTGATAAAAGCCGGCTGGTATATCAGGTCGTTACCTTTCCAGAGATACGAACCCTGCTCACCACATTTGATAACGATAGTCTTACCGTAATCCTTGATTTTCCTCAGGGCAGCCTCAGGATCGCGCTCTCCTGTAAGCTGCCTTATCTCAGCCTCGTTAGGCAGAAAAATATCAGTAAAGGGCAGGACATCTTTATAGTCAAAATCCCATTTCTCATAAGGATCCCACTGGATATCCAGGGAGGTGGTCAGTCCGTTCTGTTTTGCTTTCCTGAAGATTTTCCCGAGATCCTGCTTTATGCCTTTCTGGAGGAAATAAGAGGACAGATGCAGGTGCCGGGCATGGGTGAATTCTTCAAAAGGTATGTCGGCAATGGTCAGATGCTCCATTGACCCCGGGTAGGTTACCATAGCCCTGTCCTGGGCGAAGTTAAGAACAATAGTTGCACCGGTGGCAAATTCTTCAGTGGTGATGATCAGGCTCCTGTCAACCTTTTTTAGTTCGAGGTTCCTTAAAATAAGCCTGCCAAAATCATCCGGTCCGATCTTCCCGATGAAACCAACTTTGTTTCCCAGCGAAGCCAGGTTACATGCCAGGATAGCTGAAGAGCTCCCCATCACCAGTGACATGGACCTGGCGAGTTTTTCCTTGCCGATCTCAGGTATGGACTCAATGTCATTCAGAATAAGATCAACATTCAGTTCGCCAATTACCAGGATATCAAATTTCATAGATAAAATATTTATTATGTCCCCTGATCACATAGGGAGATCTGCATGAAGATGTATAAATAATTTATCTGACCATGAATCAATTCACCAGAGCTGTAAATCGTTTCAACAAAGATATAAAAACAAAGACTTTAAAACTGAGATAAGCCGGAATAATATGTTATAATAAGGTTATAACAAAAAAAATAATTATATATCACGAACAGGTTAAGAAACGAAAGCTATGGGTTGATAAATACATCTGACAGATACCCCATCCTTTTTTGTTTTACCGGCCATGGCAGGCAATTAATCAAGGCAATTATTCAGGCGATAATCACCTTAATGCCTGCATCTTCCAGCCGTTTTTTGTCTTCCTCAGGTATTTCATTATCGGTGATCACATAATGTATTTTATCTGTTCCGCAGATAAATGCCAGGCTCCTTCTCAGGAATTTACTGGAATCACATACCACTATAACCTCCTTGGAGACCTTTATCATTATCTCGTTGAAATAAGCTTCTTCAATATTAGGTGTATATATCCCGTACTTTGTATCAAATCCGTCGACCCCGATAAACACTTTATCCACATAAAGATTTTGGAGGTTTTTTTCAGCAAGCGGTCCAACGAGCGAAAGCGAGTTCTTGCGAAGGTAACCTCCCGGTATAATCAGGTTTATGTTTTTCAGATGTATGAGATGGCTTATTATGTTGAGGGCATTGCAGATCACCGTGATATCGTTGATCTGATCAAGATTTTTTGCTATTTCCATGGTGGTTGTACCTGAGTCAAGGATAATCGTATCACCCTCTTTTATTAATTGAACTGCTTTCTTCCCTATCCTTGCTTTTTCCTTGATATGCAATTTGTCTTTCTGCGATAATTTATAATCAATTCCCACACCTCTTTCAATTTTCATCGCACCACCACGGGCTCTGATCAGCATATCTTTCTTTTCAAGCTGTTTAAGATCATTCCTGATTGTAACCTCACTTACTTCAAATTGTTTGCTAAGTTCCTGCACCAGAACCTGACCTTTCTCATTAATCTGTTGTAAAATGGTTTTTCTCCTTTCAATAGTGGAACTTCTTTTGTGCTGTTTCATGGTTATTTTTGATGTGTAATACGTTTAATCCGATAGTAAATGTAGTCATCAAAAATGGATTTGAAAAGGTTTTAAAGTGTTAGTTTTATTAATTGTGGGTTAAATCTTTCAAAATCTTATATAATATCAGCAATTACTTTCATTAAATTTGTATTTGTGCTCAATTTGTTTAATTTTGTATAAGTTAATCATAAAGAAGCAATTATATGTCCTCACTTGGTTTGGAAGATTCTTTTTTAAAAGAGAATGGTGCAACATATACAGCGAATGAGATTGCCATCCAGCCTGATTTATGGATCCGGGTTTACAGGCAGATTCTTGAGGATAAGGAACGGATTTCTTCTTTCCTGGCAGTGGCACTGCCGGAAGCTAACAGGGTAATTCTTACCGGTGCCGGGACCAGTGCTTTTATTGGCCATTCACTGAGCGGTGCTTTCAACAGATACCTGGCTGTTCATACGGATGCAATAGCCACTACTGATCTTGTAACCCATCCGGGAGATTACTTCTTTAAAAATGAGACATTAATCCTGGTTTCATTTGCCCGGTCGGGGAACAGTCCTGAAAGTACTGCTGCAGTCACTCTTGCTGATAAACTTTGCAGGAAATGTTTTCATATCATAATTACCTGTGATGATAAAGGACAACTTGCCAGGAAGGGATCACTATCCCCAAGACTGATCATCGTCCTGCCGCCTGAGGCAAATGATAAAAGCCTTGCCATGACAGTCAGCTATTCCTGTATGCTGTTATGCGGATTCCTGGTATCCCGGCTGAAAGAGATTGAAAAGCTGCTTCCTCAGATCGAGATCCTCTGTCAGTACGGTAAAAGGATTCTTAATCAGTTTACTCCCAAACTTAAGGAAATAGCCACTTTTAAATTTAACCGGGTTGTGTTCCTGGGATCAGGTCCTTTTTATGGGACAGCCACTGAGTCTCATCTGAAACTACAGGAGCTGACAGATGGAACAATCATTTGTAAAAATGATTCATACCTTGGTTTTCGTCATGGGCCGAAAGCAATTACAGATGAAAACACGCTGATGGTTTTTATCATATCTAATGATCCTTATGTCCAGCAGTATGAAAAAGACCTGGTAGTCTCTATGAAGAAGGGAAAGAAAGCGTTATATACCATTGCAATTTTTGAACATCCTGTTGAAGGTTTAAGATTTGATCTGGAGATCAGGCTCTCTGATTCCGGAAAACACCTGGATGAGGAATTACTTACAGTATGTGATATACTTCCCGCACAGATACTCGGGTTTTACAAGTCTCTTAACCTGGGTTTAAAACCGGATAGTCCATCAAAAAGTGGTGCTATTTCGAGGGTTGTGGAGAATGTCACTATTTACAAGTATTAATCCTGTTAAATGAATAAGGAACTGAGAGCAAGGGCCGCATCCGCAGGTTTGCCCTTAATGGATTATATCCTGAACCGGATCCGTGAGCTGGAATCTCAGACCGGGATTAAAAGGACAATTTTTGCCGCCTGTCCTAACTCCCTGGCGGTTATCAGGGCAGCCCTTAAGGCAGCCAGGCGCTGCAATGCACCGGTCAAGTTTGCAGCAACACTTAACCAGGTGGACATCGATGGTGGTTATACAGGACTCACCCAGGCAGAATTTGTAAGAACCATTCATCTGCATGCGCACAACCTGGATGTTGTTTCCCCGGTGATCGTTGCAGTCGATCATGGAGGCCCCTGGCTGAAAGATAAACACAGGACGGAAAACTGGCCTTACATCAGAACCATGAAGGCTGTCAGGGAGTCTTTTGAGGCGGCGATACAGGCAGGATATGACCTCCTGCATGTCGATCCGACAGTGGATATCACCCTTCCCAAAGGTCAGAATATCAGCATCGAAACAGTTGCCGGGCGTACCCTCGAACTGATAGGTCATACGGAAAAGTACAGGCGTGATAACAATTATCCCCGTATTTCATATGAAGTCGGTACGGAAGAGGTACATGGTGGACTGGCTGACCTGGATGTGTTTAAGAAATTCCTGGAATTGCTTAAACAGGGTCTTAAGCAAAAAGGACTTCATGATGTATGGCCCTGTTTTGTGGTCGGAAAGGTGGGAACGGATCTGCATACCACCACCTTCGACCCGGAGGTGGCAAGCCAGCTCACTGCCATTGCCCGGGAATTTGGTTCATTAATCAAAGGGCACTATTCAGATAATGTCACAAACCCGGAAGCATATCCCGCATCAGGAATGGGTGCAGCAAACATAGGTCCCGAGTTTACGGAAATGGAATATGATGCACTGATAAACCTGGAGCGGATTCAGCAGGCTCTGTCTTCAGAGGGCAGAATCGCCAGACCCGTGGCCATGAAAGACAAACTGTGGGAGGCAGTTATAAGATCCGGCCGGTGGAAAAAATGGCTTAACAGGGATGAAGATCCTGATAATTTCTATGCCAACCCGAAGGAGCGTCAACTTTGGCTTATAAAGACCGGATGCCGCTATATCTGGGAAGATCCTGATGTCATATCCTCACGTACAAAACTATACGTGAATTTACGTTTGCAGGGGATGGATCCGGAAGCTATTGTTGAATCATCGATTGAAAGCGCAATGGACAGATATTTTTATAAATTTAATCTTGCAGGGCTGAATAACCTTCTCTGATCATGAGATTGCAGGACAAATTACTGCAGCTGAAAGCTGAAAAAAGGGCGGTACTTGCTGCCAATTTTTATAATTATGAAACACTCTCAGGAGTGATGCAGGCTGCATCAGCACTTCATCTCCCTGTTATTCTTCAGCTTTCAGAAAGTTCTGTCCGTTATATGGGACTGGCTGTCGCCGTGGCGATGGGGAAAGCTGCGATACAGGAATACGGGGTCGAATCATGGCTCCATCTCGACCACGGGAGTACTGTTGAAATGGTGAAGCGATGTCTCGATGCAGGATTTGATTCCGTCATGATCGATGCGAGTGAGAAAACTATCGGGGAAAACATTGGCATCACCAGGCAGGTAGTTGAGATGGCAGCCCCCTACCAGGCAAATGTGGAGGCAGAGCTTGGTTTCGTGGCAAAACTCGGGCAACAAAATATGAAAAAAGCTTTTACCCGTCCGGATGATGCCGCCATGTTTGTGGAGCGCACAGGTGTGAATGCACTGGCCGTTGCGATTGGTTCTGCTCATGGTTTCTATAAACAGGCACCAAAACTTGAGATTGAACTGTTATCCGAGATAAGCCACAGGATCCCTACTCCTCTTGTACTTCATGGCAGTTCAGGGATTCCCGATGAGATGCTTCTGGAAGCCATTCATCATGGGATCTGTAAAGTTAACCTGGCCACGGAGATAAAAAATGCCTTTATGCTTGCTCTGAAAGAGCGCCTTCGCGACAATGAAGAAATCGACCTGAGGATCGTCTTTCCTGATGCAACCAAAGCCGTTGTTGAATTGCTGCAAAAAAAGCTGAAAACCATTAATAAAATCCTTTAAAACAATGAAAGCAAATATCCTTCTCACAATGTCCGTTACCGCAATGTTGGTCCTGTCATGCGGTACTGATAAAAGCAATCAGGTACCGGCAGATAATGCGGACAACCTGTTACTTAAAAATTTCAGACCCGTATCGTTGTATAAACTGCCGGTTACCAGGATTGACAAAGCCTTATTTCCGGTTATTGATATGCATTCCCACGATTATGCCAAAACAGATGAGCAGGTCAGACAATGGATAAAAAATATGGATGCCTGCGGAATACAAAAAACGGTGGTACTGACACAGACATCCGGACCGGGGTTTGATTCCATATATAATTTGTATTCAAAATATCCTGACAGGTTTGAACTCTGGTGTGGTTTTGATTATACCGGTTATGATAAACCGGGATACGGGCCGGCTGCCGTTAAGGAGCTGGAAAGATGTTATAAACTCGGAGCAAGGGGTGTGGGAGAGGAAGGTGATAAAGGGTTAGGCATGTATTTCAATGAGCCGGTTAAGGCAAAAGGCATGCATTTCGATGATCCCCGCCTGAAGCCGCTGTTTGAGAAATGTGCCGAGCTGGATATGCCTGTCAGCATTCATGTGGCCGATCCTATCTGGATGTACCAGAAGATGGACTCCACGAATGATGGACTGATGAATGCCCAGGAGTGGCGCATTGACATGACCAAGCCCGGAATAATAGGATTTGACGCACTGGTGCAGACACTTGAGAATGCTGTTCGCGACAACCCGAAAACAACATTTGTCGCATGCCACTTTGTGAACCTGAACCATGACATGGAGAGGCTTGGAGAATTGTTTGACAAATACCCAAACCTTAATGCTGATATCTCGGCAAGGTATGCCGAATCAGCGACCATCCCCAGGTATATGAAAAAATTCTATGAGAAATACCAGGACAGGTTGGTGTATGGTACTGATATGGGCTATGATACTGCCATGTACAGGATCACATTCAGGGTATTGGAATCCGGTGATGAACATTTTTATGAGATCAATCAATTCAGTTACCACTGGGCCCTGAATGGTTTCGGCCTGCCGGAAGAGATATTGAAAAAACTGTACCATGATAATGCAGCTCGTATATTAAAATAAATATTTATGACAACTATCAGAAGTCTGATTTATACAGGCATGAGCCTGGCTTTGATCTCCTGTAACAAGCCGGTTGAGATCAGGAACGGGAATCTGCTGATCGAGGTAAATGATCGCCTGGAGACAAGGATCCACCAGATGGCGCCTGGTACCAAACCCCTGCTGTCTGATTTCGCTGCTTCTGAATACCTGGTGTGTAAAAAATTCGAGGCAAAACAATTTCTCTCCGGGAACTCTTCTGCTGAACATTTTTCGGACCAGAGGGGTGACGGGACAAGATATATCATGACCGGTGTTTTCAAACAGGACGGGTATGCCATTACCAAAATCATGGAAATATCGGTCTATGACTCTTTCCCTGATATGGCTTTTTTCAGATTGCAGTATGTCAATACAGGCCAGCGGGACATGGAGATAATCAAATGGGTGAACCATGCCTACCCGGTAATGAGTACGGGCGATGCACCGGCGTTCTGGTCATTCCAGGGAAGTTCCACACAGGATCGGAAAGATTGGATCTTGCCTGTCGATTCTTCATTCTCCCAGAAAAATTTCCTGGGAATGAACAATACCGATTGTGGCGGTGGTACACCTCTTGTCGATCTATGGAGGAAGGATGCAGGCATTGCCATCGGTCATGCCGAACTGATACCCAGAATGGTGTCCCTTCCCGTGGATAAGGACAAGTACGATTCCTTTGCCACCATCGGCATTGAATACGAGTATCCTGGTACCAGGGAATTTAATACCGGCGATACCTTAAAAACCTTTCTGACATTTGTCACTGTCCACCAGGGAGATTGCTTCACTTCCCTGAAAAGATATTCGCAATTCATGCAGGTATCCGGAATAAAACTGGCGCCTGTGGAAAAGAATGCATATGAGGCCGCATGGTGTGCATGGGGTTATGAACGTAGGTTCACGGTAGCTGAGATCCTCGGAACCTTACCTAAAGTGAAAGAGCTGGGATTTAAATGGGTTGATATTGATGACGGATACCAGCAGGCTGAAGGTGACTGGGATGTTGATCCGACCAAATTCCCGAATGGAAACAGGGACATGAAAAAGCTGGTTGACGGGATACATTCCATGGGACTGAAAGCCAAGTTATGGTGGGCCCCGATGGCAGCAGATCCGGGATCAAAACTGTTACAGCAGAATCCTGACCTGTTGTTGCTTAATGAGGATTATGTCCCGCAATTCATATCCTGGTGGGATAGCTATTACCTGTCTCCTGTATATGATAAAACGATCGATTACACAAAGGGAGTAGTCAAAATGTTCATCAATGACTGGGGCTATGACGGACTTAAAATAGACGGTAGTTTTCTGAATGCTGTTCCCCCGGATTACAATGATGCACATAGACTCGATTATCCTGAACAATCCTGTGAAAACCTGCCCCTGTTTTTCCAGATGATCTATAATACGGCAACCACATACAAACCTCATGCAGTCATTCAAATCTGTCCCTGTGGCATGTGCATGACGTATTTTATTATGCCCTGGATGAACCAGGCAGTCGCCTCAGATCCGACTTCAAGCTGGCAGACCAGGCTGAAGGGTAAAACCTATAAGGCACTGCTTGGAAAAGCAGCTTATTATGGAGATCATATTGAACTGAGCGACGGTGGAAATGATTTTGCCTCACAGGTAGGAGTAGGTGCAGTGCTGGGAACAAAGTTCACCTGGCCGAAGGATAATCCTTATGCCAGGGAGGGGCACTTTCTCCTTACACCGGAAAAGGAAGAATACTGGAAAAAATGGGTTAATATTTATTACAGCAAGATGCTCCCTGAAGGAGATTATCTCGGTGACCTGTATGATATAGGTTACGATAAACCCGAAGCACACGTAATCAGGAAAGCGGATAAATTTTACTATGCTTTCTACGGTAATAACTGGAACGGGGATATACAGATCAGGGGCCTTGAACAAAAATCATACAGGGTCAGGAATTATGTCAATGATATCGATTACGGAATTATAAAAGGTCCGGTTGGTACTGTCAGGGCAAATTTCTCAGGTTCCCTGCTTCTTGAGGCTGTGCCTGAATAAACAGTTATTCGGTTTTAACCGGTCAATTCTTGCCGGACTGATTAAGATTGCTATCTTTGAAACCTCCGGGAAAGTGAGTAGTAAGTCAGAAGAAGGCTATTAGGCTGAAGGGGAATAGGCTTTTAGGAAGAAAGTGAGTAGTGAGTCGGGAAGAAAGTATTGAAAAAAGATAAAAGATAAAAGCAAAAAGATAAAAGTAAGGAGTGAACAAATATACATTTAAACAGAAGGATTACAAGTATTTAGTGAGGAGTTGAAATCCTTTTATCTTTATCCTTTTGTCTTTTATCTTAAAGCCGAAGGCTTCCAGGCTGAAGGCTGTTAGGCTGTTAGGAAGAAAGTGAGAAGTGAGTGGGAGGAAGGGATTGAGGAATAAAAGATAAAAGACAAACGTAAAAAGATAAAGGTAAGGATATAAACAATTTCACGTTTAAATAGAAGATTAACAAGTATTTAATGAGAAACTGAAACACTTTTATCTTTATCCTTTTATCTTTTGTCTTTAGACTAAAGGCTATAGGCTGTTAGGAAGAAGGTTTTTAAGATGGAGGAAAAAGGAAGAACTTGGAACCCGGAACCTGGAACTTCTTCCTTTTCC
>Ga0172362_10005636_pt1 | contig 10842 bp, 10 predicted proteins | sample LakKivs1_kivu2a2_FD_114534 | JGI IMG/M metagenome (GOLD analysis project Ga0172362, IMG submission 114534) | Sediment microbial communities from Lake Kivu, Rwanda - Sediment s1_kivu2a2 | ecosystem: Environmental > Aquatic > Freshwater > Lake > Sediment | place: Rwanda: Western Province, Lake...
GGAACGTGGGTACGAGCTGTCCCTTGTCGTCCCTGAGCGTGTTCCCCCCGCAGTGGTCAAAGTGGAGATGAGTGTTGATGACAATATCGATATCCTCTCTGGAAAACCCCAGCCTCTGGAGCGAGCCGAGAAGCCCGACGTCCTGCTCGACTGCGTAGTTGTGACGGAGCCTCGACCCGAGCTTCAGCCCGGCCCCCGTTTCCACCAAAATGCGCCCCGCATCAGTCCGGATCAGGATCGAGTTGAGACCTAACCGAATCCGATTCCGTCCGTCGGCCGGATATTTTTTCTCCCACAGAACCTTGGGGACGACGCCGAACATCGCCCCTCCATCCGGATGGAAAAAACCGTCCCTCAATCCGAAAATATCGAAGTTCCCCAGCCGGAGTCGGTCAAATGTCATTTCAAGAGCCGATCAAGGCTGTATATCAAGTCCTGCCGCCGGTATTGGGCGATCTCGATTTTCCCGGTGTCCATCCGAATGGCATCCTCAGGACAGGCCTCGACACAAAATCCGCAGAAGCAGCAGCGGCTGATGTCAATGGTGAACTTGACTGGGACTTTTTGGATCTCGGGGTCAGGGTCTTCGGTGGGTTCAACGAGGATGCATTCGGAGGGGCAGACCGTGACGCAAAGAAGGCACGAGACGCAGCGCGGTTGGCCGTCTTCCCTCCTCAGCAGACGATGGAGGCTCCGATGGCGCGCAGCCAGCTCCTTTTTCTCCTCGGGATACTGGATCGTTACGGCCCCTTTTCGCCCGGTCTTGAAGCCGAGGACCTTGAGCGTATGGAACCACATGTTGGTGACGAAATGACGGGCCGTAATCAGACCGCCCTTGATGATCTCGAGAAAATCGCCCAGAGCTTTGATCATTTCAGAAACCCCATCACGACCCCTGTCCCAACAATATTGACCAAGCTCAACGGGATGAGAAGCTTCCAGCCCATGTTCATAACCTGGTCATAGCGAAAGCGGGGATAAGTCCAGCGAATAAGGATCTGAAGCCAGCAGAAAAAGATGATTTTGAGGTTAAAAGAAGCGAGTTGAAGCAAGATCACAATCCCGTGGGGAAGCGTCCAGACTCCGCCCCAAGGCCAGTGGAAGCCGTCGGCCGCGAGCCAAGGCACCTGCCAGCCGCCGAAAAAGAGCGTGGTTAAGAGCGCGGAGACGATGATGATCTCCATGAAATCGGTCATCATGAAAAGGCCCCACTTGAGCCCGCCGTATTCGGTGAAGAAGCCGATGATCTCAGATTCTCCTTCGGGCATGTCAAAGGGGACACGCTTAGTCTCCGCCAGCGCGGCAAAGAAAAAGACCACAAACCCGAGAGGTTGGAGCAAGACTCCCCATTTGGGGATGAAGCCGAAGAGGTTTTCCCCCTGGAAACGGACGATCGTCTGAAGGCTGAGCGAAGGAAAGACCATGATGATCCCGATGAGGGACAGGCCCAGCGCGACTTCATAAGAAATGAGTTGAGCAGCTCCCCTCATACCTCCGAGCAGTGTGAACCGGTTGCGGGAAGCCCAACCGCTGAGGATGATCCCGTAAACGGCCAGAGAGAGCATGGCCAGCATGAACAGCAGGCCCGCGTTGAGGTCGAGGACCTGGAGGTTGATGGCCCGGCCACCGAGCCGGAGTGTATCGCCGAAGGGAACCGCGCAGATCGTGATGGCGACAAAGAAAAAGGAGAGGAAGGGGGCGAGCGTGTGCAGAAACTTGTTGGCAAAGGGCGGGACGAAATCCTCTTTGAAGATCATTTTTATAGCGTCGGCGAACGGCTGAAAGAGACCGAGGACCCGGAGCTTCCAGATATTGGCCCGGTTGGCGCCGATGCGGTCTTGGATGACCGCGCTCTCCTTTCGTTCGAGCCAAGTGAGGTACAACGTCAGGACAAGAAACCAGACCAGCGCGAGAACGATCTTGATGACGATGATCACGATGTCCATGGCTTTCTATCTACGAAAAAAAGGGATTTCCCTCTGAAGCGCCAGAAAAACGGCCCGGGGAGTGTCCATCGGCCAAAAATATTTGGAGTCCACCCGGAGCTCCCTGGCGAGGTCAAGAAGCGCCCTCCATTCGGGAAGGCCCTCCCCTTCAAAGCCCAAGGCGGGGGCAAACGTCTGGACCCGGCCGTCGACATTAGTCAAGCTGCCGCCCTTTTCGGCAATAACCGGCACCGGAATAATGAAGTCAACCAGGCCGTCAAGGCCGCTCACGTGAGATGTAAAAAGGGCCTTGGTTTCAACCTTGTCCAGGACGCTTTTCAAATCAGCCAGGCCCGGTCCGGAGGCCAAGTAAGGACCGAAGATGAGAAGCAGGTCCAAGCCGAGCAGTTCCCGGGGTTCGGCGGCTGGCAGGGGCCACCCGATTTCCTGCAGTCCGCGGCGGTTGGCGGTCCGCTCCGGCGTGAGGAGCCATCCATCTCCTTTTTCCTGCGGCGGATCAGCAAGCCAGAATTTGTGGAGGCCCAGGCCTTTCCGGAAAATGCGGTCGGCCAAAAAAAGCTCTTCATTTGTCAGGTTGCTGTTCAGGACGATTCCGATTCGATCCGTTCTTCGATGAAACGTTAAAGATTTGACCTTTTGACCGAGGATCTGGACGACTCTGTCCCAACTCAGCCTCGTCAGTCGCCCATCTTTCCTCCATACCAACTGATCTTCTCTATTTTCATCCAGGGAGGCATACCCGTAGCGTCCATAGTCACAGATCCAGTAGGAATTGACATCGGGATTCTCGCGGGCGCGGATTCGGTAAACGCGCCGGACGCGAGGAATTCGCGGATGCCCCGGGTGGGAATCAATCGTGATGTTGCAGCCTCGGCTGCAGAGCCCACATATTGATTCCCGGGATTCTAGAAGCCACACCCGAGTCTTAAACCGGAAATCCAAGTCCGTGATAGCTCCCACCGGGCAGATCTGGGCTAGGTTTCCCGAATAATTATTATCGATAAGCTCTGACTCGAAGATTCCGATCTCAGAACGGAGTCCCCGGTTGAGGACGCCCGCGTCCTTCGTCTTGGTGATCTCATTCAGGAACCGAACGCAGCGGGTGCAGAGGATGCAGCGCTCCCGGTCCAGGATCAGGTTCCGGCCGAGCCTGAGCTTCTTCTCTCGCTTTTCCTTCGTCTCCTTGAACTGGCTTCGGAAAAGCCCGTATTCTTCGAAATAGTCCTGGAGCTTACACTCGCCGGCCTGGTCGCAGATCGGACAGTCCAAGGGATGTTCGGCCAGCAGGAATTCGAGCACCGCTTTTCTCGCCTCAACGACCTTCGGACTTTGGGTGTTAACCTTCAGGCCATCCTTGACCGTCGTCGAACAGGCCAGCTCCAGCTTGGGTAAGCCCTCGATCTCGACGAGACACATGCGACAGCTTCCCTCAGGCGCAAAGGCCGGATGGTAGCAAAGATGAGGAATATGGACTCCGGCTGCTTCGGCCGCTTTCAAAACGGTCCAGCCGGCCTCTACCTCAATTGCCTGACCATCGATGAAAATCTTAGGCATGGGGAATATATCTCTCCAGTTCCGAGCGGAATTTCTGGCAGATCGAAAGGATGGGCAGGGCGGCGGCATCTCCGAGGGGGCAAAGGGTCTTGCCCTTGATATTCGAGGCCAGGCGGACGATCGTATCGATATCGCCCGGTTCACCCTGTCCCGCGGCCAGGCGCCTGACAATCTTATTGATCCAGGACGTGCCGATTCGGCAAGGAGTGCACTGGCCGCAAGATTCATGGGAGTAAAACTTGGCCACGGCCTCGAGGACATCCAGGATCGATGTTTCCTCATCGATCACAATGATGGCGGCCGAACCGAGCATGGATCCGGCTCCCACCAAAGAATCGAAGTCCATCGGCAGGTCGATTTCGTCTGCGGTGAGAATCGGCGCGGACATCCCGCCCGGGATGACGGCCTTGAGCTTTTTCCCATCCTTCATGCCCCCGGCATGATCGAATATGATCGACCTCAGCCTCGTGCCGAGCGGGAGTTCGTATATGCCGGGTTTGCTGACCTGTCCACTGACGCCGAAAATCCTTGTCCCCCCGTCTTTCGGCAGCCCCTGCCGGATGAACCATTCGGCGCCATTCTGGATGATAAAGGGAATATTGGATAGAGTTTCCACGTTGTTGATCACGGTCGGGCAGCCGAACAGGCCAACAGAGGCCGGGAAGGGAGGCTTCAGCCGGGGATGTCCTCTTTTGCCTTCGAGAGACTCGAGGAGAGCTGTTTCCTCACCGCAAATATAAGCCCCGGCGCCGCGGTGGACGACCACGTTCAGGCCGAATTCCGTCCCCAGGATTTTTTCCCCTAGATACCCCTTCCCCAAGGCCTCTCCGATCGCCTCCTCGAGCCTCAGGGCGATGGCTTCATACTCTCCGTGGATATAAATAAAAGCCGAATGGATGCCCACTGCGTATGAGGCAATAATCGCTCCTTCTAATAAAAGATGAGGATTATGGCTCATCAGGTAGCGGTCTTTGAAGGTTCCCGGTTCTCCCTCGTCCGCATTGACACAAAGGTAACGGGGCTTGGGGATGTTCTGGGGGACGAAGCCCCACTTGACGCCGGCCGGGAATCCCGCTCCTCCCCGGCCCCGGAGATTGGCTTTTTTGACCTCTTCCAGGACCTCGGAGGGCGTCATTTTTTTCAAGGCCTTTTCGGCTGCGCCGTACCCCCCATACTTTAAGTAGATATCGATCCGATGAAGACCTTCCACTCCAAAATGGCGCGTCAAAACCTTTTCGTTCAAGGTCCTATACCAAGCCTTCCAGGATCCGGTCGATCTTGTCCCGGTCCAAAAAGCCATGATAATCTGAGTTGACCATCATGCAGGGAGCCTGCTCACATCCTCCTAGGCATTCCACTGTTGACAGCGTGAACCGCCCATCGGCCGTCGTCTCCCCCACTTCTATACCGAGCTTCTGCTTGAGATAGTCCAGGAGAGGCCCGGCGCCGAGCAGCGAGCAGCTCAGGTTTGAGCAGACCTGAAGGTGATATTTCCCGACGGGGCGCCGGAGGAGCATCGTATAAAAGGTCACGACCTCCCTGACCTTTATCGGCTTGAGTCCCAGGGCCTGAGCCACGAAGCGCTCTTCATCGCTCGAGATAAAGCCCACTTCGCGCTGGACAAGATGGAGGATGGGGAGAAGAGCGGCCTCCCTTTTTGGATACCGGGCGGCGATCTCGTCGATCTTCCGGCGCAACACCGCGGACAGCTCGGGGCTCATCGGTCGAGCTCTCCTCCGATCATGTTCATGGACCCGAAAGTGGGAATGACATCGGCCACCAACCGACCCTGGATGAGCTGCTCCAAAGCGGAAACAATATGAAAACAAGGGGCCCTCAGATGGAGACGATAGGGTCGGTCGGTTCCGTCGGAAACAATATAAAATCCCAGCTCTCCGTTTCCGCCCTCGACGGCGAAGTACACTTCTCCCTTTGGCGGCCGGATGCCGTGCCCTCGCATGAAAAACTTGAAATGCCGGATTAAGCCCTCTATCGTCGTGTATGTCTCCTCCTTTGGAGGCACGACAACGCCTTTGTCTTCGGCCAGGATGTCTGGATACCGGACGCCCTCGGAGCCCTCCAGGTTGGGGGAAAGTGCAACGGGCCTCCGGACCCGCTGTCGACGCGATTCCCTTATGGCCTGGACAGGAGGTATCCCCTCGACAACAAAAGCGGGGGAGGACTTAGGGATCCGGACGGCAGCCTGCTCGATGATTCTCAGGCTCTGCTCCATTTCCTTCATCCGGACCATGTAACGGTCGAAGTTATCTCCCCTTTCGCCCAGCGGAACGTCCCATTTCAACTGGTCATAAATGAGATAAGGATGGGCCTTGCGGACGTCATAGCAGATTCCGGTCGAGCGAAGGCATGGGCCCGTCCAGCCAAAGGCGACGGCATCCTCCCGGGACATGACCGCGACATCCCGGGTCCGGTTGAGAAAGACTTTGTTCTTGTCGAGAAGCCCGTGGACATCCTTCAGAACCTGCCGAGTCTCCTCGACGGCCTTCTTAAGAACGGTATCAAAGCCGGGATGGAGGTCCGCCCGGACACCGCCGATCCGAATATAAGAGGTCGTCATCCGGGCGCCGGTCGTCTGCTCAATTACATCCCAAATGAATTCACGGGCCTTCATCTTATACAGAAACACCGTGAAGGCGCCGCACTCCATGGCCATGGCAGCAAGACAGGTGAGATGGTCGGAGATGCGGGAGAGCTCGCTCATTAAAACCCGGATATATTGGGCCCGCTCCGGCACCTCGACCCCAAGCATTTTCTCGACGGTCATCACATAGCCGAGATTGTTGATCAGCGGCGAAACATAGTTCAGTCGGTCCGTGTAGGGCAGCAGGTTGAAATAGGTCCGGTGCTCGCAGGTTTTCTCAAAGCCGCGGTGGAGGTATCCGACCTCCACCTCGGAGTTGAGAATGCGTTCTCCGTCAAGCTCAAGCATAATCCGGATCGTCCCGTGCATGGCCGGGTGGGAAGGCCCCATGTTCAGGAGCATCGTGTCCTGCCGGGCCTGTTTTTGGATCCGAGTCGGCATGTCACTCCTTCAAGCGGATGAGGGGCTGCCGGCGGCGCAACGGGTAATCCTTACGCAGGGGGTAACCCTCGAACCCGTCGTACATAAAGATCCGTCGGAGGTCGGGGTGCCCCTCGAAATTCACTCCGAAAAGATCGTAGACTTCTCGCTCCAGCCAATTGGCGTTTTTCCAGAGAGGCGTCAACGAGGCAATCCGGAGATCGCCTTCCTCGAGCGCCGCCTTGACGCGCAGGCGCCGGTTCTCGGATAGCGAAAAGAAATGGTAAACCATCTCGAAGCGCGGCTTCCGACCAAAATAGTCAACGCAGGTGAGGTCCAGGAGCATTTTGAATTCACCCGGCCCGTCCCTGAGAAAACCCGCAATCGGGAGGAGCGCCTCTTTTTCGATGACCACGATTTCATCGCCCAGAGAAACCGACGTCTCTCGGACTGCGTCCGGGAATTCTCTGCGGAGGAGGTCTAGGATCGTCTCTTTCTCCATCGCCAATCGTGACCCTGGTTTTGGATTTTCTCCTGCAGTTTGAGAAGGCCGTCAAGGACGGTCTCGGGCCGCGGAGGACAGCCCGGGATATAGACATCCACAGGAATGATCTGGTCGATTCCCTGGACAACGGCATAGTTATCATAAATCCCGCCGCTTACGGCGCAAGTCCCAAAAGCGACGACCCACTTGGGCTCGGTCATCTGTTCATAGACGGTCCGGAGGACCGGGGCTTCCTTCTGGGTGATGGTTCCAACGACAAGAAGCATGTCCGATTGCCGGGGAGAAAAGCGCGTCCAGCCCGCCCCGAAACGATCGATGTCGAAATGAGCGCAGGCGGCCGACATGTATTCCATTCCGCAACAGGCGGTGACGAACGGATAATGGAACAACGAGAACTTGCGGGCCCAGCCGAGAAGAGAGTTGAACTGAGTGGTGATGAACGCCCCGGCCTGCGGTCGCTTCCTTTCCGGGCTCAAGACTCCAACCCCCTCAGTCCCATTCGAAGGCACCTTTTTTCCAGGCATAGATAAACCCACTGACAAGAACCGCGACGTAGGCCAGCATGATGACCAGGGCCGTTCCGCCCATTTCCTTAAATATAAGCGCCCAAGGGAAGAAAAAGACCACCTCGACATCAAACAGCAAAAAGATGAACGCGACTAGATAAAACTTGATCGGAAACGGGTTGATTCCCTTCTGGAGATAAGGGCTGCCGCATTCAAAGGGTTGTTCTTTGGCCGGATTGGTCCGGGATGGACCCAGCAGCCTGTTCATACAAATCAATACTAACCCCAGAAGTCCAAAGATGAGAAACACCAGGAACACTTCGGTCATTTCAGACTCTTTTAAGGAGGCCTATTCTAAACAAAGAAAAATAAAATGACAACCTTTTTTGACAAAAAAATGAGTTGGCCACATAATAGGTTTCTCCAAAAAGCGAGATGAAAAACCCCATATTTTTTCGGACACCGAGCCACTGGACCAAAAGCCTGGCCATCTTGGCCCTCTCTGTCGCCGCTCCCGCCTGTCGCCAGACAGCTCCGCCGAAGTCGATGATCTTGATCACCCTGGACACCCAGCGCGCCGATTATATAGGCGCCTATGGGATGGCCAACGTTTCTACCCCCAACATCGACCGCGTCGCCCGGGATGGGATTCTGTTCCGCAACGCCTACAGCCTCATCCCCATCACGCTCCCCGCCCATGCCTCACTCTTTTTTTCCGAGCCGCCCCATGCCGTCGGAAGCTACAATAACGGCCAGAAGTTCGTTGCCGCAAGACACTACCCGTCTTTCGTCAACCTTTTCCAAAAGAAAGGCTTCGCAACAGCCGCTTTTGTCTCACTCGGTGTGCTCACGGCCCCCTTCGGCTTGAACCAAGGTTTTGACAGCTATGAGGACAAGTTTCCGCAGGGACGCTGGTATCTTTCTGCCGGCGAGGTCAATGAGCGGGTTTTCCCCTGGCTCGAGAAAAACGCTGGGCGCCCATTTTTTCTCTGGATCCACTACTCCGACCCCCATGCTCCGTACGCTCCTCCCGACTCTCCGATCGACTTCCGTCTCTTCTTAAATGACCATCTGGTCACCGAGACCAGCCTGCAAAAATATGAGTTCAACCCCGCCACGCTTGATTTGAAGCCGGGGAAAAATGAGCTGCGCATCGGGTTCGAGAGCCAATATGATGTTCGACCGGGCCATTATATCGGTCGTCTGGACTGGCTGAAGTTCGAGCCTGAGCCCGGTCCGGAAACCTACCAGATGGATTTCTTGAGCGGTTGGTTCATCCGTCAATCCGACCAGACATATTTTTTTAACGACGGCGCTCTCATCGAAATTCGAAACGGCAACCGCCCCAGGCAGGTTCACGTCACCTTCCGGGGAGGCCCCATTCTCACCACACGGAACAACCGCCGCCAATACCGGAGAGAAGTGGAATACATGGATCGCGAAATTGGCCGCCTTTGGGAGAAGCTCGCCGAGCTCGGACTTTTCGATAAGTCGGCCATCCTTATAGTCGGCGATCATGGTGAAGGCCTGGGGGAATACCGGACCGACTTCGGAGACCCACACATCGGCCACATTCACTTCCTTTATGACGTCTATCTCCGTGTTCCGCTCATCATCCGCGATCCCACACAAAAAAAGAGGGGCATAGTTCGGGACGAGTATGCGACACTCCTCGATGTCGGGCCCACCTTTGCGGCCATGGCGGGATTGAAGCCCTATGTTCACTCTCAGGGCCGAAATCTGCTCCGCCTCAAAAAAAGGGATCCCCACATTATCTTCCAAGAAACCCACCGACCCGAAGCAGCCCAGGATCGGTTCGGGTTGCTTTTTCCCCCCTGGCATGCCATCTTCACAGTTCAGAAAGACCGGTTTGAGCTATATCACCTACGAACAGACCCGGAGGAAAAAAGAAATCTCCTGAGCGACCAAGACTGGCCTCCCGATCTTGGCGCACTCCGGCAAAAGCTCGAGAACTTCGCCCGGCAAGCTCTCAGCAGAAAGCCCGACATTTTGATTGACGACAAGACCAAGGAGATTCTTCGCGCCCTCGGTTATATTCGCTGAGCGGTTTTTCGCTTCCGACAGGGTTCTGCTTTTCGGCCCAGGTTTGCAGCCGGTTCATGGATTCAGAGCATGGAGCGCTTTCCCCTTAGCCTTGAGGGCCGCTTCCATCATCGCTTCTGATACTGTGGGATGGACATGGATGGTTTGGGAAATATCCTGAACCGTCATGCCTTTGCGCACGGCCAGAGTGAGCTCGGGAATCATCTCGCTGGCAAATGGCGCCAAAATGTGGGCCCCGACAATCCGGTCGTCGGGAGCGGCAATTATCTTGACCATTCCCTCGGGATTCTCCAAAGTCAGCGCCCGTCCGTTTGCTTGGAGCGAAAAGAGCCCGACCTCGAGCGGAATTCCGGCCGCCCTGGCTTCCTCTTCGGTAAGTCCCACCGAAGCAAGCTCCGGCTCGGTGAAAACGGTCATGGGCAGAGCCGCATAATCCATTTCCGCGGAGCCTCCGGCCGCATTCTCGGCCGCCACCTGACCTTCATGGGAGGCCTTGTGGGCCAGGAGCTTGCCTCCAATGACGTCGCCGACGGCGTAAATACCGGCTGCCTCCGTCTCCAGCCGGGCATTGACCTTTACAAAACCGGAGCGATCGAGAAGTCCGTCAAATCTCTCCCTGAGGAAGTCAGAATTCGGCCTTCGGCCCGTGGCCAGGAGGACCTTCTCGGCACCAAATTCAAAGGGCTTTCCGGTTTTGATGCACGTCCCTTTAAGGCTCACCATTCCAGAAGCCACGACGCATTCCTCGATGCGCATTCCAGTGAAAATCTTGAGGCCCTGTTTGTTGAGCAAACGTTCCAACCGGACCGTCATCTGACGGTCGGACCCCGGCAAGATCGTCGGCAGAATCTCAAGCACGACGACTTCTGTTCCGATGCGGGAATAAATGGTCCCGATTTCGAGCCCAATGGCCCCGGCGCCGATGACAATAAGCGAGCTCGGCGGGGTTTCAAGGTCAAGGGCCTCAAGGTGAGTCAAAATTGTTTGGCCGTCCGGCTTAAGGAACGGGAGTTCGGCCGAGACGGTTCCCATTGCCAGGACAATCTTTTCTGCCTCCAGCATTTTCTCTTGGTCGCGCCCCTGAAAGCGCACTTTTCGTTCGCTTTCGAGCTCACCCTTTCCCCTCAGGACTTCGACACCGTTCCGCTCCAGCAAAAATTCCGTGCCCCGGACGAGCCGTTCAACTGCGGCCCTTTTCCCCTGCTGGACGCTCGGCCAATTCAGCCGAACCGCCTCTCCCCAACC
>Ga0172362_10005637_pt1 | contig 10841 bp, 9 predicted proteins | sample LakKivs1_kivu2a2_FD_114534 | JGI IMG/M metagenome (GOLD analysis project Ga0172362, IMG submission 114534) | Sediment microbial communities from Lake Kivu, Rwanda - Sediment s1_kivu2a2 | ecosystem: Environmental > Aquatic > Freshwater > Lake > Sediment | place: Rwanda: Western Province, Lake...
CAAAATTCCCTTTTCTTCTTGAATAAAAGAGTTAATTTTTTCTTGCAAAGCTTTTAATTCTCCTTCAGAAATATCTGGCGGAATTAAATAAGTTAATTCGTAAGTTTTCATAATTTCCCACGAAAGTACGAAAAATTTTAATATTCAGCAATTTCGTATTTTCGTACTTTTTTCGTAATTTCGTAGATTATATCTTGAATTCAATTACATCGCCATCTCGAACTATATAATCGCGGCCAACTATTTTTAACCATCCTAATTCTCTGGCTTCTTTCCAACTGCCAGCTTCAACTAATTTTTGCCAGGGAATTACTTCAGCCCTAATAAATTTTTCTTCAAAATCAGAGTGAACCACTCCACCAGCCTCGGGTGCCCTCCCCCCTTTTTTTAAGGTCCAGGCCCTGGTTTCTTTCCCACCTGCCACTGTATAAAAGGTAATTAAATCAAGAATATTATAACAGGCCAGAATTAGCTGGTCAAGCCGGGAACTTAACCCCAATTCTTTTGCTTCAACTTCGGAAAGTTCCGACATTTCTACTTCATTCTTCAGATTTATCTCCAAATGCCCAATTTCAGGTTTTAAACCCTTGTCATCATTAGTGTTCAAGAGATATAGAATTGGCTTCTGAGTCAAGAGCTGATATTCTTTAATTTCCAATTTTTCTTCATCGGTTAAATCAAGCTCTGAAATTAAATTTTCTTGAGAAACAACTTCCTTAACTTTTTTCAAAAATTCAAATTTTTTTAAGAATTTTTTATCCCGCTTGGCATCATTTTCGAGTTTTGAAAGCAAACTTTCTAAACTCTCTAAATCCTTCATTAAAAGTTCGACCTTAACAATTTCAATCTCTTTTTCTGGATTAACTTCTCCCAAAACATTTTCGACATTTGAAGAGTCGTCGAATGCTCTGACTACCTCTAAAATTGCGTCACAATTTCTGACATGAGATAGAAACTGATTACCCAAGCCCTCACCCTTATGAGCGCCTTTAACTAAACCAGCAATATCAATAAATTCAATAACAGTCGGAGTGACCTTTTCAGGTTTGACAACCTGAGCAATCTTTTCTAATCTTTCGTCAGGCACAGTAACTATACCGATATTGGGGTGGATAGTGGTGAAAGGATAAGTAGCAATATCCACCGGTATTTTAGTTAAGGCCTTAAATAAGGTTGATTTTCCAACATTGGGCAAACCAACAATACCTACTGAAAATGACATAATTACATTGCTAAATTGTTAAAATTTGAAAAATCTACAAAAAAATTCTAAAATAACAATATAACAATTTAACAGTTTAACAATATAACAATTTTTATTTATGGTCAACCCAAATATTTTTAGAGCTTATGATATCCGCGGGATTTATCCTGAAGAGCTTAACGAAGAGGCAGCTTACCTTATTGGCCGAGCTTTTGTTAAATTTTTTAAAAAACCACGATTAAAAATTGTCGTTGGCAGAGATAATCGCCTTTCTTCTCCCGCGCTTTTTAAAGCTTTAACGAAAGGCATCATTGATCAAGGCGCTGATGTTATTAATATCAGTCTTTCCACCACCCCAATGCATTATTTTACAGTAGCTCATTTTAAATTCGATGGGGGGGTAATGATTACCGCTTCTCACAATCCACCTCAATACAATGGCTTTAAGTTCGTCAGAGAAAAAGCAATTCCCATTAGCGAAAAAACCGGTTTAAAAGAAATCAAAAAACTTACTACGAGACCCGGCAACATAGTAAAAAAAGACTACAACCCAAGGACGGGAGCTCCCGATTCGCGGGAAGCTCTCGCGTCCCGACCCCCCACCCGGCAAGGAAAAATAATACATAAAGAAGTTTTAAAAAAATATATAGCATTTAATTTAAAAGATTTTAATCTAAAAAAAATAAAACTTTTAAAAATTGTCATTGATACCGCTAATGGCGTGCCTGGGATTGTAGCCTCAGAAATTTTTAAAAAGACAAATTGTCAAATTTACCATCTTTTCGCTAAATTAGACGGTTCTTTCCCCAATCATCTTCCCAGTCCTCACGAAGAGAAAAATTTAAAAAGTCTAAAAAAAGAAGTTTTAAGAAAAAAAGCTGATTTGGGGATAGCTTTTGATGGCGACGGCGATAGAGTTATCTTTGTAGATGAAAAGGGTAAAATGATTCCAGGAGATTTAATCACTGCTCTCTTAGCCAGTTTGATTTTGAAAGAGAATCCTGGCGAAAAAGTATTATGTGACGTTCGTTCAAGTAATATAGTCAGAGATGTCGTAAAAGAGATGGGAGGAATTCCAGTAACTGGTAGAATAGGGCATTCTTTTATAAAAGAAAGAATGCGGAGAGAAAATATTATTTTCCAAGGAGAATTAAATGGTCATTATTATTTAAGAACGCACTATTTCTGCGAGGCCCCATTTTTCGTGATATTCAAAATCCTTGAAGAAATATCTAGAAACAGAAAAAGCATTTCTGAGTTAGTAAAACCATTTCAGAAGTATTCTCATTCAGGAGAAATAAATTTTAAAGTCAAAAACAAAAAAAAGGTTTTTAAAACCTTGGAAGATAAATTTAGAGGAGGGGAGATTCTAAAGATAGATGGTTTAAGAATTGATTTCCCGAATTGGTGGTTCAATGTTCGTCCATCCCACACCGAGCCGCTTTTAAGATTAGTGGTGGAAGGTAGAACAAAAAAACTAATGGAACAAAAGATTAAAGAGATAAAGTCAATAATTGAAAATTGAAAATTTTTAAATCTAAATGAGGCCCATTTTTTTCTTGACGTCTCGGATCGTAGATTGGGCGATAATTTGAGCCTTTTTTTTACCTTGCTCTAAAATCTCTCTAACATAAACTTCTCTAGTGAGAAGTTCTTTTCTTTTTTTGCGAAAGGGTTCCAAAGAATCTATGAGTAATTCGGTTAATGACTTTTTGAACTTTTCATAGCCTGACCCTTTAAATTTTTTCTCCAATTCTTTAATTGATTTTCCGGAAAAAAGAGAATAGATTGTCAAAAGATTGGAAATACCGGGCTTTCTTTGAGGATCGTAAATTATTACTTTCCCTGGGTCGGTGACAGCAGACATTATTTTTTTCTCAATAATTTCTGGCTCATTGAATAACTCAATACACCCTTGGGGATTGTCGGTTTTTGACATCTTCTTCTTAGGATTTTGGAGGGACATAATTTTTTCTCCAATTTTTTGTAATAAAACTTTGGGTTCTTTAAAAACCTCTCCGAACTTTTTGTTAAAACGTCTGGCAATTTCTCTGGTTAGTTCAACGTGTTGCTGTTGGTCTTTACCTACCGGAACTAAATCAGTTTGATAAAGCAAAATGTCAGCCGCCATTAAAAGAGGATAATTTAATAATCCGGCGTTAACACACTCTGGATGTTTTTTTGATTTCTCTTTAAACTGAGTCATTCTTTGAAGTTCGCCCAGGGGCGTAAATGTTCCCACCAACCAAGCAAGTTCAGCGTGTTCTCTTACCTGGGACTGAACAAAAAAGATGCATTTTTCTGGGTCAAGACCGGTCGCTAAATAAGCAATGGCTAGATCAATAATATTTTTTTGTAATTCCTCAGGTTGATAAGGAGTGGTTATAGCATGCAGGTCCACAATGCAAAAAATACACTCATTTTTTTCCTGGAGCTCAAGCCATTGTTTTATTGCTCCCAAATAATTTCCAATATGCAGTTCTCCAGTTGGCCGAACGCCACTAAATACCCTCATAATTTTTACACTTCAATGACTACTGGTAATATCATTGGTCGTCTTTTAGTCTTTGAGAAAAGAAATTGGCCAATTTTATTTCTAATTTCGTCTTTGACATAAATCCAATTGACGGCACCTCCTGAACCAGCCGCTTTATCAACAATATTTATCACTCTTTTACGCGTCTCCCTCAGTAGCTCTTTTGATTCCCTCAAATAGACAAATCCTCTTGATATTATATCAGGAGAACCCCGAACTTTTCCAGTAGTTTTGTCAACCACAGCAACAATGACAAACATTCCATCTTTGGCTAACATTTGTCGGTCTCGCAAAACTACCTCGCCAACATCACCAATCCCTAAACCATCAACCATTACATAATTTGAAGATATTAAGCCTTTTTGGAGAGAAATTCTTTTCTGGTTCAAATTGATGATATCACCATTTTCGGCAATGACAATATTTTTTTCGGGAAGACCCATTTCTTTAGCTAATTCCGAATGAGCTACTAACATTGAATATTGGCCATGAATTGGTAAAAAGAACTTTGGCTTTATAATCTTAATCATCTCTTTTAGTTCCTCTTTTTGGGCATGGCCTCCGGCATGGATATCCATCATTTTATAATGAAAAACTTTTGTTTTCTGTCGCAAAATTTCATCTTTCATAATTTGAACTGTTCTTTCATTTCCAGGAATTACCGAAGATGAGAAAATTACCGTATCTCCTTTTTTCAACCGAATGAAAGGATGTTCTTTATTGGCAATTCTCATCAAAACTGCCTCAGCCTCTCCCTGAGCTCCGGTGCACAAAATTGTTATTTTTGAATCTGGATAATTATGAATTTCTTTTGCCGAAATTAGAGTTCCCTTTTTTGATTTGATGTAGCCCAGAACTTTCGAGAGCTCCGTATTAGTTTTCATTGAGTAACCTTCAACGCAAACAAGCCTTCCATATTTTTCAGATAGAGTGATAATTTGCTGAATCCTATTAATCAAAGAGGCAAAGGTAGCGGCGATAATTCTTCCCCATGCCTTTTTAAAAATCTCTTCCAAATTTTTTAAAATTTCTTTTTCCGAAAAAGAATGACCTTCTTCTTCTGCTCCGGTTGAATCTGACATTAATAATAAAATTTTTCTTTCACCGATTGCTTTTAATCTTTCGAAATCGGTTGGCAAATCATTCACCGGATTCGGGTCAAACTTAAAATCAGAGGTATGTAAAATATTTCCAACCGGAGTTTCAATAAATAATCCTAAATTATCAGGGATGTTATGGTTTTGTCTAAAAAATTCAATTTTAAAAATACCTAATTGAATTTTTGAGCCATTTTTAACCTCTTCAACATCTAATTTTGGTAGATTGGGAAAATCCTCTTGCCTTTTTAAAATAATTCCTCGGGTTAAAGGAGAGGCAAAAATTCTTAAAGTGGGTCGCCAAACCTTTCCAATTAAATAGGGAACAGCTCCTATGTGGTCGTAATGGCCGTGGGTGAAAACTATTCCTAAAATATTTTTCTGAATATTTTGCAGATAAGAAATGTTTGGGACGATATAATCAATTCCCGGCATATCTTCTTCGGGCATACGAAAACCCATGTCAATAATTAAAATACTGTTTTTGTATTCTAACAGCATCATATTTCTTCCCACCTCACTCAGTCCGCCCAATGGAATAATTCTTAAATTAGTAATTTTTTTCATAAATTGTGCGGGCAGGAGGATTTGCACCCCCACAGACTTTCGTCTATAGCGCCCTGGACGCTACGCGTATCCTAATTCCGCCATGCCCGCCTGAGAAATTTTTTGAGTTCTTTTCCAAATTGAGGATGTTTTAAAGAAAGATAGAGATTGGATTTTAAATAAGCAAGTTTATTTCCGCATTCTAACCATTTTCCTTCAATTTCCCAGCCATAAATTTCTTTTCCTTCTTTTACCATTTGGGCCATAGTCTCAGTTAAATTTATTTCGCCGGTCAGATTTGGAGAATTTTTTTCCAAATAGTCAAAAACTTCAGGAGTAATAATTCTTTTTCCAATAATTGCTAAATTTGAGGAGGTTTCTTTTAGCGAAACCGGTTTTTCAATTATTTTTTCTATTTTAAAAAGTCTATTTTTAATTTTTCTTCCCCCAACCACTCCGTAAGATGGGAGTTTTTTCCTTGGCAGTCGGTGAAGAGCCATTACCGGTTTTTGATATTTCTCATAGATTTTAGTTAGTTGTAAAAGACAGGGAACTTTCGATTCAACAATGTCATCACCGAATAACACCGCGCATGGTTTCTTCCCAACTAATCTTTTTGCTCTTAATATCGCGTCACCATCGCCCAAGGGTTTTTCTTGTAAGATATATGAGAAAGAAATTTTTTTAGTAATTTTTTCTAAATTTTTCAGCTCGGCCAAAAGGTGATTTTTTTTCTGTATTTTCAAAACTTCTTCAAGTTCAGGAGTCCTTTTTAGATATTTCTTAAAGTAATCTAAAACTTCTTTTCTCTCTGGTCTAATAACAAAAATTATTTCTTTTATACCAGAATTAACTGCTTCTTCAACAATATATTGAATAACTGGTTTATCAACCAGTGGCCAGAGCTCTTTTGGAAAAACTTTACTCAAGGGTAAAAATCTTGTCCCCAGGCCGGCAATTGGAATAATTGCTTTTCTAATGCTTCGGCTTTGCTCAGCATTAGCCCTGAGTCTTGCCGAAGGGTTAATTTGAGTCATTTTTCAAAAAATCTCAATTTTCTCTTAAGTGGCTGATTAGTGCGCAACTTTGGAATGATATCATATTTTTTATTTTTAATCCAGCCCGACTTTGTATAATAATAACAAGCCCCCTGAAGTTTTTCTATAAAATCATAAATACCCCAGCACTTTTTATCAATCCAATTAGCTATTTTTAGTTTTTCGGGACCCGGATTAATTGTAATGTGAGCGTAACCTGCCGGAGCAATCACCCAATCTCCTTTTTTTGCCAAAATTTGATAGACATCGAGAATCCTTTTTCCTTTAGATTTTTGAAATAAAAATATCGCTTTACCCTCAAGGACCGTTATGAATTCCTGACATCCCTTTGGATGTTCGTGACCTTTCGTTTTGGGAAATTCCCGGCCAAGAAGGCGAGAGGTAATGTCGGTAATATCATATCTTAAGCAATTTTTTTCTTTAACGCCTCGATATATATAATAAACCGGAAAATTTTCTACGGTCGTTAACCATTTTTTATCATAAAGAACACTCTTCATATCATACAAATAGCGGACATCTGGCTTTATTTTAGTTTTTAGTTTTAAGTTGTAGCTTTGAGCTTTGAGCTTCGAGCTTTGAGCTTTTACTTCCATACTCTTTTTATTTTGATGTACCAATTTTCTATATCTGTAAATCTTTTTGAGGGATCGGCAATTATTTTTACATTTACCCCTTTAATTTCTTTTGAAACTAAATAAAGGTAATCTGGATTATAAAGGAAGACCACTGGAGCATCTTCAATTAAAATATCTTGGAATTTTTCTAACTTTTCTTTTCTCTCCGTTTCATTTAAATTTTTTCTCGCTTCTTCCAATAATTTATCACATTCTTTATTCTCGTAGCTAGCCAAATTTAATCCAGGGTCCTTTTTTTGAGAAGAATGCCAGAAAGGAAAAGGGTCAGGAATCGCACCCAAAACTTCACCAAACAAAAGCGAGCTATAATTTCTTTGGCGAATAACTTCTTCAGTTAAATTTTGAATCTCAAAAGTTTTAATTTCTAATTCCACTCCCAGGGTTTGCCATTGTGATTTCAACTGAGAAGCCACCTCAACCAATTCCGGCTGATTTAGAGTCGCCAAAGAAAATTTAAGAGAAATTACTTCTCCCGGTTTTTCAAAACAAACTTCATTTAATTTTTCTCGAGTCAATTTTCTAACTTCACCCGTTCCTTTTTCTAATTCAAAAGGTTCTAGAAGCTCCTCTTTATATTTTTCCTGGAATTTTATTACTGCCTCTTTGGTTTTTTGGCCAAAATAACCGGTGATTTCTCCTTCGGGATAAATTTCCGTGTCTCGGGCTAAGCATTTTTGGAGTTCTTTTACTTCTTCGCCTCCGGAACCAAATGTTAAATTACTCTTGAATTGAAAAGGAAGGGGTTTTTTAACAATTTTTTCTCGGATTCCGGTTTCATTTTTGAGAAAACCTGCTTTTTCTAAAATATCGTTTGCCTTTTCTGGATTATATTCATAAACTTTTGATGGAGGATTGAAACCATAAATATCTGGCAAAATGGGAGAATCGACAAGTTTGCCATAGCCACCCAAAACCTTATCGATGATTTCCTTTTTATTGGTTCCGTAATTTAAAGCTTCTCTCACTTCCTTTTCGGCCAAAACATTGGAGTTTTGGGGATTGAAAAAAATGGCAAAGTATCTAGGCAAAGAAAGATAATTAAGGTTGCCGGAATCTTTGAGATCATTTGAGACTACAACCCGCCCACCGCCCGACAAGGAAAGAGCTTTGATTTCTCCCTTTTTATAGCTTTCGATTAACTGAGCTTCCTGGTCAAAAAATCGAAAAGAAATTTCGTTAAGATGGGGGGATTTACCGAAATAGTAAGGATTTCTGACTAAAGTCAAAGAATTTATCTTTCCTTCCTTATCTTGGAATAAATTTTTTAATTGGTAGGGCCCTGAACCAACCGGTTTTAAATTATAAAATGCTAAGGGGAAATTTTGCGGAGATATGGTTTCCCAGATATGCTTTGGTATTATTTTTATTGTGCAGTTTTCTAAAAAAACCGAAGATTCATTTTTTAATTCAAAGCGGATCTCTAAATCAGAAATTTTCTCTACATTTACTCCCACCCAGCTTCCTCTCAAAGGACTTTTAGCATTGGGATCTTGAATTGATTTTATGGTAAAAATTACATCATCGGCAGTTAAGGGCTTTCCATCTGACCAAAAAAGATTCTCTTTTAGATAAAATTCATAAATTTTTCCATTTTCTAAAATTTTATAATCCCTAGCTAAATCGGGGATAATTTTACCATTTAAATCATATTTTAATAATCCCGAAAAAATTAGTTCAGTTAAATCTCTATCGACATCATTAACTGAGTCATAAAGGGGATTAATCCATCTCGGAGAACCCGCCGCTCCTTCAATATAAATTCCTTCAATATAAATTCCGCCTTCCGCTGGTTTAATCTCTGTATTTTTAAAATAAAAATTAATTGCTAAGATTAGAAATGAACTGAAAAATAAAAATAATAAAGAAAAAAATATAATCTTCTCCTTTTTATTCAAAATTTTAAAAAATTGTCTCCATTGCGGTTTTGAGGGCCATTTTTTTATCGAGATTTTAGAAAAAAAACTTTTGATTTTTGGAAGATTTAACATTTAGACTACAAGGTTAAGCAAGGCTAAAATTACAAAGGCAGCTCCGAAGAGACAAGTAGCCCAAAAGATTTTTTTCTGGATCCCCCGCCTGGTCATATAAAATTCTCCTCCGCCGCCAAAGGCAGACCCCAGGGCTTGACCTCTTTGTTGGATGAGTATAAAAACAATTAAAAAAACAGCAACTAAGATTTGGACAATTGGTAAAAATTGTTTCATTGTTACTCGACGATTACTTTTTGTCTGGGTCGATATATTCCTAAAAAGAGACTCAAAACCCAGATAATAATTGTTGTCCAGAAAAGAGGAATGAGGCCTTCAATTTCAAATTCCAGGAAAAAAATATCAATTACCCAAACTATTAACATATTTATCACTAAACTAAATAAGCCAAAAGTTAATATTCTCAGGGGCAGAGTAATAATTTTTAAAACTGGTTTAATGAAAAAATTAACTAAACCCAAAACAAAGCCGACCAAAAGTAAAATTTGCCAGCTATCTGTAAATTCTATTCCAAAAAAAGAGCTTTCTCCAGGAATAACCTTCAAAGAAACTCCGGGAACAAATTTAGTAGCTAAAAAGATCCCCAAGATTCCGGCAATAATTTGTAAGATTAAACGGTTCATGACTCTATGAATATTTTTTAATAATATCAATTTTTTGGGCAAAAGTCAATCTCTCTTAATTTTCGATGATAAGAAATGGCAAAACGATGAGCTTCGTCCCTTAGCTGTAAAATCAAATTAAAAACCTCTCTCGGCAAACTTTTGAGCAAAACTGGATTTTTTTGCCTCTCAATGAATAATTTATTTTCTTTTTTGGCTAAAGCTGAGACGCTGATTGATGCTGATTTTGCTGATTTATGCTGATTTAAAACACTCAAGGCGGCATTTAATTGCGCGATTCCTCCATCGATTAAAATAAAATCTGGCAACCCCCATTCTAAATGTTTAAAGCGACGAGTCAAAACCTCTTTAATCATTGCCACATCATTTGGTTTTCCAGCAATTTTAATCTTAAATCTTCGATAAAAATTTTTATCTGGCAAACCATTAATGAAAGTTACCATTGAGCCTGTTGCGACTTCGCCTTGGATATTAGAAACATCATAGGCTTCAATTCTCGAACCCCCCTTTTCAACTTTTAAATTTTTTTTGAGACTCGTTTCAACTTCCGCCCATTTATACTTATTAATTTGCCACGGCTGAATTAATAAGTTTCCAGTAGGCTCAAAAATCTTGGCGTGGGATATCACTTTTTCTAAGGCTTCAATTTGATCTCTGATTTTGGCTGCTTTCTCAAATTCCTGGAAGGCTGAGGCTTTTTTCATTTCTTTTTTTAATTTTTTTAAAACCTGAATTTTCTTTCCCTGGAGAATTTTTGTTAGATTTTTAGCATTTCTCTGACTCTCCTTTTTCATTCGAGTTTCAGCATTTTGAATTTGTTTGCCAAGAGTCGATTTTAGCAAACAAGGAGCTAAGCATCTTCCTAATTGATACCATAAGCAGGGTCTTTTTGGTAAGGTTTTACATGTTCTATAAGGAAATACTTTTCTTAAAACTTTTAAAGTCTGTTTTAAGGCTTTACCATCAACGAAAGGACCGACGTAATTAATTGTTAATTGTTGATTGTTAATTGTCGATTGTTTGATTTTTGTTTGGTGCGTCCAGAAAATTTGTGGAAATGACTCTTTAGTTACGCCGACAAAGAAATAGTTCTTATCATCTCGCCAAAAAACATTATATTTTGGCTGATATTTTTTAATTAAATTCGCCTC
>Ga0172362_10005638_pt1 | contig 10841 bp, 8 predicted proteins | sample LakKivs1_kivu2a2_FD_114534 | JGI IMG/M metagenome (GOLD analysis project Ga0172362, IMG submission 114534) | Sediment microbial communities from Lake Kivu, Rwanda - Sediment s1_kivu2a2 | ecosystem: Environmental > Aquatic > Freshwater > Lake > Sediment | place: Rwanda: Western Province, Lake...
GGCGATGAGTCCAATTTCCTCGCCCCGCTGAATACGGAGGTCTTGCCGGTGAGCGCCGAACCAGCGATCAACAAACTTATGCATTTCCTCCTGCTCTGGCAGGTCAGGCAGGTGCAGGCTGTGACCGCGGACGCCGAAGCCAGCCCGGTGCTCTTCGGCAAATATCACCGCCGCCTTTATCAGGAAGCCCGCGGACAGGACAACTCACCAGTCAAACCGCCGTACAAAACCGACCGCCTCATCGCACAAACGGTCCTGACCGCCGACACCAACGACGAGGCCCAATTGCTCACCGCTGGGCGCCACTTGGCCGAGCAGCTCGCCTATCAATTGCGTCGGCGTCGCCAGATTGCTAAAACGTTGAACTTTGAAATTCACTATACTGACGGTTTCAAGAGTAACCGCAAGGGTACTCTCACAGCAAATGACAATGCTACCGCCATTGCGGAAGTCAGTCGCCTTTTCCGGTTAGCCAATTACCGCCGCAACCGCGTGCGGGCCATCATTCTCGAAGCCGCCGACTTCCTGCCGGTCATCAATCAACTGGATTTATTTCGTCCCCCCAAGGACGACCGCCTGTCGCGTTCCCTGGATCAAATCCGTCAGCGGTATGGCTTCACCAGCATCGGCAATGCCGCCGGGTTAATTGCGACACGGAGTTACCCAGAGGACGCCCAAAGTAACACAGAGATTCTCCTGAAATTAAAATCCATCGGCAATTCTCCGTGCGCTTCCGGGTAACCAAAGCCTATGTTCGTCCATCTTAACACTCATTCCACCTACTCGAAGATGCGCGGTACAGCCTCGCCACAGACATTGTTGGCGCAAGCCCGAGCCGCCAACCAGACGCATCTGGCGCTGACGGAAGTCAACGGGCTGTGGGGTTTTATCCGCTTCGTCCAATGGGCACGCGACGCTGGTATCAAACCGATCGCCGGCACCAACTTGCTCACAGCGCATTTCGACCTCATTCTCCTCGCCGAAAATCAAACCGGCTATGAAAACCTCTGTCGCGTCATTTCCCGCGTTCACGATGATGAAAACCTCTCCGCCACCACTATACTTAAGCCGTACGCCAAAGGTCTTTTCGTACTGGCCCATCAGGAAAATGTCCTGACCGAGCTCGCGTGCTTTTTACCTGCTACCCACCTCTTCGTCGAACTCCGCCCCGGCGTGACCGAACGTGAAGCCACCCGTCTTGCCAGACAACTACAGCTGGAAATCGTTGCCACCGGCGATGTCTATTTCCTTAAGCCGGAAGACCAGCAAACCCATCGCATCCTGCGCGCCATTGATAAAAACGCCACCCTTTCACAGCTCACACCCGGCGATTATAAAAGTGCTCAGCATTTTTTCCGCAGTGAAAAGGAAATGATTGACCTCTTCCCTAACAGCCTCCCGGCCATCAACAATTCCCAGTACCTGGCTGAGCGCTGTAAAACCGACTGGACCTACACCAATACCATTTTCCCCGGGCTTTCACTCAAGGAAACCAATCTCGCCAACCGTCAACTGCGTCAACTGGTTTATGACGGCGCTAAGGTACGCTATGGTGAAATTACCGCTAACGTCTGCCAGCGCATTGAGCATGAATTGTCTCTGATCACCCAAAAAGGCTTCGCCCCCTATTTTCTTGTCGTCTGGGACATTGTCAAGCAGACCAAAACCACCATCGGGCGCGGCAGTGGCGCCGCCTCCATCGTCAGTTATTGCCTCTTCATCACCCAGGTCGATCCCATCAAATACAATCTGTGTTTCGAACGCTTCATCCATCCGGAACGGGTGGATATGCCGGATATTGACGTCGATTTCGCCTGGGACGAGCGTGACGGCATCCTCGATTATATTTTTCAAAAGCACAGCCTGGAGCGCACCGCGATGGTTTCCAACCAGGTCATGCTTCAGCCGCGCTCGGCAATCCGGGAAGTCGCCAAAGTCTATGGCTTGTCCAACGAAGAAATCAAAGCCGTCACCAAGCGTATCGGTTACTTCGCCCGCAAAGCTGCACTCTTAGAGTGGATCAAAACCGATCCGCGCTTCCGCAACTTGGACCTCGACGACACCCTGCGCGACATCATTTTGCAGAGCGAAAAAATCGTCGGCGTCTTTCAGTTGTCGTCGGTGCATCCCGGCGGCGTGGTCATCGTCCCCGACGAAATCCGCAAATACGTACCGGTGCTGATGGCCACCAAAGGCGTGCAAATCGTCGAGTGGGAAAAAGACCAGGTCGAGGACTCCGGCCTGCTGAAAATCGACATCCTTGGCAACCGCTCCTTGGCGGTGGTGCGGGATACGCTGAAACAAATCGGGCTTTATCGCAACGAATATACGGATTATCATAAAATTCAACCCGTGGGCGATCCGGCGACCGAGGCTTTGATGCAAGCCGGACGCACGATGGGCATTTTCTACATCGAAAGTCCGGCCACGCGTCTGCTCCTGAAAAAGGCCGGGCGCGTGGATTTCGAGCACGTGGTCATTTATTCCTCGATCATCCGCCCGGCCGCCAACCGTTTCATCAATCTTATGCTGGAACGGATTCACGGCCAGCCCTGGCAACTCCTGCATCCCGATCTGCAATGTCTCGCGGAAAGCTACGGCATCATGGTTTACGAGGAGCAGGTTTCGATGGTTGCGCGCGAGATCGCCGGGTTCGGTTATGCCGATTCGGATTATATCCGCAAGGTCATTGCGCGTCCGGCACTGGCGCATTTAGTCCCCGTCTGGAAAAAGAAATTCATCACCGGCGCACTCAACCGCGGCTACTCGCAGAAATTAGCTGAAACGCTCTGGGAAATGATCGAATCTTTCTCCGGCTATTCGTTCTGCAAACCGCATTCGGCTTCCTACGCCATGCTATCCTTCACCTGCGCCTACCTGAAAGCCCATTATCCGGCGGAATTCTTAGCCGCGGTGATTACCAATCAGGGCGGCTATTACTCTGCTTATGCATACCTGAGCGAAGCCCGGCGCTGGGGCATTCAAATCCTGCCGCCGCACATCAACCGCAGTTGGCGCGATTATCGTGGCCACAAGGATAAAATCCGGCTGGGTTTCATGGCTATCCGCAACCTGCAGGACAAAGCCATGGAGGCCGTTCTTAACGAACGCAAGGCTGGGGATTTCAAAGACCTCGATGATTTTCTGCTGAGAGTGGACCTTGATTTGGCCGACGCCATGGCACTGACCAACGCCGGCTGTTTCGCCGAACTCGAACCACAGCTGACTCACAAGGAAATTGCTTTCAAGGTCGCCAGTTTCTATCTCCAGAAGGGTGAACGCCGACCGCTGACCCCGCGACTCGACCACCAGCCGCTCAGTCACCTGGAAAAATTGACGCTGGAAATCGAATCGTTCGGCTTCCCCCTCTCGGAACACCCCTTGGAACGCTACCTGCCGGTTTTCAGCGGCAAAGTCAGAAAAGCCCGCGACCTCGCCCAGTACGTCGGGCAAACGGTCAATCTGCTGGGCGTTTACATCACCCGCAAAGTTGCCATCACCAAACAGCACGACCCGATGGAGTTCGTCACATTCGAGGACGAGACTGCCCTATTCGAATGCGTTATATTCCCGGAAGCGTACAAGGAATTCGGCGACCTGCTGAACTGGGAAACGCTTTTCGTCATCCGCGGCAAGGTCGAAGAAGCTTATCACACTTACACTGTCACCGTCGAAAAACTCGCCAGCCTGCAACGCACTGTCGAGAAAATGACGCCGTGTAAACGAACACCGGCCAGGCCGACTTTCGCCGAAGTGCACTTCGCCAAGGAATATTGAGGTAATGGTGATACGAAGGGACACAGAGTAAACACTGAGTGCCACAGAGATTTAATAAAAATCTTTTCACTTCACTTATCCACTCGAATATCAGGCAGGCGATTAATAACGCGGCATAAAATATTGAACTATTTCAGCATTATTAATTTCTGTTGAAATACTCTCTCACGAGTCTTGAAAATAACCAAATATAAACCGGTAGAAATTCTCTGGCCATCATCATTATTTCCATCCCAGACTACTGAATGATAATTCACCGGATATGTTTCATTTCTTATAAGATTTCGAACGACTTTTCCGTTTATATCGCAAATTAATAAATCAACAGTAGTTGCTGTCGGTAAAGAGAAACGGATTGTTGTGGAATTATTGAACGGATTGGGCGCCGAGGGATACAATAATAAAACTTCCGGAGTATTACTGGCCAAAGCAACAGCACCAGAATCAGCCGGATTACTTTTTTCTAACCAAGCATTGACACAGAAGGATTTTTCCGCCGTGTAATTTGATTTATTGCTGGCATCATCAACGGCACAGATTTTATAATAAATATATTCTCTTGTCGATGGATAGGTATATTTATTCTCCTGTTCGTCAATCCAATACGTCGCAGTAGTCGTCATACGCAGAGACCAGCTACCACCACCTCGTTTTTTCCAGATTTCATAATGATTAAGATCGGAAACCGGGACTGCATTCCAACTTATTTTTGGATGATTATTTGACCAAGAACCAGTAAAATTTTGAGGTACCGGCGGATTTTCTGTATTTGTATTGTGAGTAATTAATTAAAGCATCATATCCCCTGGATTGTAAAAATAATCTTATTCCGTGGCAACCATCTCGAATACTATCTGGCTCTTTATCGGTATAATCGTACACAGGACTGTAATTAAATACAACATTTGTTCCTCCGTCTTTATTTTTCCATCGTTTCTGGTTAGAGCCACAGAAATCGGCTATACAATCAGGTTGATGTTCAGTCCAATCATTGGTAACAAAAGGATCTGGTAAAACACTATATTCTTCAACCCAGTAATCATCAACGTGCCCCCGATTCTCATCATCATCAATACCTGAATGAGAGGCGCTTAAAGGACATTCTCCATCAGATCCACCAATCCCCCCGGCCACCAACCATTATTCGTAATGGGCATATTTCCATCATTAGTCGGACCAGTATAAATGTTAGGAAATCCATGATTATCCCAATATCCCAACATCATCGCTACGGCAGTCGGAAAGCATCCATACGACCAAATATATGCTGGTACTCCCTGAATCACTTTTACTTCAGGGGATTGAGGAATTTCTACTGTATCAGCTTTTATCAGAGACATAACTCCATTGATTTCTTTAATATCGTTAGCGAAACAACTAATTCCGATCCAAATTAACAGTAACATCTTTCTCATAGTAAACTCTCTCTTATAAAACGGTGAAAGGTATATGACCAGAATCCGAGGAAATATCATAAGAATATTTTTCATAATTGAATTGTAAACTTGCACTGCATGTTGCTAAATATTTGCCACTTTTCAATTTCACTACCTCCTGCCAAATCCGGCTCGTGTGCGGTGATAAATAAGCAGTGTAAATAAATGAACTCGGGGGCACACCAGCGATTATTTCTACATATACTCCATCATCATGATAGACATTAAAACAGACCGCATTGTCCAAATTTGAAGTAGCATATTTATATTCCACCGTATCGTCGCTAAGATTTTCTATGATATACTTGACGTAAATATTTTCCGTAGAATCAAACTGGTTTCGTTCGACATTGTTTGAATCGGTCACTATAAACTGAAATCTGATATCAGCAGTATCATCTGATTTAACGATTTCTTTTTTACCCTGGCAATCAATAAAAATAACAATGAGAGGAATAACGAATGTAAGTATATATTTTTTCATATATCCTTCTAAAGTTAATCCATTTATTAGTTTTCAATGAAATACCGAGCACTTATTAATATTAATTTCCAAAAGGAAAATCCACGTAGATTTTGGTCAAAATCTCGCGCTTTCTCACATTTCCTTTATTAATCCTGTCAAATCTCATCCGGCGCTACAATTTAATCTGTTGAATTATACTATTTATTTATCTAAATGTCAACATTTTTCTCAATTAATTTTTAATCAGCGATAAATGTTTATTGTTAGTACCAAGACTAAAATAAACTTATTTCAAGTACAGATTTGTGTTTTTTCTTGGGCCTGAACCGAGGTGCATTTCGCTAAAGAGTATCGAGAAATTGCGACACTGAGGGTCACGGAGGAATACACGGAGGAACACAGAGTTTTATTATTGGAATAAGAAAATCTCCGTGTACCTCTGTGTAACCAAATCCCGAACCTTCTTTTGGCTTTACCGGTTAATTGTAATTAAATTAGCCGCGCTTTTTGGAGAGGTGGCAGAGCGGTTGAATGCGGCGGTCTTGAAAACCGCTTTCCTGACACAATCGGGAACGGGGGTTCGAATCCCTCCCTCTCCGCTGGAGCATCGACTGCCCGGTACTTATTGCCTATTACGAGGGAAGAAAATGCTCGGATTTTTATTTAGCCTACAGCGTCAGCAGTTGGCTTACCTTGATCATCAAGACATTGTCGCCATTGGTCTGGAACAAATGGCGCAAATCGCGTCCAACATTGAACGGCTGGAAGGTTTCATAATCGGTGAATCCCTGGGACCAGACTAAGTAAAGCGCCGAACCGGTGCGATATTCCCAGCGCAAGACCAGGTTCGAACGGAACTGCTTGTAGTTGAAATTTTCCTCACCGCTGAATGTGTAATCCACACTGCCATCCTTGCCCTTGTCTACTACGTATTCGCCGTTGCTATGATCATAGGAAATTTGGTCCCCGAATTTTTCAAAACGTCGATTATAACGGGAACTGTAGGCATTAGCTAACCGCATCAGATCAAAATATTTTCCGGAAGTCAGGTATGGTTGAGCGTAGTACTGCACAGTCAGATTAGGCGTAATGGTGAAATCGGTTCGAATGGTCAAAGCTGCCACTTTCTGATGCAATTGCGCCCAGATGTACTGCCGCTGACCATTTTCATCGTTTGCCTTGCCGATCCAGGCCCAAGTATCATCTAAGTAATTTAAAGATAGATCCGCGCTGAGTTGCAGATTCTGGCGCGGTCGCCAGGTCACTGATGGATCGACCTGGTAACCATGGACATTATCGGAATTGGTAAAATAAAAGCCCAGGAGCTGGGCAAACAACTTGTCACGCCCATCGGAATTGATATAGCTCCAGATGTTCCAGTAAGGAGGCACATAAATTGCCGGACCGCCGCGGTTATGGGCACAATCGAATCCTGCCCAGCCGTGGTTTAATCCCACTCCATAACCCCAGTTGTTATTGAAGATTAAATGGGCATTGATATTGCCGCCTAAACTGGTACGCAAACCACCGTAGTTCCAGTTTGCCCATTGATTGAAATTTAGCCGGTAATTGCGGATGAACTTTCCCGGTTCCCACCGATAATACTGCACCCAGTTGAATTGATTGATGTTATCCACCTGGGTCAGGAAACCCATATCGTTGATTTCCAGGCCGGGACTGTAGGCAATGACGCCACTCGCTCCGCGCCAGTGACCGCTGGTTTTCTGTAAAACGCCCCTCAAAGCATAGCCGGATAATGAAGTCGCCTGCGGATCGTACTCGACGTGTTTGGCGTCCACCCGATTAAAATAACGCGCAGAACTCTTCTGGGTGCGCTGGATAGCGAGCGTATCACCATTGACATTTGAAAAAGCGATTGAACCCTGAAACTGGTACTTATCCCCGAAAAATTTATGGTCAATATCTACACCACCAGTATAGGCGGAACGATGCAGGCGCTCCAGTCCGGTATTCTCGAGGCGACGATTGACTGCGGTAAAAATTCCACCGACCGATGTCCGCCCGGTGCTGAAGTCCTGTTGAACCCGGGTTAACCAGAAATTAGTCAGCGGTTCTACCACTGATACATCTTTGGTCTTGTCCGTATAGTAGACTGTTCCCTTCTCCTGAGCCGTGACCGCTTCCATTACTCCCAGGGAAAGTCCCCCGGCGGTCTTGCCGGTGACTTTCAGCGCGCCCAATATATTGGTGGCGTCCGGCTTGAAGGTTGAAATCACTTCCTTACTATCATCTTCGACGGGATCAAAATGCGGGGTGCGCCCGATGCGCCGGGAGTAAAACAGCGAATTATTCTGCCCGTCGCCGTCCCCAAAACCGAGTGAGTAACGCAGAATATTGGCACCTTCCATGAAAAAGGGACGTTTTTCGCTGAAATAGGTTTCAAATTCGGTCAGATTGAAAACCGCCGGATCGGCCTCCACCTGCCCGAAATCCGGATTAACGGTGGCGTTCAGCGTCAAACCCAATGGACTACTGTACCGGAGATCGCCTCCGACATTAGCAAATAGGTCATATTTTTCACGATGCACTGGCGTCTGCAGACTTTTGGAAAGCTTGGTGTTCCCCGCTAAATACGGCATGACGTAGATCGGTTTACTGACCGTGACATCCTTGAGACCTTTGAGCTTACCATACCGGGAGACAAATCCCTGTTCAGCCTGCGACCAGTAATTCCAGACAGCGACCTCATTATTTTTACGCGGCAGTTCGCGATAAAACTGCAGCCCCCATTCCATCTCGCTCGCCGCATTAAAGCGCAGTTCACGAAACGGGATGCGCCACTCCGCCGACCAGCCATCGGGATTAATATCCACGGCACCATCCCAGACTGCGTCCCAGTCAGCATCAGCATTCTGATCATCAAAGCGGCGAACGTCATGTTTAACCCCGGCGGCATTCAAACCGAATTCAAACGCCGTACGATGGTCGTTGTAACTGTCAATCGAGACGTACATCCAGTCTGATTGTGAGTAATTATCCCGCCGCGTCAGGATGGCCGCGATATTCTGCGGTTCGGGATCAAAAGCCCGCGCCCCAAAATAAATATACCCGGCATCGTATAGCACGGCGAACTCGGTCTTATAGGAAGCGGGCGAACCGTCGTTGGGATTGCGCTGGGTAAAATCACTTTGCCAAACGGCGTTCTTCCAGGCAGGTTCATCAAGTTTGCCATCCAAATTAATTGTTGATTGACCGATGCTGATCGCAATCGCTTCCCGCAATTGTAACGAATCTATCGACATCGTCGTCTTGGCAGTTAATAGCACTGGCATAACAAAAACTAACCCTTTAATCCATCTCGCCTTCATATCATTTCTCCAGTAAATGTTCAACTTGATCGCACGCCAATATGACCACCAAGTGTAATAAAAAGTTGCACAGCCCGGTGACTTTTTCGGTAAACGGTATTTTATCCGGTCAAGGGGTCAGACGCCTTTCATTCTGCTCTTAATCGAAACTTGGTATTTTGACGCAATTCGCTTAAAATTGGAGCAATGTGTGGACGCAAAACACTGACTAAAGGCAAAATGGAAATCATCGAACAGCTTTCCATTCAGCAATGGGACGAGACCGTTCCGTTTGCAGCCAGTTACAATATCGCGCCACTGCAGTACAACCCCGTCCTGGTTTTCGCCACTGGCCGAACAGTGAAACCGATGCGCTGGGGCTTAATCCCCGCCTGGACTAAAACCGCCGACCGGGTCAGCTATTTCATTAATGCGCGGGTAGAAACATTAGCCACCAAACCAGCCTTTGCCCCTCTGCTCGTCAATCACCGATGTCTGGTTATCACTGACGGCTACTACGAATGGCTAAAATCCGGCCCCCATAAGCAACCGTATTTCATTCATGCTCCGGATAATTCACTCCTGCTGATGGCTGGTTTATGGGACACATGGACTTCCGCGGAGGGTCAGCCGATCAGTACCTATACCGTCATTACGACCCGTGCCGATGAGCAACTTTCCCACATCCACGAACGCATGCCGTTGATCCTCCCCGGCGAGCGCATTAATGCCTGGCTGGATCCGACCCTGATAAACCGGCAGGAAGCCTTGGCGTTGTTGCAGGTCGGTCAGACGCCCCTTGAATACTATCCGGTCTCGACCATGGTCAATTCCGTCAAGAATAATTCACCGGAATGTATCCGGCGGATCGTGCCGGAGAGTTATCAGCCACTCTCTTCCACCGGACAATTATTTAATTAGAAACTCCCCCAGTTGCTGACCAAAATCATCAAAATCACCGGAATCGTGCAGGGGGTCGGTTTTCGCCCGTGGATTTTTCGCCTTGCCCGGCAATTTGACCTGAAGGGCACTGTCAATAACGACACCGAGGGCGTAAAAATCCTGGTGCAGGGCGATGCGGAAAACATCCAAAACTTCGAAACGTCCCTCCAAAAAAGTCCGCCTCCAGTCAGCCGCATCGATCGCATCGAAAGTCAAACTGTAGAGAACGCATTCCGATACAACGACTTTCGCATTGAATCCAGCATGGTCAGTACGGAAAAATCCGTCCCGCTCTCGCCCGACCTGAACGTTTGTCCGGAGTGTCGGCGAGAACTGTTCGATCCCGCCAATCGCCGGTATTATTATCCGTTTATTAACTGCACTAATTGCGGTCCGCGTTTCTCTATTATAAAAGATGTGCCATACGATCGGGCGCTGACTACCATGCATAAATTTACCCTGTGTTCCGACTGCCAGACAGAATACGACGACCCGGCTGACCGGCGCTTTCACGCTCAACCCAACGCTTGTCATCATTGCGGCCCGCGCTTGACTTTGGCCACTCCCGATAAGAACGCCGTCATAACCGGTAATTCAGCTGCGACCAACCACACTCTGTTCGAAAAGACAGCCGATCTGCTGGCACTGGGAAAAATCATCGCCATAAAAAGCATCGGCGGTTTTCATTTAGTCTGCGATGCGCGGAACGCAGACGCGGTCGGAACCTTGCGGCGACGTAAGTTTCGGGAAGATAAGCCCTTTGCGGTCATGATGGCGGACATTTTGATGATTGAAAAATATTGTCAGGTGGAACCGGCGGAAATTTCATTATTGGAAAGCACCCCGCATCCGATTGTGCTGATGAAAAATTTGCCTGACCGACTACTGGCATCGGCCGTCGCCCCTGGCAAC
>Ga0172362_10005642_pt1 | contig 10835 bp, 4 predicted proteins | sample LakKivs1_kivu2a2_FD_114534 | JGI IMG/M metagenome (GOLD analysis project Ga0172362, IMG submission 114534) | Sediment microbial communities from Lake Kivu, Rwanda - Sediment s1_kivu2a2 | ecosystem: Environmental > Aquatic > Freshwater > Lake > Sediment | place: Rwanda: Western Province, Lake...
CTGACCGGAGAAAACAGTCCTTGACCGCAATAATATTGCTCGATTCATTAATTATTTCTCGTTTTATGATAATCACTCAACCAGACTGCGGCCTCATCGAGCTGACCGCTCAGAAGCCCTTTCCAGGGCAGCAGATCCCGTCTTCCCTGAATCTTAATCCGGTCAGGAAAGAGGAATAAAGATGAACACCAGAAGGTCCCAGAGCGTATGGCTGACCACATTGGACAGCAGAGAATTGAAGCGGTAATACTGGAAGCCCCACCACAGCCCGCAGACGAGGGCGGCCAGCACCAGCAACGGATTATGGCTGGGTAGATGGACCAGGGCATATAGCAACGACACACCCACGAAGCCGGCAGTTTTCCCCAGCCGGGCCGACCAGTGTCTCTGCAACCAGCCCCGCCAGAGAAGCTCCTCGCCCGGTCCAATAATCAAACCAAGAAACAGCCCTATCCTCAACTGGCTGCTGCCGTATTTCAGGTTATAGATGGAAACCAGATGCTCGGTGCTGGCTGGAAATATCTCTCTTAACAGGAATTTTCCGGCCAGAAAAACCCCATACAGCAAAAGGGCCGAGGCGACTCCCAGAGCCAGACCTGTCCAGGTCTTTTCCCTGAAATCACCATGGATGAGCCGGCTGAAAAGAGGGTCAAGGCGGACAGCCAGGATCAAAAAAACCATCAACCCTCCGGCCAGAAGAGACCACAGATCCAGGGTCTCCGGGAATACTCCGGCAAAAATCAGAAAAAAATAAAGAGCCACAGCCAGCGTCAGGAAGTTGAGGGAAAACTGATTCACATTTGGCGGCTTCATTTTTCCTTAAAGCCTCACTTAAAGATTCGCCGGCCCTGGTTTATGTTCTGAATTCTATCTTAACAGAAAAAACTTATATTTTCCCGAAAAATTCACTGCCGCAGATAACCCCCTGACCGGGAAGCAGGAGGAGACGAACTCCTCACGCCCCCTCCGGCCGTCATTGCGGTTCCGCTTCCATGATGACTCGAAGCACAAACAGAGCCCTCTTACAGAGAGTACCTTAACGACCTGACCCACCGCATTACAATTAGAGAATATTCTGTCCCGGGGCAGCAGAAAATTGACGTCGCGCCAACCTTCGGCAATCTTTTCTGCCAATCATGGAAATAGAGATAATGCCCGGTCAAGCCACAGACCGGCAACCGAAAGAAGGCCGAATATTAAATTGTAACGGGCACAGGCACCGTCAAGGGTTATAAAGTCGAGCGGATGCTCGGGGCTATGGCGGCGCCTGGCTTTCCGCCAGAGCTTCAAAGCTTCGGGCAGGGCCAGAATGACAACCAGCATCGTCAGAGGCAGGGAAGGAAAATCAAGGCTGAAAATTCTCGGCACCAGAACAAAGCCAGCCATAAGAATCAGCGAGCCAAATATGAGCTGGCCGAAATAAAAAAAAGAGCCGCGGTCGCCAAGAAGAGAGGCCAAGGTAAAAACCTTTTTCTCGCGGTCGGTGACGGAGTCGCGCCAGTTGTTGGCGTGAAGAATGGCCACCACCAGCATTCCCTGCGGCACGGCCCACATCACCGGCAGCCAGGAAAACTGAGTCGTCTGAACCACCCAGGCACCCAGCGAGCCCAGCAGACCGAAGTTCACAAAAACGACCAGGTCGCCGAGCGCCAGGGCTTTTAGCCAGGGATAGGCCAGACCCAGGATTATTCCTGTTATTCCTATATATAAAACAAGAATTCCCCGCAGCCAGACGAGAAGCAGTCCAAGACCGGAGCCAAGGAGGAGAAGAAAGATCGCCGCCTTTAAGACCTGTGACCAGCTCAGCAACCCGCGGACAATGGCCCCGCTGACCGGAGTGGCTTCGCGGTCGAGACCCCTTTTCCAGTCAAAAACATCGGACAGCATATTGGCCGCCGTGTGCAGCGTGGCCATCGCCAGCAGGCTGAGCAGCAGGAGCCCGAAATCGAGCTTAACCCAGCCGACGGTGGCCGCCAGTGAACTTCCGAAGAGAACCGGAATGGCGGAGGCCGGAAGAGCCCAGGGCCTGGCCGCAATCAGCCAGGTCTCAAGCCAGCCGGTTTTTTCGCTTTCCGTCATTTCTTGCAGAACCTTTTTTGTTCGAGTCTGAAAAGCCTTTATTCTGGCAATTTTATCAAATTCTTCCGATAAAAAAAGCTGCCCTAAATCGTTCAGGTAAAAATTTTCGGCGGGTTAAATTCTTTTCCATTTCTTCAGTTTAATTCTAATTCCGGGCATAATTCAGCCGGTCTGCAATCTAAAATAAATCTGGAGCTGTTTCTGAAATAATAAATCAGAAGTTATTATAAAAAGGCAGACAATTTGAAATGAATATAAGGCCGGACTGTTCTCTCCGGCTTCCTCACCTAACGGTTTCCATCAACAGCCTTCCCGGCAACAGCTTCCGCCCTGGCAATTACGTTAAAAATTCGAACCAGCCGCCGCCCCTCGTTGTCAACCAGAACCAGCACATGCTCACCGGGCGGAGGATTACAGGTTATCCGGTGGAAGTACCTGGTCGTCGTCAGGTAATCTTCATCCAGGTGCCAGTGAATGACCGCTCCCGCCTGTCGGTGGACCGCCTCCAGCACCACTTCTCCCGGCCGACCGTCCAGGTCAATCGGAATGTAAACGGCGGTTCCCGGTTCCGGATAGATAAGATTCATGACCCGGGCTCCGTCGGCCACCTCAGCTTCCCTGCCCGGGCTATTCTTAAAAGGTGGAAGGGGCTTATATTCTGGATGATAGGCCCGGTAATAGTATTCCTGAACGGGGGGCAGCACAAACCAGGTTCGATGCTGCATCCTGGCCACCGATTCCACCCGGCTGTCAACCCGGTATTTTCCCGAAGGGTCGAGATGAACCAGCTGATGAAAGGAGCAGCCCTGGTCAAAATGACTTTCGGCCGGCAGCCAGATGGTCTTTCGCGGGCACAGGTCGCCCGGAAGATATCCGGAATCGGCACAGACTTCCACCCGCTTGAGATGTCCGGAAGGCGGCAGTATTTCGCCTCCGGTATCCAGCAGAGCCAGCGTCTCAAACAGCAGCGGAGCGGCCGCCGTCAGGCCGGTAATTTCCGGTCGGCCCTCGCCATCGGCATTTCCAGCCCAGACTCCAACGGTATAATTCGGCGTAACTCCGACCGCCCAGGCATCCTTGAGGCCAAAGCTGGTGCCGGTCTTCCAGGCCACCCAGCGGGAGGAACTAAAATTACGCCAGAAGCCCTCTTCATCGGGCCGATTTACTTCGGTCAGAGCCTCCAGGGTCAAATAGGCAGCACCCGGGCTGAGTCTGGCCACCCCGGTCGTTTGAGGTTTTTCATCCTGCAGCAATTTGACTTTATCTCCAGCCCTTTCCAGCCCCATGGCCAGCCGGCCGATCCCGGCATAAATTGAGGTTATTTCCAGAAGCTTGCCCTCTGCTCCTCCCAGAATCAAACTCAACCCATAATCGTTGGCCGGTCGGAAGAGAGTGCTCATACCACAGCTGACCAGAAGATTCTTGAATCGGGGGATCCCGAACTGATGGAGCATCCGGACGGCAGTAACATTCAACGACCAGGCCAGAGCTGTCCGGGCCGGCACCGCCCCCCGGAACTGCCGGTCAAAGTTCTTTGGCCTGAAACCCTGATAGCGGGTAGGAATATCGGGTATCAGCGTTTCCGGGGCTATAAAACCATCCTGCAGCATGGCCGCATAAAGGAAGGGCTTCAGAATGGAGCCGGTGCTGCGTGGGCTCTGAGCAAGGTCGACATACTGAGCGCAGTCAAAGTTTCTGGCGGCGCCGATATTGCCGATATAGGCCACAACCGCGCCTTTCCGGTTATCGATCACCACCACCGCCAGATTCCTGATCCCGCGGTTTAAGAGTTTCTGGCCGTAAAGTTCGGCCCTGACTGAAATTCTTCTCTGCAATTCCGCATTGATAAATGACCGGAAAGGAGTCCTTTTTTCTCTGTTGCCAGCCAGCGTGTCAAGGAGATGCTCTGCTTCTCTGGGCACAGGCCTGAGCCCTGCCGGCGACGGCTCGCCCAGAGCCAGATTTAACTGAATCTCATCCAGCAGTCCCCGCCGGCTGAGCTTTTTGAGCAACCGGTCACGCTTTCTTTTTATTTTCAACACACCATCTTCTTCCGCCATCAGGTTTGGATTCTTGGGGAGAACAGCCAGGAAGCAGGCTTCGGCCCAGCTCAGATCCTCCGGGTTACGACCAAAATAAAACCAGGAAGCCGCATCTATCCCGACCAGGTTGCACCCGAAGGGAGCATTGGCCGCAAACAGGTCGAGAATTTCCCTTTTGGAATAGCGGATTTCGAGCTTTATGGCCAGCAGGGCTTCTTTAATCTTACGGCCGACAGTCCGCCGGCCACTTCCCGTGGCCAGTCTGGCCAGCTGCATGGTGATGGTGCTGCCTCCGCTTATTATTCTGCCAGCCCTCACGTTCTGCCACAGGGCCCTGACCAGGGCCACGGGGTCAACTCCCGGATGAAGATAAAATCTCCGGTCCTCAAACTGCAGGACGGCCTGAAAATATTTTTCCGGAACCTTCCTGTCTCTTGGAAAACGCCACTGTCCGTCCTCCGCCAGTCGGGCTCCTAAAAGCTGGCCATCCTCGGAAAAAAGAACCGGAGACAGCGGCTTTTCAAAAAGCCGGCCGAGCGGCCAGAGCAGGTAAATCAAGAAAATTGCGGCCAGCAGCCCCGCCGCCAGCAGCCATTTTCTCTTTTCGGGCTTTATGTTCATATTTTTACCCGCCAGGTGGCCGACTTCTTTTTTCCCTCTACTGCCTGACAATTTTTATCCATTGCCCTCGGGTATTGGCCTGCACCGAATCGTCGTACATGGCTTCCACCAGAACTCCCGGCTGATAGAACTGACCGACATAGGAAGCGTTCAGGACAATCAGAAACGTCTTTTTCTCACCTACCCTCAGCTGGAAATATGTATAGACCCGGTCATCCCTGACATCCTGGTAATCGTAGCTGACAGCTTTTCCGTCCGGGCTGAACAGAGGATTTTTGATCTGGAATCCCGAGGCCATCAGGCTGGTCAGCGCCAGATTTTCAAGCGGTCGCCGACTATCGTTTTCAACCACAATGTCAACCAGAATATCTGTGCCCTGGGGCACGGAACTGATGTCGACCGGGTTCATCTTCAGGTCGCGGTAAGTCACTTTGACCTTAATCCCGCGCTCCTGCGGTTCTTCCAGCCCGGCCGGCGGAATTCCTCTGGTATAGACATTAAGGTAAAGCGGAATGGCGCTGTCGTTATTAAAAGACAACTCTCGCCCTTCAGTCGGAAAATCTGGAAAGGTCCTTTTTTCTACCGGCAGCGAGGAGGAGATTTTCTCCGGTTTTCTGTCATCCCAGGCCAGACCAAAAGTATAGCCTTCCAGCCCGGCAGTTCCATAATAACTGGATAGAGCCAGAAGCACCATGGCCGTCTCATTGGTATTTAACCAGAGGTCGGAAGAAGCAACTTCAGAAATTTGTTTGATGAGCTGCCTGGCTTTTTCTTTCTTTCCCATCAGGCTCAGACAATGAGCGACCAGGGCCATATCCCTGAGCTCAGAACCGAAGGTCAGTTCCGAGTCCCGGTACTTAGCAAACTCAAATCTGGTTTTCCCCGTCAGTTCTTCGGCCGCTTCCAGCTGACCGTTGAGATAGAAAGCAGCAGCCAGCAGAATTGAAGCCAGACTGCCCAGCTCCGGCTTTTCCCTGAGTCTGTTCATGGCTCCGGTATCCGGTTCTCTCGCCTGGGAAAGAGCAAACAACCTGAAAGCCTGGATCAGCTGATCGTAGGGCCCGCCGGTGATCCAGGAATTGGCCAGCCGCTTCTGATTTTCCTTCCAGGAATTGAGCATCTCAGCCGGCACATAATAGCCGGCCCGAAAGGCTTCCAGCAGGAACCATCCGGCATAGGTCGAGGTCCAGTGGTGCGATTCATACCCGCCGGGCCAGTAACTGAAGCCGCCCCCCGGCATCTGGAAGTATCTCATCTTTTCGACCGCCGCCCGAAGATGACGCTCTATTTCCCCGGCCTGGTCCGGAGTTAATCTCACCAGATTTTTCAGATAAAGTTGAGGGAAAGCAATGGACAGTGTCTGTTCCAGGCACCCGTGCGGGTATTGAATCAGGAAATTCAGCCTCTTTTCCAGCTGGAGGTTGGGGACGGGCGAAACTTCCACCACCACCGAGTTGGTGCCCTTAAGCCCGAAGGGCACAACTTTTTCCTTCAGGCTGCTGCCGGCTTTGACCTCGTAACCGGCCATTCTGGTGAGCGAAGGGTTGGAACTCAAGACTTCTATGTCGATTTTTCCGCTGACTGTTTCTGAACCCGCCCGGGCCTGGTAGCTGACCGCTCCCTGACCGGTGCTGTCGGCCACCTTCAGTTCAAAATAAACCATCTGCTCGCCCGCTGCGGAAAATTCAACCTTCTTTCTGTTTTCGCCGACCACCTGGAAAAGCTCGTTGGTCTGGAGGCTGACCTCGACCTCTTTTATCTCCGGCCTGGTGACAAACAGAGTTATGGGCATGGTCACCAGTTCTCCCGGCCGGACAATCCGGGGCAGAGTGGCCAGGGCCATCAGGTCGCGACGGACATAGACCGCTTTTTCAGCCACTCCGTAGGCGCCCTCCTGGCCGGCCACCACCATCACTCTGACCTGACCGAAGTACTGCGGCATCAGGAATTCATGGCCGGCAGTCTCCCCGGGCTTCAGCTCGAAAGGTCCGGCAAACATGGCCACCGGCGGAAAACGTCTTGGTTTTCTGGCCTCGGCCTTTCCTTCAAGAAGCCCGTCTCCTCCAAGAGCCAGTATCCGGCTGAGTTCCGCTCCGTAAGCTTCAGCCACCTGGTCAAAGAGATCCCAGGTAATTATGTTCAGGGCTTCTTTTTTGTAAAATTCCTGCCGCAGGTCGGGAGCCCGGTACCTGGTGAGAGCCAGCAGCCCTTCGTCAACCACGGCCACCGTATAAAACATCCGCCGCCGGTTCTTTTCACTCACCTGAACCCTGAATTTCTCCCCGGGCTTTATCTCCTGGGGAACGCCCACCACCGGTTCCAGCTTCGTGTTCGGGTTTTCCACCATGATCGGCAGGACGCCATACATCCTGATCGGAGTGTCGCTGACCTTGCTGCTGTGAGGCTGAATCAGGGTGACGTGGACGTAGATGTTGGGCGACATCTTTTCGGTGAGCGGAATCTCAAATCGGTTCTGGCCCTTCTGGGTCATTACCCACATTTTTTGCAGAACCGAAGTTCCCGTCTCCACCGAAACCAGAGCCCGCCCCTGAACAGTTTCCGGAATATAAATCACCGCTTTCTCGCCCACCAGATAGCTGGCTTTATCCGAGGCCAGAACCAAACGGGTCGCGGCTTCTCCGCCGGCTGCCCGCGAACGACCGGTCCAGTCGGGCCAGTCTACGTAGACCGTCAATCCGGTGGTGTGATCGCCCTCCATATCTTCAGCCCTGATGAAATACCGGCCCCAGTCCTCAGCCTTGATGTTAAACCTCCAGACGCCCCGGCCGTTTTCGGTGATCACCGTACCGCTGGTGATGGGTCGGGTGTATGGCTTGGACATATAGTCCGCCAGTGATTGACCTTCTCTTTCCCACCACCACCGCCAGCCGATTTTGTAGAGCATAACTTTAACTTTCCTGTTTGAAACCGGTTTTCCCCGGGTGTCAACCACCACGATCTCAACTGCCTGGTCCTTGCCGGTTTCCAGATAGCCATAACCCTTTTGCTCGCCGCTGACCTTGATTCCGACGTAATGGTCATAGGGATGGAAAACCTGACTGAAGGTATCTATGCTGAAATCGCCCGATTCCTCGAAAACCCTTGTCACAAAACTGGCTGTCAGAGAACCGGGGGCGTCGGCCGACGTTTTCAGGTCGAGTTTCACCAGGGCCTTTCCCTGCTGGTCAAGCTGGCCTTTTACCGCCGTCTCTTCTCCAGAAATCTGTTCCCGCGAGGGGTCGTCAAAAACAAAATCCGGAAAATCAGCAAAAACCGTTCTGCGTGAAGTCAGATTCACCGCTACGTCAAACTTCAGGTTGGGCGCTACGGCTCCATGGAGCCACTGGGCCGATAGTGTCGCCTGAAGCGGCAGGTCTTTTCTGGCGATTATTTCCCTGCCTGTTTGAAAATCAATCTTCAGCCGGTTCGGAACAACAGTTTCAATGCGGACCGTTCTGTTAAAGGTTACTCCGCCGACCAGAATCTTAGCCTGCCAGGGCCCGGTTTGAATTTTTTCCTCGGTCTCAATTTTGAAAGCATAAAATCCGCCCAGCGATTTTTCCGGTTTCAGCGTCCGGTAGAGCTGTCCCTGAGGCGTATATAATTCCATGACCACCGGATGGTCTGCGGGCAGGCTCTTATTACGGTCAAAAAGGACGAAAGTCAGGTAAAGAGTGTCGCCCGGCCTCCAGACTCCTCGCTCGCCGTAGATGTAGCCCTTAAGGCCCTTGTTGACAGTTTCGCCGCCGATATCAAAACTGCTGAGAGATAGAGCCATCTCGTTGGTCAGCCGGAGATAGCCGGTATCCTTGCCGTCTCTGGCCACCACCAGAAACGGTCTTTCCTTAAGGTTAAAAACCGCAAAGCCATTTCCGTCACTGTCAGTTGAAGCCAGCAGCTGCTGCTGAAAGTTGTAGGCTTCGACTCTGACGCCCGACAGGGGCTGAGCCGTTCGCAGGTCGGTGACCACCAGGTGAAGCTGGTTGTTGTTTTCCAGCTTGGCCAGAAGCCCCAGGTTGGAAACCAGGAAATTGCGTCCGACAAGGGCATCCCGGTTATAATGCGGATTGTAATAGGCATCGTGGCAGGGGTCATTTCTATGAAGCCAGCCATCACTCAAATATGGATAGCCATAAGTTTCATCCCAGTAGTAATACTGGCCGGTATAATCCAGTTCGCTCACGAGTGGCGGTTCAGCTTTATAAGTTTCGCCACTTTCCGGGCAGGGGAAAGTTGAATTACCACGGTTGAACGAAAGAATGATCCGGTAAATGCCACCTGGATCTTCCTGAAAAAGAGGGGTCACATCCAGGTCATAGCGGGTCCAGCGCGAAGTTACCTCGGGGTCGTCGGACAGACTGATGGTTTTGCGCCAGAGATATTTTCCAACCCTGACCAGTTCCCGCGTGCCGGCCAGGTCATTCACCTGAAGAAATTGAGGAATATTCTGGCTGTAAATCTTGAAGACAGTTACCTGAATGGATTTCAAGTTGATGGCTTCAATCGGCACTGTCAGGCGTTCCTTTCTGGGGAGAATCACGCCCTTGCCGACAAATCTGACCCTGGGCAGCGGAGTCCCGAAAACGACTGTTCTGGTTTCTTCGCGGGTAAAGGTCCGTTGGTTGATGCTCCGGATTCCGGGGAAGATCTTCACCTCGACCGCGCCCCGGAAAGGCTGCGAGCTGTAGGCCCTGATTTTATTTTGATCGATCTCAAAGGTCAGCCGATAACCTTCGATCTCAATTAAGCCTTTTAGATTCTGATTTCGATCCAGAGCGTCGGTAAATTGTATCAGAACGTGCGGCGACTCTTCTCTGATGGCCGTCACCAGCGACAGGTCAAACTGGGACAGCGGGGGAATCTCGATTTCCTGCTGGCCGCGGTCGCTGATGTTGAGCGGGCTGCCGTCCCATCTGAGTTTTACCCTGGATGCCTCCTCAGCGCGGCTGATGTTCTTAACAGAAAAATAATGACCGGTCTCGTCGCTCGTATGACTCCAGCTTATCTCCAGGCTTTTCCCCTCCTGCTCGGCCTGAAGTATTTTTTCCACCAGCCGGGGGTCTTCCATGTCAGAGGTGAGAATCTGGCCCTTGAGAGTCAGGATTTCCGGGCAAGCTTCGTCTTCGGGATAGACTCCCTCAACTGTAATTTCCATCTGTGGTTTGATGGTTCTGAAGCTGAACACAAATTTGCTGTATTCTTTCGGCAGCTTCATTATCTTGTTGAGGTGGAGGGTGGCGGTGTATTCCGTATCCGGTTTGAGTTCGGTGTTTGGAACCAGCATCAGCACCCGGTTGCTGGCCCAGGTCAGCTTTCCCGGAACCGGGGGATTTATTTCCAGAAGACCGACAGGTTCCTCGCCGGGTTTCCCCACCTCCTCCACAAAAACCACCCGGATTCGCGCTCGGCGGGGCACGGTGCCCGAAGTATGGGCTGAAATATAATGATACCAGTCGGGCTCCATCGACACACCGGGCTTGGCCTTTTCCTTGCGACAGGAGACTAGCCCGCCGACCATCAGGACCAGAAGGATAAGGCAGAATATTTTCGCCGTTTTGTTCATGTCATCCCCCTTTCCGGAAACTCAAAATATCCAGAAGCATAAAGAATTTGCAGACAGGAACAGCCGGTGAATCCGGGGCGGAGACATTTTTTTCGCCCGCATTCCAGAGGTTGGCCGGCCGCGCCGAATGCCGTAAGTTTATAAAAGAGAGAGGATAGGAATGTCCGCTGTGACCCAACCTCTTCATCTTTACCGGCTATGGAATTATGATAAGAATAACAGCTGGCCATGTCAAAAATTCCGGCGCCGTCGATAGCCTCTTACTTTCCGTGAGGGTTCCTGTCTTGGTTGCCCTTTTGCCGCCCGACCCTCCGGCGCTTTAGACACCGATTTAGCGCGGTTGGCCTTTTGCTTTTCAGGCTTGAGGAGACAGCCCCCGCACCAGGACATTAAGCCAAGGATAGGCAGGGCCTAAGATTATCATTGCTATTTCTATGTATAAAATAAGAATTCCCTGCAGCCAGACTAAAATCAACCTCAGAACCGAGCCCCGGGGAAAAGAACCGCCGCCCCTTCAGCACCTGCTGAGC
>Ga0172362_10005645_pt1 | contig 10831 bp, 13 predicted proteins | sample LakKivs1_kivu2a2_FD_114534 | JGI IMG/M metagenome (GOLD analysis project Ga0172362, IMG submission 114534) | Sediment microbial communities from Lake Kivu, Rwanda - Sediment s1_kivu2a2 | ecosystem: Environmental > Aquatic > Freshwater > Lake > Sediment | place: Rwanda: Western Province, Lake...
AGATGGAGAAGAAAAGAGTGATATTATGAAATTAAATTTTCTTAATACAATGCTGACAATTCTAGGAATAATAGGGTTTTCAATACTAATTTTAAGTGTTTGGTTTGTAACGTACACTGGAGTTGAGAATACATCCGATATAGTATTTAAATTCAATTTATTGGCTTTTTTGACAGGAATATCTTACATAATATTCATTGTCGTAATAATGAAATTAAAAAAGAAATAATCAATCTCCAAGATAGTTGATTATCTTTCTGCATGTTTCTAGATTGGCATCTAACGTTATCTTAATCTTATCTCCTTTCAAGTTTTTGAGAGAGTATTTGGTTACGCCAACTCCCTCTAAGATTTTTAATATCTCTTTCTTAGGTTTTGAAGTGATTATGCTTCTGTTGATTGACATATTGATACACTAATATAGTTTAAGTTTTGAAATAAATTTGTATGCCTAAAGCCAAAAAGATAAAAACCATTAAAACTTGTCCTATTTGCCATTCAAAAAATGTGACTATTTATATGGGTGCAACTACTGGAATGAAATATCAATGCAAAGATTGTGGTTATATTGGTGTGTTGGTGATCGAAAAGGAAGTGAAATAAACGACAAAAAGATTTTTTTGTCCAAGATGTAAAAAGTTCGTGAATGAAATTTACATAGATTATTTTAAAGGTTTTGCAAATGTGTGTAAAAAATGTGGCTCTAGATTAATGAAAATAGATGATTTGAATAAAAAAGATTTTAAAAAATTAATTAATGATTTTAAAAAAAGGACAAAAATTAAATAAAAGAGTGCCTTGACCCCAGTTTAGGGGTCACCTAAAATTCCGTAAATGGACACGCACTCTAATTTTAACTTCAAATCTTGTTTATAAACTATTTTCGTTAGAAAAAAATAATTTTTAGAATAATTCGTTTGTAAAAGTGATTTTGTCCTACATAAAAATATTTAAATCAGCTGATCCATTCAACGTTACAAGTGTTGCTCAAGCATACACAACGTCCTTGTCCGCAGTCCATTGTTCCAGGCATACATTCCTGAGTACAAAATATGTCAGTACAGTTTGGTTTATGCTCTAAGTTAACACAAGTACTAGAATGACAACAAAATTCAGGTACACAATCGTTATCAGACTGACAACTTGTTTTTGGAAATACAGTTCCTGGCTGACACTCGCCGTTATAATATTTCCATTCATCACATTCACTCCCATCAGAAAAAACACAAACACCGTATTGACTTCCATCTGGATTGGTCCTTATATCTGTTGAACCATCATTATCAATACAATACTGAGCCGCAGGGTTTCCAAGGGGTTTTGTCTTACATACACCATTATCACAAAAATACTGAACTCCAATAAGAGGATTTTCGGGAATGCAATCTTCATCTTTAGTACATTCTTTTGTTGGAAAATTAATTAAAAACCAGAGCATCACTGCAAGAATAAAAATTGCTATTATACTGACAACAATTCTGATTGTTTTCATATTTTATTATGTATTCTAAACAAATTTATACATTTAGAAAAGATTCTTAAACCCTCATTTCAAAAGAATAGTTGAGGTGATAAGTTGGTTTTACCTTTTATTGTTTTGGGGTTCGTGGTTTTGATAGTGGTTGGAATAGTTGTTTATTACTACAACAAGATAGTAGTACTCTCTAACAGAATCGACAATGCATGGTCTCAAATTGATGTTCAACTCAAGAAAAGGGCTGACCTGATCCCAAATCTAGTTGAAACTGTAAGGGGGTACATGAAACACGAGAAAAGTGCTATTAGTATGGTCACCAAAGCTAGAGAAAACATGATGAAAGCAACTGATATTAAAGCTAAGGCTAAGGCAGAAGGTGAATTAGCTAAAGCATTAAAAACAATCTTTGCAATAGCAGAAAACTATCCAAATTTAAAGGCAAGTGAAAACTTCAAACTATTACAAGAGCAATTGGAGGGTGTTGAGAGCAAAATTGCTTATTCTCGACAATTCTATAACGATTCAGTATTGAATTTTAACAATACGATAACAACAATCCCAGGGAGATGGTTCGCGGGTTTTGCTGGCAAATCAAAAATTAGAGAATTTTTCGAAATAAAAGAAGTGGAAAGAAAACCAGTCAAAGTGAAGTTTTAAATGAAAAAAACAACTTTTTACGATGAAATAACTAGAAATAAAAGGAACTCTCTGTTACTCGCAATTCTAATCTTTTCTTTTTTAATAGGTTTAGTCTACATTATAAGCCAAATTTTTGCTCCTGAATTATCCATAGTATTTCTAATATTTGCTGGTATTTTCATGCTAATTTATACATACAGCTCGTACATGTACGGTGATAGGGTTGTACTTGCAGCAACCAAAGCTAAATTGATAAATGAAGATGATAGAAGATACACTCATTTGATAAACGTTGTTGATGGATTAAGTATAGCTACCGGGATACCAAAACCAAAAATATATGTTATGGAAAGTGATGAAATTAATGCTTATGCTACAGGAAGAGATCCACAACATAGTTCTGTAGCTGTAACAACTGGCCTATTGAAAAATCTGAAGAGAGATGAAATAGAAGGGGTTATCGGACATGAACTCTCTCACATAAGAAATTATGATATAAGGTTTGCGACTTTTATTGCTGTTTTTGTTGGATTGATTGCTATATTAAGTGACATGTTTCGTAGAACGCTCTGGTTTGGTGGTGGAAGAAGAGATGAGAGAGATAGAGGTGGTTTATTATTGATAATTGGTATTATACTGGCCCTATTCGCACCTATAATTGTTAGGTTAGTTCAACTTGCTATATCCAGAAGGAGAGAATATTTAGCAGATGCATCTTCAGCTCAGTTAACACGTTATCCAGAGGGTTTGGCTTCTGCTTTAGAAAAAATAAAAAATATTAATGAAGGAAAAATGAAAGTTAGTGAAGCTGTTTCACACTTATTTTTTACTGATCCTAACAAAAGTGGTTTAGATTCCCTGTATGCAACTCATCCACCGATAGAAAAAAGAATAGAAATATTGAGATCTATGTGAACTTGATGAGAAAATGAAAGATAAATCAAATTTACTAGATATATTGAAGAAATTAAAGAGAGTACCTCAAATTATAATGCCAAAAGATGCTTCGTTGATATTTGGTTATACTGGGGTTTCTCCGAATAGTTTAATTGTTGATGCTGGGACTGGCTCGGGATTTTTGGCGATATTTCTAGCTTATTATTGTAAGAAAGGGAAGGTTGTAACTTACGAGAAAAGATGTGATTTTGCTAAAGTTGCTAAAATGAATATAAAGTTAACTGGATTGAAAAATATAGTTTTAAAAGAAAAGAATGTTCTGGGAGGTATAGATGAAAAGAATGTTGATCTAATAACCTTGGATATGAAAGATGCAGAGAAAATTGTAAAAATGTCCTTTGATGCCCTAAAAACTGGTGGTTGGTTGGTCATTTATTCTCCATATATTGAACAGGTAATTTCAGTAAGAGAAGAAATTGAGAAATTGAATTTCAAAGAAATAAAAACTGTTGAGAATATTGTAAGAGAATGGCGTGTAGGAAGACATACCTTACCAGAAGTTTCTGGTATTATGCATACTGGCTGGTTGACTTTTGCTAGAAAAATTAATTAAGTCTTATTTTGTTCAAAATCAATCCATTTCTGTGCACAAGATGGGTCTTCTTTTCTGACCTTATTTAAAACGAGGATTCTTATTTCTTTAGTTTCGACACCATCATATGCTAAATTTTCAACTTCATTGCCAATTCTCTCTGCTACATCGGGAGCTAAACCTGCTGACAGACAAGAATTGATTATCTTTTGTTTGTCAAAGTCCTCTCTAGTGCCATCTTTTTTAACTACTTGCATTAAAACACAAATATAAACTGTATTTTTAAATTAAAATTTTTATTGAATAAAACCTAAATTATTTTAAGAAAACTATGAAATCTAAATTAAACAAAGAATTTTATCTTAGATTATCATTAATAACAATTTTTGGCATTGCGATGGGTGTTTTGGAATCTATAGTAGTAGTTTATTTGAGAATGATTCCTGCTGTAAAAGAATATTATATTTTACCGTTGATACCAAACTTTCCTTCTGAATTGTTATTTACAGAACAATTAAGAGAAGCTTCAACGATTGTAATGTTAAGTACATTTGCTCTATTAATAGGTAAAAGTTGGTGGAAAAGATTGGCAGTGTTCTTATGGGTTTTTGCAATTTGGGATATATTCTACTATATCTCTTTATATTTTCTGATAAATTGGCCAACATCGCTATTAGAGACGGATGTTGTTTTTCTAATACCAATACAGTGGGGGGTGCCTGTTTTATCAGCTATAGTAGTGATGATTGGTTTTTTAATTAGTTCTTTCTATATTTTCAAAAGGAAATGTTAGTTTATGTTATCTTTATCTGAATTTTTAGGAAAAAATATGGTTGGCCAATAATAGAAAAAATTAGTAAATAAAAACATAAAATATTATTATGATATTTTGGCAATTCTTATCAATATTTGGTGATGTTCAATTCTGGATTGGTGCAGCCATAATATCCATCCTTTTTCTCTTCACTATACCAAAAAAAGCTAGAAAGCATGTTGCATGGTTTATTTTTCTTGTATTACCGGCAGTAATAATAAGTTCTACTATTACTTTGGGGTTAAAGAGTTTTTTCAGAATACCAAGACCATGCCTAGATTATGAAGCATGTGCTACGGGATATTCTTTTCCAAGTGGACATGCAACTGTAATATTTGCAGCTATGACATCTTTGTCTCTTCATTATAAGAAGAAAAAAATGACTTTATTATTCATGTTTTTTGCATTTCTTGTTACAATTTCTAGACTGATGTTGGGGCTACATACTTTAGATGATGTTGTCATTGGCTCAATAATAGGACTCATAACTGGAATATTAGTTGAAAAAACATATGAAAATTACCAGAAAGAAATTGGCCAAATAGTTAAAGAAATTAATGTTTAATTGGGAAAGCCGGGATTTGAACCCGGATTACAGGCTTTTTCTCCAAAGACCCGAAGCCTGGATACTAACCAAGTTATACTACTTCCCCGTTTTAAACAGTGCTTTAAAATAATAGGTAGCTAAAATTTTTTTAGACGTCCAAATATCTGTCAATTCATCTATACTTTTTTTACCCAAATTAGCAACAAGTTTATTTAAGAAATTATTGTCTGCTTTGTCAAGTACCATTCTAATCGTTCTCGTTCTCTTCAATTCTTCTAATAATGCATTCTTCCATAATTTATCATAATCCAATCTTTCTAGTATACTCTCAGAAGCTAAATAACCAGAAATAATGGAATATCTCATACCAAATCCATAGGCATTATCTTGAAAGCCTGCGGCTTCTCCGACTAATAACGAATTACCAAGTTTAGCTGTTTCAGGAATTTTTTTAACCGTACCAGTTGCGATTGCAGAAAAGTTATACAAGATCTTTGATGATTGAAATACGTCTTTGAATAATGGATGATCAATTAATTTGTTAAATTGAGTTTTTGGGTCACTCCATTTTCTTAATGCAATTGCTATTGTCGCTAATTTACTAGAATGGGGTAGAAGATAAATATAACCACCTGGAGCAATTTCATAATCAAACAAAATTATGGCTTTTCTTTTATCAAAATTACCGCTCAGAACTCCACCGTAACCGAGACCTTCTGGATGTTTGGGCCCAGTGGCAATGATATCAGCATTAATTTTATCTTTGAAATTAGTAACGATTTTCATACCTTTCTTCTTAGCCTGTTTCGCTAAATAACATTCAAAAGATTCATCTCCTCCTCGCGTTAAAGTATATCCAATTGGTCTTTCACTAGAAAAAATTTCAGTCTTATGTTTTAAGTTAGGGGAATAAATATCGACAAAGTCAATTTTTGTTTTCCAATTAATTTTAATTTTAAATTTTCTTAGGAATGAGAGAATGTCTTCTTTGGAATCCCAGTTAGGCAACAATTGACAATTGGGTTTGAACCTCATTCCAATTCTTGGTTGGAGTTCATAAACTGTAACTTCTTTATCAGCATCAGCTAAGTTTATTGCTGCTGTTAACCCAGATACGCCACCACCCAGTATTTTTATCATCGTTACCATCCCTTATGTAGAGTTACTTGTTTTTCTTCTTTTATCAATTCAACTTTTTCCCCCAATTGTTTTTTTATTATTGCTGCGACATTAGGACCAACAATTCTTGTTAAACTTGATAATGGTATTTTCTTCAAATCTGAGATTGTTTTTAATCCAGCGTTGAATAACTTTCTGGCACGTACACGACCTATCTGTTGCAATCTGACTAGAGGTATCAGTTCTTCTTTTACACCATACTTCATTCTAACTCTGACTTTTCTTAATTCACTCAACAATTTTTTATATCCCAAAAGTAGAGCAAGTTCTTGTGAAGCATACAACAGCCAATCAGCATTACTCAGCCTAGTCCATAATTCTCCTGGCGCAACTCTGAATCTAGTCAGTAATTGATCTTCTGTTAATTCATCAACCCAGTTTTGGAAAACCATAGTTGTTTTTACAGATTTTAGAAAATCGTCAAATTCCAAATCCCAGTCATGTGGAACTTTTCCTAAGAATTTTTTCGTAGCTATGATATCGTTAACCTCTTCAAAGTCTTTATCCCTAACAGATAATAAAGGTCTCATTTCAAGAGTGTTAGTTATCATGTGCAAATAACTGAATGTATCTGGTTTAGTCTTCATAGCTCTTCCAAGAGATTCGATGATATGATGCGCAGTGAACGGGTCTATGTATAATTCTGAGACTCTTTTACCGATCTTAGTTGGTATGAGTTTATCATCGTGTCTAGTAATGAATTCAAATTTTACTAACATTTCTAAAATTCCTTCTAACTTTGAGTTAATCTCAGAAGCGTCTCCATACTGGTAAGCGAAAAAAGTTTTTTCAAAGAATCTCATTAAAGCGTCTTCAGTCTTTACAAAACCAGATGCTATCAAAGCAAGTGTTTGCATTCTCAAAACAGGGTCAAAGGCTAGTTTGGAATTGATTTCTTCTGGCTCACCTAAAATATACTTTTCAGTTAACTCTTGTGCCTCATCTTCTGACTTTGCTATGAGGACTGATTCACCCCATTCATCATAATCTGGTCTTCCGCATCTACCAGCAAATTGTTTGTATTCTAAGACTGGGATGAACCTAGAACCGAAACCGGCATAGTAACGTCTCAAGTCACGGATGATGACTCTGAAAGCAGGGAGGTTCACACCATAAGCTAGAGTTGGAGTGGCTATTATGCATCTTAACAATCCTTGTCTGAAATTATCCTCGATTAGTTTCTTTTGTTTGTATAGTAAACCGGCATGGTGGAACGCAATTCCATTCTTTATACAGTCTGCCAATTTCCTGCATTGTTTTGTCGGTACTTCTAGAACATTTTTTACTTCGTCTGAAAGTTTTGCCAGTTCTCTTTTTTCATTCTTTTGTAAGAAATTCTGGTTGAACTTTCCTAAGTTTTCGGCTAGGGATTCAGTATATTTTCTCGTTGCTACGAAATACAAAGCCTGTTTTTTCATGTTTATCGTGTTCTGTAGTATTGCTGGCTCAGGGTCTAAAACAGGGTTGAGATCATAATTGTTGTTTCCAAAGAATTGAATTTTTGAGTCGAGATAAATACCTTCATGCAATTCAACAGGACGGTAATCTGAAATCACTGTTTCTGCGTTTAACCATTCACCTAATTCTTTCACGTTCTGGATAGTTGCTGATAAGGCTAGAATTTGAGCATGTGGAACTGTTTCTCTTAGTCTTGTTAAAGTAACTTCTAGTGTTGGACCGCGTGAAGGATCTTGAAGCATGTGGATTTCATCCACGACTATTAAACCTACATCCCTAATCCAATCTACGTTATGTCTCATAAGACTGTCACATTTTTCGTTTGAAGTAAGTATCCAATCGTAATCAGCTAACCATTGACTGGTTGAGTCGTAATCACCAACAGACATCGCAACTCTTACTCCTAATTTTGAGTATTTTTCTTTGAAGGATTGGTATTTTTCTGAGACTAATGCTACTAGAGGAGCCATGTAGATCATCTTAGTTTTTTTATTCCTGAAGAGGTTCAAAGCTGCTAATTCACAGAGAAGAGTTTTGCCTGATGCTGTGGGTGCTGCAACCACAAGATTTTTTCCATTCAGTAAACCCTTCTTTAATGCTAAGTTTTGCATTGGGTTTAAAGAACTGATTTTAGATAGTTCCAATGCTTTTTTTAAGATTTCGTTTTCCATAGAATCTTGTTGTATATTGTTTTAAAAAAATAAATGATTAAAATAAAGTGCCCGCCAAAAGTTTTTCCATTTCGAAAACGAATTTTTTAGCTCTGTTCAAAGAAGTTTCAGCTTTAGTTTTTTTCACTATTTCTGCCATTTCATACTGGAATCTTGTTCTCTTTATTCTCTCGAATTCAAAACTCTCTATGATTTCATCGGCTTTTACTCCAGCCAATTCCAAGGCTTCCTCTTTAGCCTCCTCAAAATCCTCTATAAAATTTTCCTTGAGTTTGTTCCTGACAAAAACTATCAAAGCATCACTAGTTACTCTATGAACGATCTTATTTCCCACTTTATAGCCAATTTTTAAGAGAACCGCGTTTGCATAATAATACATTGCGTAGTATGAGCATACAATAACCCATAACTCTGAGAATCCTCTTTGATGGACTTCTTCTGCCACCCTCAGGCTTTCTTTCGCGTTCCTTAACAAAACATCCATTATTTGCTTATTCATGGTAGTCTTTTTTAGCAGACCTTCGTCCAAGTAAGATCTGACGTTGTTTTCAGCCTCTTTTATTCTCCTTCTATCCAACATTTTTTAACAACCTGTAATACTCTTCTATACCTATTAAAATTATATTATTTTTAATTACTTCGCTTACGACTGTAAATTCCTTGCTCTTTGCCATTCGAATAAAGTTTTCATAGCTTATCGTTGTCAAGTGTATTTTATCGGGCAATAAAGAAATTATTGCTTGTATTTCCTTTTCATCCCCACCGATTGTTAAAATATCGATATCTGAATGTTTGCTTGACGTTTCCTTTGCATGAGAGCCAAATAATAAAGCGATGAATGGAAATTTGAGTTCTGCAAGCCTGTTGTGAATTACCAACAAGTCCTTGTTCTTGAAAAGTTCTATTCTCCTAGAATATTCTGCCTCAAAAACTCTGTCATCAAATTTGTTCGTAAACTCACATATCTTGGAATTGCCTGCTTTTGTGATTTTAAGTAAGCCCTCTTTCTCGAGTTTCATTACTTGTTCATACGCTATCCTGTAATTGATCTTCAGAGTCTCGGCTATCTTTTTTATGGTAAATTTCTCTTCCCTTTTTTTCAGCAACAGTTTTAGTATTTTTATATGGCTGTTCATAATTATTACTTTATGTAATAACACTATTACAAATAGTAATATATAAATGTTTTGGTTTTGATGCTATAATATTATAGTAATTTTACTATAGTTGACTAAAATTTAGTCGTTATCTCTCGTCTATGTAGTTTCGATCGCAGTTAGGTATGTGGTTTAAGATAATAATTTATTTAATTTCTATTCTTTCCCCTTCCTTAGCCAACTTAATTCTCGTCGCCTTCTCATCTATCAACCCAACAAAAAGTTCAGGATTCTCAGAATGTATCGGCATCAAGATTTCAGGACAAATCTCTTTCAGTATTGTAGACAACTGTTCAGGAGAACAATGACCAGAAGTATGAGCAAACTTCATCTTTAACCCACAGAGTTTAATCCAATTCTTTAGTCTTTCATAAGTGAAAGCCTCTTCCTCAGAATAAGGTTCGGCCTTGCCATAGATGTAAGTGCCAGGGATGTCTTTGTCAACGGGTTTGAACTGAATCATCGTGCTTATTCCGTTAGTCGTGTAGAACAAGTATTCTTCTGGTTTCTTCAGTATCTTGTCTCTTCCATCAGGGCCCCAGATAAACCACTCATCAACTAATCCTGAATCATTGATCATTGTCTTCTCATGGTTAGTCCTTCCTTCACCAAAGACTTCAACGTATTCTTCACTCCCTCTTTCTTTCAGTCTACTCAAATAAATCAAGAAATCTCCCTTTCCGAGTAAACCTCCTAGTAACCCAGTCTTCTCTGTCTCTAATAGAATGTATGCTAATCTGGATTCCATGACAAGCTTTCTTCCGTATTTTTTGGCGATTTCAGCAACTGTCCTCACTCTGTCCAAATCAACAGGAGAAGCATCGTATATTATCAAATCATCTGTCTCACTGACGATAGAATCAGTCCTTTTTTCAACATCTTTTTCTGTGGGCAATTTATGTCTATCTGCTTCTCTTGGCTCTTTTGATAAGTTTGTTCCCTCGCAAATCATACACTTGATGCCCTCATTCTTCAACTGTTTGACAAAGGCTTCGGTCAAGACATTCATGAAACCTGAAATTCTAAAATCGCCTGTGTATGCAATAACTCCGTCAGAAGTATGGATGATGAACGCATGTGCACCTGGAACTGAATGGTCTACTGAAAATGGGTCAACAGTTATGTCTTTTATCTGCTGGTCCTTACCAGTCTTTATCTCCTTGAAATCTAGATGTCCAATTTTTCTGTCCCATGTCTGGTTGTAAGTCCTGTTCCTGATTTTAATCAAGTCTCTCGTATACCTGCCGGTGAAGACTGGTATGTCTTCTTTGACTAATGGAAGGTATCCATAATGGTCCATGTGTGCATGTGAGAGTAGTATAGCATCAACAAATGGTTTGCCTTTAGAAAACCTGTATAAATTGTTGAAGTCTTGTAGAACATTCGTCTTGATCAAGTCA
>Ga0172362_10005649_pt1 | contig 10829 bp, 10 predicted proteins | sample LakKivs1_kivu2a2_FD_114534 | JGI IMG/M metagenome (GOLD analysis project Ga0172362, IMG submission 114534) | Sediment microbial communities from Lake Kivu, Rwanda - Sediment s1_kivu2a2 | ecosystem: Environmental > Aquatic > Freshwater > Lake > Sediment | place: Rwanda: Western Province, Lake...
AATCGCCAAATTCAGAGCCGCAAGGAGATTATGGGCAAAGATCATGCGTGAACGTTTCGAAGCCAAAAACCCTGCTTCATTGATGTTGCGCTTTCACACTCAAACGTCAGGCGTTTTGCTCACTGCTCAGCAGCCCTACAACAACGTTATCCGGACGGCTCTTCAGGCGTTGGCAGCCGTTTTGGGCGGAACCCAGTCTTTACATACAAACTCGTTTGATGAGGCTTACGCATTGCCTAGCGAACAAGCGGTGACAATAGCTCTACGGACCCAGCAGATAATAGCATACGAAAGCGGAGTAGTTGATACGATCGACCCACTTGCAGGTTCATATTACATAGAGTACCTAACAAGCCAGATTGAAGAAAAAGCCACAAAATATGTCGAACAAATCGAGATTATGGGGGGAGCTGTTGCCGCTATCGAAAAAGGTTTCATGCAACGGGAAATTGTGGAGAGCGCATATCGCTTCCAGAAAGAAGTTGAGACTAAAAAGCGAATAGTCGTGGGCGTGAATGAACTCAAAACTGAAGAGGAGATTCCTATAAAAATTTTGCAAATAGACCCTGAAGTTGAGAAAAAACTTGTTGCCCGCTTAAAACAGGTAAAAATGCAAAGAAATCGAGTCAATATGGAAGAAACTCTAAACAAGTTACGTAGGGCAGCAGAACAAGAGAACGTAAACCTTATGCCTTTCATACTTCAAGCAGTAAAGGAGTATGCAACCCTCGGCGAAATATGCGACACCTTGCGCGAGGTGTTTGGCGAGTACAAGCCGCCTTCCATTTTCTAATCAACTATGAAAAGAGGTTCGCCCTCACTCACCGACGAACCCTCAGAAACATACACCTCTCGAACAATTCCAGCTTTCGGCGCAGTAATTTCGTTCTCCATCTTCATAGCTTCAAGGATACAAACAACTTGGTCAACTTCCACTTGATCTCCCTTCTTGACCTTAACTGAGAGTATTTTGCCTGTCATTGGCGCAGTTACCGTGCCTTCCACAACTTGTTTTGTTGCTATAGGTTTCCTTGTGAGTGTTAAGGGCATTGGTTCAAAAGTTGCTAATGTTGGTTTCTTTGTGAGAGTTTTTACTTCAGCTTTAAATGTTGTTTCTTCAACCTTAACGGAAAAGAGCTTTTCCAAATCGATTCTTGGCAATTCTATTTGGTATGTTTTTCCATCTATTTTTACTGAGAACCCTTTTTCCAAGTTGACTTTGGCGGTTGGTAATTCAATGCTGAGGAACTTGTCGTCTATTTTAACTGTAAAAGAATTCTCTCCCTTCTTTGTCAGTTCGATTTTTCGAGGTTTGCCATCTATGAAGATTTCGTAAACAGGCAATGTCATGCACCATGCTCAGCTAGACTTTGCCGACCAGATAAAACCCAAGATGATGCGGCTCCTTTAGTTCTGACAGGTATAAGCGCCTTTACGCCGCTTATGCTTGTCAAATAGGTGGCAACTGCAACTGAGACAGCGGCAACCTCTTCAAGTTCAGCGACTCTTTCAGGCGAAATTCCAGTTTTAGCTTCTTCTCTTTTGGCTTTCCTTTTCTTAAAGAATTCTAAAGCTGTTTGTGGAAAAAGCGCATAAGATAGCTTGTCCTCTTCACTTTCAATGTAGGATTTCACTTCATCTGGCAGTTTGTCGAGAGCTGGCTCCAAAAGGTCGGCTGGACGGCATGTTATTGGTTTTTCTTCGTCGATTATTTTCTTTTTCACTTTCGGATCAATTAGAACTGGCGGTTTTCCGTAAAAGCCCTTCACGTAGTCTTTTATCTCCTTCGGCACAATACTGTAACGCTTACCAGAAAGAACATTAAACACGGCTTGTATGCCAACAAGCTGACTCGTAGGCGTTACGAGTGGCGGATATCCAAGCTCTTTTCTAACCTTTGGAACTTCCTCGAGAACTTCCTTCAATCTGTCCAACGCTTTCTGCTCCCTCAGTTGTTCAAGAAGGTTGGAGAACATTCCGCCTGGAATTTGATGAACTATGATGGAAGCGTCGACTCTTTCAGCCTTTGAGTCAATAAGCTTCAGTGGGTCGTAATATTTCTCTCTTAACTCTCGAAAGTAAGCCGCAATTTCGCTTAAGAGTTCTACGTCAAGTCCAGGATCGTAGGGCGTTCCTTTCAACGCAGCTACAATGGATTCGACTGGAGGCTGTGAAGTGCCCCAAGCTAAAGGTGAGAAGGCTGTGTCAATTATGTCTATGCCTGCTTCGCATGCGCGAAGATAAGTCATCATGACCATGCCACTTGTGCTGTGAGAGTGCAAATGCACAGGAAGCCCAACTTTCTTTTTCAGGGCCGTTATGAGCTTGTATGCTGGTTGTGGTGCAAGCATGCCTGCCATGTCTTTGATACAGATGGAATCGCAATCGAGTTCGGCTAATCTTTTAGCGGTTTGCACAAAGTATTCTACCGTGTGAACTGGGCTGATTGTGTAGCAGATGGTTCCTTGGGCATGTTTACCTACTTTTTTGACGATTTTTATGGCTATTTCCATGTTTCTTACGTCGTTTAAGGCGTCGAAAACACGAAATATGTCTATGCCGTTTTCAGCGGCTTTTTCTACGAATTTTATGACAACATCGTCTGGATAGTTGCGGTATCCAACCACGTTTTGTCCACGCAACAACATTTGGAAAGGCGTTTTTTTTATGTGACGTTTTAGGGTGCGGATTCGTTCCCAAGGGTCTTCAGCCAAGAAGCGGATTGCAACGTCGAATGTTGCTCCACCCCACATTTCTAGTGAGAAGAAGCCTGCTTGATCTATTTTTTCGGCTATGGGTAGCATGGCGTCAGTGCGCATTCTCGTAGCCATTAGAGATTGGTGTGCGTCGCGGAATGTTGTGTCGGTGATTTTGACTGGTTTGCTCTGTGGCGTCTAGACCCCTCCCTTATATATAGATTGAATGGGAGAATAGAAAGGTTGAGTGAAGCCATATTAAATCATTTAGGTGTCAAGAAATAGTTTTATTCAACGAATATTAGAACGTTGAAAGAGAGGCTTAAAGGTTAATTAAGAGATTCAAATTCTCATATGGATGGGAATAATCAATGAACAAGGATGCGGTTAAAACTGAAGAAGATGTTAGGCGTTTCTTATCAGACAAGACAAAATTCGAAACAGAAGTTTTGGTCGCCACGTTCAAGATTCCACGCGGAAAAGTCAGCACTTACAAGCGAGTAGCACAAAAAATCGGTAAACCACGTGCCCACCGAGCTGTTGCCAACGCATTGCACAAGAATCCCCTTCACCCGATTGTTCCGTGCCATCGTGTCGTTAGGTCTGACGGCAAATTTGGAGGAGAAAAGAGGGCAGCCGATTCCAGAAGGAAACTCGTGGAAAAAGAGGGCGTGCCAATCGAAAATGGCAAAGTAAGACTAAATGAGGCTATTCTCTTCTAGCACGCATAAAACCTTACAATGCTCGTATCAGCTTTTCTATTTCCTTCTGGTCAATCTCCTTCATTGTCTTATTAAACCACTTCATTGCTTCGCGGTATTTTTCTTGCAGATCCTTCTCATCTTTGACAAAGTATAGATGCTCCAGTTTCTTGATTACCTCAGACGGAAGCTCGTAATGTAAATATTCCATCTTGAAATTGTAATGTATAGGATAGTGTTTAATCCGCAGAGTTTCGATCAGCGTAGCAAGGGTGAAATTGTGATATAGGTCTAAGGCTTCAAGATGGTGACCTCTGTTTATCTCCTTCTGCACGAAGTTGTTGAACATGCCAAACCTAATCTGCAATCTTTCCAGTCTTTCATGCACCTTCTTGGCGAATGCTTCTCTGTCAAATTGCAGAGGCTTAACCTTGTCAGATTTGTTGAAGTAGAATACGACATTGCCATGTATCTCTGGTTCCAAAAACCTTTCTGAACCGCTAAGTTTCAAAACACAAAAATCAACGATAAGATACTCACTTGCGTTTTCCATCCTGTAAAAAGCCTGAAAGACACCTGGCCAACCAGTCTGCGGAACATCAAACTTCTGCTTAATAGAGGATAGCGACCTTAACGCTTTCTCAACTGCTAGGAACACCTCATTAACTTTTTCGTCGTTTACGATTAAATAGAGGTCGATGTCAGACCATTCATCGACACGGTTGAAGGCTGCGGCGCCTCCTTCATAAAGCGCGTGAGCATAGTCAAGCGGTTTTAAGGCTTTGGCAAGTGTTTGAACTATTACGTTGCGGGTCAACATTTTTTCGTTAGTCAACGGAAAACCTCCTGAAACAATGAAAATTAAGAGTGAAGAGTGTGGCTGTTATATAACGTTTAATGCTGCTTTCAATCCTAACTTTCGAAAGAGTGACACTCTGTCGCTGCCTTGATACCTTTTCAGAAGCCCGTCAGCTACTTTTCCAGCATATTTCAGCTCGTCGCGTGCGGAAGGTGAATCAATCTCTGAGAGAAAGAGCAGTGTGTAGTAGAAGGGAAAGCCATGCCATTTACCGTTAGACATTCTTTTTTTCTTTATTTTGCTTAAGCCTTTCTCAAGAATTTCATCAGCTCTTTCTACTCGAGAAACTGCTAGTGTTCGCAGAAAAGATATTGTACAATTGTAGCAGCAGTAACTGCCGCTTCTGCCTCCTCTTTCAAGAATCTGGTTGAAGCCTTTCATCGCTTCTTTAACAGGAGAAGAAGACCCACGATTCCAAATCACTACTGCTCGAAGTGCCTCTTCTCCAAGAATATGCCGAGTAGCTGCACTGGTTTCTACGTGCTCCCCTGTTGGTAAACGTGCTCCTTGCTTGAGGTCTAAACTGGTAGGCAGGAACAAATTGCAATAAGAACCCTTCAATCCTTGCCTTGACAGAACCCATTCAAATGCCTCCTGCACTTGGGTGGTGGATTTGGCTCTAAATCCCTGACGTGCTTCTTCCAAACGCCAAAGCGTTTCCTGCAAAGAACTTGGAACGAGGATTTTCTCTTCTTCCATACACAAACCTCTCAAGCTCATTGCCGAGTTTGCCTTCTTATCATTTTCCATTCACAATCTTTCGAAGCGCCAATCTACAGTGGTATATTTCCATGTTTTCTTGCTGGTCTTGGCTCGCGTTTCGTGGTTAAGCTTTCTAATGCACTGATTAATTTGGGTCGGGTTTGGGCGGGTTCAATTACTTCGTCTATGTAGCCTTTCTGTGCAGCTATGTAGGGACTAGCAAATTTCTGGCGATATTCGCTCACTAGTTCCACGCGTTTTTGTTCAGAGTCTTTGGCTTCAGCGATTTCTTTGCGGAATATTATGTTTATAGCCCCATGCGGTCCCATCACGGCGATTTCGGCTGTTGGCCATGCGTAGTTTATGTCTGCTCCGCTGTGTTTGCTACCCATTACGTCGTATGCCCCGCCGTAGTCTTTGCGTAGTATTACAGTGATTTTTGGCACAGTTGCCTCACAATAAGCGTATAACAGTTTTGAACCATGTTTGATTATGCCACCATGTTCCTGTTCTAGACCTGGCAAGAAGCCTGGCACATCGACGAATGTGATGATTGAGATGTTGAAACAGTCACAGAAGCGTATGAAACGGCCTGCTTTCATGCTGCTGTTTATGTCTAATGCGCCTGCGTAGTGCATGGGCTGGTTGGCCACTATGCCTATGGTTTTGCCGTTTAGGCGTGTGAAGCCTATTACGATGTTTTGTGCCCAGAGTGGCTGTATTTCGAAGAATTCGCCGTTGTCCACTACTCGCGTGATTATTTCTTTCACATCGTATGGTTTGTCTGGGTCGTCTGGAAGTATGTGGGCTAGTGTCTCGTCTGCTCGGTTCGGGTCGTCTGTCGGCTCTATGGCTGGCGGGTCTTCGAGGTAGTTGCTTGGCAAATAGCTTAGGAGTTTTTTTATTATTTGGATGCAGTTTTGTTCGTCTTTTGCGATGAAGTGGGCAACGCCGCTTGTTTGACTGTGAACCATTGCTCCGCCGAGCTCTTCGAACGTGACTTCTTGTCCTAATGCGGCTTTGACTACGTCTGGACCTGTAATGAACATGTGCGATGTTTTGTCCACCATTATTATGAAGTCGGTTAGGGCTGGTGAGTAGACGGCTCCTCCTGCGCATGGGCCCATTATTGCAGATATTTGCGGAATGACGCCTGAGGTTATAACGTTTCTGAAGAATATGTCGCCGTAACCTGCGAGGCTTGCGACGCCTTCTTGTATGCGTGCGCCGCCACTATCGTTCAAACCTATGACTGGTGCGCCTGTTTTCGTGGCTAGGTCCATCAGTTTGCAGACTTTTTTGGCGAACATTTCGCCTAGTGAGCCGCCGAAGACTGTGAAGTCTTGGCTGAAGACGTAGACGAGTCTGCCGTCTATTGTGCCATAGCCTGTTACGACGCCGTCGCCGAGGAATTTTTTGTCTTGTATGCCGAATTCTGTGCACTGATGCACAACGAAGCGGTCAAGCTCGTCGAAACTGTCTTGGTCTAATAATTGTTCGATGCGTTCTCGAGCTGTTAACTTGCCTTTTGCATGCTGCTCCTCAATGCGCTTCTGTCCGCCGCCAAGTTTGGCTTGCTCGTTAAATTCGCGTAAACGCTTAATCTTCTCGTCAACTGAAGGCTCCTTTATTGTGACCATTTGAATCCCCTAAATTGTTCGGTATTATTGCTTGAACGGATATTTAGAACATACGGAAAATTCTATATGTTTAGAACATGGGATTTATGTGTAAGGAAAGAGGTTGCCATGAAAAAGAATCTTGTTATTCAGACCATGCTTGAGCACAAGTCCATTCGAAAATACGCAGATGAAATACCTTCAGACGAAGTTGTAGAAACAATTGTTAGGGCAGGTCAGCAGGCGCCTTTTGCCTCGCAAGCCTACAGCATACTGCTCTCACGCAAAAAGCAGCGTAACCCCTTTAAAGCTCCGCTACTGCTCACCATCTGTGTGGATTATCACAAGTTTGAAAAGATAATGGCAAAGAGAAATTGGAAAATAATCACAAATGACGTAACGCTGCTATTTTTCGGAATTCAAGACGCTGCTTACATGGCGGAAAACATGGTAGTTGCAGCCAGAAGCCTTGGACTTGGAAGTTGTTTCTTAGGTAGTGCCATGTTTCGTGCGAACAAGATTGCAGAAGAATATAACTTGCCTAAAAGAGTGTTTCCACTAGTGCAGCTAGCAATGGGTTATCCAGCTGAAGACCCACCGCCAAGACCACGCTATCCAATGGAATTCACTCTATTCGAAGACAAATATCCGCAATTAACCGATAAAATAGTCTCAAAAGCCATGAAACAAATGGATAAGGGCTATCTTGCCCAAGACTATTACCGCAAAATGAAGGCAAAAATCCCTCTACAAACCAAAGAGCGCAAGGAAACGTTCACCTACGAGAATTACAGCTGGACAGAACACATATGCCGCAAATGGGGACAATGGTATCCTGAACTAAAAGAAATGTTTAAGCAACTTGAAAAACGAGGGTTCTACATTACAAGAAAAAAACCAAAATAAATAGCTACTCATCTTAACAGCAGAGTGACATCACCAACAAAAACACGTTTCTCCGTTCCATCTTTTAGCCGCAAGATTAACGAACCATCATAGTCAACATTCACTGCAAGACCAACCCACTTTTCTGCTCCACTCACGACTTCCACTTGAGAGCCCAAAAAACCCGCATACCTTTTCCATCTTGCCAAAAGTGGATCAAAACCCTCTTTTAACAGCAGTTCGTAAAAGTATTCGAACTTCTCAAGCACAGCTCCGAACAGTTCCTCTAACCTGACTTTTCTATTAAGCACGTTTTCAAGCGAAACAGCAACCTTCCTCAACTCTTCTGGAAAAACCGTCGCCACATCAAAGTTTGCATTTAAGCCCGCACCCACTACAACATAGTTGACCCTTGAGCCAGTGGTATTTATTTCTGTCAGAACGCCACAAACTTTCCGCTTATTCACTAAAACGTCATTAGGCCACTTTGTTTCTGCTTTCAAGCCATATAATTCATGCAAAACCTCTGCCACAGCCAAACCACTTGCAAACACGAGCTTAACCGCCTCCGTAGGCTTAAGCTTAGGTCGTAGAACCACAGAGAACCACAAGCCACCTTTAGGCGAAAACCACTCTCTATCTAACCTTCCACGCCCAGCGGTTTGAGATTCAGCAACTACAACGGTTCCTTCAACAGCCCCATAACCAGCCAACTCTTTAGCCAAATCATTCGTGGAACTAACCTCACGCAAAAAAACAATATTCTTACCAAACCTCCTAGTGCGTAAACCCTCATGAAGCCTATTCACATTCACATTTATCAACAAACCTACGGCTTTTCAACAAGTTCCAAAAGCACGCCTCTAGTGCTCTTCGGATGAACAAAAGCAATTTTTGCGCCTTCAGCGCCAGCTTTAGGCTTCTCATCAACTAGTGCTGTGCCCTTTCTCTTAAGATCAGTCAAGACCGCTTCAATATCCTTGACTCTAACTGCAAAATGTTGAACGCCTTCACCGCGACTTTCAAGAAACTTCGCAACTGGGCTATCACTGCCAATAGGCTCCAAAAGCTCAATGTTAGTCTCGCCGCCAGTGGAGAAAAACGCCACCCTAACCTTTCGCTCTGTCAAAACATGAACTGCCTCAAGCTTGAAACCCAAAACATCACGATAAACGCTTATAGCCTCATCTAGATTCTTCACAGCAACACCCACATGATCCACGCCGACAAACATTCGCTTTCAACTCCCTTATATAGAACGTTAAAAGCCATGTCAAACATATTATAAAAAGTTTCCAGTTTATTTACTCATTGTAAATTTGAAACTTGGCTTCCTCAATAGAATTACGATTATAGATGGCAGTTGAAAAACAACAGTCCAAAAAACAAAATCTAGCGAGAAGTTGATTGGCTGAAACTGGAAGACACTCTGATAAGGTGGCGGGCTCCAATACGACACTGATTCAACAACCCAAGACAACGGCCACCCCCTATAAATGATAGCTGCATCTAAAATGTTGGGCACATTATAGTAAACATAGTAAGACACTAAAGTCGTAACCAATGAAATAGCAAGGCACGAAGAAATAACAATCAGAAGGAGAACTTCAGTTTTCATTTCTCTCTCATCTTCAAAAATTGTTTCTTGAACAGCACCTTATAATTCTACACTTTAGAACATCGAAAGAAAAACACTTTCAACTGAAACCAATGTTGCAACAGTCGATAAGCACAGAAAAACTATAAAGCTTGGGTTACAAAATTACCTTTTCCAAATTGGTGTGAAACAAATGGAAAAATACTCTCATGACATAGTTATAGTCGGCGCAGGCTTAGCTGGTTTGAGGGCTACAATTGCGGCTGCAGAAGCCAACAATAAACTCGACATAGCTGTAATCTCAAAACTCCACCCTATACGTTCGCACTCTGTCTGTGCACAAGGTGGAACAGCCGCAGTAATGCGAGAAAAAGACTCCTACGATTCACATGCCTTCGACACCGTCAAAGGAGCTGATTACCTCGCAGATCAAGACGCTGTGGAATTTTTCGTCAAGCAAGCACCAAAAGAAATCATCCTGACAGAACATTGGGGATGCCCATGGAGCCGCACATCCGAAGGAAAAATAGACCAACGCCCATTCGGCGGCCACACCTTTCCAAGAGCATGCTTCGCAGCAGACATGACAGGCTTCCACGAAATGCACACGTTGTATGGAAAAGCCACATCATACAACAACGTTAAATTCTACGACGAATGGTTCGCCACATCCCTAATAGTTGAAGATAATACAGCAGTAGGCTTGACAGCTATAGATCAAAAAACAGGTGAAATGCACGCGTTCCAAGCAAAAGCCATCATAATAGCAACTGGAGGCCACGAACGCATATACGAGTTTACAACGTTTTCCCACACAACCACAGGCGATGGAATGGCAATGGCCTATCGGGCAGGAGCACCGCTGGAAGATATGGAGTTCGTCCAATTTCACCCAACTGGGTTGGTCCCACCCGGAGTGTTGATAACTGAAGGAGCCAGAGGCGAAGGAGGATACCTAATCAACGCTAAAGGCGAACGCTTCATGAAAAACTACGCAGCAGAAAAAATGGAGTTAGCCCCAAGAGATGTGGTGTCCAGAGCAGAACAAACAGAAATATTGGAAGGAAGAGCGTTCGAAGGACCTTATGGGCCTTACATAGCCTTAGACCTGCGACATCTAGGCGAAGAGAAAATAAATGAAAGGTTACCGCTTATACGTGATGTCGCAATAAAACTTGGCGGAGTAGACCCAATCAAGGAAATGATACCTATAAGGCCAGCAGCCCATTACTCTATGGGAGGAATCAAAGCCAACGTAAAGGCTGAGACGCAAATCAACGGATTGTATGCAGCAGGCGAATGCTCCTGTATCAGCATTCACGGAGCAAACAGGCTTGGCACAAACTCAACAGCTGACTGTCTAGTTTTCGGAGCAGTCGCCGGCGAAGAAGCCGCAAGAAAAGCCCTATCCAGTAGTTTTCGCGAAATTTCGCATGAAAAACTTTTGGCAGAAGAGAAAAGGGTTTTTGACGGAATTCTGGGCAGCGAAGGCAGTGAAAGAGTGCCGCTCATAAGAGATGCAATGAGACGTATCATGAATACGAAAGTTTGGATATTCAGAAAAGGCGACCAACTCGAGAGCGCTTTGAAAGAAATAAGAGAACTCAAACAAAAATTCAGAAACATAAAGGTTGAAGACAAAAGCGCGCCATTTAACTTGGGACTTGCTTCCGCCATACAGCTTGATTTCATGTTGGATCTGGCTGAAGTTACAATAATCAGTGCACTTGCTAGAACAGAGTCAAGAGGCGCACATTCAAGACGAGATTA
>Ga0172362_10005651_pt1 | contig 10829 bp, 10 predicted proteins | sample LakKivs1_kivu2a2_FD_114534 | JGI IMG/M metagenome (GOLD analysis project Ga0172362, IMG submission 114534) | Sediment microbial communities from Lake Kivu, Rwanda - Sediment s1_kivu2a2 | ecosystem: Environmental > Aquatic > Freshwater > Lake > Sediment | place: Rwanda: Western Province, Lake...
GTTTTTGCATCCTTCGCCAAGGCTATGGTGGCAAATCTTTGTTTTAAGAACTTTTCTTTCAATTTTCTTATTTCCTCTACCTCGTTTTTTTCCAAGTCCAATAAATAAACCGGTTTCTTAGTTTGCAATACCAAACCAAGCGGGTGAAAATGTCCAGAACCTATGTAAAGAAAAGCATCAACATCCTTCTCAATTTCTTTTGCTGAAGAAATATCACAACCTAAAATCTGCCCAGGATTGAATTTTCCCTTGCCTATTTTTACAATTTTTCCCTTATTTTCTAAGAATTCCTTCACGGTTTTTAAAGAATCTATAAATTGTACGCTCGTAACCAAACCAATTTTCTTTTCCTTTATGTTTAATTTTTTTAAGAAAGGTTTGATATTAAAACTTTCCCTTAATTCTTTATATTCAACTGGTAAATCGCTTTCTACAAGCTTGGAATGACCTAGATGTATTATTCCATCACAACCTAAAATCTTAGCCTCGTTAATTGCTATGTCGCAGGCACCATAACAACTTTCACACTCTATCAATACGTCTCCCAGATTATCTGCTATTTTCAAAACTTTCCTTTTTAACCCATCTGGTGCTTGTAAAAGCTTTGTCATAAAAATCACTATTTTTCTATAGTTTTTAAATGTTTACCTAAAGAACTTTGAAAGAGCTACAATGTAATTAAATCCCTCCAGGTATTTGATAATCACCCAGATGAAAGGTGAGAGTATTAAAATTATTAATAGAAGTAAAAGTATAATAAATCCCTTTTTGCTCTTTTCTTCTCTAAAGCCAAAAAGCATTCCTGTTGCCAGTCCGCCTATATGTGCGATGTAAGAGATGTTAGATTCCTCTAAATTTACTACAACTAAAAAGAAAGAACCTATATTAGATAGGGTGTAAAGAACCGCCACTAATATTAAAGGTACAGGAATCAGATAAGGATAAAAAACAAATTCTAAAGGTTTGACAAGCATGGCTGTTCCCATTATTCCAAAGATAGCAGCCGAGGCTCCAACTACAGATGTTCCTAAAGATCCAATAAAAAAAGAAGAAATCAAAAAAGCCAAGTTGCCGACTATAGCAGATGTAATAAAAATCAACAAGAATTTTTTCCTACCTAAGCTCATCTCGATAACTTTTCCAAAAAAGAACAAAGCTAGCATATTCAATATCAAATGTTCTGGATCAACATGTATGAAAATAGAAGTCAACAAGGTCCAGTATTTTCCATTTAACAAGTTTTGAAGTGAGAATCCATAATCGTTAAAAAGAGTTTTCAAAGCATTTTTAAAATTCTCATCTCCAAAGCTACCTTTCTGAAGGCCATATAAAATTTCAAGAAAGAAAACTAATATGCATGCTGTTATTAAGAAATAAGTTAAACTTGGCTTCTTATAGAGGTCTTTCATATCAAGCCTCTATTTCAGAAGCCCATTCCCTAACCTTTTCTAAAGCATCGATATTAACAGATAACGAGTCTATACTAGTTTTAATCAAGAACTCAACAGCATCTCTTCTGTTGCTAGGTAGTTCCCCACATATCGAAGATTCAACCTTATATTTCTTACAAGTTTCGATGACGCGCTTGAAAAGGAATTGCATTGAAGGATGCATTTCATCAAAAATTGTTATTAACCTTTCATTGTTTCTATCTAATCCCAAGGTGGTTTGAGTCAAATCATTTGATCCGAAAGAAGCAAAAGCTATTCCTTCCTTACAAAATTCCTCTATATTTATGGCACAGGCAGGAACTTCAACCATTATTCCAAAATTATTAGGTGCTTCAACCTCTTCTGCAATCTCCTTAGCTCTTTTCAATTCAGAAACATTTATTATAAAAGGTAATTCCCAAACAACGTTTGTTAAACCTTTCGCGTGCAACTGCTTTAAAGCTTCAAGCTCGCATTTTAAAATTTCTGGTTCATCTAAACTTCTTCTTATACCATGCCAACCAAGCATAGGGTTATCTTCTTTTGGTTCTTTCTCCCCACCTTTCATATCTCTAAATTCATCAGTCCTAGCATCCAAGGATCTAACCCAAACTTTTTTCGGAAAGAAAACTTGAGCAACCTTCCCGACTCCTTCAAATATTATTTTTGTAAGTTCTTCTCCTTTACCCTGTCTTATATATTCGATAGGATGCATACCAGATTTTGTAAGCATATGCTCTAACCTGAGCAAACCAACACCATCTGCATTTTTTGCCCTTTCAGCAGTTTCAGGAAAGGCTAAATTAACTTTGATTTGAACTTTTGTCTTTTTTTCAATAATCTCTTTTTTCTCTTCTTCCTTAATCTCTATTTCTCCGCTATAAACTTTCCCATTAGTAGCATCAACAGTAATTTTCATTCCCTCTTTTAGAACTTGAGTAGCTGTTTTAGTTCCAACAATGCAGGGTATACCCAGTTCACGACTGACTATTGCGGCGTGGCATGTTATTCCACCTTCATCTGTCACAATAGCAGCTGATCTTTCCATTGCAACAACAAAATCAGGATTAGTCATTTTTGTAACAAGTATATCTCCTTTTTGGATTTTATTCAACTCGCTAACATCATGAACAATTTTTACAGTACCCGAGGCAATTCCTGGAGAGGCGCCATGACCCTCTAGAATGGAAGCTCCTTGGACTGCTTCTGTTTTCTTTTCTTCTAATGTTGTAACAGCTCTAGTTTGAACAATATAAAGTCTCCCTCTTTCAAGAGCCCATTCTATGTCCTGTGGAGTATTATAATATTGTTCTATTTTTTTAGAATAAGCTGCAAGAGCTACTATTTCATAATCACTTAAAACCTGCTTCTCTATTTTATCAGGAGAAACATTTCTAGTGACAGTTACGCCGTATGTAACATCTCTCACCATCTCAGTGTTTTTCTTCCCTATGAACTTGTCTAGAATATCGCCATTAGTTTTATCTACTACATATTTATCAGGTTGTATCCTACCTTGGACTAAACTTTCTCCTAATCCCCAACAAGCCTCGATAATAATGTGATTAGAGCCTTCTTTAGGATTAGTAGGATCAACCGTAAAAACCACTCCACTGCCTTCAGAGTTTACCATTCTCATTATGGCTACGCCTATAGAAGTGTCCTGAGGTTGTTTATTTTTATTTCTATAATACATAACTCTTGCTGTGTAAAGAGAAGCCCAGCATTTCTGGACTGCTTTTACTAGGTTCTCTTCACCTTTTACATTAAGGAAGGTTTCATATTGTCCAGCAGAAGATGCTTTCTCTATATCTTCCATTATTCCAGAGCTTCTAACAGCAACAAAAGGCAAATCCATAGGTCTTATAAAATCTATGCTTACAGGAGGTGCTCCATAGAGCTTCTTATAAGAATCTATAATCTCGTCCCTTATTTTAGAGGGCATTTTAGCCTCGACTATCAGCTTTCTTATCTCGTCAGATGCGCTTGATAGCGATTTTACATCATTAAAGTTAATTTTTTTGACTATTCCAAGTATTTTTTCCTTTAAATCATTCTCTTTTATAAAGTCTTCGTAAGCTTTGGCTATTATGAAGAATGATTCTGGAACAGGAAATTCAGCATTTATTAGTTTTTTAAGGTTAAAACACTTCCCACCCACGTCTTTTATTGTCACATTATCCTTAGCAGTTACTACATATACCATTTTTGTCAGAATATATAATGAATTGGTTTAAATAAATTAATGATATCTTAACAAAGATTAAAAAGGCTTAAATAAGTAGCCTATAAAAGTAATTTATATGAAAATCGGCAAGGTAGAAAGGTACATACACAACAAGCTTGAAGATGAAGGGGCTCTACTTTTAACCCTCATAGACCCTGATAAACAGCCTTTTGAGAAAGGTGCTAATGTAGCAAAGGCTGCATATGAAGCAGGTGCTGATGTTATTCTAGTTGGAGGTTCAATTGGAGCTCAGGGTATGATACTTGATAAGACAACCAAGTTGATAAGGGAGAACGTTGACATACCCATAGTACTTTTCCCAGGAAGCGTTGGTACTGCCACACACTACGCAGATGCTATCTATTTTATGTATTTGTTGAACTCTAGGGACGTTTACTGGCTTTCTACAGCACAGATTCAGGGAGCTCCCATTGTTAAAAGACTTGGCTTAGAGCCGATTCCCACAGCTTATATAGTTCTTGAGCCAGGTAGGGCAGTGGGATGGATATCTAACGCAAACTTAATCCCTAGAAACAGACCTGATTTAGCAGCTGCAACTGCTTTAGCAGGTGAATATGTTGGGGCAAGGCTTATTGTAACAGACTCTGGATCAGGTTCACCAGTGACTGCGCCGCTTGAAATGATTTCTGCTATCAAAGCTCAACTAACAATTCCTTATTTTTATGCAGGTGGTTGTAGAAATCCTAAACAAGCAAGAGATATAATAAAAGCAGGTGCTGACGGAATACAGATTGGAACTGCATTCGAAATAGACGATGGTTATGAAGCTGTAAAGCAGAAAGTTTCTCAAATGGTTAAAGCAATAAAAGAAGAAGGAAAAAACAAAATAAAGAGTTCTAGAACAGAAAAATTAAAACAAATGATTCCATCCATTCCAACCATGCCTACCTTAAAATTTGGATTCTTTAAGAAAAGATGGGAGTTTCTATCAAGGATTAAAAAGAAAAAACCAGAAGAAAGTCAAAATGACAAACAAGAAAAAGAGGTTAAATAGTTCTTCTTCTATACCCTTCCAACCAATTCAAGAAATTCTTTCTTTCAATCTTCTTAATTTCGTTTTCTATGCTTTCAGGTGAGACGGCAGCGAAGTAGTTCCTTTGTTCTGGCTTTATAGTATCTACTACTATTATTCCTTTTTTTCTGAAAATATCTTTCGTTTCTTCATCCACCTCACCGATCACAACTTTAGGATTTAAGGAGGCCATAAAATTAGCAGAAGCTCTTGAAGAAACAAAGTTCTTTATCCAAACAATCTTATTTTTTATATCAAATTTTCTATTTGAATATGAAATAGACTCTTTAGTGAATTCTGGTATAATTACAACTGGTATTAAGTTTTCAATATCTATATTCTTCAATTCTTCCTGAACATTTAAATTCTCCTGAAAAGCATTCTTAAGATTTTTCTGTTTTGACAGTTCAAACTGAAGTTGTTTTATGAGAATGTCCCTAGTTTTTATTTCCTTATCCCTTATGACATTCTTTCTTGCCTCATCATTCTTCTTAAGCTCCTCTTCGATATACATCTGTTTCTGTCTTTCCAAATCCCTTGACTTTTCCTCAAGTTTTTCTACATAATTTTTTAATATTTCATTTCTTCTCGTTTCTTCTTTTAATTTATCTTCCAACTCTTTTGCCTTTTCTCTCCAGTTAAGGTAAATTTCCTTAGATACTTTCTCTACCTTTTCCTCTTCCTTTGGTTTTAGTTTTTCAATTGCTTCAGAAATGTTTTTTGCTTCTTTTCTTACTATCATCTCCTTGACTCTATCCTGAAGTTGGATTAAGCCTAAAGAATCTAGACTCCTATCTATAATGTTAAACTGAGATGCAAAATGCTTGAAAGCATAAGTGGCAGCTGATAAGGCATCCTTTTCATGAATATCTTTTATAGGAATCCTTACTATCTCATCCTTTTCTTCTACTGTTAGATCATGGTCAGGATTGAAGACTTTGCAGTTGAAAGAAGCAGCTATTTTAGATATGGGTTGAGGTATTTTCCTTTTATCAGTAGAAATTATCAATGGTTTACCATAAAAGCTAATTTCTCTAATAAGACGGTCAATTGAAATATTTCTCTTGCTTCCAGTATAGAGAAGATTCCTGTTAAGGTCGTAGATAGCCAGACCCGTGGTTATTCCTATATCTACACCCACTATTATTGGTTTCGTCATCTAATTTTATTATAATTAAACTAAATATTTATTGTTGACATGAATGCAAAATGGTATGTTATAACAGGTTCTGCATCATCGGGAAAGACTACACTCATTAATTCTTTAGCAAAACTGGGATATACAACTGTTCTTGAAGCTGCTAGAGTTTTTATAGATGAGGAAATGAAAAAAGGTAAGACAATAAAAGAGATAAGAAAAAGTGAGATAGAATTTCAAAGAAAAGTTTTAGATATCAAAATAAAGATAGAGAATGAATTGTCTAAAAACAAGATAATATTTTTTGATAGGGCGATTCCAGATAGCATTGCTTATTTTCAGATTTGTGGGTTTGACCCTAAAGAAGTTATAAAGGTCTGTAAGAAGAATACCTATAGAAAGATATTTCTATTGGAGAGACTGCCTCTTGAAAAAGACTATGCAAGAACAGAGAATGATGAGACCATGAATAAATTGCAAATTTTGCTCAAAAAAGCTTACTCTGACTTGGGTTATGAAATAATAGATGTACCAGTTATGCCAGTAGAAGCCAGATTAAAAATGATTTTATCTAATATTGATTCTCAATAACCTTTTTAATCTTTTCAGCTATCTTTTCTCCTATACCTCTTACCTCTTGCAATTCTTTGGTTGATGCATTAAAAACATTTTGAGGCGACTTAAAATGCTTCAGCAAGGCCTTAGACCTTACTATAGAGATGTCAGGAAGACTAGCAATTAAATATTCTTGCTGCTCTTCTATAGTTTCTGGTGTTCTCTTATTCCTTAAAACATTTTCCCTTTTTTCATCAATCTGCTCTCTTTTTGCTATCCAGTAGACTAAACCAGCAGTATCCGCTAAATCTCTTGTCCATAATATAGGAATTCCCAAGTCAACAGTCACAGCAGCTAAGGCGCCACGGATGGTGTTTGGGTGTAGATAACCATATAATGGCTCTTCACCCTCTATTATCAGTAGAGGTTTTTCAAAATTATCTTTCATATCCTTTAGCTGTTGAAACAATCTCTTGTCTGTTATGCTTTGAATAAAATCTTTAACCGTCTTTTTTTCTATAACAACACGATCGCTTACAACAAAATCCCCTTGAATCAGCATCTTTTTCTGAAGGATACAATCATATTGCTTAAAATACTCTATAATAGAAGACTCCCTTGTATCAACAAAAATTAGAACTTTGCTCATTAGCCTATATTTTAATATTAAATTATTTATAATATTATTATTGCTCAGGGGAACGTTCAGATAACAGATTTCAGGTCCTCGGACTTGGATGTCAGCGTACCGCTTCGGCAGTTCTCAAAGATGTCTGGACCTCAATCTGAGCAATTTTTATTCTATAAAACTATCAATGCTTTGTTGTTTGTTCTTCATGCCTCTAAGAATTTCTTTCATTTTTTTCTCTTTTCTTTGGGCAGCCCAATAATAAGCCTCGTCCCTTGTACTTTTGGTTATTAAGAAAACTATTTTTCCAACCTTGGTCCTTCCAACTCTACCCCTTCTTTGAATCGTTCTTATCTCAGAAGGTACAGAATCATAAAAAATAGCAGTGTCTGCAGAGGGTATATGTAATCCTTCCTCTCCTATAGGCGAGGTTATCAGGCAGTTATAATAGCCTGCGTTAAAGTCCTTTATAACATCTATCTGCTCTTTCTGAGATAGTCCATTCTCTCCACCCTGCCCTATAAGAACTACAGGTCTACACGTATTTTCCAAGATGTTTTGTAGATTAAATATATTATCCCTATAGTGAGAGAAGACTATTATTGCAATATTTTTGTTTTTCTCTATCTCTTTCTTTATAACTTCTTTTAGTTTTTCTATTTTTGGGTGCTCTTCAGAAGTTCTTATTAATTTAAATGCTTTTAGAAAATCAGGATCTTTTAAAATTCCTTTATCTGATTTTGTTTTCTTCAGGCTTATCTTATCCAAGTAAGAATTAACCGCTTTTATGCTTTGAGTCTCTAGCAATTCTGTAACGTGCCATATCTTAACGCCTTCAACGATTAATGAAATTACATAAAACAAGATAGGCTTTCTTTCAGTTGATAATTGTCTGCTAACCCTTTTCTGAGCTTCAAGCAGATCTTTTTTAGTCCGAATATAGATGTTATAACTTCTTAGTTTGTCAAGCCTTCTCCTTAAAGCAGCCTTTAAAAGTTCTTGAGCTTCTTTCATGTTTCCAGTCAATTCAACTTTGACGATCTCAGTTGTTATCTCTTTAATGTAAGGTTTTACGTCTTCATCAGTCTCAGTCCTTATTTCAACCTTCTCTATGAACAAGTTCTTGCATATTTCTTTTATCTTCTCCTCAGTCCCCCCTGGGGATGCGGTCAAACCGAGAATAAGTGGATTCGAACATTGTTCAATATATTTTTTAGCAACAAAAGTGTAAGAATAATTGCCGATAGAATGCTGAGCCTCATCAAACGTTATTATAGCATAATCAGATAGATTGATTCTTCCTTGTTTTAGATCGTTAGCAATACATTGAGGCGTTGAGACTATTATTTTACTTTGTTTATACAAATACTCCCTGTCCTCAGGTCTTATTATCCCTGTTATAAGAACTATCTTATCCTCATCAATTTCAAAAGTCTCTTTGAAAGACTTTTGAATCTGTGCGCACAAAGGTCTAGTTGGACTGAGAATCATAGCCTTTTTCTCTGGAAATTTCTGCAAGCACTCTGCTGTTACTAAAACAGATACTAAAGTCTTACCTAAATCAGTAGAAACAACCACTAGCGAGTTTTTAGTTGAAACTGATTTAACCAGAGACGTTTGATATTCTCTTGACTGAATAGTCATTGGTTTTATCAAAGGGTGAGAAACATAGTCCATCTCATCACTAACATATATATATCACAAATTTTTAAAGAATATTATGAATTTAAAGAAGGTTATCTTAGCTGCTCTGATTTATGCAGTTTGGTCTTTTCTAATAGGATATTTTGTTCCTCAACTTGCAGGTTGGGCAGTGATTATGTCTGCTCTAGCAGCTGGAATATATGTAGGGTATAAATCAAAATCTGATAGTTTTAACGATGGTCTTTTAGCAGGTTTATTTGGAGGAATTATTGGAGCAATATTAATGAATTATACATCTTCTTTGGTTGGTATACCATTAAAAATTGAAACTTCTGAGTTCATATCCCCTGTAGTAGCTTTAATTGAATCAAGCTTTCCCTGGGTTTCGGAATTGTATCTAATTGTTATAGGGACAATTTTTTGTGGAATAGGAAGCATTTTTGGTTCTAGAAAAAAGTTAGGTAAAGTCTTTCTATTTTTAGCATTGTTTTTATTGTTCATTTTTTATGGAGCGATAGACAACATGGCATGGAATTGGGGAAGAGCTGATTGGACTTGGAATATGAGTATTTCACATGTTCTAACAAACAGAATAGACCTTTTCATTGCTGTGGTTTTTGCAGCCTTCACAACCATCATAGCATTTGTCTTCCTAGAATAAAAGTTTAAATACTTTCTTTCTAATTATTAAACCACTTGGATATGTGCTGTATTAGCAGCAAAACTGAGGTGGTATAATGGCGTTTAAGATATGTATAAACGAACCTAAAGCAAAAAAGTCTTGGCAAATAGAAAAAGAACTTCCTTCTTTAATTGGATTAAAAATCGGAGATAAATTCGATGGAGCTCCGTTGGGTTTGACAGGGTTTACTTTGCAAATAACTGGAGGAAGCGATAGAGATGGATTTCCTATGAGACCTGATTTAACAGGAACTGCAAGAAAAAAGGCTCTGATGTCAAAGGGTCCTGGATTTAGACCAAGAGTAAATGGGTTAAAAAGAAGAAAGTATATAAGAGGAAACACAATTTCTACAGATATAGCTCAAGTTAACTGTAAAATCATAGAAGGTGAAGGTGATATACAAACTATTTTAGGAATTAAACCTAAAGAAGCTCCGAAGGAAGAACAAAAAACTGAGGTTCCTGCTGAAGAGCCTAAAACTGAACCAATGAAAGAAGAGAAAAAATAATGGTGATTGATTTCGAAAAGGAAATTGAGATAAAGTTCAAGATTGATGACAACATTGTCTCTAAACTTAAAACTCTAAAACTGAAACCCTATGAGGAAATAGACGAATATTTTTTTACAAAAGACAATGTGGGGAAAAATATTTTCCTTAGGTTCAGAAAAAAGAAGGGAAAAATATTCTTAGAACTTAAAGTCATAACATTAGGCGGAAAAGAGGTTGGTATTTATGAAGCTGACGAAATTGAGACTGAAATAACCAAAGAACAATATAAAAATATTAAGAAGATATTCAACGTAATCTTTCCTATAAAAATACAAGTTAGAAAAATAAGGAGCAAAGGAAAGCTAAACGATTGTGAATTATGTTATGACAAGGTTGATGAATTAGGGGATTATTTGGAGATAGAGGGACCTAAGAATAATATAGTGGAAATATGCAATAAATTTGGTATTGATGTAGAAAAGCTTAAAGACAGAGAAGAGGGTTACGCAAAAATGACCCTCAAAAAGTTGGGATTTATATGACGGAAATAGATTCAAGATTAATTCCAGAAGTTAATATTGGGACACTTGGTCATGTAGACCAAGGTAAATCAACTTTAGTCCAAGCCCTAACAGGTAAATGGACGGCTGTCCATTCTGAAGAACTGAAAAGAGGAATAACAATCAAGCTAGGTTATGCTGATGCGACTGTGTATAAATGTGAGAAGTGCAACATATTTTGCACAAATGTAAACTGTCCAAAATGCTTTGAAAAATGCGAACCCCTGCGAACGCTCTCGTTTGTAGATGCGCCTGGGCATGAAACTTTAATGGCTACTGTTTTGTCTGGAGCAAGCTTAATGGATGGAATATTATTTATAATTGCTGCAAATGATAAATGCCCTCAACCTCAGGCAAAAGAACATTTAATGATTCTAAACATAGTTGGAATAAAAAACATAATAATAGTTCAAACTAAAATTGATTTGGTTACAAAAGAACA
>Ga0172362_10005652_pt1 | contig 10828 bp, 15 predicted proteins | sample LakKivs1_kivu2a2_FD_114534 | JGI IMG/M metagenome (GOLD analysis project Ga0172362, IMG submission 114534) | Sediment microbial communities from Lake Kivu, Rwanda - Sediment s1_kivu2a2 | ecosystem: Environmental > Aquatic > Freshwater > Lake > Sediment | place: Rwanda: Western Province, Lake...
TGAGCATGTCGGCGATTTCGGCTTTGGCTTCGGGGAACATTGGTTTCAGCATGCGTCCGATGAATGACGCTAAGAAGTCAACGAGTATGATGCCGAAGACGATGATGAGGATTCCGCCGAGGAGTCTTGGCAGATAGTCTGCTATTGCTGTGAGGTAGGTGCCGATTGTGCCGCCTACGTTTAGGACTTGTATGGCGAGGATTATGGCGAGTATGGTTATGAAGGCTTTGAGTACTGCGCCGACGAAGTTTGAGAGGTCTAAGCCAGCGTTTCTGAATGCTTGACCTGCGGTGGTTTGCTCAAAGCCTTTTTCTATGCCGAGTTTTTCGATGACTTTGTTGACTGCTTTGCCGACGACTATTCCGATGGCGTAGCCGACTAGGATTATTATGATTGCGGCGATGACGGAGGGTATGGCGGCTATTATGTCTCCAACCATGTTGGAAAACATGTCACCGATGCTGAAAATCATTGGTTTTCACGGTAACCTATTATTTTGCGGTTAATTTATAAAACTGCCTATGAGAGTTTGGGGCTGGTTTGAAGTTTGTAGTTTTCTGGTGTTTTTTGGGTGTGTTCGGGTCTATCGGGAATGGGAATAGTTGGTTTTTGTTGATGCGTGTGTCCTCAGAAATGTGTCATAAATCGTAATATAGGTTAAATCTTTTAAAGGTATTCTGCTATATTCAGAACAGAAAAATAGGTGTGATTGGTGGTCATGAAGAAAAATGGAGAAGAGGAGAAGATAAAGCGAATTCTTACTGACCCGAAGCTGTCGGCAATCAAAGCGATGATTGAGAAGGATCATGCTATTGACTGTCTGCTTCTGCTTCATCTTAATCGTGGGAAGTGGAAGGCGGCGAAGGATTTCATGCGCAAGAACAAGCTGACGCTGAGCGATGGCACTTTTAGGTCGAGGATGATTGAGATTGAGCAGTTGGGGTTGGCTAAGAGTGAGCGCATTGACCCGCTTAAGAAGTATTATGTGATTACGGAGTTGGGCGAGAAGGTCGCGAAGCTTCTTCTCGAGTTCTTTGATGAAATTGCTGTTTAAGCTTTTCGAGCATGTTCTTGCTCAACTTTTTTGCATTTTCTTTTTAGGCGTTTCTTTATTCGCGCTTTTGACGCGCTTCAGTGCTTATTTTTCCATTTCAGTTAATGGCTTCGAGAATGTCCTGAATATAGATTTTAAAGTCTCGGTTCACGCGTAAACCGTCTCCTTCAGTATTCGGTCTTTTATCCGTGGTTTGATGGCGTCTTTTTCGACTAGGTCGATTTTTACGTGCAATTCGTCTTCGAGGAATAGTCTGAGTTCGATGAACTTGAAAAGGTCAATATCGTTAGGTTCGGAGAACTCTACTAGAATATCTATGTCGGATTTTCGTTTTTGTTCTCCGCGTGTGTAAGAACCAAATATGCCCATGGTTTCCACTTGGTATTTCTCTTTGAGGGCTGGTTTGAGTGTCTCCAGTTGTTTTTTTATTTCTTTTATGGTCTTCATGTTTGCTGCTTCTATTCTATGCTTTCGTTCTTTTTTATTCTTTTGTTAATACTTGCCCAATTTTTGCTGCACTGCTTCATTTTGGTGTGGAGTTGGTGTTTAAGCTTGGCGGCATATTTTCGCTCAACTGTTGTACACCTTCTTTTTCGACGTTTGTTTGTTCATGGTTTTTTCCATGTTTTTGTTTTTTGTGTTGTTTTGTTTTACACATAGATAATATTGTGTATTAAGTCGTAAGATTTAAATGGGCTATCCTCTCTAACATACTCATCAATCCCAAAGGAGGGATAGAAAGAGAAAATGAAAACACTAAGAAAAATCAGAAAGAACGCCAAAGCCCTAAGCCCCGTAGTCGCATCCATCATACTCATCGCCGTCACAGTCGCAGTCAGCATCGCAGTAGCCGCATGGATGGGAGCCCTAACCGTCGGATTCATGGGATCATCCTCAATCAACATAAATAACGTGGCATTCACAGGAACGAACGGCGTTACTTTGTCAGTGAAGAACACTGGAACAAAATCTGTTACGGTATCTCAAGCAAAGGTAAACAATGTTGCTGCAACAATAGGAGGCAGTTCCAACACAACCTTAGCCGCTGGTGACTCAGGATCTATATATCTAACCTTGGCAAGTAATTGGGCAGCTGGAAATCCATACAAGTTTGACCTCGTCGACTCTAGCGGACAGGTAGTTGGCTCATACCAAGCAACAGCGCCATCTTAAATTTCCCCATATCTTAGCTTAAGCATCGAGGGGTAGGGTGAGCTTAACAGCTCTCAATTTCCCTTTCTCTTAGTTTCCTCTTTGGAGGTGCAAAAAACAAAATGGTCGTACAAATAAAAGAATACGGATCAGCCGAAGAAATAGCCGAAACGCTGGATAAAGACATATCCAACACAAAAAGCACGCTAGGCGAATACCTGCGCAGACTAGACGAAATACGCTCGCTAGCGGAAAAATCAAAGAAAATCCGAGAAGTCGTCATGAAACTCGCAGGCAAATCCAAAGCAACAGGCGAAAGCTTAGGCGAAATCAGCGTCGGCAGCCTCAGCATCGTCTTAGACGCCAACCCGTTCCACGAACTCACCGCAATCGAATCCGTAGTGCGCAGCCACCAAGAACGCCTACTAGTCCTGCAGAAAGCCCGCGAAGCACTAAAATGGCTAGACCAACTCGGCGACACCGAAGGCCTCAAATACCTAGTGGTTGAAAACGAAGGAGTCCCAGAACGCATACTGTTCAAAATCTCCTAAGTTGGCACCCCGTGAAAACCCCAACCGCAGGAGGCAATAAAACATGAGCAACGAAGTATACGCTTTCGCACTCAAAAGTACACTAGACGAAATCCAAAACGCATGCCCAGACGTAACCAGCAACTTCATTTTTAAAGACGGAAAACTCATAGCCGCAGACAAAAACACAAAAGAAGAAACCGCAACCCAAACCATAGAAGCCTTTGATGCCATAACCGAAAGAGCAGACATCATAGGCGAAGTGGAAAACATAACCATCCAAACCGCCCAAGGCAAGGTCAACATCGCCACCACAAACGACTTCTACTTAACAACAGTCTCATCAAAAGAGGCAGACGAAAAGTACGTTAACACCCTAACCCGAATTTTAATCCCCATAGTAATCAAACTAGTAGAAAAAATTCAGCCTGCCTCCACAGACAAAGAGACTATCCCAATCGAGCAGCCCGAACCTGAAGAAGAAGCCGAAGAAGCCACCGAAGAAATCGTAGAAGAAACCGCCGAAGAAACAATCGAGGAAGCCGAAGAAAGCGAAAACGAAGAGCTCGAGGAAGAAACCACACCACCCGAACCATACGAAGAACCAGAACAAATCGAACCAGAAATCAACGTTGAACCGCTGCTTCCAGAACCCCCAGTGACGCAGCTAATAGTCGAAAACCTCGGCGGCTTACTAGTTCCCTCAGACACCGTACGCGTTGACGAAGAAGTAATAAAACACTGGAACGAACTCTACGGCGACAACAAAATCACCGAAGTCGAAGTCGAAGCCCTAAACGGAAAGAAAACCCGCTGCAAATTCAAACAAATCAAAAAATCAAAAGACACAGGAAAAGGCGTAATCAAAATGCCAGAAAAAATACAGCTCACCTTAGAAACCACAGCAGGCGAGCTCGTCACCGTCAAACCTGTAGTCGAATAAGCGAAGTGAACAACCATGGTCAAGAAAAAAAGCCAACAAGAAACCGAAACAACCGTAATCGTTGACGAAGACGAAATCGCCGACACAACAGAAGAAAACCAAACCTTCAAAGACCTAAGCGACAAACTCGCAAAAATCCGCAAAGGCAAAGGCGTAATAGGCTACATACTGCGAAACACAACCCAAGCCACAATAGACCTCCAAGAGCCAGAAAAAATAGTCGAATACGCCATCTTCTCATCCCAAGCGCTGGATTCCAGCCAAGAAATCTCAGACCAGTTCGAACTAGGCGATGTCTCAAGCGTCCTCATCGAAGGCAAAGAAAACAAAGCACTCTGCATGAACATCGAAGGAAACAAAATCAGCATATTCATGGAAAAAGACGCCGACGACGCCGACATCCTAAAGAAAATTTCACCCTAACCCACCCAAATTTTTTTGTTTCTATAAAAAGTAGCTGACATTCTTCAGCTGCCACTTGTCAAGTAACAGTTTGAACAGGCAACTTCTTAAAATCCTTGTTAATTTTCACTTTTCTACTTTTAACATCAACCTTGACAAAGCCGTACTTACTCAGAAACCCAGTGATATCCCGCAACTTCTGCTCATTCAACCCCGTCCTCAACAACAGCTCTTCTGTTCCATGCCATTTCCCATCACTGAGCAACTCCAAAATCAGCGTAACCTTGGAGACCACGAGTTCCCTCTCCCACACATGCCTTTGGATTCTCATGCTTAAATGCGTTGTGAGTTTATTTTTCAGAACAATCTTATAGAAAACCCAACACAATTGTCAACCCAACACGCCTCCCACCAAAGCACAAAAGAGGAGCAACCAGCATATTTGGAGCCTAATAGCGAATCATTGCAGAAACCTATAGAGGGGGTCTACCCGTATTGGCGCTTTTTCCAACCAAAAACAGCCAAGCTTACGCCACAGTTGAACCTTTAAATAAGGGGGGTATAGACTGCTCTGAGCACTAGAGAACACGAAACTTTCAGAACATGCGCACCCGACAAAATCTCAGCGGCTTTGCGATACATTTTATAGTTACGCTGGAAATGCCTTTGTATTCAGGAGAAGCAAACTTGAGCACGAAGTGGAAAAGAAGCAGAAAACACTTGAAATGGCTAGACTTAGCCAGCGGCAAAAACCGTGCCAAAATCCTTCACGCCGCAGATTTGCCTATCGCACGTATTGTTCATCCTCCTTACTACAGGTCCTCAAAAAGCCTTGCCAAACGAAAATGGAAAGAACCCAAACCGCTCATCGACATCTTTCAAGAAAAAAACTGGATAACCATAGTCGCCGAAATCGCAGGCTTTAATAGGGAAACCCTGAAAATAAATGTGAAAGACCAAAAAATAACCCTGTCAGCAAAAGCCAAAAACCGAAGATACTACAAAAGCTTAAATCTCCCAAAAGTGGTTGTTCCAAGCGCCGTCCACACCACCTTCAAAAACGGCGTGCTCGAAATCAAACTCCAAAAAAAGAAACAATAAACAAAAAGCTGAAAAGAAATGCCCCACAAAGAAAGAAAAACCAGAAAAATGCGCGGTAGCAGAACACATGGCTACGGCAGAATAGGTCAACACAGAGACGCAGGTTCAAAAGGACATCGAAAAGTCGGACGCCACAAGCACCTATGGAGCTACGTTGCAACACACGAACCTGACTACTTCGGCAAACACGGCTTCACCTCACCCCAAAGCCTCAAGCGCAAAGAAAAAGTCATCAACGTCGCCAAACTCGACGAAATATCCCAAAAACCCGCAAACGAAAAGGGCACAGCACACGTAAACCTCACAAGCCTAGGCTACACCAAACTCCTCGGCACAGGCAAAATCACAAAACCACTAACCGTAACCGTAGCCACATGCTCCAAATCAGCAGAGGAAAAAATAAAAAAAGCTGGCGGACAAGTCTTAACCCAACCTCAGGAACACGGAGAGTAACATTAGTCAATGGCTGGAAGATTCCTACGCCTCTTCAAACCCATCGCAAGAGTTCTACCCGAAATCAAAGTTCCCGAACGCAAAGTCAGCTTCAACGAAAAAATCTTCTGGACCGCACTCGTCCTCATCGTTTACTTAGTCATGAGCGAAATCCCACTCTACGGAATCACCAGCGCCGTGCAAGAACAGTTTGGCGCCTTAAGAGTGATTTTTGCTTCAAACCGCGGCACCCTTATGGAACTCGGCATAGGTCCCATAGTCACCGCAGGCTTAATCCTTCAGCTGCTAGCCGGCTCTGCCATCATACAGTGTGACATGTCTGATCCTGAAGATAGAGGCATGTTCACGGTGGCAAGCAAGTTCTTCTCCATACTGCTCACCGGAATCCAAGCGTCAGCGTACATAGTCAGCGGCATGTACGGCACTCTAGCAGGAACAACAACCATAGTCATATTCCTGCAGCTTTTGGGCGCTGGAATAATCGTGATTCTGCTAGATGAACTCGTGCAGAAAGGTTGGGGTTTAGGCAGCGGAATCAGCCTATTCATCATGGCTGGAGTGGCGCAGAACATTCTGTGGCAGACGTTTAATCCTGGAACAGGCTTGTTCGTGGGGGCGCTTTACCAGCTTTTGGGAGGTGCACAATCGTTGTCGCAGTGGATAATTGGAGTGGGTTCGTATCCGTCTTTTATTGGGTTCTTAGCGACGATTGGCACGTTCTTGGTGATAATTTACTTGGAAGGCATCAGAGTCGAGTTGCCGATGACTTACGCGGGGTATAAGGGTTTCCGCAGTCGTTATCCAATCAAACTCTTGTACGTTTCCAATCTTCCAGTCATCTTTGCGTCTGCGCTGTTCGCTAACGTCTACTTCTTTTCTCAACTTCTCTGGACTCAGATGGGAGCACCTGCTCCTGGAACGAATATTCTCTTCCAGATTATAGGCGACTACAACAGAACATCATCAGGCATTCAGCCAGTTGGAGGACTCGCTTACGTTGTAACTCCACCCAACAACATCCTCAGCGTAGCGGCTGAACCGACAAGGGCTGCGATTTACTTGGCGATCCTTGTGGTTTTCTGCGCGGTTTTCTCGCTCATTTGGCTTGAAGTTGGCGGTCTAGGCCCAGATAAAGTGGCTCAGCAGCTTATGGATTCGGGTATGCAGATTCCAGGTTACCGACGTTCGGGAAGGCCTATACAAGCGATTCTTGAACGGTATATTCCCGTAGTTACGGTTCTCGGAGGAATAATCGTGGGACTGATCGCAGGCATCGCGGATTTCCTAGGCGTCTTCGGCACAGGAACAGGCATCCTGCTGTCAGTAGGCATAATCTACCAGTACTATGAGCTGCTGATGCGTGAAAGAGCAGCAGAGATGTTCCCAGCCTTCAGAAGAATCCTAGGAGAATAGCACTGTATTCTAGCGCTCAGAGCAGTCTATACCCCCCTTATTTAAAGAAATTATCCCCAAACCCTCTCTCCAACACACGTAGGACATTTTCAGAGGAGCTTAACTTAGCTGAGCAGGGGCTACTCCTATTAAGTAAACTGGGTAAGGGATTATCTCTTTGAATTCTTGCAGGTCTCGTTTAACCTGTTCAAATTTTGGTTCCTTGTACGTGGGAACTATGAAAACTAATACGTCCAGTTGTTTCTTAGCGTAAGCCAAAAGGCACCTGAAGAGGGACCTGTGAACCGCGTCGATCAGTGACCTTTCAATTTCGATTGCTGTTTTCTCCTTGAAAGCATCAAGCTTGTACGCTGCTACTGGAAACAGGGATACCTCGACATCCCACATGTTCTTATGGAGAAAATGCTGTATCTTATCATGTTCATCTGTGGATGAGAGGTCTGTTAGGGAAGCAGCTTGCAGAATAGTTGAAAGCTGACCTTTTCTCTGCAGAATCTCTTCTGCGCCTCTAAAACTGAAAACCGTTCGCTCTATTCCAAAACTGGGCACTGCTGCTTTGCTGCTTTCCACGTTTGCTTCGGGTAGTTCAGGAACACCTGTTTCTTTTAGAGAGTATTTGTCTTGTCCAATTTTCGTTAGCACCTTGTCTTCTGGGAGGAAAAACGAAGACTCGCTTTCTTGGCACAGGTCATCCATTATTTTTCCGATGTCTTTCCAGTCTTTTCCGTACTTTGACTTTATGTATTCTCTTACCTCAGATGCTGTACCAGAACCGCCCAGCGTCGTTAACGCTTCAACAACTGCATCTTTTAAGTTGAAAAATGGGCTCATTTATGCTATTCTCCAATACACTTCTCTGAAAGCTGATACCTAAAAACAAAGACTTTTATTTTAAGTTAGTTCAGGTTTTTTGGAGGTGAAAGTTATGCCAGTTTTTGTAGTGCTTGGCAACTGGACTGACCAGGGCATACGAAAAGTGACAGAAGCCCCTAAGAGAGACAAGGCAGCTCACGAGATGGTTAATAAGGCTGGAGGGAAAATGCAGGTTTTCTACACACTTGGAAAATATGATTTTATAGCCATTATTGAAGTTCCAAAGGATGATGATGTCATGGCGATTCTTTTGTGCCTAGGCAGCATGGGGAACGTCCGTACAACAACAATGAAGGCGTGGACAGAGTCAGAAGCGGCGAAGATATTTACAGCTCCGCACCCTTAATTCTTCTGTAATAAACGGGAGACTGCGCACTTTCCTATTCTTAGAACAGGTCAATGTTGTATGTCTCACAACTTCCTTTTTTTTCAATTCATAAACATTCAGAAAGGTGAAAAAGACTAAAATTTAACTTATGGAGAGACCAATTTTCCTATTTGGTTAGAATGGCAGAGCCCATTTCAGATGTGATAAAAGAATTAATTGAGTTCATTAGAGAAGCTTCTGCCATTATACATTATTTTTCTGACATCATGGCAATCGTATCACTTTACAACATAATCTTTGAACATGGTACGGTTGGAGAGTTTATAATTTGGGTTATAACAGCATTGATTTCCGCGGTTATCGCTGAACTTCTCAAGTCACACATACCTACTCCTTTCCGGTTAGTTTTGCGAAGAAAAAGTATCCTATAAATGCCTAAATTGGGCAGCTATAACATTTCCACTTTCCAAGCATTCCAGAGACTTAATAGAAGATAGGCTTCAGGCTAAGCCTTTATGTCTTGCAATCCTGGTTGTCTTCTTTCGCTTTGCACTGGTCACAGAGGTCATATTGCGGCCTATTAGAGCGTCTTGCGTAGATGTACAGGGGATACTGTGTGCAATTCTTACACCAATGCCATCTGTCAGGTGGAGCCCCCTTAACATACTCTACCACTCTTATCCTCCCAAAAAGGTAACTATGCCACTACTGATATTTTTCACTTTCGCCAGCTAGAAACTTCTCAGATTAATTATGATTCCATTACTCTCGTTACTTCTTTCATTTCACAAACATACCACGGCTTCTCAAAATCTTGGACGAAAACTCAAACAGCATCCGCCAATGCAGAAAATTCTATTTTTAAAGGAATACACCTGATTGAAAACACAAAATAAATTAACGCTTTCACATAACTGTTTCATAAATGCATGGGGGATACGGAACCACCGCTTAAAGAAGGCAGGATTTCACGGAGAAACAAGAAGGTACCACCTGTTTTAACTGTCCAGAATTCGACAGCAGCAAAGGCTGTTGCAAGAGAGCTAACAAACGAAAGCCGTGTATCAGACAAGAACAATAAAAGAAGTTGTTGCTTCACCAACTTCTGGTTCTTCTTCTTTCAGCAATCTTGTCTTTTACTTCCCTCAATCGTTCTTCTGAAAGATAGTACTTGCCATCTACCTCTACAAAAACGCCTAACTGTCCTAAACGTCTCTTCATTCTTTCCTTGAATTCTGCTGGAAGACCAAGTTCCTCAGCGGTCATCGCTTTTTCAGGGCTCAAAGCGCCCTTCTTCCGAAACTTCTCTATAGTATCTAACAAATGCTCCCTTATCTCTGCACGTCTCCTAAACACGTTACCTCACCACTCACTTAGTTGCTTTGGTTCAGCTATAACCCTTTTCACCTCACAACAATTTGATTTACAAAAGGAACGTTCCTATGTGGATTCCATACCTGTCTTCTTGGAAAACAAATTCTCAAACCTCGAAGCAAAAAACGCATCTTAGATGATTTTACTTCACAAACATCGCAATTTTGGTTTAGTGATGTGAAAAAAATTAAATTAAAATGTCAATATTTTCAGGGGAGGCATCCGTGTTACTTCGAAGTTCGAAGTTTGAGCAACAAGAACGGCTATAACCGTCAGAGTCCAATGGATTCTATTATGGGAAGACCATCTCCTCTTGTGAATATTGACCACGACCAAAAGTTAGATGATGCTTTAGTGAAACGGCTCGCTAAAATTCTCGAGGATTTGCAAAATTTAGAGGATTAACTCCCACCCTTGCAGCATCTTGTTCTATCAACCGACTTTTTCGCAGAGACCTTAGGTCAAACAATTTTAGGAAACTTGTTCTTAACAGCTTTCAAGAGCAAAAATGGTTATTAACAAGAAAATAAATAGGCAGTGCAAAGGAGAAATAAGATGATGAATATTGCAACTATTCCGTTAGCAACTGTTGTCGTAATGCTTGTAGCGGTTGCTGTTTCATTTCTTAACATGGGAATAAACCGCCTTCTGATTACCCGCATGTGCGGATGGGAAGAATATAAAGTGATGCGAAAGGAAACGTCTGAATATCAGTCTCAGCTGATGCAGGCCATGCGTGCGAACGACACAAAACGCATCGAGAAACTGAAAAAGAAAGAATCACAAATAAGAAACATGCAAAGCAAGATGATGAAGCCACAAGCAATCCTCATCCCTATCGGTTTCAGTTACATAATAATCTGGTACCTCTTCCTAATTCCCACCTTCCAATCAAACGCCGTGGCATATGTGCCGGGAATCGCCCCAACAGGCATACCTGTATTCTATTGGTACATGATCTGCTCGTTTTTCTTCGGAACCCTCGCTTCTCGCATAATAGGTGTAACACCTATAGAGTAACGCACGGCTGAGGCAGCGCTATGACCAAAAACGAAAAGACAAAGAGCGCTCCTGAGAAAAAAATAGTGGTCTGCAAAATAGTGGTCTGCATATCCGGAATGGCTGGAACCGGAAAGAGTACATTAGCCAAAAAACTCGCCAAAAAATACAAACTAAAGTACTATTCAGGCGGAGACGCCCTGAAA
>Ga0172362_10005655_pt1 | contig 10827 bp, 7 predicted proteins | sample LakKivs1_kivu2a2_FD_114534 | JGI IMG/M metagenome (GOLD analysis project Ga0172362, IMG submission 114534) | Sediment microbial communities from Lake Kivu, Rwanda - Sediment s1_kivu2a2 | ecosystem: Environmental > Aquatic > Freshwater > Lake > Sediment | place: Rwanda: Western Province, Lake...
CGGGGCAAAGGTCGAGGCGTACTCCAACTGGCAGCTCTACCATTTCTCGCCGAAGGAGTACGGAGAGATCCTCAAGCGCTGTGATGTGATCGTGGTGAGCGATGTCGAGGCCCGGTGCTTCCATCTTGACCCGGCATTCTTCGACCGCAGCGTGTACGGCAAGAAAATCGTGACGTTCCCGGACCGGCTCAAGCGGCTCGCTGCCGCGGTGGAGGCGGGCACGGGCCTCGTGTACATGGGCGGGTGGCTCTCATTCTCCGGCCACATGGAGAAGGGCGGCTGGCGGCGGTGTCCGATCAGCGACTGGCTGCCGTTTGAGTGCCTGGCAGGCGAGGATCTGGTCGAAAGCTCCGAGGGGTTCGGGGTGCGGGTGGTTGACAAGAGGCATCCGATCACCACGGGCCTTGCCGCCGAGCGTATCCCGCCGCTGCTGGGCTACAACGAGTTCGTGCCGCGTGACGCGTTCCACACGATCTGGTCAATCCGCCAGACCGGACATCCGCTCCTGGGCGTGAGCAGTCACGGCAAGGGCCGCATGGTGACCTACGGTTCCGACCCGGTGCCGCACTGGGGTGTCAACCTCATGCTCTGGAAGGACTACGCGAAACTGTGGCAGCGGTGCGTGGCTTGGGCAGCCGGGAGGCTGTGAAGCGCGCCTCGCGAAGGCAGTCGGCGGGCAGGAAGTGTACGCGCCCGATCCGCGATCCGCGATCCGCAATCCGCAATCCCCAATCCGCAATCCCCAATCGGCAATCTGCCATGGGTCGAGGCTACTTCTCGCTGGCCAGCGCGATCAGCGCCTGCTCCACAGCGCCGAACATGTAGCCGATCATGAGCGCCCGCCGGTGCGGACGGACCATCTTCGCGTAGAGCTCATCCGTATCCCGGCGCAGCGCGCGCACCCGTGCCAGGTGGATCCTCGCGCGCTGCATGTCCTGCGCGTCCAGGGCAGCGCCGCGGATCAGGTTCTCGGCGTGCGCCAGGAGGTATGCCGAGACCTCGGCCCGGTTGGCAAGATTTCGTGCCGCCAGTTTCCAGAACTTCAGCAGCTCCTGGCCCCGGCGCACCGACGCTTCCAGGCCCTTGATCAGCTCGAGCGCCTCGGTGTACTCGGCCAGGCGCGCGCCGCACAGCTGCGCTTCCTGCTGCAGCCGCCCCTCGGCCCGGATCCGCTCGATGGTCGCGGCGGCGTGGTTGGCCGGGACCTCCGGACATGATTTGTCGAACCCCAGCGAGCTCGTGTACGTGAACAGGCACGTGCCGGAGAGCAGCTCGCACGCGCGCCAGAAGTCCTCGGCCTGTCCGCCGAAGCGCTCGCGGGCAAAGTCGTTCCGGAACGCATCGAGCGACGCGCCGCCTGCTTTCACAAACGACGGCGCGGCGAGGTACGCTGCCTGCAGCTCCCAGGGGAAGAGGTGCACGGACCACGATGTCACCACGGTGCCGTGCATGCGCCCGCCCAGGCCCTTGCGGGCGGAGTCCAGTACGTTGGCTGTGTGCAGGCGGTCACGCGGCGAGAACACGTTGTCGCCGTAGGAGCTGCCGCTTGAGCAGGTGACCACCTTGAACCCCTGCGCGGCCAGGAAATCGGCGGTGTAGAACGGATCAGGCTCGGCCTGTCCGCCCGGGAACAGGCAGGCGCCGAATGCCGCGTTCTCTTCCGGGGTCAGCTCCGCGGGACGGACCAGCGAGCTGGCGTGTGCCTGCACGGCGCCGTCCCGCCGGTGCATCCGCTCCCACACGGGCACCACGCCGCACCCCCGGTACACGTCGTAGCGCCAGTCGAAGAGCATGATGTCGCGCGCGAGCTGGTCGAGCGCCTCGCGATGCCCCAGCGCCATGTCGGCCCAGATCACCGGCGTGATCCCGCGCTTGAGCAGCGGCCTGGCCACGGCGTTGACATGGTCGACATAGAGTCTCGCGACCGAGTGCTCGCCGGCGTACGCCGCGCATGCCTGGCAGCGGCCCAGGCTCATCGCCTCGTCCGCGCCGATATGGAAATACCGCACCGCGCCGAACAGCGCCAGGTACTCCTCGATCCAGCGGTGCAGGAACGGCAGCAGGTCCGGATTGCGCGGGCAGTACTGGTCGGTCCGCTCGGGCAGTTCGCGCAGATGGGCATACTGCTCGTGCCTCAGCACGTACTCGGCATGCCCGATCGTCTGGAGCAGCGGGATCGGCTCCAGGCCCAGCAGCCGGCACTCGGCCAGCAGCGCCTTGAACTGGTTCTTCGTGAACGCGTCCGGCGCCGCGCACTCCGGGCAGGTCTGCCACGCGACGCTGCTTTCCACTTCCCACAGGATAGTGTCATAGCCCTGGCGCGCGAGGTCCCGCAGCCACTGCCGCAGGTACTCGGAGCGGTAGTGGGCCATGTTCATGTCGATGTGGAAACCGATCACGCCGCTGCCTCCCGGAGCCTTCGCCCGTGATCAAACTACATCAGCGGGGACCACCATGCTTCCGCCGGGCCGGTCCCCGGCGCACGGGAGAGGTCCGGCCCCCCCGGTCGGCGGTCACCACGAACATGCGCTTGTCGCTGTCATACCACACCGCTCCGCCGTCACGCACCTCCGATGGGGCCACGCCGATCAGCGCGAGCGGATTGTGGAACCCCACAGCCAGGAGTTCCTGCAGCGAGAGCAGGCCCAGCGATGCGATGTGGTTCATGCAGGCAAGCATAGTCGCCGACGATCCCACCAGGCAGCCCTTCTCCGGATTGTGCAGCTTGCCATCCGGCTCGAGCACGATGCGGTTGCCGGATGCCTCGTAGCGGCCGGGTGGCATGCCCGCCATAGGCGACGCGTCGCTGACCACGATTGAACGCTCCACGCCCTTGGCGCGCAGCACACTCTTGATCACGGCTGGCGGCAGATGGTGCCCGTCGGTGATAATCATCGCAGTCAGCCGCTCCTCGGCCAGCGCTCCCCACATGGGGTTGGCATGTCGCGGCACCACATTGGGCATACCGTTGCCCAGGTGCGTGAACGCCGTGGCTCCGGCGGCGGCCGCCTCGGCGATCACCGACTCGGTCGCCAGCGTGTGGCCGATCGAGACCACGACCCCGGCGCGCACCGCGTGCGCGATCAGGTCCAGGGCGCCCGGACGCTCGGGCGCGACAGTCAGCAGCCGTACGGTCCCGGCCGACCACTCGACGAGGCTGTCCAGCAGGCCCGTATCCGGCGGCCGCACCCACTGAGGCGCGTGCGCGCCCACGGCCCCGGGTTCAGGCGAGATGAACGGCCCCTCGAGGTGGATCCCGAGCAGGCGTCCGCGGAACTCGTTTCCTGCGATCGCCGCGCCGATCAAGGGCAGGTTGCGCTCGTACGTGGCGCGCGGTGACGTGATCACGGTCGGGAGAAATGCGGCGGTGCCCAGCGACAACAGCTCATCACACGCCCGGCCGAACGCTGAGGCGGCAAGCTCGGCCGAGGAGAAGTCCACGCCCCGGTGGCCGTTGACCTGCAGGTCCACGAACCCCGGGATCGAGACACGCGTGCGGGGCATACGGGAGGAAAATAGTTCTGCTGAAAGCGCGGGGGACACCGGCAGGGACAGCGGCACGCCAAACCGGCCTCCGGCTTGACTTGTGCCGCTGGATCAGGCATATTCCCTGGCACGGTCCCGCCCGGCGCTCAGCACCGGGCGAGGTCGCTCATCTGCCATGCGCACGAGCACTACGGCTGGCAAGCATCTGATCTTGGCCGCGACCGCGGTGGCGTTCATCGGCGGCTGCAGCCCCTTGGTCAACCTGGTTTCCTTCTTCCCCTCCGACTACGAGCTCTCGCCTGACCGCAGGCCTGCGGCAGCGCAACCGCGCACCGTGGTTACCGCAGACCGGCGACGACTGCAGGCCTACTACTTTCCGGCAGTCAATGGGGGCCTTGTCCTTCTGTTCTTCCACGGCAACGCCGGGAACCTCGACATGTACCTGCCGGATCTCGAGCGGCTCAACCGTTTCGGCCCGGCCGTGCTTGCCATCGCGTACCGGGGCTATGGAACGAGCACTGGCCGGCCGTCGGAGCGCGGGATCTACCGAGACGGAGAGGCCGCATACCTGTATGCGCGCGACACGCTGGGTTTTCCGGCCGACAGCATCGTGGTGCTCGGCCGTTCTCTGGGCACGGCCGTGGCTGTGAGGATCGCCTCCGCGCACCAGGTCGCGGGCATCGTACTCGTGACACCCATGACCACCGCGCGGCAATACGCGCGGTACCACGGCTTTGGCCCCCTGTCCATCCTCGGCGGCAGGGCCTGGAACAACCTCGGGCGCATAGGCGCGATCACCGCGCCGCTCGTGATCATCCACGGCACCGATGACCGGACTGCGCCGTACTGGATGGCGGAGCGGCTGCTCAAGGCTTCGGGTTCGCCGCGGAAGGCACTGGTCACGGTTGAAGGGGCGGACCACAACGACGTTGAGTTCGCGCAGAATGACCTCTACTGGCGCGCCATAGAAGCCTTCCTGGACAGCCTGTAGCCCGGTTGACAGCAGGCCTGATTCCCCGAGTCGAACACGTGGCTGCCCTGTGTGAGATGCGGGCCTAAGAGCAATGCTTTACGGGAAATGGTGCGAGACGATTCCGCTCACCCTGAGCCTGTCCTGAGCCCGCCGAAGGGGAGTCCCGTGCAGTTCCACGGGACGTCTCGAAGGGTGGCCAGAGGCACGTGAGTCCCCTCGCCATGCTTCGACCCTTCGAGGAACCCGGAAGACCTCGGACAGCGGGCCTCCTCAGCATGAGCGGAGGAGGAACCACTCCATCCATGTGAGAAGCGAATTTCCGAAGGGCATTGGGGTTAGGCCGCTGCTGGTGGCCGATTCTGAGTGAGAGGAAACACGGGCCGAGAAGCGCGTTCTAAGCGCTTAAGAACGTGGTCGGAGAAGGGTCAACTGTCTATCGGACAAAATGTTAGCTGAGGTCCGACCCCAGCTCTGCTTCCTGTCCGGCTATCTCTGGGGACGTGCGGTTTGAGCCGTCTGCGGCCTTTGACAAAGCGATCCCCAGTGCCTATTTTTCGCCGTGTTGACGTGCCAGAGAATAGCACAATGGACTTGACCCGCCTGTTTTCAGCAAAGTCAAAGCCCGAGCCGATTCCGGCCCGGATATCCCAGTACAGGATCCTGAAGAAGCTCGGCCAGGGAGGCATGGGCCAGGTCTACCTAGCCGAGGACGCCACGCTGAACCGCAAGGTGGCCATCAAGATTATCACCGGTGATAGGGCGGGAGATGCCAAGGCACGCAAGCGCCTGATCAACGAGGCCAAGGCCGTGGCCCAGCTGGATCACCCCAATATCTGCCACGTCTACAGCGCCGGGGAGGAGGAGTCCGTCGGCTTCTTCATGGCCATGCAGTACCTGGAGGGCGAGACCCTCTCCGCAAGGTGCCGGAACTCGCCGCTGCCGTGGCGGACGGTCCTGGAACTGGCCGTGCCCCTGGCCGACGCGCTGGCTGAGGCCCATGCGCACGGGGTCATACACCGGGACGTGAAGCCGGCGAACATCATCATCACGCCGCAGGGCCAGCCCAAGCTCACCGATTTCGGGCTGGCGCAGGCCCTGTCGGGACCTCCGGGTGGCCAGGGCGCACTGGTGTCCAGGGACACGCTGACCGAGACCGGCACGATTGCCGGTTCACCGCCCTACATGTCGCCGGAACAGCTCCGCGCCGAGAAGCTCGACGGCCAGACCGATATCTTCAGCTACGGCTGTGTCCTGTACGAAGCCGTTTCCGGCAAGCACCCGTTCATGGGCGACAACGTGATGCAGATCATCACTGCCGTGCTCACGCGGGAACCGGTGCCGCTTGCGCAGCACACCCCGGGGATCCCGCCGGAACTGTCCCGCATCGTTGCCAGATGCCTGGCCAAGGAGCGCGGGCAGCGCTACCTCTCGTTCCGGGATGTCCTGGCGGATCTGCGCCGTCTGCTCGCCCAGATATCCTCGGGCAGCGTGGACTCCAGCCTGGTTCCGCAACGGCAGGCGCCGGCGCCGCGCCCGGACGCTATCGACTCCATCGCCGTCCTCCCCTTCGTCAACAGCAGCGGCAACCCGGAGATTGAGTACCTGGTCGACGGCCTGACCGAGAACATCATCGGCCGGCTCTCGCGCCTTCGCGGACTCAAAGTCATGGCCCGCAGCACCGTGTCCCGTTTCAGGAACCGGGATGCCGATGCCCAGGCTGCCGGCCGCGAGCTGAACACCCGTGCCGTGGCCCTGGGCCGGGTGAAGCTCGTGGGGGGGCGGCTCGTGGTGGGGATGGAACTGGTGGACGTGCGCGACGGCTCGCTGCTGTGGAGTGAGCGATACGACCGCGAGTTCGCCGACATCCTCGCCATCGAGGAGGAGATCTCCAGCGAAATCGTGGCCAAGCTCCAGGTACGGCTCGGCAGGAGGGAGATGAAGCAGCTCGCCAAACGCGATACGGCGAACTCGGAGGCCTACCAGCTCTACCTGAAGGGGCAGTACCACTGGGTCCGGCGCGAAGGCGACGACCTGTACAAGGCCATAGAGTACTTCGAAGCCGCATCGCGGAAGGACCCCGAGTACGCGCTTGCCCATACCGGCGTGGCGAACAGCTATGCTATCCTGGCCTTTGTCAATTTCCTGCCTCCCACTGAGGCCATGCCCAAGGCCAAGGCGGCGGTCCGCCACGCGCTCGAACTGGATGCCGAACTCGGAGAGGCCTTCGCCACACTCGGGTGGATACGGTTTGCGTATGACTGGGACTGGGTGGGCGCCGAGTCCGCCTTCGTGCGGGCCCTGGAGCTGGCGCCGCAGTACCCCATCGCCCATTTCTGGTACGCGCACTACCTCCAGTCAATGGGACAACCGGCCAGGGCATTCGAGACCATGCAGGCAGCCGTCGACCTCGAACCCGACTCGCCGCTCATCACCGGCACCCTGGCCTGGGTCTACATGCTGGGTCACCGCATCGATGATGCGCTGGCGCAGGCAGAGAAGAGCCTGGAGCTGGACCCTGCCTTTCCACGGACTCACTGGGTGTTGGGCCAGGTCTTTGAACAGCTCGGACGGTACGAAGAGGCCATCGCATCGTTCCGGAAAGCGCGCTCGCTTTCCGCCGGCAGCCTGAGCTACCTGGCGTGCCTGGGTCACGCCTGTGCCCTGGCCGGCAAGCACACTGAGGCACGCGACGTTCTGCGCCAGATGGAACAGGTGAAGTCGGAGCGCTACGTCTCGTCGTTTGACATCGCAGAGATCTACGCGGCTCTCGGCGAAACGGATCAGGCGTTCCGCTGGCTTGACCGGGCCATGGAAGAGCGTCCCAAGTACCTGGCCGACCTGGCCATCCGGCCCACCCTCGATGTTCTGCGCGGCGACCCGCGATTCGCAAGGCTCATGCAGCGCGTGGGGCTCCTGCCGGACAGCGGCGAGGCCCGATCTCGTTGACCCGGTCAGCGGGAGCGTGATGCCGCAGCAGAATGGAGTGCCGTGGTAGAGTAGAGAGGATCGCGCGGGCGCCGCAGTTACCGCGCCGCCGTGCCCGTCTGCCGGAGGTGCCGAATGCCCAGCCTGTTCTCTCCGATCCGTATCCGCAACCTCACGCTCAAGAACCGAATCGTGATGCCGCCCATGGTGTGTTTCAAGTGGGCCGGTGACGATGGGCTGGTGACAGACCGCAACGTCGCGCACTACGAGGCCCGAGCACGGGGCGGGGTGGGGCTAGTCATTGTGGAAGCGCACGCGGTGAACCGGCTTGGGCGGCTCGCGTCGGGCCAGCTCGGGCTGTGGTCGGATGAGCATGTGCCGGGTCTGCGCCGTATCGCCGAGGCGTGCCATCGCCATGGCGCGGCCGTGCTCGTGCAGATCCATCACGCCGGGCTCAATACGCCCCGGGATATCTGCTCGCCCGCGCTTGCGCCGTCGGACATTGACGACGGCAAGCGGCTGGCCCGGGCCATGACTCTGGAGGAGATCCGCGCGACCCAGCAGGACTTCGTGGCCGCCGCGCGCCGGGCGGAAGCGGCCGGGTGCGATGGTGTGGAGCTGCACGGCGCGCACCGGTATCTGATCTGCCAGTTCGCCTCGCCGATCACCAACCGCCGCACCGACGGGTACGGTGGCGATCTCGCGCGCCGCACCCGGTTTGTCAGGGAGATTGTCGAGGGCATCCGCGCTGCCGTCAGGCCGGACTTTGTCATCGGTTGCCGCATGGGCGCCAACGAGCCGGCACTGGAGAACGGTATCGCGATTGCGCAGGAGCTCGAGCGGGCGGGAGTCGACCTGCTGCATGTTTCGTCCGGGATCTCCGAAGGCGATCCGCCCTCCGCGCCCGAGGGGTTCGGCTACGGCTGGATCGCGTGGATGGGCACGGAAGTGAAGAAGCACGTGAGCGTGCCGGTGATCGCAGTGAATGGGATCAAGACCCCGCAGCAGGCTGCAGGCCTTGTGGAACGCGGCATGGCTGACCTGGTCGCCGCGGGACGGGCCATGCTGGTGGACCCGGAGTGGGCGGTCAAGGCCGCCGACGGGCGCCCGATCACGCCCTGCCGCTCGTGCAGTCCGTGCCGATGGTTCGTGGACAGCCGGCGGTGTCCGGCGATCAGGGCGATGAAGAAGGCGGCGACCGGGCCGCAGTAGGCAGGTCTCCAGGAGACACCGCCATGCGCATCTCAATGCTTCCCCCCGCCGAGGTGTTGGTTCATTTCATGAACCGGATCTACGGCCGGGGCATGACAACCACTTCCGGCGGGAACCTGTCGGTGCGCGATGAGGCCGGCGACCTTTGGATCACTCCCGGCGGCATCGATAAGGGAAGCCTTCGTGCCGAGGATATCGTACGGGTGGATCCCTCAGGCAAGCGGCACGGTATCCATGAGCCCTCGGTGGAACTGCCCTTTCATCGCGCAATCTACGCAGCCCGCCCGGATGTGCGCGCAGTGGTGCATGCCCACTCGCCGGCGCTGGTGACATTCAGCGTTCTGGGCGAAGTGCCGGACACGGGCGTGTTCCCGCGCGCTGCCGAAGTCTGCGGCGAGGTGAGTGTGGCGCTGTACGCGCTGCCCGGAAGCGCGCTGCTCGGCGAGCATGTATCGCGCGAGTTTGCTGCAGGCCGCAACGCAGTGCTCCTTGCCAACCACGGCGCGACCGCGGCCGGCGCCACGCCCGCCGAAGCGTTCGTGCGGTTCGAGACCCTCGAGTTCTGCTGCCGCCTGCTGATCCACAGCCGCCGTATCGGCACGCCCGTGTCTCTTCCCGCGGCGCACCGCACCACGCAGCGCGTGGCGCACGCAGTCGCCGGGCCGTGGGACGACTACGCGCCGACCACGGAAGAAAAGGAACTGCGCCAGCAGCTCACCCGGTTCGTACGACGGGCCTACGGGCAGAGCCTGTTTACCAGCACCGAGGGAGCGTTCGGCGCCCGGTGCGGCGACGGCCGGCTGGTGGTGACCCCACACGGAGTTGACCGGTTCTATGTGGAGCCCGAGGATTTCGTGGCCATGCGGGACGGCCGGGCGCAAGGGGGACGCGAGCCGAGCTGGGCCTGGAAGCTGATCCAGGATATCCTTGACCGTCAGCCTGCGCTTCGCGCGGTGATCATCGCGCAGCCACCCTACACCATGGCCTTTGCGGTCACCGGAGCGCCGCTTACGACACCGGTGATCCCGGAAAGCTATGTGCTGCTGCGCGACGTGCCGCAGTTGCCGTTCAATGCGCAGGTGGAGAACCCGGCGCTCGTGGCCTCGACTCTCTCGGCCGAACACCCCGTGATCCTGATCCGCAACGAGTGCACAGCCGTGGCCGGGGAGACGCTGCTGAAGGCCTTCGACCGTCTCGAGGTGACCGAGTTCACGGCCAAGGCGCTCGTGGCAGCGGCCGGGATTGGCAAGCCACGGGAACTGACCGAGGAGCAGAAGGAAGAAATCCGCCGGGTATTCTTCCGGTGACAGGGGACCGGGTCGGCCGGGAGGGAAGAGGAGTGATGGGTTGGCGACTGTCTCTGGCGCACAGCGCCGCACACTGCTCCACTAATGCGCTGCTCCAGCACTGCGCTGTCTTCCCGCCCCGGCCAGCGGGTACCCGGCCTTCGCCGCCTGCGCGCATTTGTCCGGGCCGCAGGTCCCGCACACGTCCTTGAAGAACGCAAGGTCGGCCCGGGCGCAGAGCCGGGCGAACACCTCGGCGGCCGGCAGCGCTTCCCCGGGCTTCATCCCGAGCAGCGTGATGAACCGCGCGTCCTTGCCCTTGTTCAGCTCCTCAAACCCCCTGCCGCACGTGGTTCCGTCCCAGTGGGGACACGGAAGGCAGATGTCATCCGGGCCGATCACCACTCGCACGCGCCCCTTCGGGTGAGCCTTCAGCCACTCGATGGCCTTGGGGACCGTGGGGTGATCGCTTGGGTTGTGGATACTCACCAGGGTGCAGCCGAGGTGGTGTCCGCGGAGGGTGATCCGGTCTGCGTCCATGGGCGACTCGCTTCCTGCGTGGCAACTGCCAGCGCCGGGGGACAATACACCGCGGCTTTGGGACAGCGCAAGAGGCGAAGAGGCCAAGGCGCGTTCGTGCCGCTCACGTGTGACCTCACCTCCCGATCCCCCGGCGCCTCCGCACGCCCTCCTCATCCGCCAGGAGAGGAGGGCTGACGCGACTCCCTTGTGCCCTCGCCTGCCGGAGAGCGTCCATGTGCCAGTGGCACATGCTTGGACGACTCGACCGCCCGAATGCCGGGTGAGGTCCCGCGCGCTTCGGCAGCGCGCCTTTGGGTCGTTGCATGCGATGCGTGGATCCCGGCTGTGCGTTCGTGCCTTGTACGTGTGACCTCATTCCCGGGGAGGCTTGGGGTCTTGGGCACCCTCTCTCCGTCAGGCTCA
>Ga0172362_10005656_pt1 | contig 10827 bp, 7 predicted proteins | sample LakKivs1_kivu2a2_FD_114534 | JGI IMG/M metagenome (GOLD analysis project Ga0172362, IMG submission 114534) | Sediment microbial communities from Lake Kivu, Rwanda - Sediment s1_kivu2a2 | ecosystem: Environmental > Aquatic > Freshwater > Lake > Sediment | place: Rwanda: Western Province, Lake...
ATAAGGAAGCCCTGGTGCTATGTGCCGCTCCCGGTTCAACAGGTGAAGAATTTGACCCGGTGATAATGCGTATGTGCAATCTTTCCGAGATCCGGATTGTCAACGGCAAGGTAAAGGGTGCTGCATCGTTCCGAATACATACCTCGGAGTTCTTTATACCCCTGGGTGGAGGTGTCGATCATGAGGAAGAGATCAGGAAACTGCGCGAAGAACTCTCTTACACTGAAGGATTCCTGGCATCAGTGGTTGCCAAGCTCTCAAATGAAAAGTTCATCGCCAATGCGCCTGAAAAAGTGATAGCTCTTGAGAGAAAGAAGGAAGCTGATGCACGGACCAAGATAGCCACCCTGAAGGAGAGCATATCTCATCTTGAAAAGAGATAACCTGAAGGGATCTCAGTCATTGCGGATGGCAAAGCTGCCGTCCCCGCCTGGTCGGGCCTGCCATCCTTCATTGAGTACCATGTGCCAGCCTTCGCCGTAGATGTGATTCCTCTCAAGGGTGATGTCCCTGGCGCTAATCCTGAGTGTCTTGAGATCATTGGTCAGTAATGCTCCGCCTTTGTCTACTGACAGCCTGCCCCAGTTGTCCGATACACGAAGTCTTTCGTACAGTGTTCCCAGGGTGTCAAGGAAATCAATATCCTCGGGCTCAAAACTGAAATTCGGACTCTGCATGGCTATTGACATTACCGGCTTTTCAAAGTAGGTATTGACAATCTTACGGGTGAATTCATTTATTTTGGCCTCACGCTCGCTCTCCTCTGCTCTTATGGCCTGAATGTCATAGTTCATTGCCAGTGATCCGGCAACATCGCGGCATACCTCGGGCAGGGTTACTCCGTATGCTTCCAGCGTCGCTTTGCCAAGGTCAAAGTCAGGCTGATGTATCTGCTTGAAATCAAAACCCTTGTCATTGAGCAGGGTGGCGTATAAAGCCCCGTGTACAAAGCCATAAGCCATGGCGTATGATGAGTTCTGATAGATCCTGTCAAGGTATTCGAGTATCCTTTGCCTGATCTCATCATTAGTGGAATTGCAGAGTTTAATGTATGTGAAGGTTGTCAGGCCTTCGTAATTCTCAAACTTATTCTCATCGGATGCAGCTTCCGGAAAGAGTTCACGGCGGGCACCCCTGAATACGAGGGCGTCGCGTATAGCCTGATTTCGCGCTTCGCTGGTTGAGCTTATGGCATTTGTCAGCGCTTTCCATTCAAGTTTCAGGTACAGCCTGGCGTTCCTGTCATTCAGGTGTCTTGTGTTGAAGGTGGCAGGTTTGAGATTGTTCCGTTCCTGGAAACTGTGGAAAAGACTGTGGATTGACCGTGTGACTATACGGTAGCTGTCTTCAGTCTCAGGCAGAGGGACCATGGCGTATTTAACCCCACCGAAATCGATCACATTGTTGGTGATGATCCTGTCTTTCGGAAGGACTCCGATATATATACCATCCCTTGCCTTAAGCAGTCCCTCTTTGTCCGGCGTATTTGCATACAGTGCCCTGTTGCTGTTATCCACGAACATGACCGGTCCGTAGAGGTTTTCGCCCCAGAGTGCCCCGTTGTCCTTATTGCATGTCTCTTCTATCAGCCTGAAGTACTGGCCTGCCTTGTCTGCCGAGAACCATGACAGACCCTTCTCCCTGTTGCAGGCAGAGATAATTATCAGGCTGGCGAACAGCAATAGTTTTTTCATCGGGATCAATAATGAGCATCAAAAATATGAAAAAAACAATAACAGAGTGATGACCATTTAAAATCCCGGGTGAATTGTATTATGACAAAGGTGTTGTTTTTTAAATCTTTAAATTTTTACATTTGCCCCTCACCAAACAGTGTCAGTAATGAACAATGACATACTCATGAGCCGCAATGAGCTGGTACAGTTCCTGAGGAAGCCTGCTGATCAGTTTACTTCTGATGACATCATCAGGTTCATAGAAGCCAAAGGAATCAGGATGGTCAACTTCAGGTACGCTGCCGATGACGGCAAACTCAAGTCGCTGAATTTTGTACCCTACAGCCGTGATCACCTGGCTTCAATACTTACTGCCGGTGAGCGCGTTGACGGTTCAAGCCTCTTTTCATTTGTTGAGGCCGGCTCAAGTGACCTGTATGTCATACCCAGGTACCGCACGGCATTTGTCAATCCTTTCACCCAGACGCCTACACTTGAGGTACTCTGTTCATTCTATAATTCTGAAGGAAAACCCCTTGAGAGCTCACCTGAATATATCCTTCGCAAAGCGATAAGGAGGTTTACTGATGCCACCGGCTACAGGATCAGGGCGTTGGGTGAACTTGAATATTATGTAAGATCAGCCACTGACGAGCTCTATCCTCTTTTTGACCAGAAAGGATATCACCAGTCCAAGCCGTTTGCCAAGTTTGAAGACCTGAGGGTGGAGGCCCTCGAGCTCTGTGCAAGGGCCGGATGTCACATCAAATACGGCCATTCGGAAGTGGGAAGCTTTTCAAAAGACGGCAATGACTATGAGCAGCATGAGATAGAGTTCCTCCATGTTCCCCTTGATGAGGCTGTGGAACAGATTATAATAGCCAAGTGGATACTGCGCATGCTGGGTTACAAGTATGGTGTCGAAGTCAGCTTCGCACCAAAAATAACTGTTGGAAAGGCAGGCTCAGGGATGCATATTCATCTCCTTCTTGAGAAGGACGGCAAAAATGTGATGACGGCAAACGGGCGTCTAAGTGACACCGCGAAGAAGATGATAGCCGGCATCCTCGATCTCAGCAAAGGACTGACGGCTTTCGGAAATACAATACCTACATCATACCTCAGGCTGGTACCTCACCAGGAAGCCCCGACAAATATCTGCTGGGGCGACCGCAACAGGTCTGTGCTGGTACGTGTTCCTCTAGGCTGGCTGGGTGCATCACAGATGATCCATGATGCCAATCCTGCTGAGCCATCGGGACCTGCTGAAAAGATCTCAAGGCAGACTGTTGAGCTGCGTTCGCCCGACGGTTCTGCTGACATATATATGCTCATGGCAGGCATTGCTACAGCAATTCAGCACGGTCTGGAGATGCCCGGCGCCCTTGAGATGGCCGAAAGGCTGTACGTCGACTATAATATTTTCAAGGAAAAGGATAAGGCTGCCCGCAAGAAACTGGAGTCACTTCCTGCCTCCTGCTATGAATCGGCTGAAGCCTTGCTCAGCCTCAGGAAACACTTTGAAAAAGACGGCATCTTCCCTGCCGGGGTGATTGACAATATTGCAAAAAGACTGAAGTCTTACAATGACCGGAACCTGAGCGAAGAGATCTATGGCAATAATGCAGCTATTGCGAAACTGGTGAAGGAATATCTTCACTGCGGTTAGAAATTATAAAGCCTTCGTTTCAGTCCCTGACGTGGCTGCCTTGATGCTTACGTTGAGCTCAAAGCCCACAAGCAGCGCCACCGAGTTGAGATAGAGCCAGATCAGGATTACCATCAGCGTTCCTATCGATCCGTACAGCTTGTTGTATTGTCCGAAATTATTCACGTAGGCTGAAAAAGCCAGCGAAGTGATGATAAAGAGTATGGTGGCCACTATTGAGCCGGGTGAGATAAACCTGAAATCTTTTTTCTTTGCCGGGGCCATATAATAAAGGGTGGAGATTGCCATGAACAGCATTCCCACAACAAGAATCCATTTAAGGGTCATCAGCACATAATATACAATATTGTATTTCAGAACACCCAGCTCAACCATCCTGCCGACCACCACACGGCTGAGGATGATAAGTGCACCTGCCACGGCGAACATCAAAAGAGTGAGAAAAAGCAGTATAACGGCAATCTTTCTCTGCTGCAGCCATGAGCGGCTCTTGAATTCATGAGCTGAGACGTTGAATGCGTGAATAAGAGCATGTATGCCGTTGGTTGAAAAGATTATCGTCGCAAAGAACATAACAATCAGCAGGGTCCCGCTTCTCTTTGTAATGACCTCAATTATTGTATTTTCCAGGAAATTGTATGCGTTGGACGGCATCATGTTCTCAAACAGTTTTATCAGCTCTTCCTGGAAGTCGGGAATGGGAACGAAGGGAATAAGCGTAAAGAAAAAAATTGTCGCAGGAAGCAGTGCCATAAGCATGTTAAAGGCTATTGATGATGCCCTTGTCACCAGCACGCCCCGGGCGAATAGCCCTTTGACTATCATTTTACTGACTGTGCCAAGCGGTACACCGTCAAAGCCGGGCAATACAACATTCTTTATTCCTTTCGCCTTGCTGATGATTATCTCACGGGCGCTCATAAAAAGTATTTAAAAAGCCTTCAGGCTCATATCAAGACTTTTTATATGATGTGTCAGGGCACCTATTGAGATGAAGTCAACTCCGCAAAGTGCATAATCCCTGACATTTTTAAGAGTGATCCCGCCTGAAGATTCCGTCTCAGCTGCATTGCCTATGATTTTCACAGCCTCCCTGGTATCGGGTATGGTAAAATTATCAAGCATGATACGGTCAATGCCCCCTGTCTCAAGAATCTCTTTAACTTCCTTTAAATTTCGCGCTTCAACCTCAATCTTCAGTGAGAGGTTTTTCTCTTTAAGGTATTTCCTTGTTCTGGTTATCGCCTTTGATATTCCGCCCGCATAATCAATATGATTATCCTTAAGCATGATCATGTCATACAGTCCCATACGGTGATTCACACCGCCTCCGATCCGTACTGCCTCCTTTTCAAGGAACCGCATGCCGGGAGTTGTCTTCCTTGTATCAGTTATCCTTGCCCTCGTGCCTTTCACTTCACTGACATACATTGAAGTAGCCGTTGCTATGCCGCTCATGCGCTGCATTATGTTCAGCACAAGACGTTCGGCACGCAGTATTGACTGCACTCTTCCTTCAACAATAAGGGCGATGTTGCCATACCTGACATGATCACCGTCTTTAAGCAACAGTTCAGTCGATAATGAAGCATCGGCAATTCTGAATGTCTCAGCTGCAACGTCAATGCCTGCCAGTATGCCTTCCTCCTTGATCAGGAGTCTTGCATGACCTGTTAAGTCAGGTGAAATACAGGAAAGGGAACTGTGATCACCTTCGCCGGTGTCTTCGGCAAAGGCGCGGAGGATAAAGGACCTTAGTTCGGAATCATTCATTTTCAGGCTCAACCCTTATCTGGTGAATAAGCGGATTGCCGTTAACCTTTTTAAGGAGGAAATAGACGCGGAAGCGCCCCTTGTCAGTTTCGAGATTTGCAATGGCGTACTGGGCGTCGCCCTTAGCACCCTGGTGCCTGATCACAAAATCACGGGTACGGTGACGGCTGAAAAAATCTTTCAGAATGTTTTCAGCCACACTCTTGCTGTAGAAGTCCTCCTTATCAGGCATAACAAGCTCAACGGTGCTGTTAAGATATTCCGACAGTCCGGCTGCACTTCCGGATTTGAATGCAATAGAAATGCCGGCAGGCACTCGGGGCTGGTCCTGTGCAGTAAGAATAACAGCACAAGTCAAAATCACACCTGCCGTGATTAATAGCTTCTTCTTCATTTCAATTCCTGTATTCAGTACAATAAGGACAAAGCAAATATACCTAATTCTATCAAAAACCGAACCACTTTTATTTAAAGGCGGGCCAGACTGACTGATAAGGGGTTAATTGCTATATTTGTCAGAGTCAACCTTTGAGGTACTTTACATGAAGCTCGTTCTGCTGATGACCGGAAAGACAACCCAATCCTGGATCAAGGAAGGGGTTGATGAATATCAGAAACGTATTGCAAAATATGCCCGCTTCGAGATCATTGCTGTTCCTGATATAAAGAATCCCGGGAACAGGCAGGCAGAATGGGTCAGGGAAAAAGAAGCTGAAAGGATTTTGCCTGCAATCAGGACAGATGATTATACAGTGCTTCTTGATGAACATGGCAAGACCTTTTCTACAACTGAATTAGCTTCATGGCTCGAAAAATCAATGCTGCTGCCAAAGAAACGGATTGTATTTGTCATTGGCGGACCATGGGGATTTCATGAGAGTGTAAGATCAAGGGCTGATCACGTTCTCTCTCTCTCAAAGCTCACCTTCTCACACCAGGTGGTACGATTATTGTTTGCAGAACAACTTTACCGGGCACTGACCGTTATCGCCGGTGACCCTTATCATCACGAATGATATTATGGCAGGGATGCTGAAGAATATCAGAATAATATTCATTGCAGCGCTGCTGGTGGCGGTTCTCGCCGTTATCAGTGATTATGCCTATTTCAGCGACCTTGAATGGAAATACAGGACGAGCCGCCTTGACAGGCAGCTTATTGATAAGGAAGCAAAGGCTGCAAAGCTGCTCGATGATCTTGAAAAAAGGCTTGCCGGGGGAGCTGATCCTGCCGTCATGTTCCATGAAACTGCCGGTCGCAATGCACTTGCTGAAGGCATTGTGCTTTTAATCTATAAAGGTAACAGTATAGCCTACTGGTCTGATAACAGCATTGCCTTCCCTCTTGTTACCGAAGCCAGTTTTGAGACTCATAAGCCGGTTTTCCTGAGCAACGGCTGGTTCATACCTGTACACAGGGAGATCGCAGGATTTGAGATGCTTGCTCTCATCAAAATTTACCGGCAGTACCCGATAGACAACAACCTTCTCAGGGAAGGATTTCTCAAGTCTTACCGGCTTCCTGAGGAGGCGAGAATAACCTTCAATGAATCAGAGTCTGAATTCAGGATAAACGGCATTGAGAAAGAGTTCCATTTCGGGATCATTTTCCCGGAGAAGAAGCCCAATACGGCATTTATAATAGTGCCGCTGCTGATGTGGATGGTCCTGCTCCTGTTGCTGATAAGTCTCATTAACATCACATCCGGATGGTTTGCGAAGAATAATAACCGAACTGTCGCTTATGCAGCAGGACCGGCCACTCTGTTGCTGCTATACATGGTGCCGCTTGTCACCGGTCTTCCATCTTCGGTCAGGACCACCGAACTCTTTTCACCTTTCTTCTGGTCGGCAGGCAAAATGCTGCCATCAGTAGGTCACCTGGCATTGCTGGGTATTGTCCTGATATCTGCCCTGAATCTGTTATTCCGCGGTGATATATTCTCTCCTCCCTGGAAAGGAAGCCGTACCAGAGGAGTGATGCTGACAGGTACACTGATAATGGCAGGCTTTATAGTGTTGCTGGTTGCCGAGGGATTGTTCAGGGACCTGGTCGTTAATTCTGCTATAAGCTTTGAGGCATATAAGATTCTTGACCTGAGCTTCATGAGCCTGGCCGCTTTCCTGTCAATCATGCTTATCATTGCCCTGGCGGTGATGCTCTTCATGCAGGCATACAGGCTTATGGGAGGGTGGTCTTTAAAGACAAACCTTGCAGTGACCCTGGTTGCAGCCCTTATCCTCGTTCCAGGATGTCTTTTTATGGTGCAATGCTCGTACTGGGGCCTTATTTTTATTATTCTCCTTGCCCTGGCTGTCATGTTCCTTCAGAGGGAGTCATCATCAATGGTGTCACAGATAGTGGTATATGCTGTCATGACAGGTATTTTCTCAACAATAATGGTGGTCAGGTTCTCAGAGCTGAAGGAAGACAAGAACCTGAAGGTTATGGCAATCACCATGGCACATGATAATGATATGGTCGCCGAGAATATGCTTATTGACCTGTGGCCTTCTCTGAAGAATGATACAATTCTGGCCGGCATGATGCATGATAATATGTTTTCCGGAGAAGATCTCAATAATATTTACAGGTACCTGCAGACAACATATTTCAATGGCTACTGGGAGAACTATGATCTGAATATGGTTGTGTGCCGCAGTGACTCGCCACTCGAGATCACTTCTACAGGGTCAGTTGCCAGCAATTGCTTTGCCTATTTTGATAACCGTATAAAAAATGAGGGAGATACTATAACGGGCACAGGCTTCTGGTTCATGCACAACCAGTCAGGCCGGGCATATTATCTCACAAGACTTTACTATAATGCTTCTCCTTCACTTACCAATGGCCTTTTCATTGAGCTGATCAGTCATATTGAAACCTACCTGGCAGGTTACCCCGAACTGCTTCTTGATGCCTCATACCAGAGATATCCTATGCTGAGGGACATATCATATGCAAAGTATTCTGACAGTACCCTGGTATTGATGTCAGGCGATTTTCCGTATGATAATGATATTGATCCCGGCAAATATAAAGATGAATACACATTTGTCAGGACTAACGGATATAAGCATCTCTATTATAATAACGGCGATATGACGCTTGCAGTGACGTGCCGGGCTGTGACATTCCTCGACTGGATAATCACTTTTGCATACCTGTTTGTGGTCATCCTTGCCTTTTCTTTTATTCTCCTGCTTAATTTATTAAAGCACAAGGGTGACTTGCTAAGGTTTGACACTTTCAAACGCCGGCTACAGATCTCTTTCGCCGGGGTTCTGTCGGTGGTATTCATCATTATTATAACCGGGGCGCTGGCTCTCAGCTCAAGGCAATTCAGGGATAATCACTCAAGGTTGCTGCGGGAGAAGCTGGCTTCAGTTTCAATTGAGCTCGAGCATAAACTCTCATCACAGACTACCCTCGACCGTGGCTGGCATGATTCCGACTATGCCTCCCTCAACCAGCTGCTTGTCAAGTTCTCAAATGTCTTCTTCACTGATATAAACCTTTATGCACCTTCCGGATACCTGCTTGCCACCTCCCGCCCCGAGGTGTTTACCCAGAAACTCCAGGGAGGCATGATCAACCCGGTTGCTTACGGCAGGCTGACCGAAGAAGGCAGGGATGAATATATTGGAGATGAGAAAATAGGCAACCTGGAATATCTATCTGCCTATATGCCTTTTTATAACGATGACAACAAATTACTTGCTTACATCAATCTTCCATATTTTGCCATGCAGAACCTTCTTGCCGGCGAGATATCAAACCTTCTGGTGACACTCATCAACTTCACTCTTCTTCTCCTGATGGTGATGATGTGGATCTCAGTGTTTCTCAGTGAGAGGATCACATCACCTCTCAGCATGCTTCAGCAGGCAATGGCTTCGGTGGAATACGGCAGGAAAAATGAATATATTGAATACCGGGGCCGCGATGAGGTGGGTGAACTGGTAAGGCAATATAACCGGATGATAGATGAGCTGGAAGAGAGCGCCGGCAAACTTGCGCGAAGCGAGCGCGAGATGGCATGGCGTGAAATGGCCCGGCAGGTGGCACATGAAATAAAGAATCCTCTTACACCAATGAAACTGAATGTACAACAATTGTTCAGATGGTGGAAGGATAAGGCTCCGGACTTTGACAGCAGGATAAAAAGCTTCACTGACAACCAGATTGAATATATTGAAAACCTTTCTAACATAGCATCCGCATTTTCTTATTTTGCCAGGCTGCCCGGAGCGGAACCAACCGAAGTTGATGTTCTTGCCCAGCTCAGAAGCACCCTTGAAATGTTCGGGAAATCAGATAATACCATGATTTCACTCGACAGCGGTAACATTCAGAGAGCTATTGTGATGGCAGACAGGGAGCATCTTAACGGCATCTTTTCAAACCTCCTGAAAAATGCACTCCAGTCAATTCCCGCCGAAAGGAAAGGAAGAATAGACATAACTCTCTCAGCAACACTTGATAAGGTACAGGTGAGGATCAGGGATAACGGCTCAGGAATCCCTGATGAACTGAAGCCACGGATGTTCACACCCAATTTTACCACAAAATCATCGGGAATGGGGTTGGGCCTTTCAATCGTAAAGCGTTACGTGGAGACAGCTGGCGGAACCATCTGGTTTGAGTCTGAACATGACAAGGGGACTTCCTTTGTGGTAGAGCTTCCGTTGCTTTATACAGTGGAACGCTCTGAAAAAAAGAGCACCTAAAATAATACTGATTAAAAAATCGAGTTAATTACATATATTAGCGGATAATAGATGTATACGATGCCCCATAGAATGTCTGATGTAATCAGGTATTGTCTTACAATTCTCATTATCATTCTCACTGGCAGGGGCACGTTTCTTTCAGGACAGACACCTCTTGTAACAGGCCAGGTAAACAGGTACGCAAAGGTTACCGCAGTTGGAAGTGACAATGTTACTGTTGATGATATTGCGGATTTTGCAGCCGGAGATACCGTTATGGTTATGCAGATGAGCGGTGTACGCATAAACGCTTCTTCAACACTGCAGGGTAATTACCAGAATACCGTTGGAACCCCGGGCAAGTATGAGATCGTAATAATCAATTCAATAAATACCGGTTCAAGGCAGGTCTTTTTCTCAAGGAATCTGCTCAATTCATATGCCTATCAGGGGAAGGTACAGCTTATCAAGGTCAGATCATACAGGAATGCCGTTGTCAATTCCGAACTTACCTGTCAGAACTGGGACTCAACCTCTGTCAGGGGAGGAGTGCTTGCATTCCTTGTCCAGGGCGTTCTGACCCTTAATGCGGATATTAACGTTAGCGGCAGAGGTTTCAGAGGAGGGATAGCCGCTCAGGGAACAGGATATTGTCAGTCATCTGATAGTACAATTAGATATTATTCATACAGCATAGATAGCCTGGCATCAGGATATAAGGGAGAAGGACTGGGCTTCAGAACAGCACTTGATGTTCCCCTGTATCCGGCTTATGCCAGGGGCAAAGGTGTTAACCTGACAGGTGGTGGCGGTGGTAACGGTCATTTCTCAGGTGGTGGCGGAGGCTCCAACTACGGCGACGGTCGTGAAGGTGATGTCGAGGTGACAGGCTGTTCCGACCGCTACCCGGGCGGCAACGGCGGTTATTCAGTCAGCCCTACGCCTCTCAGTGGTGGCGTGTTCCTGGGAGGAGGAGGGGGAGCTTCCACCTGGCTG
>Ga0172362_10005660_pt1 | contig 10823 bp, 17 predicted proteins | sample LakKivs1_kivu2a2_FD_114534 | JGI IMG/M metagenome (GOLD analysis project Ga0172362, IMG submission 114534) | Sediment microbial communities from Lake Kivu, Rwanda - Sediment s1_kivu2a2 | ecosystem: Environmental > Aquatic > Freshwater > Lake > Sediment | place: Rwanda: Western Province, Lake...
ACGCATGGATACGGACCCTTGATTGCTGCCAGCTTCTGCTGCATGCGGTCTTCATCGTACGGATGCAGTTCTGACAGCTTCTTGCTGTACTCGGGACCATCCTCGCACACCTTTGCCCATGACAACAACCCACGCCACAGCGGCTCCATGCCGTCATCCTGCGCGTTCTCCATGTAGTACTGAAGCTGACCGCAGCCTACGCCTTTCTCTGACTTGAGCCAGATCGTGTCGAACCGCGTGACACTGTTACCCAGCATCGCCTCAGCTAGTTTGGAGCGCTTTGTGCTGGCTCTGCGTGGGCGTGTCCCAGCAATATTCGCTTTCTCTGGAACAAAAGAATTGCTGACTGGCGCGTAAGTATCTTTCAGTACAGCGCGAATGGCAGCGCCAAAGTGCAGCAGATCAATCGGTCCCTCGCCTTGCACAAGCATCTGTACGGGACGAGGCTCTGGATACTTCTCTTTGAAGTTCATTGTGCCGGGAATACGCAGAACCCGTGCTGCATCCGCAGTCACATTCATGTCGATCCGCATACCCTCTTGCTTGCACAGGCGCTTGAGGTTCTCTGCAATCGGCTTCCACGTATCGATATCTGCTTCTTTGGTCAGAGGCCAATAACAGTGCAACCCACCGCCCGACGACAAGATATGCGGCTTGGTAAACGCATCCAGTCCGGTCTTCTCGAGAAAAGAAGTTAGTGCAAGCCCTGCAGTTTTCTTGGATTCGTACCCATCAAGATCAAGGAAGATCGACTTGATGTACTGCGCGTGCTTTGCTGTACGGCGTTCTCGTTTGAGCTGCAGGACGGCAGGATCGAAAGTCGCAAGCGCGAAGAATATGTTGTACTGTTTGCCGAGCCAACGCTTAACGTATGGTTTGATCTCCTCTAGGTTGTCAACGAATCGGTGTTCTTTCTTTTGTGTGCTCAGCTCTACCACGCAGTACAACCCGTGTCCGGGCGAGGGCAGAACATCCGCAAGAAACTCAAGCGGTTTCATGCCAATCCTTTACCGTGCGGCGTCTACAAATCTTTCCAGTCTTTCTGCCAGTTCGATGATCCAGGCTTGTGCCCACTGTGGCACTTCTTTCATTTCCAGGTAGTGCGCATAGTGAACCAGCTCTTCATTGCTCAGGTTCTTAGGTTGAATTCCTGACATATTTTTCTCCAAGCTTCATCCGATGTTTTTGATCCCTGCATGCAAAGCAGCAGCCGTTTAAGACGCTCTTCATAAACCTTCAGGACACCTGCACCGTTCATCCAGTTGTAGACCGACTGCCGGGTAGCGCCCGTTGCAGTAGCGATCTTGAACACAGAGATGTTGTGGTGGATAGCCCAAAGGGCGAGCATCGTGCCTAAATCTGTAGGCGGTTTGGCTTTGATGCGTGCGATGAATTGTGCACTGTATGCCATGTTGTTGGGGTACTTGCGTAGTCGCGTTCCCCCGCCTCCTTACTGGGGGCCGAAGCCCCCGGTTTGATTACTCGTCATCCCATGCGTCGACCATTGCGGCGAGCGAGCCCTTCGCCTCAACGACAGGTTTCTTGGGCTCAGTGCGCACCTCGGGCTCGTCAACCTCCTGCGTCGGCTTCACTGCCTTCTTAGCCTTTGGCGGAGGGGGAGGTGCCTCTTCTTCCACATCCTTTTCAACAACAGGCGCTTCGACCTTCGCCTTGGCAGGCGGCTTGCCCTCAAGCTTGGCGGGTGCGCCGACTCCGTCCGTCTTAGCGACGGTCATGGTGACCGCCTTCTCCGCTTCAGGCGATTCGCCTTTACGCTCAGCAGTCTCGTATTCAGCATCCGACAGCCAGCGCATTGCTTTAAAGAACAGCTTTGGCGATTCGCTCTTGGTATCGAACTTCATGCGCGTGACGACTGTCTCCGGGCTGATGTCCTGCGCAGCCAGCCAGCGGGCATACTCCTGCAGAGGACGGTTATCGTCGTCAGCCTTACCGAAGATCGATGTGGCAGGCAGTGCAAGCTGCATGACATCCCCTTCGACATCGTTGGCTAGCACGACAGCCAAACGCTGCTGATAACGGCACGCACGGCTATTACCTTGGCCAGACCCTGCGATGTTCTGCGGACATTCCGAGCAGCGACTGGCTTGACGCTGTTTGCTGTCGGGGCTGGGAGCCTCACCATCTGCGGACCAGCAATCGGGACCGGTGATGGCGTCGGCATCATACGACTTGGCGTAGAACACACGACTGACTTTGGGAGCCGCCTTGACGATCACGACATCGAGGTAGCGCTCATCAATAGACGCGACCTCCTTACCACCAGCGAGCAGGCGGAACACACCGCCCTTGATGGAGATGCGCTTGCCGCTGTTGGCAGCACCACCGGCCAGAGCCTTGGCGGTTTCGGACAGACCTTTGCGAGCAAAGGCGGGAACTTGAGACGGGTTGAAGAGAGCGACATTACTCATGAAATTCTCCTAGATCAGTGGGTTACTTAACTTCGCCGAAGACAAAGTGCGTTTTGTATTGCTCGGGATTGCAGAATTCAAATACCACTGCAATTGTTTCGCCTGTGTCCATTGCTACGATGTACTTAAACGCAAATTCGTACTTGTTGGGCAACTTGTCCCAAGCAGCCCGTGCTTCATCTTCAGTGCGAAAGCCTTCTTGCCCGCCTGTAACAAGCGGGTGTGTTTTTAGAGGCGTGGTCTTCATGGTTTCCTCTTACTTGTGGGCAGGTTTACGAACGGAAATGTTGAACTCGGTGTTGCTGTTCAGACCGGGGGGCATGAGCGCGGGGTTCTCTTTCAAGAACGTCGACATGTTGGTCTGGGCGATCCGCTTCTCGAGCAAATCGACAGCGTCGTGCTCAATGACGAACTGTTTGAACGCATCCCAATCCTGCGTGGAGTAGCGTGTCTTGGTTGAGAGGATGACAGTCCCGGCTTCGGTGTTGACAGACTTCACACCAAGCGCCAGCATCTGATCCTTGAGTGCGTTCTTGATTTCTTCCTGCTGGGCCTTGAGAGCCTCGACCTCGGTCTCGTAGGTAGCAGTCAGCTCTTGAATGCGGGTTTGCATCTTGCGATACACCCGCGCTAGCTTGTCCATAGGGACAGCAGTTTCAGACATGATCTTCTCCTGTCGAAGTGTCTGGGGTTGTAAATGTTTTGACTATGATACAGGTTTCAGCCTTGCGTGCAAGCCTCCTTTATTTTTTGCCTTTGATCTCCTGATCGAACATCTCGACCAACAACGTGTGGTCGTTCACTTTGCGACCCATCGCCCGGAACAGCCGCTCCTCGAGTGGGCTGCTCTGGATGTGCACCACCGTTACTTTGTCGCTGTCCTGCCCTTTACGGTCGGCACGGGCGATACACTGTAGATACATTTCGACAGACATCAGAGGGCCGTAGAAGACAACGGTGTCCGCAGCCGTCAGGGTGATGCCGTGCGCCGTCGCCTGTGGTTGCATGACGAGCACCCGCTCCTGATCCGTCGTCTGGAAGTCGTTGATGATGCGTGCACGCTTTGTAGCGCTGACACCGCCGTGGATTTGCGCATTCTTGACGCCGTGCTTATCCAGATGCCGGGTGATCGTATCGATGCTTGAGCGAAACAGTGCGAAGATGATGACCTTCCGGTCCGTCTCCTCGATGACCTCCATTATCGTGTTGAGGCGCGGCTGGCAGTCGAATTCGACCACCTCTTTCTCGTCAGTGTATGCAGCGCCGCATGAGATCTGTAAGAGTTTGTTGACTGCCACCCCAGCATTGACCGCTGTGATCGTCTCGCCTGCTGCTTGGATCAGCATCTGTTCGCGCAACAGCTTGTAGTACTTCGTCTGCTGCGGTGACATAGCCACGTTACGCGTAACTGTGACTACAGACGGAAGGTCTAGGCACTGGGCTTTGGTGAAGCGTATCGCAGGCTGCAGCGCTTCATGCACAAGGTCTTTGGCATTTGCTTTCGGAGCCCACTTGAACTGCGTGATCTTGTTCATCACCTTGTCGCGCCACGATGACGCGAACTTAGGTACGCCGTTGGGGTTGACGAGCTTAGCGAGTCCGTACGCATCGACAGGCGACTGCGAAGCAGGCGTGCCCGTCATCATCCAGAGATTCGTATCCGGTTGAATGATGGACGCCAGCGCTCTCCAGCGCTGCGTGCTTGGGTTCTTATATGAATTCGCTTCATCAACGATGATCAGATCGAAGCGCCCGTCGGCTTTGATTTCGTTGGCAATCAGGTTCAAGCCTTCGTAGTTGATGATAACGATCTCATAGCTACCTTGTACAAGCTCGATACGCCGCACCGCTTGTTGATGATGGGCGACAACTGCGCTGCGATGAATGATTGAGTGATTGATATCGTTCATCCACGCGCTGTGCATGATCGACAAGGGGCACAGCACCAGCACGCGCTGCACCAGCCCCGCGTTCATCAAGTAGTCCGCAGCCCACAGGGCTGAGAGCGTCTTGCCCGTGCCCGGCTCGTTGAACACGAAGGCACGGCGATGCAGTGTAAGAAACTCAGCGGTGTCGATCTGATGCGACATCGGCTTGAAGCGACCGGGCCATTTGTAGTTCTTTCTGATCGGGGAGGGTGCGTGCTTCACGCCAAGGTTGCGCAGCACCCGCATCTCATCTAGCCCCCAGTACACCGCTACGGTGGAGCCGCCGACCCAGCGATCAATGACTTTGCTTCGGGGGATGACTGTGTACTTCTCCGGATTTCTCGTGCGAATGAGCACGGCTTTGTTTTCGACAATTTCCATTTTAGTGCCCGTTGTCTGATTGATTGCTGCGTTTGCTACGCAACCGCAGGTTGCCCCTCGTACTCGTGCCTCCTTTCCTCAGTGGCTTGATGTGATCGATGTCTTTCCCGCTACGATCAACACCTTCTTTGTCGTACATTCGACGAGCGCGTTGTCGCTCAATCTGATCCTTGGTCTCACCGCTCGCCTTCTGCAGCTTGTAGGCGTGCTTGTAGTTGCGCTTACCGTTGACTTGAGTCATGGCTAATGCTCCGGATGGTATTCACACTGCTTCACAGCGCACCACCGACAGAGCGGTGATGCGGTTGGGTTCCATACGTCGGTCTCGAAGCTCGCTTCAAGCCGCGCTGTGCGCTCTCTGTACTTCTGCCACGCCTTGTCAGCCTGATCACGCAGCATCTGCAAACGAACCATGTCGTTCTTGACGATGAAGAGCAGCGCGGAGTTGCACTTGCGGATGTGCGGGAAGTGTTGGAAGACCATCAACGACATCAACACCAACTGATCACGATCCGGATAACGATTGTTGCCCGTCTTCCAGTCTGCGATCCATGCCGTCAGGTTGTCGTCGTCAATGATCAACACGTCCGCGATGCCGCGCACCCACGCGTTGGCGGCATTCCATTTGCATGGCACCAAGTCTTTGTCCAGCGCCATCTCATACTCGGCAAGCCTCCGCCCCGGCTTCTTCATCAACGCGTCCACCACCGGCTGGAACTGCGCGTAGATCTCCGGGAGCGGTTTGCCGTCCCGGATATAGAACTCTAACGCCTCATGAACCTGTGTACCGTAGCGTGTTGCGTCGGTCTCTTGGAACGGATACTTCTGCAACACCTTGACCTGATGGTAACGACGCGCACAGCCCTCGTAGTCCTTCAGAGAGCTGTGCGACCACCGGACGACAGCGGGTTTCACAGTTCAGCACTCTTGATGGCTTGATGCAGCAGCTTGGAGAACTTGGTCACGAAAGGCTCGCTGCGATGAAGCTTGTGGTTCATCTCATACAAGATGGCGTGAGTAAGCTCGTGCCAAAAGATCTCAAGCTGTTTGTCATCGGAGATCGGGTTGCCGTTCTTGCGAACGGTGTGGATGTGGATGACTTGCGGGACATACTCGATGTAGCCAAGCGCGTAGCGATACCGCTTCGCGGGGGCTTGCACAATGTCATACTTACGCTTACCGACACGAATACTGTTGGGAATCATGGAACTCTCCTACTGTTTAGCACTACCGTATCTACGGTGAACGCCACCGTCAGCGGCCAGAGGTATCCCCGGCAGGTATGAAGGCTCGAGCGTCATCTGCTCGAGCATCCAATCGAAAGCTTCCTGCGCCTCAGCATCCGGCGCAACTGCAATACATTCGTCGTGAACAGTACCGACTACGGGGTAGCGTTTTGCTATCCGTAGCATCCCGTCCGTCATCACAATGCGTGCGGTCCCTTGCACAACATTGTTCGTTATCTTTCCTGCATACAGCTTGGTGGCGTCTGGACCGTACACCCACGATCTCCCACCGTCTGCTGTCTTTTCCTGACGCAGATTAGGATACCTGATACTCATGCCGTTGGGAAGCACGATCTCTTCCTTCCTGAAGATCAAGCACTTGTGCGTATGCTCCTCACCGTCTGCGAGCGCACTCTGGATCAAGCTGGAGCACAGTTCCCAGAACGATGTCACCGGATGTGCCGTCTCCCGGTAATTGTCGATGATCTTCTTGGCAGCAACGCAGTGCTCGACAAGCTCAACCTCTGAACAGGTGTGCGGGATCTTGGACAGACGTTCGATGTTTTCTTCTCGGTTGAGAAACCGGCTCAGGTAGTCGCCATCAACCCCGAGCTTCTTCGCTACCGCTCTGGTGTACCGCACAGGTGGTGCGCCGAGGAACCCGACGAGTAGCTGTGCTGCGAACGACGCCCACCCCAGCCCATAACCTGCACCTAGCAAAGCCGACTTGGCCGACTGCCTCAACTCCGAGTGGCTCTCTTTCGTCATCCCCGGCACATTGAACATCCGTGCACCAAACTGTGCATAGGGATCACCTTTAGCTCGGAAGATGTCAAGCATGTCTTCGTAGTCAGCCAGCCATGCCAACACCCGAGGCTCGATCTGCGAGAGATCTGCGACGATCATTTGGTGTCCTTCCGGGGCCATGATCGCCTTGCGCAGGAAGCTCCTACGCTTCAGGTTCTGCATGTTGATGGCAGAGCCTCTCGATGCCGTCCACCGACCGGAGAGCGCACCGTAATAGCTGAGCGGCACAGGGAGTGCCCCTCGCTTGGCGATGTCAAGGAACCGCTGTGCTCGCGTCCTCTCCGTCGTCGACTTGACCCGCAGCCTCGCCTCACACAGGAGCGCCACATCCTCACGATCCCCGTTGAGCAGGGCTTGGAACATCGCATCGTTCTTGGCCAATGCCAGCGTGGGCTTGCCTGTGGTCTTGCTGGTCTTCATAGGCGGCTCGCAGCCCAGCGCTCTAAGTAACGCTGCAAATTTCGGGTTGCTCGCAAGATCCCCCTCGGTCACCCCTAGTTTTGCCAACAGCCCCTCGCGGGTCTCCTTCTCTTCGTGCAGCGCGTCGACCAACATATCCTGATCTAGCTCCAGCAGGGGTCGTGTGTACATCCGCAGCGTCAGGTCGATGAGGCGTAGTTCTTTGCTGGGGTAACCTGCTCGCAGCCGATGAAAGATCTGCTCGCACAAATAGGTGTCGTGTGCGCAGTACTCAGCCAGCTCTGCCTCGACCTCGGGGGGCAGCTCGTCCAGCATACCGTCGGTGCTGTGCACGGCGTTGCCTTTCGGCAGGAGCCCAAACTCTGCAGCCAGCTTTGCCAGACTGTTGCCAACCTCAACACCACGCAGCGCACGGGCCATCGACAGCGTGTCAAAGATGACACACGGCTGTACGCCGTACCGCCACGCCAGAATCGTCACATCGAACTGCGCGTTATGCGCGAGGACTGCCGTGCGGGACCAGTCGATGGCGTCAGCCCAACCCTGTATCTCATCACCGTTCAGCCATTCGGGCGCACCCTCGGCTCCGACAATCTTCCAGCACAACCCCCACGCCTTAAATCTTGGATCGCGTACATACTCCTCGGTGGTCATCTTCGACAGGGTGTAAGACTTCTTGCACCAAGCCGTCTCGAAGTCCAGCACAATGATCTGATCGAACGGGGCTTTAGTTGAGTTGGTCACGGGGCGGTGCCTCTTGGTTGATGTGTTCGCCCAGTTTTTTGCTGGAATTGAGCAGCGCGAGGTAGACATCGTCGATGTCCATATTCAACGACTGCACATGCAACGCCCATGTGTCGTCATCAGCAGGCACACGCAGCACAATCACCGCACCAAAATCGTCGTTATCACGACTACAGGCCAGCAAAATGCGTAGCGTGCGCATGAATACCAACGCATGTTTGCCATCTATTTGCTGCAGCGCAGCAAGTAAAGCTTTGGTTTCAGCGCTCTCCATCTAACAGCTCCTTCAGTTGGTCAAGGTTGTGTTCATTCACGACAAGCGCTGTGCCGCCTGCGTTGCGAATGTCTTGCAAGTGCTTCTCCTGTAGTGCAGTTGTGGTTCCTTTCCCGGCCTTGGCTTCGATACCAATGAACCGGCCTTTGTGACAGACAAGAAAATCGGGAACCCCGCTGTTGCCGTAGCCGGTGCCGATGGGCATGGCGTAGTAAGCGCGAATGGTGTCGAGGATCTTACGTATTTGGCGCTTCACAAGCGCCTCGGGTGTAGCCATTGTTTGTCCTTGTGTTGGGTAGGGGGGAAATGTAGATTCCGCGCCCCCCTGCTTCGCGGTGAGGAGACACAGCGTGCTGAAACGGACACGCCGTGCAGCAGAGGCCCACATCTACAAGGCAGGACATCTCTGCTGGTACTGCAACTTTACGCTTCGGACAGTGTCTCGATCAACTTCTGCAAGTAGTGCGCACCCTTCCGGACTTCCTGCAGCGCTTGATCTTTGTTGCCCATACGCATGATGTATTTGAGTGCATTGCCCCGATAGAACCCGATGCGTTGCTCAAGCGGCCATGTGTCGATCACATCCCACGGCTCGACCCCCATCGACAGATAGTGCGTACCGCCTATCTGCACTTCATTTGCTGATGGCGGCTGCTTTTGATTCACGCTTTTTCTCCAAATATCTTCTGTTGATATCTGCTCGACTTGCTTTTCGTCGTGCTGCATGGGTTCCTTCTCCAAGGCGATAGATTGGCGTCGCGTCTCGGCCAAGACTGTCCTGCAACCAGCCGCCAACGTGCACCACATTGTTTGCTTTCAATTCGCGCAGCCATGACTGTGCTGTGATCAAGTGCAGTCCCACTTCTTTTGCCAACTGCGCTGCCGTCACTTCGTGCGTCTGTTGAAAGAGACGAATCGTTCTTGCCAGTTTGCGAGCGTTGATCTTTCTCACAGGATCTGTCTCTCCGCTTGTATCTTAACCGTCTGCGTAAGCAGCCTTGTCTGCGTGTGCAATTGGGGGGTCATCACTATAGCTTCCTGCCATTGCCGCTCAGTCAAAAGCTTTTCGTAAGCGGCTACCAATCTTTTGAGCTCCAATAGCGGGGCTGCATAGTCCTCGTACATCTCAGTCTTATTCATCATGCTCCAAGCCTCTTCCTCTTCAAGTGTTACTTCGTATTGTTTGTACAGTTCGCCAAGTGTTTTTACCACGGTGGGTCTCCGTCTTCTACGGCCTCCTCACGGAGGGCTTTGGGTTTAGGTCCGGTGTACGGGCTACACTCGATCAGCTTTTCTGGAAACGGCCACAGGGCGGCAAATAGCGTAGAAGGGATCGAACTGCTCTTTGAGCTTTTGCCTTTCTCTGTGCCGCCTTGCGACTTCTGCGGATGAAAGTTTTGGGGGTCTGGGTCGGTCAATTCCTTCTCCTAGTTTGTACATGGGCAGCTTGATGCGCTGGTTAAATCTGGAATCCCACTGTGCGATGTGGACTAACTTGCGCTTGTGCATCTCCTTCAGAAATTCTCTAGTTGTCTCGATGTGTAACCCGGTCAGATCTGTGAGATCTTGGGCACTTACCGCTCCTTCCGTTAAATGTGCCAGCATTGCCACATAGTTCTGAATCTTCAAGCTCACCTCTTCAGTCTCCCGTCTTCGTTTGCCCACTTATTAGGCGCAGACACGCAGGTCGTCGGCAGTTCATAAGTCTCGAACTTGTGATCGCATTCTTTGCAGCGCTTGCGCCGCCAGATCCAGTTGTACCGGGTGTCTCTGCGCGTCGATACCGTGCGAGTGTTCCACGATCCGCAGTCAGGACACATACTCATTTTTCTTGTTCCCACCCTACCTTGAAGCCTGCATCCCAAGCTTTCTCCCATGCGATACACCAAAGATCGTAAGACCCGTCAAGTGGGAACTTGAAATCTTCTTTGCCACGCATCATTGCTTTCACATCTTTGCGTTTAATGAATGCTGCCCACGCCTTGTCACGCTCGGCGTTTGTGATCGGTACATCGTCAAGCATCGTTCTTCTCCTCATCTCTGCGAAAACCCAAGACGCCGCATCCCTAATTCGATCAACATGGCAGCATCTTCGAGCCTGTTGTCGCTGGAACTAAACGAAGTCTGCCACTCCCCGCCCGGACGTTTACCGATCAGTCCTACGCGGACAATCTGCCCGTCCTTTGCATCTTCGAGCCACTGCTCAAGCATTGCGATGGCGTCCTCGTTGTGCGGGGTCGTGGCTTTGATGAATGGTTTGATGTTGTCGGTCATATGTTCTTCTCCTTCAGTTTTGCTTCAATCGCCACCCAGCAATCTTCCAAGTCCTCCAGCCCGTCAACTGCGTCGAGAAACTCCTGTTTCGTCAGCCCTTGCCATAGCTCGTCAGGTTTCCAAGGTAGCGGGTGGCCTGATGCTTCGTAGGCTTTGTTCCGCCACATTGCTGCACTCTTTTTGTACCGCTCACAGTCTGGGCAGGTCATGTGTTCTTCTCCTTCAGTCTTGCTTCAACCGCATGGGCCACTGCCCTGAACTCTCGCAGCGTCACAAAATCTAGCTTGGATTCTTGCCGCATAGCATTTAGCTCCTCCTCTTTCAGCCCCTGCCACTGTCG
>Ga0172362_10005662_pt1 | contig 10820 bp, 7 predicted proteins | sample LakKivs1_kivu2a2_FD_114534 | JGI IMG/M metagenome (GOLD analysis project Ga0172362, IMG submission 114534) | Sediment microbial communities from Lake Kivu, Rwanda - Sediment s1_kivu2a2 | ecosystem: Environmental > Aquatic > Freshwater > Lake > Sediment | place: Rwanda: Western Province, Lake...
AGCAGAAGAGGGCGGCGTCGAGGTGCGACAGCAGCCACGCGGCCCGCAGCCCGCGCGGGGGCCGGCCGTCGTAGAAGGTCCTGACGATCTTCGGCGGCCGTTCGAGCTTCCTGGCCGCCAGCGAGGCCACGAGGTGGTCGTTGGTCATGTGCGCGTGGACGATCTGGATGCGGCGGTCGCGGACGATCTCGCACAGCGCCGCCGCGTCGCGGAGGTTCCCGCGGACGTCGAGGTGCTTGCTGAGACGCAGCCCGCCGACGACCTCCAGCCCCCGCTCGGCGGCGTGTTGGTTGACGCGGCGGGTGCTGCCCTCGGACGGCGGGACGTCGGCGGCGGCGAAGAGCACCTCGTGGCCGCGGTCCATCAGCGCGGCGGCGAGATTCACCGCCGGCTCGGCCGGGCCCGTCCACTTGTAGTTGCTGAAGACGTGGAGGATCCTCATCGGCGTCCGGGGGCGTGGTTTGCCCCTGCCTCGACGAGCCGCCGGAGCGAGTCGCGGCCGAGCCCGCAGCCCTCATGGCTCCTGTAGACGCGCAGGAAGGTCAGCTTGCAGTGCAGGCGGCCCGCCTCGGGCAGGCGGGCGAGCTCGAGCAGCAGCCCGGCGCGCTCGGCCTCGGAAAGCTCGGGGGCGAGGGCCATCGCCGAGACGTCGCTGAAGCCGGGGGCCCAGCCGGTGATGCGCCTCTCGGCGCGGATGCTCCCGGCGGCGAGACCCTGGTGCCGCACGCCCGCGGCGTGCAGCCGGGCGAAGGTCCGTGCGAGGGCAGCCGCGAGGGAGCCGCTGTCGGCGGCCGGCGCAGGTCTCGCGAGGGCGTCGGCGAGCGGCGCCATGGCGGGTCCCGGCCCGGTGACGAGCCAGCAGGTCTTCGAGCGGCGGTCCTCGACCAGCCCCAACCCCTCGGGCGCCGGAATGCCCAGCGTGGCCACGGTGTTGAGCGTGAGCCACGCCCGCCGCGCGGGCGAGGGCCGCAGCCGGGTGAGCAGCCCGCGCATCGGCCAGAGCTCGACGCGGATGCCGCCTGGCGACTCTCCCGGGCCATCCTGCCCGATGGCAGCCAGGAGCTGCCCGAGCGGGAACTGCCGCGACCGCACGATCAGCATCGTCCCGTGCCGCTCGCGGGTGAACTTGGAGCTGCTCCGGAGGCAGCGCCGGGCGCGGCCGTCGAGCAGCCTGCGGTCGTAGCGGCGCCGCTCGCGGGCGGTCCGCCGCCAGAGGTCTGCGGCGGCCGCGCCATCGAGACCGGCCGCCTGGGCGTAGCTGCGGAGCATCTCGCGAGCGCGGTCGTCGCCGATGATCGACGACAGCGCGCTCGCGAGCACCGCCAGCGACCGCGCCCGCAGCCGCATGCCGAGGCGCAGCGGGAACCGCACGGCGTGCAGATCGATGGCGTAGAGATCGAGCGAACCGTGCCCGTTCTCGGCGGCGAGGACGTTGCCGCCGTGGAAGTCCGGGTGGAACACGCCGCTCGCGTGGAGCTTCGCCGCCAGCGCCCCCATCCCGCGGATGACGTCGGAGCGCCGCTCGCGGCTCCACGCTTCCGTGGCGTACATCCCGGCGGGGTAGCTTCTAGGGATCGCCTCCATCACGAGGCAGGCGTCGCGGAAGAACGGCCCGGTGCTCTTGCGGCCGATCGCGAGCATCCTCGGCACGGGTATGCCGCAGCGCTCCATTCGCAGCGCGGCCCGCCACTCGGCACGGGCCTTGTGGCGGACGAAGAGGTGCTTGAGGGCGTCGCGCAGCCCCCGCGAATGGTAGTGCTTCACGACCAGGTCGCGGCCGCCGGGCGCCGCCACGCGGTAGACCGTGCGGACGGGGTTGCCCTTGACGCGGGCGGCCTCCGGCAGCGAGCCGAGCCGGTCGAGGTTCGCGGCGATGAAGCGGGCGGCGTCGGCGCTGTCGGGCCGGGCGTGCCACGTGCGGCCGGCGATCAGGCCGGGCAGGCGCACGGCCCCGGCGCAGGGCTCGGCGGCCAGGAGATCGCCGGCGCGGGTGCCGCCTGCGCCCGCGCGCTTCCGCTCGGCTGCCGGCGGGTGCCTGCTCATGCCTTGCGCTCCCCCTGGCGGGCCTGGCGAAGCTCCCACAGCTTGGCGTACTTGGCGAAGACGTTGAACGCGGCGAAGCCGCACAGCAGCAGCCCGCGGGTGCCTTCGAGGAAGCCCAGCTTGAGGAGGTAGAGCTTCATGAACCGGAGGGCCGGCCGCAGCACCAGGCTGCAGAGCGTGGCCCTGCGGCCCTTGTCGCGCAGGTCGGCGGCGGTCCACGTGGTGAAGTCGTTGAAGCGCGCGAGGTAGCCGGTGAGGTCGCGGACGGTGTTGTGGAGCATGACGGACCTGATGTGCCCGACGCGGCCGATGACGTCGACGGCGGCGTGGATGCGGCGGCTGTCGTAGCGGCCCTTGTCGCGGCGGAACAGCCTGAGCTGGTCTTCGCGGCCCCAGCCACAGCGGCGCATCGGCTTGCCGAGAAAGAAGGCGATGCGGCGGACGTTGAACGCGTCGAAGCCGCCGCTGTCGCGCAGCCGCGCGAGGATGTCGTCGCGCAGCTCCGGCGTGATGATCTCGTCGGAGTCGACCACGAAGACCCACTCGCACGAGGCCTTTGGGATGGCGAAGTTGCGCTGGAGGCCGTCGGACGTGAAGATGTTTTCGTAGACGCGGCCGGTGTACTCGCGGACGATCCCGCCGGTGGCGTCGGTGCTGCGGGGATCGATGACGACGAGGATCTCGTCGCACCAGCGCACACTGTCGAGGCAGTCGCGGATGGTCGCCTCGTTGCTGCAGCAGATGACGAGGGCGGTGACGGTCTGGCGGCCCTCGGCCGACGGGGGCGGGTTTCGCCGCTGGGCAACGTCTTCCGGCGGCGACGGGTACTCGCCGATCCCGCGAATGGTGGTCGTCATGGCGGATTCCTCAGGGGCCGGTGATTATAGCCGTGCGCCGCCGGTGAATCAAGGCGATTCAGTCTGCGCCGGAGCGCGGGCGCGAAGGCACCGGCGGGCGGGCGCACCCGGCGGCGAGGAGAAGGTGGCTGCGGCTTCCAGCCGCGGGTAGATGCTGCGGCAAGATGCCGCAGCCACCCAGCAGGGACCGGTGGCAACGGAGACGGGCCATCGCTACGCCTTGGGCCAGACCTTGTCGATGGCGGCGGCGGTCGCGGCGATGGCCTGCTCGGGCGCCATCTCGCGCACTTTCTGCGAGAAGGGCTCGGCCATCACGGGGCCGTCGTAGCCGATGAACTTGAGGGCGCCCAGGAATCCGGCGATGTCGATGACGCCCGTCTCGCCGGGGAGCGCGCGGACGCCGTCGAGCTGCTTGTCGAGCGGCACGCCGGCGGGGGCGTCGTTGATGTGGACGTCCACCACCTGGCGTGACTGGAGCTTCCTGATCTGCTCGACGGTGCCGCCGGAGGTGTACCAGTGCCACGAGTCGAGCAGGACGCCGAGGTTGTCGGACGCGGTCTCGAAGAAGAGGCTGAGCAGCTCGTCGAGGGTGTGGATGAAGGGGTAGGGGTGGCCGTCGCGGAGGGTCTTGGTGCCGAGGAATTCGAGGCCGAAGCAGACGCCCTGCTCGGCGAGGACGTTGGCGATCCACTGGAGCCGGCGCCGGTGGAACTGGAAGTTCTCGTCGTAGGGCATGCGGTCGTGCCAGGAGGGTATCCAGGTGCTGCAGCGGTTGCATCCGACAGCGGCGGCGGCCGCGGCGATGTTCTCCAGCTCGAGCACCTTGCCGGAGAATTCGGCGGTGTCGATCCTGTAGTCGAACGGAAGCCCGAAGCCGGCCGGCCGCAGCCCGCCCAGCACGTCGAGTGCATGTTCGGGGCCGACCTGCTGGGCCCACCGTGCATCGATGTAGATGCCTTCGAAGCCGTGCTTCTTTGCCAGCGGGGCGCAGTCCTCGATCGGGAGCTTCACGCCCACCGCACCTGGCGAAAACGCTTTGTACATGGTCATCCCTTTCCTGTCAGGGGCCCCGTCCTTGCAGGGTGAGTATAGCGCCCGGGTGAGAAAAGGCAAGGCAAAAGAACTGCTGGCGCGGGGGAAACCAGGCGATCCAGGGGGATGTCTCGATGCGGAGCCTGATCAGTCTCCTGGCTGCCGGCGGCTGCCGGATCGCTGGCGGCGGAGACGCTCGGCGAAGCCGCCCTCCTTCTTGAATGCGGCGGCCTGCGCCTCGAGCTGGCGGTGGAGCAGGCTGCGGGGCACCGTGATCAGCGCCAGCGCGCCGTTCGCGGCGATTTTGGGCGTAGGCGGACGGGGTGGACGAGCTTTCCGGTCCATGCTGCCAACGCCTGCCACAGCAGGTTGCCGCTTTTTCGGGGCTCGTCCGGTGGGAGGCGATGCCCACCAATCCTCCCACTGCTTGCGCCAAAGAGGATGCAACCGGCATCCGCAATCACGCCAACCGCGCGGCCCTGTGGCCATGGTGCGTTGCGTAGCGGTTCATTGCGGACATCTTGTGCCGATCCGGTTGCGTGTGTAGATGAGATCCAGCACGTTCACTACGCAGTCATCATTCGCATCGCCGGACAGCCGCCAATCGTACACCGCCATCACCGTGTGGTCGGCCTCTACTCCTACTTGCAGGTCCGTCTCCCCGGGGGGCATCAGCTCGTCGTCTACCACCCAGAAGGCGAAGTAGTAAGTCCTGCCGATTCGTGCCACCGTTGGCAGCGCGGAGAGCGTGATGGTCTCCAGGTCGCCCGACTCCGTAGTGTAGTTCGTAACGCCGGGGAGGTCTCCGGCAATCGGCACTCCCGCGATCGGCGAGGAGAGGATGGTGATGACTGCAGGCGCGGTGCCCGTCACACCCAAACTGGTTGTGGCGATTTCATCCATGTACGGATTCGTGAACAAGCTGCTTCCCAGGGCAAAGTCGTTCTGCGGCGAGACCGATATCCACAGGTACATGTCCGGATCTGGATCCTGCGTCAGTGTGTTCACCGTATCGAGATACGACGAACCCGCCGTCAGGTCGCATACGGGGGTGCCCAAGCCGATGGAAAACGCGTTGGACTCCGTGATGTACCACAGCTCAGCGATCTGGGCGCTGAGCAAGGTGCCGCCGTCCTTCACGACGGTGAGCTGGCTGCCTGGCGCCCCGACGACGAAACGATGATAGTCGAACTGCCACACGCCGTCGAAAAACACGCTCGGCCCGGCATAGACCAGTGGCGGGATCATGATCGTGCCGTTCACGACGGGATCGGCGGGGTCGTCGGTCGCGTCGGGAAGATGATGGATGTTGACGATCTCGACGCCATTGATGATCAGCGTGGAGCCGTCAAAGAGGACCGTGCCGCCAGTGGCTTCCGCGCGAACGCCTTTCTTCTTTTTCTTGGGCACGGCGCCGCAATAGCAGGTGTCAAGGTACTTGTCCCCGTTCTTGTCGTGTGCATTGCACTTCTCGGACTTCTGCTTGTCGCAGCCGTTGTCCTTGCAAGTCACATGCCCGGGCCTGACCGGATTGTAGCATTCCGTGCACAGTCCGCCGGGGCCCGCTGAGGTGGTACCGCACAGGGCGAGCAGCGCTCCACCGATGAGAAGCGCCGTGCCGCAACGTAGCCTTGCTGCCGAGAGCATGGCAGATGCTTTGCCCTGTCGTCTTGCCACGACAGGACTACCGGGCGATGAATCCATGGCGTTGCTCCTTTCGTTTGCTGGAGGCAGAGCCGCGGGTGGAGCAGGAAAGCTGGTACCGGCTTGCCTGAAGCCGGCTACCAGTAACGTTCGCAACTGCAAGAGCGCACCAGTGGGGGAATCTGCACCCCACACCGGAACAGTACACCAGAAGCACCCTCCTGTCAAGTACAAATCGGCAATGACTCAAGTTTGTGGCAGCAATCGATCGGGGACGCCGTATCTCCGGTGGCGGAGAACACAGGTTTTTCAACAGGTTCTCCCAGCGGCGGTCCCGTCCGCGGGAGAATCCGCAGGTCCGTGGGCTGGGGAGGCGGCTCTGGCGGCTGTCGTAGAGACTTGGCTGGCAAGAGAACAGCAACTGCGCCCTGGCACGGCCGCCTCTAAGCGAACACCATCGATCATGGGAAACCGGGATTGACCAACCAGAATGGGCTTCTCGTCGCGTGTGCGGCTGTGCGCGCCGATGTAACTGTCGCAGAACCGCGCCCGTCACGTCATACACCAGCTCGGCCACCTGGAAGCTCTTCAGCCCGCGGCAGCCGCCGTGCCTGGGGAATCAGGGGCCGTCCCCCGGCCATGGGTCGGAGTCCCTTCAGCCGATCTGCACGCGCGCGAACTTCCGCTTCCCGACCTGCACGACGGTGCCGTCGGCCACCGCGACGGCGGCTTCGATGCTGTCGATCTTCGTGCCGTCGACGCTGACGGCTCCCTGCTGCACCATGCGGCGGGCTTCGCTGTTGCTGGGCACCAGCCTCGCCTCGCGCAGGAGGTCGATGATCTGGACCTTCCCGTCGCGCACGATGCCCGCCGGGAGGCTGACCGCGGGGATGTCGTCGGGCAGGTCCTTGTTCTTGAAGACACGGTCGAATTCCTCGGCGGCGGCGCGTGCGGCGGGGGCGCCGTGGTACATCTCGACGACGCGTGCGGCGAGGGCGGCCTTGGCGGCGCGGGGGTGCGTTTGCGGGGAGAGGAGGGCGTTGATCTCGTCCATCGGGAGGTCGGTGATCAGCTCGAAGTACTGCCGCATCACGCTGTCGGGGATCGACATCACCTTGCCGTACATGTCGAAAGGGACGTCGCTGATGCCGATGTAGTTGCCGAGGCTCTTGCCCATCCGGCGGACGCCGTCGGTGCCGGGCAGGATGGGGAGCGTGAGGCAGACCTGCTCCTCCTGGCCGGCGTCGGCCTGGAGTGCCCGGCCGACGAGGAGGTTGAACTTCTGCTCGGTGGCGCCCAGCTCGACGTCGGCCCTGATCTCGACGGAGTCCCAGCCCTGCATGAGCGGATAGAGGAACTCGGAGACGGCGATGGGGCTGCCGTCTTTGAAGCGCAGGGCGAAGTCGTCGCGCTCGAGCATCCGGGCCACCGTCATCTTCGAAGTGAGCTTGAGGATGTCGGCGAGGTTCATCTTCGCGAACCAGTCGCCGTTGAAGACCACTTCGAGCCGGTCGGAGCTGACGACCTTGCGCACCTGGTCGAGGTAGCTCTTCGCGTTCTCCATCGTCTGCTCGTGGGAGAGTTGGGGACGGGTCTTGGAGCGGCCGGAGGGGTCGCCGACCATCGCGGTGTAGTCGCCGATGATGACAACGGCGACGTGGCCGAGGTCCTGGAACTGCCGCATCTTGCGCAGCCCGACGGTGTGGCCGAGGTGGATGTCGGGGGCGCTCGGGTCGAAGCCCTGCTTCACCCGGAGGGGCTTGCCCTGGGCGATTGCGCGCTCGAGCTTCTTGACCAGCTCGTCTTCGGGGAAGATCTCGACGGCGCCCCGCTTGATGATCTCAAGCTGCTTCCTGATGTCGCGTTCCATGGGGGAATTCCTGGGGCTGCAATTGGAAGGCCCCCGCGCGGCAGGGGTGCCGCGCGGGGGCCGTGTTGAGCGGATCGGTCAGGATTTCTCCTCGTCGGCCGATTCTTCGTCGGCCGGTGCGTCTTCCGGCGCCTCATCGGCGGGCGCCTCGGCGACCGGGGGTTCGGCGGCCGGGGGCTCGGCGACCAGGGGTTCGGCGACCGCAGGTTCGGCGGCAGCTTCGCCGCTCACCTCGTCGGCCGGCGCCTCGGCGACCAGGGGCTCGGCCACCGGGGGCTCGGCGACCAGGGGTTCGGCGACCAGGGGTTCGGCGACCGGGGGCTCGGCGAGCAGGGGCTCGGCGGCGGGCGCCTCGGCGGCCGGCGGCTCAGCGAGCACGGACTCGGCCACCGGGGGCTCGGCGGCGGGCGCCTCGGCGGCCGGGGGCTCGGCGAGCAGGAGCTCGGCGGCAGCTTCGCCGCTCAGCTCATCGGCCGGCGGCTCGGCGACCGGGGGCTCGGGGGCTTGCTTGCGGTCTTGCTTGTCGAGCCAGTCGCCGGCGGACTCGGCCTGCTCTGCGGCGGGCTGGGCGGTTTCGGCGGCTTCTTCAGCGGCGGGTTCGCCGGGCTCGGGGGCGCGCGGTGCGGGCCGCGGCTCGGAGACCCTTGCCGGTGCCTTGGGCTCGCGCTTCTCGCGGCGGCGGGCCGCCTGCTCGAGGTGCTCGCGGTCGAGGGCCGGGCCGGCGCCCGGGCCCACGCTGTATTCGCCGGGTGCGATCTCGACCAGCTCGTCGGTCTGCGCCCGCTTGAGGCTCAGCCCGATCTTGCGCTCCTTGGGGTCCACGCGGATCACGCGCAGCTCAAGCTCTTCGCCGGACTTCACGATCTCCTCGGGGCTCTCGAGCTTGCGGTCGGCCAGCTCGCTGATGTGAAGGAGGCCTTCGAGGCCTTCCTCAAGCTCGATGAAGACGCCGAAGTTGGTGAACTTGGTGGCTTTGCCCTTGACGACGTCGCCCACGCGATAGCGCATGGGGATATCGTGCTCCCAAGGGTCGGTGTGGAGTTGCTTGAGGCCGAGGGCCACGCGCTTCTTCTCCTGGTCCACCGACAGCACCACGGCTTCGATCTTCTCGCCCTTCTTGACCATTTCGGAGGGGTGCTTGATCTTCTTGGTCCACGACATGTCGGAGATGTGCAGCAGCCCGTCGATGCCTTCCTCGATCTCGATGAAGGCGCCGTAATTGGTCATGTTGCGGACCTTGCCCTTGATGATCGTGCCGGGCGGGTACTTCTGCTCCATCAGCGTCCAGGGGTTCACTTCCACCTGTTTCATGCCGAGGGAGATTTCCTGCTTCTCCTTGTTGATGCCCAGCACGCAGACCTCGACGGAGTCGCCGATGGCGACCATCTCGGAGGGGTGGTTGAGGCGGCGCGTCCACGACATCTCGGATATGTGCACGAGGCCTTCCACGCCTTCCTCGAGCTTGACGAAGGCGCCGTAGCTCATGATGTTCACCACCTGCCCGGTCACGATGGAGCCGACGGGGTATTTCTCCTCGACGCGGTTCCAGGGGCTCTCGGTGCGCTGCTTGAGGCCGAGGGAGATCTTCTCTTTCTCGGGGTCGAAGTTGAGGACCTTCACCTCGATGACGTCGTCGATGGCGACCATCTCGGAGGGATGGCTGATGCGGCCCCAGCTCATGTCGGTGATGTGCAGCAGGCCGTCGATGCCGCCAAGGTCCACGAACGCTCCGAAGTCGGTGATGCTCTTGACGGTGCCCTTGCGGGTCTCGCCCACCTGGAGCTGTGCGAGCAGGGCCTTCTTCTGCTCCTCGCGGCGCTCCTCGATGAGGCGGCGGCGCGACACCACGATGTTGCGGTGCTCCTTGTCGATCTTGATGATCTTGCACTCGATCTCCTGGCCGAGGAAGTCGCCGATGTCGCCCGTGCGGCGGATGCTCACCTGCGACGCCGGCAGGAACACCGGCACGCCGACGTCCACCAGCAGCCCGCCCTTGATCTTGTGGGTGACGCGGCCCTTGACGATGTCGCCTTCGGCGTTCTGGCTGATCACCTTCTCCCAGCCGCGGATGCGGTCCGCCTTGCGCTTGGAGAGCACGATCATCCCGGAGTCGTCCTCCACGGCCTCGAGCAGCACTTCCATCTTCGCGCCCGGCTTGGCCTGGGCAGGCTCGTCGAATTCCTCGATCGGGATGAGGCCTTCGGACTTGTAGCCGATGTCGACGATCACGTTGTCTCCGCGGCGGTCCACGATCATCCCCTCGAGGATCGAGCCCACCTCGAAGTCCTTGATCGTCTCGTTCACCAGCCGCTCGATCTCCTCCTCGCTCCGGGCCTCCATCGCCACTTGGAGCTCGTTCTCGATCTGGTCGATCTGACGCTCGATTTCCTTTACAAGAGGGTTCTTACTGGGCAAACTGAAACACTCCGAAAAAGCTGACCACCCTGGAAAATGACCTCGCCGGCGTGGTCTTCACCGGCGAGCCACGCTGCCCCCGGCGGCCGCTGCCGCCGCTGAAACAGAGCGGGCCATACACAGGCCCGCATCACATCACATTAAGCGGCCCGGAACACATGCTCCACAATGCAGGAAAGCCGGACCTGCGCCGTAGGGGCAGGCCGCGCGAGTGTTCGAGCGTGTTGCCTGCCCAGTCTTTGCCCGGCGAAGACGCGCGGGTAGGCCGCCAGCCTGCGCATTCGTTACCGAACTTGTGGGACAAAGCACTTGGTATCAACCAGCCCGCCCGGGCCCTGCTGCCCGGTGCTGGGCCGACATCAGCGCTTCGAGTTCGTTCTGTAATTTTCGACGCAGCGCGTCGTGAGTTTCGCGCTCGCGCCCCTCGCCGCACGCGAAGGGACGGCCATACGCGATGCTGATCGGCCGGAAGCGAAACAGCCTCCGGCCCCGCGGCCACGCCTCGAACGCCCCGCCGATGGCCCCCGGCACGATGGGCACGCCCGCCCGCCGCGCCAGCAGCGCCGGCCCGATGTGCAACTCGCCGAGGGTGCCGTCGGCCGTGCGGCGCCCCTCGGGGAACACCAGCAGGGCCGCCCCCGACTGCAGCCGCGAGGTCGCCTCGCGGACCGCGCCCCGGTCGGCGCTGTCCCTGTGCACGGGAAATGCCCCCAGCCTGCGGATCAGCCGGCCGAACACCGGGTTCCTGAAGAGCGTGTCGCGGGCCATGAAACTCACCGGCCGCCTGCTGCTCGCGGCCACGATGATCGGGTCCAGAAAGCTCTGGTGGTTCGTCGCTATAAGGACGCCGCCGGCGTCAGGGATGTTCTCCGCCCCGCGGACGCGCAGGCGGAAGCAGATCCTCAGCACCAGCCACGCCGCCGACTTCAGCAGCGTGTAGAGCATGCCCGGCCTGTACG
>Ga0172362_10005663_pt1 | contig 10820 bp, 7 predicted proteins | sample LakKivs1_kivu2a2_FD_114534 | JGI IMG/M metagenome (GOLD analysis project Ga0172362, IMG submission 114534) | Sediment microbial communities from Lake Kivu, Rwanda - Sediment s1_kivu2a2 | ecosystem: Environmental > Aquatic > Freshwater > Lake > Sediment | place: Rwanda: Western Province, Lake...
GACTTGTTCTTGATCAAGACGCAACATGCGAGGGAGATTTTCGAGAAGTATGGCGGAAAAACGCAATTTATCGGATTCACGAGCGAAGATCGATTTTTGCCCCAAGTTGAAAAAAGGGACGACAAGTTCTTCCATTTGGCTGGCAAGAGCATCCAAAAATCAACAGACCTGGTTATCTCAACTTGGGAAAATAACCCCGATTTGCCACAACTGATTATTTTGCAGGACATGACAAAGCGGAGAACCAGAAAAGTTGTCAACAACATCCGATACATCTACAACCACTTATCAGATGACGAGTTGAAGTTGCTGCAAAATACTTGTGGAGTTCATGTTTGCCCATCGGAGAGTGAAGGTTTTGGCCATTACATCATGGAGGCATTGTCATGCAAAGCGTTGACAATTACGACCAATGCTCCCCCAATGAATGAACTGGTCCAACCGGATAGGGGCATATTGTGCCAATATGTTAGGGCGGCACAGAAAAACTTCAACCATCAACCATGGTTGACAATGAACTATTATGTGTCCGAGAGGACGTTGAAAGAATCGGTAGTGAAGGCCATATCTTTGAGCCCGGAAGAAAAACTGGCCATGAGAAATAATGCTCGAACCTATTTCGAGGACAATGACAAGACGTTCAAAGACAAGTTTGTGCAAACAATCAAGGGAACCATCGGATGAAGAACATTGTTGTTGTTCCATGTTGGAGAAGGGCAGAGTTCCTTTCTGTCACCTTGGATTACTTGAAGGAAGCCAATAACGCCGCCAACCACCTTTACTTGTTTTGTGTGGATAGAGGTCATAATCCAGAAGTTCCACAAGTGATCAATCAGTTCCCGTTGGAAAAAATGGTTCGTATAGCCCCGTTCAATCGATACAAGGGCAATAGTTTCAATGTTCTAGGGGGGTATAAACATGCCATGTCGTTATGCTCGAAGTACAACTCTGAACTGATCTATTTGGTCGAAGAGGACATTTTTTGCGGCAAAGACTTTTTCACCTTCCACGAAAAAGTCCAGCAACAACATGGTTGCCAAGGATTTTTTGTGAGTGCCGTGAAAAACCAAAATTGTCCCCATCCACCACCAGCCAGTTCTCCAAAAAGTTCGGTATTCTGCCACAACACCTACCAGAGTTTGGGAGTGTCTTGGAGACCGTGCAATCTTCAATCAGTCATGCAATATGCTTGTCCAGAATACTACGGCAATATGCTTCGTTTGCTGTTGAAGGTGTTCCCGAGGAGCAAGTATAGGACTGGCTGTCCGGAACAAGACGGGCTCATCAATAGAGTCATGGAGAGGGACAAGAAGAGGGGTTTGTTCCCATATGTGCCAAGGGCATATCATGCCGGTTTTTGGGGATACAACAGAAAAGGCCAAGCATTAGTTGGCCCATTACAAGAACGGATCAACAAAATACGCTCAATGAGCGATGAGGAAATGAATAAACGGGCCTTTATGCACAAGGACATCCAAAGGTGCTCATTGGAAGATTACGGGGTTGACAATTTTCAACTCATTCCTTGATGGCCCATGGTGCCATCTCTCAATGTTATCCTTTGCGACGAAGGGAAATCCTCTATGATCGAGAAAACAGAAATTGGAACAATTGTCCCGAACAAGTTTGCAAGCAGAACAAATGAAAACTGGACTGAAGGCGAAGAAGCCTTGCTTTATGAGCTTCGTAGTTGGCAGGGATTGCCATTTCGAACCATTGGCCAAAGATTGAACAGAAGTCCAGAATCCTGCGAGAAAAAATACCGCAGAACGCAATGGACACAGAAGACATTCTACAACGATGCCAAGTGCAGATTGAAGGAAGGCTACAAGGCGGCATTGGCCGAACAGATAGCCGAAACAAACAACAAGAACATCGACAATTCTGCTTTGGCTACAGAAATGCTTGTTGACAGGATAGAAGAAGTTGTCAAGGCATTACCAGTGGCCCAGAAGAAGGTTTACGTTCCGACCAGAGGCAAGCCACAACAGCATTGTCCAGAAGATGTAGGACTGATTTTGTCGGACACTCACATTGGGCATCATCACACATTGGAAGAAACCGGTGGTTTGTCAGAGTACAGCTTCGAAATCTTCAAGAAGCGGGCCGAGTTCATGAAGACCGCTACTGCCGATATAGTGTCGTTGCACTCCCAGTTGTACAAGCTGCCCAACCTTCACATTTTCTGCCCAGGGGATATAGTGGCAGGAATGAACAATGTCGGCAACTGGTCTCCAACCTACATCAATATGACCATATTGGACCAGTCATTTGAAGGGATGGAAGCCATTTCTGACATGATCTATTATTGGCTTGGGCTGTTTGACAAAGTGTACTTCTACGGGGTGGGCGGGAACCATGGAAAATGCAACGATAAGAACACAAAAATACTAACCCCAGATGGGTACAAGCGTTATGATGAGATAAAGGTTGGGGATCTGGTGGGCACTATCAATAAAGAGACCAGGAAATTTGAATTCCAGCCAGTTCAAAAGGTTCACATTATCCCCAAAGAGCCGTCAATGCTTCGCATGAAAACAAACAATTTAGACATACGACATACTTTGGATCACGATGTTCTTTTAGTCAAAAGAAAGAGCAGCAATATTCAAGAAAAGTGTGGGCAAAGGTCTTTGACTACTATTCGAGCAAGAGACTTAACCCGAGGCACAGAGAGCGTCTACACTATTCCAATTTGTGCCAATCATGGGAAGAGCGTATCGTCTATCGAGAAAAAAATGGGCGAAATCAAAGCAAAAGCATTGAAATTGTTTGGCAAAGATGTGTTTTGCGATTTATTGAAATTGCTTGGGATTATCATGACAGATGGATGTTATCCCCCCAATCCTAATCATGTCAAGATAACGATCTACCAGTCAAAAGAAGATAAGGTTGATGAGATCAGAGAATTGCTAAAATTGCTTGGGGCACCTTTTGCCGAAAGTTCGAGAACAAGAAAACCCCCAGTTATTCTTGGAACCCAAGTTCAATCGACGAAATTGTGTTTTGAGTTTATTTTGCCGTCGAATGGTTACACCAAGTTCCTGCTTGATATATTGCCCATAAAATCATCTATCCCCTCTTGGATGTATGCTTTGAACGAGATAGAAGTAAAGGCATTGCTTGACGGGATAGTTTTGGGTGATGGAGTGGTAAGAGAAGATAGAAAAAGGGAGGATGACTATACTAGGCATGGCGGGATTGACACCGTATGGGGCGAAAAAACATTTTTGGAGCAATTATCTGGCCTACTGATTAGCCATGGGATCTCTTGTGCTATCAATCGCCATAAGAGGAAAATTGCCAAAATCCTAAAAGATGGTTCAGAACAGGAATCATATTATTTGCAGGTCAGGAAAACAAATCATTACCATTTTCACTCTCACCAAATAACCGAGGAACCGTATAACGATTTAGCATGGTGTGTGACAGTTGATAACGGAACCATAGCAGTAATGAGTGAAAGTGGAGACGCATATTTCACTGGTAACTGTGCCGCCAAAGGTGTAGAAAAGGAGTACGTGAACTGGGACTACTTGACCTATAAGTTCATTGAGGCACGATTCAAGGATAACCCGAAAGTTCACTTTGTTGTGCCAAAGACCTGGTGGATTTTCACAGAGATCCGCAATCATAAGTTTTTGATAATCCATGGCGACGACATTCGCGGAGGTCTCAAGGCGGTCGAAGAAAGCACAGAGAAGATTGCCAGCATCATCAAAGACATACCTGACTACACCATAGCTGGGCATTTTCATTCTGCCTCGGACTATTCCACAAACTTCGGCAGAGTCCTGCTCAATGGCTCGTGGATGGGAGGAGACATTTTCTCGATGAAGAGCCTGAGAAAAGCCAATCGTCCAGAGCAGAAAATCTTCGGAATCCATGACAAACGTGGCATAACTTGGTCATACAATCTCGACTTGTCCATAGCTCGATAGCCGAAAAGAAGGACAGAGGAACTTGTCCTCAAGCACAGAATAGACAAAAGGAGTGCGATATAATGTCGGAACTTGAGTTTCCAATGTGGTTTGATGAAGTATTGAAGCTTTTGGAGTGCCCACAATGTCATAGCCCCATCAAAAAGGGCAATATAGTGGCACAGGGTATTAGAAAAAGCCCGAAAGGCAATAAATCGGATGCTGATGATAGTTCAACATCATATTTCATTGAACACCACTGCCCAAAATGTAAACAGGCGGCAGTTTTGTACATCGTCGAAAAGTCGATGCAGGAGTTTGTCGCTGAAATGTCGGATGTATATAGCGGGATAGCTGCTTCTGCCAAAGATGATGTAAAAGACGAGAAGGACGGCAAGGACGAGCCGAAGAAGGAAGTAAAACCGGCACCACCGAAGAAGTCAAAGATCTCCGACGATGAGTTTTTGGAAGTGAAGCAACTTTTGAAAAATTGTTCCACTCACCATGAGTTTTTGATCAACATAGGCATGACACAAGAGCAATTGGATGAGCTTGAAAAAGAATACGCCCAAAAAGACAACAAAGCAAAATGATCACGATTAGCGACTTCAAACTTCCAGCGGCCTTCCTGAAAAAGGTGTGCCGTCTTCACGACAGACCCTTTATGGATCTGCCAGTCCAGTTTTCCGAAATGGATGACCTCTGGGGATACAAGAATGGCGAGATTGTTGTTGGCAAGCCTCAAAGTTTGGGCCATACATTATTTCGCTTGACATCAGCCTATTTGAGAAACATCGAGCAGATATGCGGTATCCAACTTTTTGACAACGATGAAGATTTTGAGCAACTAATACAACATGTTTCCATGTTTTTCGGTTTTTTGGCTTTTTCCAACGATGCCTATAATGTTCCAAAACCGGATCCTGTGGCCATGAGATTGTACCAAAAGCCATTGGTTTGGTTGTTGATGAAGGACATTGTTGGACCGGCCTTCAATTTCAACGTTGACAACTTGAAAGTAATCGAAGCCTCATCTGAAATAGTTGACGTTTGCCGATTTATTGACGATGTGGCAAAAGAGAAATACGGGGACCACAAAGATGAGCCGTTCATTTTCGTGAACCAGGACATAGAATACGAGCCATACGTTTGTGCCCACTTGTTCTACGAGGTCTTGAGAGCCCATCATAGATGCCCAGAAATCATGATAGCCAACATACTTGCCTCTTCATTGAGGGACAAGTTTATGGGCGCTGTAGAACTCGCCTTTGATGAAAAAGAGGCCAACGACTTCATTATTTGCTTGATGACCCTGGCCGACTACCAAAATATGTCCGAGGAGCTGATTTATCAGTTGTCCAATAGGAGTCAAAAGAAAATTGCTCAAATGGGTCAAAACCCCTACATGAACTTGAGTGATACATGGTGGTTTGTTGGACTGATTGAAAAAATGCTTGAGCCAGCAAGGGGACCAGACTGGTCAACTTACAAGATTTTGCACCCTTATATCGAGCAGTTGTGGAAAAAGGTTGCCAAAGAGAGAGAAAAGAGAGGCCGTGAAGGATTGAACTATGAAGGTATATTGAGAGTGAAGGACAAAGAAAACGATCCAGACAACATGGTGATTTTGGAAAAGTCCTTGGCCGGCAATCGAGTTTGGTAGCACAACAGCAGGAGTTGCACATGGCAGAAGATGAAAAATTGATGACATTGGAGACATTGAAGCCTCAGTTGAAAGATGTGGCAATAAAGTTGCAAGGGGCATTGAACTTGCTCCGTGATGGCAAAGAGATTTACACCGAGCACAAGTTGGTGGGAACATACAACAAGGTTATTTTCCTTTTGCGGGAAATTGATAAGGCCACAAAAAATGAACTGGTTCAAGAAAGCGAAACTGATCACAGCGAGCAGTTGGGACGATGAACCCGGCTGGCTCAATCGAAACCGCAAGGAAGAGTTTGAATGTCTATATGGACCAGATGATACACCAGAAAATACTCAGGACGTAGAACGAAAATGGCAGAAGAAACGAAAAATCAGGAAACTCAAACGGGTCAAACGAACCAAGCCCCGATTCGAACCTTAACTTTGGCGGTGACGAATACCGCTACTTATGTTGAGGGACAGATTGACAGCCAAACATACCAAGGGCTCAAGAACATTCTCTCGTACACTCCAGAGGATGCCTATTTCCGTGCCAAGAACATCCAACAGAAGAAGGGATGGAAATGGGATGGCAAAGTTTATGTTGTGTGCAGAGACAAAGCCCATTGCAAGTGCGAAATCAAGAAGGATGGGATACATTTTCCCACCGGGCTGTATAGCAAAGTGGCAGCGTACTTGAAGGAAAGCAACGTCGCCTTCAAGACCATTGACAAGCGGGAGAAACTTGTCCCGAACTTGAAATTGGAGATGTCGTCGGAGTACGAACCACGGGATTACATTGAGGAGTTTATACCCAGAGCAGTCAATCAAACAAGGGCCATTATACGAGCAAGTACGGGTAGCGGAAAATGCATAGGCAAAGATTCTCTTTGTTTGACCGAGTTGGGCATGTTGTCGTTTGATGAGCTGAGACAAGAGTTTTTCAAAAACGAACCTTTTTCGTTGGAAGAGTTCAAAACAATTGACTTGTCGCTACCGACGCCAATCACAACAAGTGGAATTGATGTAGCCACCAAGCTTTATTACGATGGATCGTAGCAATCATATAAAATCACAACCTCCTTCGATTTCACGCTTACCGGAACCCCAAACCACAAAATAAAGTGCTTGAACAAAAATGGTGATATGGTTTGGAAGGACCTAGAATCTGTTGAGATAGGTGATTATGTTATTATGACCAAGGGGCAACGTATTTTTGGGAATAACAGAACCCTATCGCAATCCGATGCTGAATGGCTGGGAATGTTAACGGGTGATGGGTCTATGACTATGCACAATCAAGTAAAATTGACGACTGCCGATGCCCACATTCTAAAGTTTAGTAAGGCGTATTGTGAACGAAAAGGCATGAAATGGCACATTGTCAGGAAGAAGACGGTTGATGGAAGTCCACCCAAGGCGGTTGATCTATGCGTTTATAACACAGGCTATAGAAGATATTTGGAGGGGTTGGGTTTTGATTATCTTCTGTCCATCGAGAAAGAGATTCCGCCAATTATTCGCAAGTCTCCCAAGAAAGTCGTTGCAGCCTTCATACGCGGTCTTTATGAGACCGATGGATGGATAGAGCCGGAGAAGGAAGCGGTTTGTATAGGCTTGTCCTCTGAGAAGTTGATTGACCAGTTACAGGTCATGCTTCTCAATTTTGGCATTGTTGCTAGCAAAAGAGTAAAACCGACTCTATGCCACGACAGTTACATATTGTCCATCTATCGCAATTATTCGGGCCTGTTTTTGAAAGAGATAGGGCTGAGAAAAGATGGGCCCAAGTACAAAAAACTTGCCAAAAGTATTAGATTGGCCAAGAAAAACAAAAAAGTTGTCAATTGCAACAAGGATGTCACACCCAACCAAAACATGAAACTTGGCCTTGTTAGAAAAGCATTAACGACGATGTTGGGTTTATACTGCGTTCTGAATTACTCTAAAGACGCTCCTATAAAGTACAGTACATTGCGATCTTGGACCAACGAATGTTACTGGAGACTGCCTAGCAGGCCAAGCTTGAAAGTTTTTTTGGACTGGTCGAAAAGTAAGCTCCAAGACTCAAAAAACAAGCGTGTTATCGCTATTATTGATGATATGATGGAACTATGTTCTGACAAGTATTATTTTGATCCCGTTGTTTCTAAAGAACAGGTGATGTCGGAAAATTACGATTTCTCCATCCCTGAAAGTCATTCTTTCGTCTCACAGGGGTTTATAAACCATAACAGTTCAATGTATGCACGTCTCATCCAAGCCGTAAACATGTCTCCATCCATTGTATATGTCCCATCCATTGATTTGCTACAACAAACCAAGGACGAGTTGTCCAGATTTTTGCTGCAAAATGGGAAAAACGCTGAAATTGGTTCCATAGGTGATGGCATATTTGATCCCAAGGACATCAATGTGATGACAATTCAAACTGCTGTTCGTGCTTGCGGTGAAGAATATGTCAAGTACGACGACGAAGACGATACAGAAGAAGATGTGTCATTGGACGACAAGAGGAAAGACATACTTGACCTGATTATGGGGGCAAAGGCAATCTGGGTGGACGAATGTGTTACTGGTGATACAATTGTTGAGACAGAGAAGGGGAAAGTGAGAATTGATCAGGTTCAACAATTTGGTTGCCAACAAGTTCGAAGTTATGACATTGAGAAGAAAGAGGTAGTTTGGAAGAATATAACCGGCTTTATTCCACACGAAGAGAGAGAAGTGTTTGAAGTTCTCCTTTATTCTGGCCACGTTATTCGAGGAACTTCTGACCATTTAGTTATGACAAGAAATGGCTGGAGAACCATTGGGGCCATTCAGCAATTTGACCAGTTGGCCATCAGGGATGATCGGGGGATAATGTATGGTTCGGTCCAGGATGTCAAGAAGGTTGATGTCAAGTTGAAAGTCTATGACATCAATGTGGCAGACACACATTGCTTCTTTGCCAACGATATACTTGTACACAACTGCCAACATGCCGCGAGTGAAACGGTGCAGACTGTCTCCGATTATTCAGTTTCGGCCAAGTACCGCTACGCCGGTTCTGCCACACCCTATCGTGACAAGAATGACGACATACTGATCGATGCTTGTTTTGGCAAAGTTGTTGTTGACATCAATGCCTCATTTTTGATCAATCACAAGAACAAGTACCTGGTTCCTCCACACATTTACTTTGTTCCCATCAAGGGCGGAAATATAACAGGGGTCAAGTATCAAACCATTTATCAGCAGTCCATTGTTGAAAACCCAATTCGCAACAACTGCATTGTCAACATAGCACAAAAAATGGCAGAGAATGGGGCCAACATTTTGATTTTGGTGAGATATATTTCCCATGGCAACATTTTGCAGGAATTGCTGCCAGATAGCGTATTCTTGAACGGGGCACATTCTAGTAAACAGCGAAAAGAGCACTTGGACGAAATACGTCAAACGGCCAAGGGTATCACTATAGCCACTTCAATTTTTGATGAAGGGGTGAATGTCCGGTCGTTGGACACTTTGATCCTTGGAGGTTCTGGCAAATGTGTTTACCCTGGAACTTATATTTTTACAGATCGAGGCATGCTTACCGTCGATGAAATTATCAAAAGTTCTGGAACCAAACCAAAACCAAACGAATTTGTGGACATGAAAAAACCTATCAAGTGCGATTCTATGTGGGGTAAAGAAAAGATGAAATCGGTTTTTGATGGTGGATCACAAAATGTTTATGAGGTTCTTTGTGATAATGGTTTGACAGAAACGGCCACCGGCGATCACAGATTGAGAATTATGAGAAATGGCAAAATTATTTACTGCAAAATAAAAGATATAACGACAGATGATTTTGTCATTATGAAAAAAGGTTCCATGATATTTGGCAATAAAGTTGAGTTGCCGTCTCCATCTCGTCCTATTATGGGCAAAAAGCCAAACATCATATTCCCGAAGAAAATGACAAAGATGTTTGCAAAATTTTTGGGATATTTTTTATGCGAAGGATCTTTCCACAATAATCGTAGCATACAAATAAAAAATGTTTACAGAGGCGATGACAAAGAGATACTACCCATGTCTTCTATATTCAATGAAAAAATTGTGAAACATTTCTACAATAATAGGGGAGGGCCCGATGGCTGTAGAGTTGGTTGGAACTATAAAATAAACAGCGTTGATATAGCAAATTTTTTGGTTGATATTTGTGGTGGACAAAAAAACTCTAATACAACCTGTGTTCCGCTTTGTATTAGGGAGGCCCCATTGGAATTTCAATCAGCCTTTTTGCAAGCGGTTTTTGATTCCGAGGCCAGCATAGATAAAAATGGCAGAGGTATTGATATATGCATGGCATCGAAACAAATGATTGACCAAATACAGCTTATGTTGCTAAATATGTCAATCTCTTCTATTCAATCAATTAGGCATATTATGGGAAAAGACTATTATAGGCTGGTTATATCCAATGTCAAGAACGCTTCCAGATTTATGGAATTGATAGGATTTATGTCTAAGGAGAAGGGCAGAAGATTGAAAGAAACCGCCAAAAAGAACTATAACCCCAACAAAAATATTATTCCTGGTATAATACCGATATGCTGTAAAATACGCGAAAAAAGCATTGTTCCGAAACCAACCATAGAACACCGCAAAGCATTGAAATTTCTAACCAAACTGTCTCCATCTAACAATAAAAAGGGGTGCCAATTTACACACGAATCTCTGTCTAAGTTTTTGGATTTTTATGATGATGTCAATGACTGCCGAACCAAATATTTGAAAATGATTGATCGTGAAGATATAGAATTTGTTAGAATTATTTCCGTCAAAAAATTGGACAAAAAAACACAAGTGTATGATTTTTCTGTTCCACATGTTCATTATGTTGCGAATGGAATAATCAATCACAATAGTTCAACTCGTGCTTTGCAGCGTATAGGCCGTATTCTTCGTCCATATCCCGGCAAAGAGTTCGCCAATGTGATTGATTTTGAGGACCACTTCAAGTATATGTTGGCCCACAGCCGCAAACGCAAGAAAATCTATGAGACTGAGCCAGCTTTCCAGATCTCATATTTGGAGATGCCATGACAAATAATGAAGCGTATATTGAGTACCAGAAAATGCTAGTTCAACTACATAGGTTGATAGCCGATAATCTTGGAGACTCTAAAGAAGCTCAAGAACTCAATGAAGACATGGAGATACCAGAACTAGAATTGACAGAACAAGACATAGTACGTCTCAACTCCCTATCCGGGGATC
>Ga0172362_10005664_pt1 | contig 10819 bp, 11 predicted proteins | sample LakKivs1_kivu2a2_FD_114534 | JGI IMG/M metagenome (GOLD analysis project Ga0172362, IMG submission 114534) | Sediment microbial communities from Lake Kivu, Rwanda - Sediment s1_kivu2a2 | ecosystem: Environmental > Aquatic > Freshwater > Lake > Sediment | place: Rwanda: Western Province, Lake...
CGGAGTGTTTGTCCCTACTGCCGGAATCAATAAAAACCTTCTTAGGATGTTAGTCTCACTCGAGATTACTGATGAACAGTTAGATGAAGCCTTAGATGTGTTAGAAGAGGCAATGGGTAAAGTGTAAGAAAATTAAAAAAGTACGAAAATTTCTATAAACATACATAGATTTTTATAATAAAAAAGGAGTGATGAAGTAGTGATAAGAATTAGTAAAGAAAACCATACATACTATTATGACAAAGAAAATAAACCAGTTTCGAGTGCATCTATTGGAGATAAAGTTATTTTCGAAACATTTGACTGTTTCCGCGATCAATTAAAAAAAGATGATGATTTGGCAAATTTTATTGATATGTCACATATAAATCCCAATACAGGTCCATTATTTATAAAGGGAGCAGAGGCGGGAGATATACTAGTAATAAAAATACTAGACATCAAAGTGGAGGATCACGGAGTTTTAACTTTAATTCCCGGTGAAGGTAAATTAAGACATTACGTAAAATCACCAATTACGAAGATAGTAAAAATGGAGGACAATCAGGCATTTTTTAGTGAAGATATTGTAATAAAAAATAAACCCCATATTGGGACAATAGGGACAACACCTTTTGGCAGAATACCTACAGGACTAATAGGAATCCATGGAGGAAATATGGATTGTCCGGAAGCTGGAGCTGGTGCAAAAATATATTTTCCAATTTTTGTAAAAGGTGCACTTTTGCAAATGGGAGATGTTCATGCAAACATGGGTGAAGGAGAAATTCATATTGGGCTTGAATGTGGTGCCGAAGTAACAATAGAAATTGTTGAAGTCATTAAAGATAAGTTTATCCCAGCACCCATTATTGAAAGTAAAGATTATTGGTATATTGTTTCGAATGCTCCTTCGCTTAAGGAAGCAGTTAGAGTTGGAGCAAAAAGAATGGCCGATTTTGTTTCAGATAGATTAGAGATTTCTTTGGAGGAAGCCACTCTTTTGGTTAGTATTGTAGGCAATGTTCGTATTGCCCAAGATGCAGAGGCTGATTATGATGTAAGTGTTTATGTTCAGTTTCCAAAATATGTGGATAAAAAGGGAAGATTGGATAAATTTTATTATGATAAAAAATACTAAGATTAAATTTCTATAATTATTTTTACTATACTTCAAAAAATTGATCGAAATTCTAAAAAAGTGAGAAGGTGATAGAATATGTAATATTAAAAAATTTAATTTAGTGGAACCTCTCCACTTGTGGAGGTGGGGATGAAAAAAATTTTATGAAAAGCAGGATAAGCTCTACTTGAGTCCCAAAAGGAGGGTACCATGTCCCTAAGGGCGTGCGTATCTACAGTAATATGTATGATAATAGGAAGGTGTTTTAATTGTATCTAATAATTAGGAGGTTTAAAAAATGAATAAATTAAGATTATATGGTATCTGCAGTATAATAATTTCTATAATGTTTTTTATTTTAATTAGTTCGGCTATAGGTGCAGAAAAAGAACCAATTAAAATTGGGGCAATTGTTGAAATAACTGGCGAGGGTGCCGAAATGGGTATAGAAAACAAGCGTACTATAGATGTGGCGGTAGATTTATTAAATACAAAAGGCGGAATAAAAGGTTATCCAGTTGAAGTCATCATTGTTGATGGACAAAGTGATCCAGCTGTATTTGCAACTAAAGCTCATCGTTTATTAGAGGCTTTTAAGGTATTAGGTGGTATAGGTGGGAATGATATTGGTGTCGCTACTGCTGCCGGAGAAGTTTTTCAAGATGCTAAAACTCCTTTTTTGGATATTGGTGGTACAACCGCAACAATTCCTTTAGTCGGAGAATATATGTTTATGACTCCAGTACCAGATAACGATCAAGGAAGAGGAGTGGCAAAGTATATCTATGAGAAATTGGGTTATGATACAGTTGCAATTTTCAAGGATGTAGGTAGTGCATATGGAACAAAACTTACTGAATATATAATTTATTTCCTCAAAAAATTTACGGGGAAAGAAAATCCTGTTCCTCTTGTGCTTGAGTATAATACTGGAGATAGTGATTATACAAGTCAATTAACCAGACTTAAATCTGAAATAAATAAATTAGGAATTCAAGCGATTATTTTACCTACCTGGCCCCAAGATGCTCCTAAAATTGCAAAACAAGCAAGAGAATTTGCTATTAATCTTCCCTTAGTTGGTACTGACGGTGTAGATACATCAGCTCTTATTGAAGTCGGTGGAGAAGCTGTTGAAGGGATGATATACTCAACTCATTTTTCTGCAGATCAACCAGGACTTTCGCCTTTTGCACAAGAATTTGTCGAAGAATATATAAAGAGAGAGGGTAACGAACCTGGTGCATTCGGAACAATGGGATATGATGCTGTTATGATATTGGCTGAAACTATTTCTTCCTTAATTGAAGACAAAGGAGAAGAATGGTGGGACAGTACAAGCCTTGAAGATAAAAGAATGGCAATAAAAGATGGGCTTCTTAAGGTAGAAACTACTTGGACAACACAACCCGTAAAGTTTGTAGATGAAGGTTGGCCTCAAAGAGGATTAGTTTGGAAAGTCGTAAAGAATGGGGCGCAAAGTTTCTACGATTTTCAGACATACGAGTCATATACTCCGGAAGGGATAGAAACATTTCCCTTTATGTAAATTAAATTATTAGAATAATAGGAATAAAAATTACTAAAAATTTTTATTCCTATTATTTCTATCTATTTTAGATTTTATTTAATATAGCGATAATTTCTTATATAGATAACTCAATACCGACGGAAAATACAAGACGAGCAGAATTTAAATTTTGGAAGCGCCACTCTTTTAATGGAGTGGTGCTTCACGGTAAGGATTTCGTTTAGATGAAAGGCTATAATCTTATGAAAACAAATAATGTTTTTTTAGAAATAGAGAAAGCTAAAAAGAAATTTGGTGGATTAACAGCAGTTTCTAATTTTTCTCTTCATTTAAAAAAGGGTGAATTAAAAGGTTTAATCGGTCCAAATGGAGCTGGAAAAACCACAGTTTTTAATTTAATTACAGGTTTTTATAAACCTGATGAGGGGAAAATATTATTTAAAGGTGTTAATATTACTAACGAATCACCAGACATGAGAGTAAATCGAGGCATAGGAAGAACTTTTCAGGAAATAAGAATGCAAAAATATACAACAGTAATTGATGAAATAAAAGTAGGTTTTTTTCGACACATAAAATGCAAATACAATTTTTTTAATGTGATATTTCAAACATCTAATTATATAAGTGAAGAAAAAAAAACAATAGAGAAATCTATAGAAATACTGGATTTATTAAATATCTCTAATTTAGCAAATCAAATTGCAGAAGACCTTCCCTTTGGTTTACAAAGGAAAGTCAGTATTGCTCGCGCTTTAGCATTAAAACCAGAATTGCTTTTACTTGACGAGCCTGCAAGTGGCTTAAACCCAAATGAAACGAGGGAGCTAATCGAACTAATTTATAAAATAAAAGAAAAATTTAACTTAACTATAATTATTGTTGAACATGATATGTCAGTTATAATGACGGCTTGTAATGATATTATTGCTATGAATGAAGGGAATATTATAGGAAGGGGAACACCAAAAGAAATTCAAAATAATGAAAGAGTAATAGAATCTTATTTAGGAGGTATTTCATGAATACTATTCCATTGCTTGAATTAAATAATGTAGTAGCAGGATATGGAAAAAAAGATATCATAAATGAAATATCTATTAGAATTAATCAGGGGGAGATAGTGACTTTATTAGGTTCGAATGCAGTAGGAAAGTCGACCATTTTAAAGACTATTCTTTCTCAAACTTGTTTAAAAAGTGGAGAAATTAAATATAATGGTATAGATATATCCAATCTCGCTACTTATAAAATAGCAAGGTTGGGTATATCGGTTGTTCCTGAAGGGCGAGGTATATTTGCTAATTTAACAACTAAAGAAAATTTGTTAGCAGGTGCTTATCTTTTAAAAAGCAAACAGGAGATCGAGAAAAATTTAAATCGAGTATATTCAGTATTTCCTATTCTCAAAGAGAGAGCTAATCAATTAGCAGAATCGCTTAGTGGAGGGGAACAAGAAATGTTGGTTATAGGAAGATCTTTAATGAGTAAACCAAATTTAATATTATTAGATGAGCCTTCTTCGGGCCTTGCTCCTAAATTAGTAGAGTTAGTAGGGAAGATAATAAAAGAAATCAATAATGAAGGAATAAGTATTTTACTAATAGAGCAAAATGCAAAATTAGCTTTAGGGATATCAGATTATGGTTATTTAATTAGAAAAGGTGAAGTTGTTTTAGAAGGTAATTGCAAAGATCTAATTAAAAATGAAAAAATTAAAGAAATATACTTAGGCATCATGTAAACCTTCATATCAACCTAGTATATATTAATTAAAATTAAATTAAATTAAGAATATAATAAGGAGTAGGTTATGAATTATTTTATACAACAGGTGTTAAATGCATTAGGATGGGGAAGTATAATTGCATTATTAGCAGTAGGATATACTATGACTTTTGGAGTAATAGGATTAGTTAATTTTGCTTATGGTGAAGTTTTTATGATAGGTGCCTTTGCTGCTTATTTTGCTGTAACTGTTTTAAATTTGCCTTTTTGGGTGGGTATTTTAACTAGTTTAATTGGTGCAATAGTGATTGGATTAACCATAGAAAGGACAGCTTTTAAACCAGTTAGGGGATCAGGAATGATTACTCTTTTTATTACATCACTAGGTGCCTCTATAATAGTGAGAAATTTATCTATAATGTTTTTTGATGATAACTTAAAGAATTTTAAGGTACCTAAGTTTTATAGTGGGGTATATTTATTTGGTGATATTATAATTCTTAAAAAAAATATACTAATTTTATTAATAACTATAACATTCTGTATAATGCTTGTGTATCTTGTAAAAAATACTAAACTAGGGATTGCCATGCGAGGAATATCTTACGATAGCAAAATATCTGAAACTTTAGGAGTTAATACCGAGAGAATTATTATAATTACATTTATAATTGCATCATTTTTTGGAGGTATAGCTGGAATATTATGGGGGATTTTATTTGGCTCGATTAGAGCTAGTATGGGAGCTATTCCCGTTGTTGATGCTTTCATTGCTTCAGTCATAGGAGGGGTAGGAAATGTTTTTGGGGCTATTGTTTCGGGCTATATCCTAGCAATTGGCTCATCTCTCTTTATTGCATATTTACCTTCGGAACTTGTTGGCCTAAAACCTCTTTTTATATGGGTTGTATTTTTCATAATACTTATCTTTAAACCAAGCGGTCTTTTTAGAGCAAATATAAAATAGCAATAGGAGAAAAAAATGATACTTGTAAAGAAAATTATAGAAAAATATATTTTAACGGTTGGTTTGTGTTTTTTAATATTTTATTTATTAGAAAAATTATTAACTGGTTTTTGGTTAACTTTATTTTTATTATTTGGAATAAATATTATATTAGCAATATCATTAAATATTATAAATGGCTGGATAGGCTTTTTTTCTATAGGTCATGGGGGAATTATGTTAGTAGGAGCATACGTGGCTGCGTTTCTTACTATTCCAACTTCTTTTAAAGCAGGAATTATAAATTTACATCTACCAGCTTTTATTTTAAATATTCAAATTCCTTTATTACCAGCTTTATTAATCGGTGGTGTATTTGGAACTATAACAGGGATTATTCTGGTTTTACCAGCTATACGTTTACGGGGTTTTTATTTTTGTGCAGGAACACTTGGATTCAATATAATTATGACAACCCTTGCTGAAAACTTTCCTAAGATAACCAACGGACCTATGGGCTTAAGAGATATTCCTTCTTATACCAATATTTGGTGGGTGTGGGGAGTGGCAATTTTCTTAATATATATAACATTGATATTAAAGAAGAGTTATATAGGAAGAGCTTTTATTTCTATAGGTAAGGATCAGTATTTAGCGGAACATATGGGAATAAATCTATTAAAATATAAAATATATGCTTTTGGGATTAGTGCTTTTTTTACTGCAATAGGTGCAATCTTATGGATTCATCTTATATTAAATTTGTTCCCCACAGCATTTGATCTAACTTTTGTTTTTAATGTGGTAACGATGATAGTAATTGGGGGAATGGGAAGTATAAGTGGATCAATAATAGGTGCGGCTATTGTAACATTTTTTGTACAAGTTATAGCTCCGATAGAAGAAGGATTTATTTTTTTCGGTTTTCAAGTACCCCAAGCATTAGGGCTTACAACTGTTTTTTTAGGAGTTTTGTTAATTGTAATGTTAATTAAAAGACCAGAAGGGATAATGGGGGATAGAGAAATTTCCTTTAATTTTTTAAAAGGGAAAAAATAAGTTAAATAAAAAATGTTAGTATTTTACCTTAATTTAAAAAATTAGAAATTCTGAAGAATTATTATGTAAAATTTTTTATGTAATTCTTATAAATTTTATAATCATTAAATATTATGATTATCTCCCAAAAACTAATCATTGAACACAATGTATTTAACTTAAGCAGCAAATTTAACTCTATAGGTCCTTTGAAAACTAAATAACGAAAACAAATGGTTATATAAAAGAGTAGAAAGATCAGGTAGAGTCCTATTCATCAACCCTTTTATCAATATAATCATACCAGAAAGGAAAATCTATTATGGCTTATTGTTATAATAATTGTAACTAAATTGGACTCTTACCTGAAAGTATGGAAGAGTATATAGCCCCAGATGATCCGGTAAGAGCCTATGATGCCTTCATAGAATCACTTGATTTTAGAGAATTAGGAATTACCCTTGATCCTCATAAGGTAGGTAACTTCGAATACCATCCTCATGCTATATTAAAACTCTTAGTCTACGGATATTCCTATGGTACCCGCAGCTCCCGAAAGTTGGAGAGAGCCTGTCATCACAACCTCTCCTTTATTTGGCTTACCTCTGGCCTAAAGCCAGACCATAAGACTATAGCCGAATTCAGGAGAAAGAATAAAGAAGCTTTAGCCAAAGTCTTAAAACAGTGTGCCAAAATATGTATCAAGCTCAACTTTATAGAAGGTAATACTCTCTTTGTTGGTGGTACTAAAATCAGAGCCAATGCCTCAATCAATAATACCTGAACTAAGGAAAAAGCCCAAAAGGCCTAAAGCATATCGATGAGTGTATCTCTGATCTCCTCAGCCAATGTGATGCTATTGATGAGGCCGAACAAGGTTCTTTAGTCACCATGGATGAAAAATTAAAAGACCAAAAGACCATCAAGTCCAAGATTAAAGGTACCCTACAAGAATTAAAAGAAGAAGAATATTTTAATAGCACTGATCCTGAGTATACCCGTATAAAAAAAGGAAAGAACTTTTATGTCGGCTTTAACTTCCAGAGTACAGTAGATAACAAACAAGGTCTCATCTTATCTGCTGATGTAGTAAATGAGGCTAATGACGTTAATCAGTTTGCTTCCCAGATTAATAAAGCTAATCAGATCTTAGGTAAGAAGTGTAAGACGGCAGTAGCTGATTGTGGTTATGCCTCCACCGACCAATTAGAGAAAATAGATAAACAAGAGATTAAGGTCATTGTCCCTTCCAAAAGGCAGGTCTCTAAAAAAGAACTTTCTTTATTTACCAAAGAACGTTTTACTTACAGAGATGATTATTACCTCTGTCCCCAAGGACATAAATTAACTCCTTATCGTCTTAATAAGAACAAGAATAAAGTATATAAAATTACTGATAAGAAAATCTGTCTTATCTGTCCCCATTACGGTATCTGTACTACATCCCCACCGGAAGAACCATAAACCGGCTCCTAAAAGAAGAGGTAAGACAAAAGTTAGAAGCCCAATATGAAGAACCTTCTTCCCAAGAAATTTATAAATTTAGAAAAGAAAAAGTTGAACTCCCCTTCGGACATATTAAACATAATCTAAAGTTTGATTCCTTCCTCCTAAGAGGCTTAAAAGGAGCCAAAGCTGAAGCCTCTATTATTAGCACTTGCTTTAATCTTGTTCGGATGATCACTCTCCTGGGAGTACCAGGCTTAATCAAAGAATTAAGCGCTTATTAAGGAGGTAATACCCCATTATTTTAAGTAAAGTAAGGTAATATGAGTTAAAAACAGAATAAATGTAATTATTATTCTTACATTAAGCTCAAAACCCTTAAAATTTTTTTAAGATTTAAAAAATCATTGCTAAATATAATTATTTATGACATAGCCTGGATTGGCGCACATCAGGGCACTTTTCTTAAACAAAGAAGATGAGAACTGGATAACAAGAATAGAACTTAATTTTCAGCTGATATCCTCGCATGGAAAAAAGTGTGCCTATTGTATGGTAAATAATGGTGTGTGCAACCGCATAGGTAGAAAATATCCATTTAAAAGGAGAGAAACAAATGTGGTTTAAAAGGATGGTAATGGAAAAGGAATCCCCTGAAGAATGGGGATACGAGAAAATTAAATTTAACCTTACTGAAAGTTCGGTGACAGACTGTGATATAGGGCAATTGGATATTAAAATTAATAATAATTTACTTTTGTGTTATGGAGATCACAGTGGAATGCCGGAACTAAGGGAATTAATAGCCAGAGAATACGACGGGGCCTGTGCTGATCAAGTCCTAATAAGTACAGGCGCTTGCATGGCATTGTTTATTGTGTATGCTACTCTCTTAAAGCCTCAGGATAATGTAATAATTATTCACCCCAACTATGCATCGAACATTGAAGTCCCCAGATCTCTTGGCTGTAATGTTGATTTACTGAGATTGCACTTCGAAGATAACTTCAGGATAAATCTGGATAAACTTAAAAAGTTAATTACACCAAAGACCAGACTTGTAAACATTACTTATCCTCACAATCCGACAGGGACCATGATTTCGGAAAGTAAGTTAAGAGATATTATAAAACTAGTGGAAGAGAATGACTGCTATCTGTTGGTTGATGAGACCTATCGGGAACTCACTTTTGGAGAAAAGCTGACCACCGCAGCTTCTTTAAGCCCAAGAGCCATCAGTGTTGAGTCGGTTTCAAAGGCATACGGCATTCCTGGTGTAAGGACAGGGTGGCTCGTCACTAAAGATAGGAAATTAAAGGAAGCTTTTTTAGCCACAAAAGAACAGATTTGTATATGCGGTTCCATCGTTGACGAAAATATCACGTATCAGGTGTTAAAGAACAAGGATATGTTGTTAGCTAATTTTCAGCAGTGGAATAAAAAGAGATTTGAAATTATTGAAAGGTGGGTTAACTCCCAGGATGATGTGGAATGGGTAAAACCCCAGGGTGGAGTTGTCTGCTTTCCGAGGATTAAACCGGAAATAAGTATTGACACAGCCAGTTTTTACAGAATATTGAACGAGAAATATAGAACCTTTATAGGCCCCGGTCACTGGTTTGAAATGGACGACAGGTATTTTAGAATCGGGTATGGATGGCCTTCCGAGGAAAATCTCACTGAAGGTCTACTAAACATCACAAAGGCGATTTGGGATTCAAAAATAAAATCCAAATAAGCGAAGTTTAGAGGGAGAGATAAAGATGGAATTATTTCTTTCCATATTGCCGCCCATTTTTGCTATTGGTCTATGCTTGCTGTAACGATTTGGGCTATGTGGTATACCGGTGGGGCCTATTGCCAATAGCCTTGTGGATGCTATAACCAACTGTGACATATCCATAGCTTTAACCTGGGGTTCATTTACTATGTTCCTGGTCATTGTTATCATATCTTTAATCCAGGGGGTTTACCCTTAATGAGTGTGAGAGGACTCTGATGAGTGGGTTTAAGAGTATTCTGCCCTCTCTTGTTATCATAATTCTGGCTTGGTCTTTAGGGACCATATGTGAAAAGCTGGAGACCGGAGCCCACGTAATCAAGGCTACCGAAGGATGGATGAGTCCTTTTTGGCTGCCATTTATTATCTTTATTTTAAGCTCCCTGATTTCTTTCGCTACAGGTACTTCTTGGGATAACATGGCTATTGTTTCTCCTGTGGCCTTGACTCTCGGTTACAAGCTCGGGGACTTGCCGCTTCTTACTATAACAAGCGGTGCAACTTTTTCCGGATGTGTATTTGGTGACCACTGCTCACCTATATCGGTCTCCACCATCATGGCTTCCATATTCTCAGGCTCCGAGCTGATGGTCTATACTCTTACACAGTTGACATATGCCTTTATCTATGCAGCTATTGCAGGAGTTATATATATTGTCTACTATAATAGGGAATGGGTTCATACTTCTAATCTCAGCATTGGTAATACAATTTTTTGTAATGCGGTTTTTAGGAAATTACTACCAGAATAAACATTTCTCCAAGGAGGACATACAACTGTTGGAGGAATCCTAGAACTAGCAATGTATTATTGTCTTCTCCCGATAAAACGGATACTCAGTTAACAGGCTGTGTCACAATTACATCTTTTACCTAACCTAAAAGATTAAAAAATATTGAATAATAATTAAATAAAACCCTTATACTGCAAGACTTTTAGCTATTTTTATGTTATAATATTAGCATAATAATTATAAAAGAGAGGAAATATTTATTATGGCTTATCGTTATAGTAATAGATACCAAATCAAACTCTTACCTCAGAGTATAGAAGACTGTATTGCCTCTGATGATCCAGTTAGGGCCTATAACGCCTTTGTAGGGGCCCTTGATTTTAGAGCATTAGATGTTTATTACCGATGAAATTCAAAGTGGTATAGGAAGGACGGGAAGGTTTTTTGCTATAGAAAATTGGGATATAGAACCAGATATTATTTGCCTGGCTAAATCTTTAGCTGCCGGCCTGCC